>Ga0187788_10000043_pt1 | contig 26471 bp, 30 predicted proteins | sample 1015_BV01_MP10_2_FD_133008 | JGI IMG/M metagenome (GOLD analysis project Ga0187788, IMG submission 133008) | Tropical peat soil microbial communities from peatlands in Department of Meta, Colombia - 1015_BV01_MP10_20_MG | ecosystem: Environmental > Terrestrial > Soil > Wetlands > Peat | place...
TCGACCGCGTCCCGCTGCGCGAGGCGAGCCTCGAGCCCGTGTCCCCGGGCGCCGGGGCCCCCGCGGCCGGGCCGCCCACCGCCGGGGCCTACGCCGCTGGGACCCACGTCGCTGGGGTCCCCACCACCGCCGGCACGGCCGCGGAGCGCCGTCCCGCGTGGACGGCGGTGCTCGCCGAGGTCGGCGGCTACGTCGGTGCCGCCTTCGTCGCCGCGGCGGTCGCGGTCTTCACCGGGCCGCACTGGAACCAGCTGAGCACCGCGGCACGGATCGCCGTCCTCGGCGTTCCGGCCGTGCTGATGGCGGCGGCCGGCGTCCTGATCGCGGCATCCACCCCTGGTGGCTGGCCGGTGCACGACCGGCCCGGGATCGGCGCGCGGCGCCGGCTGATCGCGGTGCTGTGGCTGTCTACGGGCGCCCTGCTGGCCGGGGTGACCGCGGTGGTGACCAACGACCGCACGGACACCTCAGGCACCCGGCAGGGGACGCTCATCGTCTCGACAGCGCTGGTGATCTGGGTGGCGGGGTACCTGGCGTGCCGCACGCCGCTGCTGCATCTGGCGGTCGGGGTCGCGGCGGCGTTCCTGCCCTTCGTGCTCTGGGAGTGGCTGGCGGCACGCAAGGAGTCGGCCCTGGCGGGTGTCACCCTGCTCGTGATCGCCGTGGCGTGGGCGGTGCTCAGCCTGCGGCGGATCCTCGACGAGCGGGAGCTCGGGCTGGCGGTCGCCGGCGCCCTGGGCTTCATCGGTGCGGAGGCGCTGACCCAGAGCAGCAATGACGGCGCCCGCCTGGCGGGCTACATCGCCCTGGGCGGGGTGGCCGTCATCGGGCTGCTCGGCTACGTCGCGACCCGGCTGACCGTCGTCCTGATCGTCGGGGTGGTCGCGCTGGCCACCGTCGTGCCGCAGGCTGTGATCGACTACACCGACGGCGCGCTCGGCGCCGCAGGGGCCCTGCTGGTCACCGGGCTGTCGATCGTGGGCGCCAGCGTGCTGGGCCTGCGCCTGCACCGGGAAGCCGCCGACCATCCGCCCAACCACCCTCCCAACCACCCCGCCGACCACCCTGCCGCGCCGTAGGCGCCGGACCGCTGCTGCGCCGTAGGCGCCGAACCACCCCGCCGCCGCCGCAGGCGCCGAACCGCGCGACGGACGCGGCACGCCCTCGGGTCAGGACCAGCCGAGCTCGTGCAGCCGCTCGTCGTCGATGCCGAAGTGGTGGGCGATCTCGTGGATGACGGTCACCCGCACCTCCTCGACCACCTCGTCGAGGCTGGCGCACACGCGCAGCGTGGGGTTGCGGAAGATCGTGATCCGGTCGGGCAGCGAACCGGCCGCCCACCAGCTGTCCCTCCTGGTCAGCGGCGTGCCCTCGTACAGGCCGAGCAGGGTCGGCTGGCCGTCGGGGGGATCGTCCTCGACCAGGACGACGACATTGTCGATCAGGTCCGCCAGGTCGGGCGGGATGGTGTCCAGGGCGGCGGAGACCGCCTCCTCGAACTCCTGCCGCGACATCTCGACCACGGCGGCGTTCCTCCTCCTCGCCGGCCGGTCAGCCGACCGGGGCGACGGCGTCCAGCCGTGCCACCTCGTCGTCGCTCAGCTTCAGCTCCGTAGCGGCCGCCGAGTCCCGGATCGTCTCCGGCCGGGTCGAGCCCGGGATCGGGACGACGACGGGCGACTTGGCGAGCATCCAGGCCAGGCAGACCTGCTGGGCGCTCACCCCGTGCGCCGCCGCGACGCCCCGGAACGGGCTGAACCGGGCGCCCAGTGCCGAGGCCTCGGAGATCCCGCCGAGCGGGCTCCACGGCAGGAAGGCGATGCCGAGATCGGTGCACAACCTGAGCTCCGGTTCGCTGGAGCGGAACCCCGGCGAGAACTGGTTCTGGACGCCGGCCAGGCGCCCGTCCAGGATCTGCCGGGCCAGCCGGATCTGCCCCTCATCGGCGTTGGAGATGCCCACCATCCTGATCTTGCCGGCGTCGAGCAGGTCGCGCAGGGCGCCGACGGACTCCTGGTAGGGCACCCGCGGGTCCGGCCGGTGGAACTGGTAGAGCCCGATCGCCTCGACGCCCAACCGGCGCAGCGAGGCCTCGCACGCCTGCCGGAGGTGCTCGGGCGAACCGTCCACGGTCCACGAGCCGTCACCCGGACGCAGGTGACCCCCCTTGGTGGCGACCAGCACGGCGGAGGTGTCCCTGCCGTAGGAGGCCAGCGCCTCGGCGATCAGGAGCTCGTTGTGACCCACCTCGTCGGCGTAGATGTGATAGGCGTCCGCGGTGTCGATGAGCGTGACGCCGGCGTCGAGCGCCGCATGGACCGTGGCGATCGCCCGCCCGAGGTTGGGCCGGCCCTCGATGGACAGCGGCATCGCGCCGAGCCCGATCGCCGAGACCTGGACATCGCCGATCCTGCGGTACTCCATGGCAACTCCTCGACCCATCCGTGGGAACCTCGCGCTGAATCCGGCGCTCGGGACGATCCTCCCCCGGGCGCGGGGGGTTCGCCCGCTGGGCGCGGCCGGGTGGTGCGTGTGCTGCGGCGACGGCGCCCGGGTCGATCCGCTTTGAAGAACTCCGGGCGATGCCCCTATGCTGAGCGCGTCCTCGACGGGTCCCGGGCGTCTGGTGGGCGTCCCCGGATGTCCCCATCGTCTAGCGGCCTAGGACTCCGCCCTTTCAAGGCGGCAGCGCGGGTTCGAATCCCGTTGGGGACACGGTCTTGCCACCGCGAGGCCCCGTAGCGCAGTTGGTTAGCGCGCCGCCCTGTCACGGCGGAGGTCGCGGGTTCGAGTCCCGTCGGGGTCGCCATGATCGCTCGCTCAGCAGGCGTCGCCGGATGATCCGGGTCGTGCACGACGCCGGGGCTGTGCTCGCTCCCCTGCTGGCGGCGGAGGCACCCGGTTCGGACGCCATCGCCGGGCACCTGCTGGCCACCGGGCACGGGCGGGTCTGGGTCGACCGGTGGCCGGGTGCGCGGGTGGTGGCCGTGGAGGTGGCCGACAACTGGCTGGTCCGCGGCGACCCCGACGCCGCGGCCGGGGCGGGCCTGGCGGACGTCGTCCAGGGCTTCGTCGACGCGCCGCCCGAGTTCGAGCCGTTGCTGAGCTCGGCCGCGGACCGGTTCGACACCTGGGACCGGGTGATCATGGCGATGGACCTGCGGCCTGGCGGGCCGGCGTCCGATACGCCCCTGCCGCCTTCGGCCCTGCCGCCTTCGGCCCTACCGCCTTCGTCCCAACCGTCGGGCGCCGAGGTCCGCCTGCTGCACAGCGGGGACGCCGGGGCGGTCGCGGCGCTGGACCCGGACCTCAGCTGGATCGCCAAGACGTGGGGCGGCCCAGAGGGGATGGCGTCCAGCGGCATGGCCTGGGGCGCGTTCGTCGGCCGGCGGCTGGCGTCGGTGGCCTGCACGTTCTTCCAGGGGCAGCGGCACGAGGACATCGGTGTGGTGACCGAGCCGGAGTTCCGGCGCCGCGGCCTCTCCGCCGCGGCGTCCGCCCGGTGGTGCCTGGACGTGCAGGCGCGGGGCAGGCTGCCGACCTGGACGACGACCCCGGACAACCTGGGCAGCCTGGGGACGGCGCGGCGGCTGGGCTTCCGGCACGTCCGGGACGGCGTGATCTACCTGGTCGGAATCGGCCCCCCGGACTGAGCCGCCGGCCCGACGGCGGGGCGGAAATGCCGGGCCGGGCGGCCGAGGCCATGGGCTATGCTGACGCGCGTCGTCGCTTCCGGCTACGGGTAGGACGCGGACGGCGACCATGGCCAGGTAGCTCAGTTGGTACGAGCGTCCGACTGAAAATCGGAAGGTCGGCGGTTCGACCCCGCCCCTGGCCACCCCCACACCCCAGCACGAACCAACCCCTGACCAGCACATACGCGGTCAGGGGTTGATCTTGCCTGTCCAGTAGCGTCCGGCGCCGGCCGATGGCATCCGGCCCCCTCCCCCAAGAGCGCCGTGGCAGCGAAGAAGCAGCGGCCGGGGAAGGTGCGGCGCTGCACGTGGTCGAAGAACGCCTCGCACACCGCCGCCAGCTGGGCCACGCCGAGGGGAGCCGCCAGCGCGGGCTGCACGACTTCGTCGGTGAAGATGCGCTCCGCCTCGTCCACGGTGGCCAGCTGGAGTTCCTGCTTGGAGCCGAAGTGCGCGTAAAGTCCGCACTTGCTCATGCCGATCGCGGCGGCCAGGTTCCCGATCGACAGGCCCTCCAGCCCGTCCACGGTGGCCAGCGACGCGGCAGCGCGCAGGATCGCACCGGGGCTCGCCCGGCAGCGGAATTGGGCGCCACCGTGTCCGAGGTCAGCCTGGACACTGGCCGGACTGGGATTCTTCTAGGTCGTCAAGCAGAACGCCTCGATTCAAGCAGAGTTGGCTGCGCCAGCCCGACGACGAGCTGGAGCGGATTTTCACCTGGCTGACCTGGGTCTGCCCGGTCGGGGCGCTCAAAGGCGTTCAAGGCGCAGGGTGAGTCGCCGCTGCCGGGCTCGTCCGGGTCGTCTACGACCCCGTGAGCCAGACCACTGGAGTCGAGGTCGGGCACCTCCGGGTCGGGTGTCAAGCTCGGAGCTGCTGCGGGGGCGCGAGCCGCCGTACGACCTGGAGGACGTTCTCGACCTGCCCGACCAGGAGATCGAAGTGGCCGGCAACGGAGCCCACGAGATTCGGGGCTGGGTCGCGGTGGCCGGGGCCGTGGCCCCCACACCGGGACGCGCGCTGAGCTACGAATCGGTCTATCCTCGGACAAAGGGGATGGTCGTGTCCCTGTTCGAACCCAGCTGAATCCCATCACCACAAGGAGTCTGCAGATGACGAGCACACCGAGCACCCCTGGCGCCGATGCGGAAGAGACGTTGCGGCACATCCGCGAGTTGAGCGAGCAGGCCATCGAGTTCGGCAAGCAGAACGGCCTGGCCTGGCTGTCCGCCTACGAGCAGATGCTCGAGGGATTTCTCCGCCTGCAGCAGCAGGCGGCTGCGGGCACCCAGGTCGAGTGGGTGACGACGCTGGTGAACACCAATGCTGACATCGTGCGGGAGGTGTCCCAGGCCTACCTGAGCACCGTCCGGGAGCAGCTGAAGTAGCGGCGCCACCGTCCAGCGCAGGTACTGGTAGGCGGCTCAGCGTCGATCTCCACGACCAGGGTGGGGTCGACCAGGATGACGGCTGCCACGGGTCGCCGCGCGTCCGGTCCGGCCGGCGGGGAGGATCGCCGGCCAGGGGTGTGGCCCGGCTGATGCGCCGAGCAGGCTGCCGGCCTGGCGCGCCTGCCGCGGGTGCAGCAGGGTTGGTGCCACCGGTCACCACGAAGCCGCCGCCGGGTGAGCGTCGGGCAGTGGATGCAGGTCCGCAGCGGAAGGGGGCCAAGCCACTGATCAGCGGAACCAGCCAGCCGACCCGGCCGGTGTCAAGGCCTACTACGATCTGATCGCCATGACAGCCGTCGTGGCCGTCGCAATCGCGACCAGCCAAGGGTGAGGCCATTGCGCCCGGTGATCATCACGGCGATCATGCTCGCGCTCGCGCTTGTCGTGCTCACGGCCGTGCTCGTCGGCCGGATCGGGACCTGAACCGACCGCATGCACGGGCGGACCCACCCCAGATCGGACTCTGCCGCGCAGGACCCGGATCTGGTCGGGCGGGAAGGGATCGGGTCGCGTGTGCAGCGTTCCTACGTCGGCGGCGGCGCAGGCCCGGCGGTCGGCCCATCACCACCCCCCGCACCCCCACGCCGGACGTACAGCGCGATGGCACCCCCCTTGACGCGCCAGGTCCGTTCGGGTGCATACCCCCTGTTGATAATCGCGGACGCGGTCTCTGGTCGGATGGCTGCGAGCGGGTTCGCGCACGTCCCCATGCAGCCGACCCAGATGCGTGGCGGTGACCCGAAGCAGGTGGCGGGCCGGCACTCGAGGTCGTCCAGTTCTGCCGCGGCGACCGGGTTGCTGGTGGCCAGCACGTCGTGGGGCCAGGAGGATGCCGGGAGATACGCCTGGAGGCCGATCCGGAACCGGACCCCATGGTCAGTCGGGACGATGATCGCGTCGCCCGCTTCGGTCCCGCTCGCCATGACTTGCGCGATGGCTCGGTAGTCGGGCTGCCCGTTCTTGGTCTCGGACCGGAGCGCGAACTGGGCCGGCAGTCCCAGCGCGACGATTCCTGCGATCAGGGCGCACGCCTCCCATCGGCCGAACCGGGACAACGCAGCTCCGGCGAGCAGTGCCCATCCGAGCAGCGTGAACAGCAGATACCGCGAGCGCAACAGCGGCATCTCCAGTGAAACGACCACGAACACGGCCACCGGCAGGACGGCGATCGCCGTGCAGAGCAGGCCGGCCACGCCACGGCGGAACGCCGCAAGCAACCCCACGCCGATCACGACGCCGGCCACAACCGGAGCGACGAAGAGCTCGCCGGGAAGACCCGCCACCCGACTCCAGGAGGTCATCGGGATCCGGCTCAGTGTCCCGCTCGACAAGGCGCCGACAAAGGCCAGCGGCGTCAACACGACAAGAGCGACACCGCTCGCGGCGAACCATCTGATCAGTGACCTGTCATGATCGCGATACCACTGGGACAACACAGCGAGACCGTGCGCGCCGACCAGGACCACGGCGGTGATCTGGAGGCTTCCAAGACCGATGATGCCGGCCCCGTATAGGACCCACCGCCAGGCGTCCGGGCGGTCCATCGCTCGGACCAGCAGCAATGTCGAGACGCTTGCCAGCAGGAAGGTCACCGCGTAAGGCCGGGCCTCCTGCCCGTACCGCGACACGGCAGGAATGAACGCCACCACCAGGCCCGCCAACAGTCCGGCCCGCCGGTCGAACAGCCGCCCGCCCAGCACTGCGGTCACGCCGGCCGCGGCCGCCATGGCAAGGGCGGAGGGCAGACGCAGCGACGTCGGGGATGCGCCGAAAAGTTCTGTCCAGACATGGATGAGGGCGTAATAGGGGGCGAGCACCGGGTCGCGGTGTGCGGAGAGACGTACCAGGTCATAGAGGGATCTGGTCGATGCCGAGAGAGTGGCCAACTCGTCCTGCCACAACACCGGTCGCTGGATCCCGGCCAGGCAGACGGCCAGCGTGACCCCGGCAGGCACGACCCACAAGAGAGACGACCGCAAGCGGATGCCGATTCCCCGAGAGACGATCGACGCGCTGTCGTCACCCTCGGATGCCGGGGTCGCCGCATCACGACCAGCCGACGTCGGGACCGACGTCATAGTCACGACATGGTAGGGGGGAACAGTTGCCCGTCCGCCCGCCGACCCGCACGTGGAGCACCACGGCCGCGACGTGCAGCGGGGGTTACTGCCACCCCAGGCGGGCTTGTGCGTCTACGAACGCGGCTCGGACGGGCTGCCGGCGGCGGCCCGGGTCTACGACGACGTCGAAGCGCCTGCCGGGCACGCCTGAGGCGATTCCCGCGCGAAGCCCGCACGGGGATCATCCCGGGTCGCCCGCAGCCGACCGCTTCCGGCGCTTGCCCTCGTGCATGGCGACGACCCGTGCGATCGGGATCGCCTGACCCTCGGCGACGACGTCCTCGCGCAGCGGCTGCGGCGGGGGGAGCGAGGATCGCCACGGGTCGCCGTCCCCGATCAGAGCCGCCGCGGTGGTCACGGTGAAGTCGGCGGGTGTCACCGCGTCCAGGTCGTCCCAGCGCACGGGGAAGGACACCGGGAGGCCGGGTCGGGCGCGCGGGCTGTAGGCGGCGACCACGGTCGCGCCGCCGGATCGGGTCGAGTCGGCGAAGACCTTGCCCTGCCGATCCTCCTTGACGTAGGCGGTGGTCACCGCCTCCGGGTCGAGCCGCTCGGTCCGGGCCGCCAGCGCCCGGGTCGCGGCGGCGGCGTCGTCCACCGTCGTCGATCCGACGAGCGGGACGACGACGTGCAGGCCCTTGGCGCCGCTGGTCTTCACCGCACCCTCGAGGCCGGCATCGGCGAGCGCGGCCCGGACCGCCGCGGCGGCCCGGACGACGGCCCCGAACGCCGCGCCCTCCGGCGGATCGAGGTCCAGGACGAGGTGGGTCACCGTCGCGTCACGACCGCGCAGCAGCGTGGGGTGGAACTCCACCGCGCGCTGGTTGGCCAGCCAGAGCAGCGTCCGACGGTCGTGGCACAGGGGGTAACTCACGTCACGGCGGGACGCCGCGGACCAGATCGTCACCCGGGGGATCCAGTCCGGCGCATACGCCGGGAGGTTCTTCTGCATGAACGGCGGTTGCCCGGGCCGCACCCGGACGACCGACAGCGGCCGGTCGGTCAGCTCCGGCAGCAGGCGGGCGCTCACGGCGTCGAGGTAGTCCACGAGCCGGCGTTTGTCCACGTTCGCGCCGTCGAACAGCTGGGAGTCGAGGTGCGACAGGTCGACGCCGTCGCGCGTCTCGACGGCGCCGCTCCGCTTCACCACGGGCGGGCCAGGGGACCACGAGCGGTGACGTCACCGGACGGACGCGGAGCACGCACGTCCCCAGCATGCCCGAGGCGTGATCCCGGCGCCCGATGAGTCGGCGCCCGGTGAGCTCCCGCCGCCAGCGGGCGCCCGTGGCCGAGGGAGTCAGTCCGTCAGGGTCCGCGGCAGGCCGAACGGCGGCAGCGAGGCGTTGTCGAAGCGGGTGATCGCGCTGACCCGGTCACCGGTGAGGGTGAGCACGAGCATGCCGAAGGCGTGGGCGATCGGGCTGTGCGGGTCGAGCATGTAGAACGCGAGCGCGGGCTGTCCGTTGGCGCGGGTCGGAACCAGCCGGAAGCGCCGGCCCTGCCGGAACGCGACGGTGGCGAAGAAGTGTCCGACGAGTTCGCGGCCCCGGTACTCCAGCGGCACCGGTGGCATGCGCAGCCAGGCGTCCTCGGTCAGCAGCGCGATGATGCCGTCGACATCGACGGTCTCGAAGGCGCGCGTGAGCTTCGCCAGGAGTGCCTGCTCCTCGGCTGAGCCCGGCGGCGCTGGCGGGACGTCGGATCGCGGCATCTGGTCGGCGAGCGTGGCACGGGCTCGCTTGAGAGCGCTGGCGACGGACTGTTCCGTCGCGTCGAGCATCTCGGCCACCTCGCGCGCGGAGAAGTCGAGGACGTCGCGCAGCACCAGGACGGCGCGCTGGCGGGGCGGCAGCAGCTGCAGGGCCGTGACGAACGCGAGCGAGATCGCTTCCTTGGCCTCCAGGCGCGCTTCCGGGCCCGGGGCGCCGTCCGCGAGCTCCTCGAGCAGGATGTCCGGGTACGGCTCGAGCCAGGTCACCTCACCCAGACGAGTCGGCGCGGGCGGATGGACCTCGGCGGGCAAGGCGACCTCCGGTCGTCGGCCGGCGGAGCGGAGCATGTTCAGGCAGCGGCTGGTGGCGATCCGGTAGAGCCAGGTGCGCAGTGACGAGCGTTCCTCGAACCGTGGGAACGCCTGCCAGGCGGCCAGGAGCGTCTCCTGCAGGGCGTCGTCCGCGTCGGCGACCGAACCGAGCACGCGGTAGCAGTGAACGTGCAGCTCGCGACGGTGCGGCTGGACGAGTTCGGCGAACGCCTGACCGTCGCCGCTCCGCGCTCGCCGCATCAGCTCGACACTCATCGGCCACCCTCGCATCACGACGTCCCCGGCGTCTTCGCGCCGCCACCGGTACTGACACCGCCGGACGGCGAAATCGGGCGGTCGGGCAGCGCCCACTTCTCGGCAACCCCGGTGTCCATACCGCCGACATCCGACTGCCGGGACCGTCCGGCTCGAGGACAGCTCGAGGAGAGGGAGAGAAGGATCATGCCCACGTTCGTGTTCAGCTACCGAGCCCCGAGGGGCTACACCCGGACAGCAGACAGTGGCCGGGCCTGGACGACCTGGTTCGACGACATGGGCGACGCACTGGTCGACCTGGGCCGGCCGGTCGTGGCGCGGGCCGGCCTGGGCACCTGCAGCTCGGACACCACGGAGCTCAGCGGCTACTCCGTGGTCACCGCGGACGACCTCGAGGGAGCGCTCGTGATCGCGAAGGGCTGCCCGTACCTGGACCGCGACGGCGGGATCGAGGTCGGCGAGCTCGGTGAGCTCCCCCCGTCGCTCGCGGCCCGGGCATGACCTGAGCGCCATCGAGACACCGCCGCCCGCCGGGTCGCCGCCGTCCGCACGAGCGGCGACCCGGCGACGTCGGACGGCGGCGCGGGATCGCCCACCCCCTCACCAACGCTCGCCGATGGCCCACCTCGGCCGCATGTTCAGCCCGTTGACCGCGGCCCGGGCGGCCTCAGCACGCGATCAATCGCATCGATGATGCCGACCAGCGCCGCCCGCGACGTGCCGACCCGGGCATGCGAAGGTGGGGGGCACGGGCGATCAACCCGCGCACCTGGATCAAGACGACCGACTACCCCGAGCTGGGATTCCGGTCCTCATTGCGCTCCTTCGCGGCGCAGCGCGCAGATCTGCTGGCCGTCCTCGAGCCGTTGCCGCACGAGGGCTGGTCCCGAACGGCGACGGTGACAGGGGCCGGAAAGGCACTCGAGCGGACCGTGCTGTTCTACGCGGAATGGCTGGCCCGCCACGAACGGCAGCACGTCAAGCAGGTCCAGAGCATCGTCACCGCGGTAGGTCGGTGACAGGTGGGCGAGCCGTCCACCGCCGCGCCGGCAGAGCATGCTGGTGAGTCCCTCCTCACCCGATCCGGGAGCGAGACCGATGAACCTGACCGACTTCGACGCGCTGAGCTTCGACTGCTACGGGACCCTGATCGACTGGGAGGCGGGCCTGTCGGCCGTGCTGGTCCCCTGGGCCCGCCGGCGCGGGCTGGACCTGACCGAGGAGCAGCTGCTCACCGCCTACTCCCCCTTCGAGGCCAGCGTCGAGGCGGAGCACCCCACCGACCTCTACCCCGATGTCCTGGCCCGAAGCATGCGGCTGCTCGGCGAGCGGCTCGGTGCCCAGGTCAGCGACGACGACGCCGCCGGCCTGGCCCGCTCGGTGCCCGACTGGCCCCCGTTTCCGGACTCGCACGCCGCGCTGGTCGCGCTGAGCAGGCGGTTCAAGCTGATCATCCTGTCCAACGTGGACCGGGCCTCGTTCGCGGGGTCGAACCAGCGCCTCGACGTCACCTTCACCAGCATCATCACCGCGCAGGACGTCGGCTCGTACAAGCCGTCGATGCGAAACTTCGAGGCTCTCGCCGAGGAGGCGGCGCGGCTGGGCGTCCCCCCCGGCCGGCTCCTGCACGTGGCGCAGAGCCTGTTCCACGACCACGTGCCGGCCAAGCAGGCCGGGCTGCCCACCGTGTGGATCAACCGCCGGCACGCCCGATCCGGCTGGGGCGCCACGCCGGAGCCGCCGGCGCCGGTGACGCCGGACTGGGAGTTCCCGTCCATGGCCGCCTTCGCCGCCGCCGTCGACGCGTCGGCGCCGTGAGAGAGTGCCTCATGACGTCGCCGGGCACCCCTCCGCCCGGGTACCACACGGTGACCCCGCGGATGGTGGTCACCGACCCGGCCGGCGCTGTGGAGTTCCTCCGTCAGGTGTTCGGGGCCTCCGGCGACCTGGACGGCGACCGGCCGGCTCAGGTGCGCATCGGGGATTCGCTGATCATGGTGAGCGGCACCGGGGAACGCGAGGCCCTCCCCGCCTTCCTGTACATCTACGTCGAGGACGCCGACGCGACCTTCGAGCGGGCGATGGCCGCCGGGGCAGTGAGCATGGAGGCCCCCGGCGACACACCGTACGGAGACCGGCGGGCGATGGTGCGCGACACCTTCGGCAACCTCTACCAGATCGCCCACCGCAGCGGGCCGATGTGATCGTGAGCCGGTGAAGATCAGCCCGGTGAGCAACGCGGGTGGCCGCGTGCTCGGAGTGACCAGCGCCAACTGGCTGGACCCGCCGTACAACCGCTGGGGGTTCCGGCACGTGCCGGACCTGGTGACCACGGCGCGGATCCCGCGCGGGGACGGTCCCGCCCGCGACCTCCCCCGGGCGGAGCGGGACCTGGACGGGTTCACCTTCGAGCACGCCGGGCGCCGCTTCACGCTGGCGGAGATGCTCGCCGAGACGTACACCGACGGCTTCCTCGTGCTCCAGGACGGCGCGATCGTGACCGAGCGCTACCTCGACGGGTTCCTCCAGACCGACACGCACCTGCTGATGTCGTGCTCGAAGTCGCTCACCTCCGTGCTCTGCGGGGTGCTCGCCGGCCGCGGGCTGGTGGCGCCCCACGACCCGGTCACCCGGCACCTCCCGGAGCTGGCAGGGACCGCATGGGAGGGCTGCCGGCTGCAGGACATCCTCGACATGCGGGTCGGCATCGCCTGGAACGGCGACGCCGACGAGTACCTGCTGGACGACGTCTCGGACTACCGCACTCACGACCGCCACGGCACCATCCCGGCCGACACCGAGACGTGGATCCGCACGATCGCGCGCGGTCCGCTCGAGCACGGCAGCGGCCCGTTCCGCTACTGCTCACTCGCGATCGACGTGCTGGGATGGGTGCTCGCGCGGGCCGGCGGTGCGCCGTTCCCGGAGCTGTTCTCCCGCGAGCTGTGGTCGCGCCTGGGTGCCGAGCAGGACGCCCACCTCATGCTCGACCACTCCGGGTTCGCCCTCGTCGAGGGCGGCATCTGCACCTCGCTGCGCGACCTCGGCCGCTTCGGCCTGCTCTGCCTGCAGGACGGCCGGGTGGGCGAGGCGCAGATCGTCCCGGCCGACTGGCTGGCCCGGGTTCGGGTGCGCGACCCCGAGTTGATCGGGGCCTTCCGCGCGGGCGAGCCTGATCCGGACCCCACTGCCCCCGAGGCCTTCTACCACGACGCCTGGTGGGTGGACGACGGCCCGCGCGGGGTCTTCGCCGCGCGCGGCAGGAACGGTCAGTGGCTGCTGATCCACCGACCGTCCCGGGTCGTGATGGTGCAGTTCTCGACGATCGCCGACCCGCTCGATCCCGAGCGCTACGCGCTCCAGCGCGCGGGCATGCTCGCGCTCTGCGACCACCTGGCGTGACGAGAGTGACCAGGGGCGGCACGTCGCCCTCAAGTCAGCCAGTACAAACTGTCATATTCGGGACAAGGGGCCCCCTGCTGCGGCAGACTGACCGTGTCCAGGGTCGAGCCGGACACGCCCCCGGCGATGCGGGCATCCATCCATCCGAGGTGACCCTGATGACCAGGCCCACCGACCCCTCCCCTGAGTTCACCTGGCCCGAGCGCGTCGACGCCCTGTTCGAGGACGGCCCGCTGGCCGGTCAGACGCTCCCCGTGCCGGCCCGGGAGGGCACACCACCGCTGATGGTCGGCGTCCTGCTCGACCAGGCGGGCGCGGTCGTGGAGGTCCGCGCCGGCAACCAGCTCCCGGTCGACTACGCGGCGGAGGGATGGCTGGAGTACGTGCTGCGCAGCGCCTTCGAGCGCAGGCCCGGCGAAGCGCACACGTACACCCTCGAGGCGAGCTGAGTCTGCTCCCGTCGTGGGCCGCCGACCGGGCCAGCGCGCAGGGGGCCCGACAGGGTCAGGGACCTGTGGAGACGGTCATCGTGACAACGGTGCCGGGCGCCGCCTTCACGCCTGCCCCCGGAGTGGTCCTGACGACGGTGTTCGCGGCCCGTGAGGACGGCGTCCAGACCACTCCGACCCGGTAGCCGGCACTCGCGAGCGTGCCGGTGGCAGCCGACATGTCCTGCCCCACGACATCCGGAACCGGCACCTCCGTCACCCTGGTGGACACGACGAGCTCCACCACCGACCCGAGCGGTGCGCTGACCCCGGCCGCCGGGCTGGACCTGACGATCACACTGCCAGGGGTTCCGGCCTGCGGCAGCGACGCGACGAACCCCAGGGCGTCGAGTTGCTCGATCGCTACCTGCATGGTCTGACCGACGACATCCGGCACCATCACGGTCGGGGACGCCGCGGCGGCGGCCACAGCGCTCTGCGGTTCCCCACTGATCGTCCAGGCCGAGCGCACGTGCACCCACAAGCCCACCCCCGCCGTCGCGACCACGATCAGAGCCCCGGCGGTCGCGGCCAGGACGGGCCGGCGCATCCGGCGCGGCACGCTTGGCGATCGGGCCGGCCCGAGGTCTGCCGCCAGCCGAAGCTCCTGGGCGTAGTCGGCAGGCGGTCCGAGGTGGTCGACCACCGGGCGTCCGTCGTCGGCGATCTCGGCGAGATGGGGTGCCAGATCGGCGAGCAGCTGCGCGCGCAGGCTCGCCGGAAGGTCCGACAGGGCACTGTCGACCTGACGGGCGTACTCCGCCGCCCGGTCTGCAGCACCCGCTGCGTCGTCGGTCATCACCCAGTCTCCAGATCATCGACAATCAGTGAGTTCACGGCGCCCTGGAAGGACACCCAGTCCTCGCGTCCGATCTTCAGTGCAGCTGCGCCCGCGGTGGTCAGGGCATAGCACTTGCGAGGTGGTCCGCCGCCGGAGACGTCCAGGTGCGACGAGACCAACCCTTCGGCGTACAACCGCTGCAGCGTTCCGTACACCGAGGCGTCGCCGACGTCGGTCAAGCCGGCGCCCCGAAGCCGCTGCACGATCCGGTAGCCGTAGACGTCCCCGCCGTTGATCGCGGCGAGCACGATCGTCGGCAGGATCCCCTTGAGCAGCTGGGTGCCTCGCACGTGACCTCCGCGGGCACAGTACTCCGGATTGCGGAGTATGGCCACGGTTGGGTGGAGGTCACGTCAGAGCTGCCGGGCGGTCTCGCCTCGGGCGGCTGCGCCGGATCGGTGGTACCCGAACCTCGCCGGTCATCCGGGGGTGAATCGCAGCCCGGACGGCGCCCCTTCCACCCCCGTTTCACCGGCGAGGTTCGGGGCGGGCCTGGGGGCGGGGGCAGACTCGGTGTGGTGCGCGACGCCGAACAGCTTGTCCGGGCCCTGAACCGAGCCAGGCCGACCTATCCCGAGATCGGGGCCACCGCCGACGACCGCCTCCCCACCGGCTACCGGACGCTGGACCGGACCGCGTGCCTGGGTCACGGTCGGCAACTGCTCGACGCGGCGGGCGAGGCGCTGCTGACCTGGCGGATGCACGCCGCGGCCGGCCTTCCGGTGACCGGCAGCGGGCGCGCGGATGCCGGAGCGACCGTCGTCCTGACCGTTGGGCGCGGGCCGGCGAGGCTGCTGATCCCGTGCCGGGTGATCTACACGATCACCGAGCCGGACCGCCGGGCCTTCGCCTACGGCACCCTGCCCGGGCACCCGGAGATCGGCGAGGAGGCCTTCGCCGTCGACCTCGACCGCGAGGGCCGGGTGACCTTCACCGTCCGCGCGTTCTCGCGCCCGGCCAACCTGCTCGTGCGCCTGGGCGGGCCGATCAACCGGCTGGTCCAGGACGTCGCCACCCGCCGCTACCTGACCGCCATCCGCGAGGTGACCGGGACCTCACATCGTGGCCCGCGGGCGCGTTGACAGGGTATGGACCTGCGATTCGTGCCGCTGCCGGCACCGCTGCCCGATGTCGCGTCACTGCCCGCGGACGCCGTCCGCCGGGTGGTGGCCGACCAGCCGTTCTCGTTCCCGTGCCGGCGGTGCCTGCGGGACGCCGAACCCGGCGAGGCGCTCCTCCTGCTGGCCTACGATCCGTTCCTCGGGACCAGCCCGTACCGGCAGCACAGCCCGATCTTCCTGCACGCGAGCGGGTGCTCTCCCGATCCGGCCGACCTCACCTCGACGCCGGAGCGGCCGGCGCCCGACCAGGTGCGCCGGCGCATGCTGTCGCTGCGGTCCTTCGACGCCGCGCACGGGATGATCACCGCCGAGCTGGTCGACGGCGCCGCGGTGGCGGACGTCGCGCGGCGCCTGCTCGCCGACCCTCGGGCGGAGTACCTGCACGTCCACAACGCCGTCCCCGGCTGCTTCGCGGTCCGCGTCGAGCCCGCCTAGCGCGCCCGCCCGCCCCGGGCGAGCGAGGCCATCGCGCCGACCGCAGCCATCACCGCGGCCGCGACGAAGACCACGGTGAGCCCGTGGTGGAACGGCGCCGAGATGATCCGCGGGAAGAACGTCGTCCCGGTCAGCGTGTCGATGCCGTGCCGGGACAGCCTCGGCAGCACGCCGGTCGGCGCGAGCAGGTGCTGCACCGGGTTGTCGCCGAGGAAGGCCGCGAACAGCGTGCTCACCGGCGGCAGGTGCGCGACCTGGGCGGCGGTGGACGACGGCACCCCCTGCGCGTGCAGGCCCGAGGCCAGGGCGGCCGGCAGCGAGCCGGCCAGGCCGGCGGTCATCAACGAGAAGAAGATGCCGATCGACAGCGCCATCCCCGAGTTCTGGAACGTCGAACGCATCCCGGACGCGACGCCGCGATCCTCGGCGGGCACGCTGCTCATGATCGAGGACGTGTTCGGCGCCGAGAACATGCCCTGACCGATCCCGCTGAGCAGGAGCAGCCCGGCGAACCTCGGGTAGGAGAAGTCCACCGGCAGCGTGAGCAGGCCGAGGAACGAGACGGCGACGAGCAGCATCCCGGCGGTGGCGAAGGTCCGCGTGCCATAGCGGTCCGACAGGCGCCCGAACAGCGGCCCGGACACCAGGAAGCCGGCGGTGAGCGGCAGCAGGTAGATGCCGGCCCACAGCGGCGTGTCCACGAAGGCGTACCCGTGCAGCGGCAGCCAGATCCCCTGCAGCCAGATGATCAGCATGAACTGCAGCCCGCCGCGGGCCAGCGCCACCAGCAGCGCGGCCGCCGTCCCGGCCGCGAAGGCCCGGATCCGGAACAGCGCCAGCCGGAACATCGGCTGCAGGGTCCGCGTCTCGATCAGGGCGAACAGGGCGAGCAGCCCGAGACCCGCCAGCAGCCCGCCCAGCACCAGCGGGTTCCGCCACCCGGTCGCGCTGCCGCGGTACGGCTGGATGCCGTGCGTGATCGAGACCAGCACCATGCCGAGCCCGAGGGTGAACGTCGCGTTGCCGGCCCAGTCGATCCGGGCCGGGCGGCGCACGCCGTCGTCGCGCAGGCTGCGGTAGGACCAGATGGTGCCGGCGATCCCGATCGGCACGTTGACCCAGAACACCGCGCGCCAGTCCACCGCCGCGAGCAGCCCGCCGGCGACCAGCCCGAGGAACTGCCCGGAGATCCCCGCGATCTGGTTGATCCCCAGCGCCATCCCGCGCTCCTCGAGCGGGAACGCGTCGGTCAGGATCGCCGCGGAGTTGGCCATCAGCATCGAGCCGCCGGCCGCCTGCACCAGCCGCAGCAGGATCAGCCAGGTCGCCCCGGCGGCCCCGGTGAACGGGTCCAGGGACAGCGCCAGCGACGCCGCGGCGAAGATCGCGAACCCGAGGTTGTACATGCGCACCCGGCCGAACATGTCGCCCAGCCGGCCGAGCGGCACGACCAGCACCGCCGTGACCAGCAGGTAGCCCAGCACCAGCCAGAGCAGGTAGACGATGTTGCCCGCAGCCAGCGGATCCATCCCGATGCCGCGGAAGATCGCGGGCATCGCGATGATCACGATCGAGGCGTCCAGCGTCGCCATCAGGGTGCCCACCGTGGTGTTGGACAGGGCCACCCACTTGTAGCGGTCATCCACGGCGGCCGCCGTGGCGGACCGCTGGTCCCCGGCGCGGACGGCGCTCACAGGCCGTCGGTCACGCGGTCGAGCAGCGGCAGGGCCGCGGCCAGGCGGCGCCGCTCCGCGGGGGTGAGCGTCGTCTCCAGCGCCCGGGCCACCCGCCGGGCCTTCACCGACCGCCGTCCCGCCAGCAGCTCGCGCCCGGCCGCCGTCGCCGACAGCCGGAACCGGCGCGCGTCGTCGGGGTCGGGCGCGCGGGCCACCATGCCGCGCTCCTCCAGGTTGCCCACGATGACGCTCATCGCCTGGGGGGTGACCCGCTCCTGCTCGGCCAGCACCCCGGCCGGCATCGGCCCGCACCGGTCCAGTCGGGACAGCACCGACAGCTCGGACAGGGTGAGCTCGCCCGCCTCGTGCCCCTGCCGCAGCCGGCGGACGAAGCGGCCGACGACCACGCTCAGCAGGCTGCCGACCTCGGCCAGGTCGCCCGACGCATCCTCGGGAACCACCACGAACCGTTAGTCTACCTAATCAATCAATCTTTACTACCTGGCGGACCGGTGCTTGAATTCCTGCCCATGAGCGACGCGATGACCACACGCACCGTCCGCATCGCCGGCGACCACGGCGACGACATCGAGGCCTATGTCGCGCAGCCCGAGGGCGGCGGCCCGCGTGCCGGGGTGGTCGTCATCCATCACATGCCCGGCTGGGACCGGGCGACCAAGGAGATCACCCGCCGGTTCGCCGAGCTCGGATACGACGCGATCTGCCCCAACCTCTTCTGGCGCGAGGCCCCCGGCGCCGCACCCGACGACGCCGCGGCCACCGTACGGGCCCAGGGCGGCGTCCCCGACGAGCGGCTGGTCGGCGACGTCGCCGGGGCAGCGGCCTGGCTGCGGTCGCTGCCGACCTCGAACGGGAGGGTCGGCGTGATCGGCTACTGCTCGGGCGGCCGGCAGTCCGTCCTGGCCGCGTGCTCCCTCGACCTCGACGCCGCCGTGGACTGCTACGGCGCATTCGTCACCGGTGACCCGCCACCGGGCATCCCGTTCAAGGGCAACCTGGTCGACAAGCTGCCCGGCCTGCGTCCCCCGCTGCTCGGCCTGTTCGGGGCGGAGGACCAGGCCCCCAGCCCCAAGCACGTGGCCGAGCTCGACGCCATCCTCACCGCGCACGGCAAGGCGCACGAGTTCCACAGCTACGACGGCGCCGGGCACGGCTTCTTCGCCGTGGACCGCCCGGCGTACCGGGTCGCCGCCGCCAACGACGGCTGGGTGCGCATCACGGACTTCTTCGCGACCCACCTCGGAGGGTGAGCATGTGCACCTACGTGACGATGCGGACCCCGGTCGAGGGCAGCGCCAAGGGACCCGCGGGCGGCTGGTTCCACGTCACCGACGCCACCGTCTACTACGACCACCCCGTGCACGCGATGGCCGAGCACACCCTGAACATCGACGTCGCGGACCCGGCCCGCGGTCCCGCGGCGCGGGTGGCGCTCGAGCTCACCGCATCCTCGGCCCGGGCGCTGGCCGCCGCGATCAACGAGGCCCTCGCCGGGGCGTCGGCGGCGTGAGCTCCCCGCCGCCGCGGGCCCGCGGCGGCGGGACCCCCCGCGTCGCCGCTCAGGCCACCCCGGCCGGGGGCGCCGGGGACTGCCGCATCGTGGTGGCCCAGGTGGCGTTCTCCGTGCTCGTGACCTCGCGCATGAGCGCGGCGAGCCGGTCCCGGCGGGTACCGGAATCCTCGTACGGGTCGAGCTTGACCGCGTAGAGGAAGGCGTGCTGGCGGAGCGTTTCGGCGGCGGAACGATAGGTGATCGAGTTGGTGTGGAACTGGAACACCTGTTGCAGACCCTCGAGGATCACGACGCTGGCGGCGAGGGACGCCGTCAGCGCCGCCGGGGCGCTGATCGCGGCGAGCACCGTCACGGCCGCGCCGAGGACCAGGGCCAGAACCTTCAGCGCCTGGTAGGTGAACCGGGTGCGCGTCGCGGCCGCCTCGTACCAGTGGAACTGAGCGTTGAGCTCCTGCCACAGCAGGTCGTCCCGCTCGGCGGGGTCGGCCGGCTGCGGCAGGTTGCCTTCGAGACGCTGCCACGCCGCGGGACTGCCCCGGCGGGCGACATCATCCGGGTGCGGGGCTGTAGTCATACCTCGGAGGATGACACGCGTGGCCCGGGCCCGCGGAGGGATACTCGACAGCGTGCCGATGACCCTGCCCGTCGACGGGTTCAGGCTGGCGTACCAGCGGTCAGGTCGCGGACCCACCGTCGTCCTGCTGCACGGCTGGCCGGGCGATCGCAGCGACTACCGCGACGTCGTCCCGCTGCTGTCCCCGGCGGCCGACGTCGTGGTGCCCGATCTGCGTGGCTTCGGCGAGTCCGACAAGCACCGGGCCGATCCGGCCGCGCAGTACAGCGCCGATGCGCAGGCGCGCAGCGTGATCGGGCTGATCGAGGAGCTCGGGCTGGAGCGACCCGTGATCGGCGGGTACGACATCGGCAGCCGGATCGCCCAGGCCGTCGCGCGGAGCAGGCCCGAGCTCGTCCGTGCCCTGGTGATCTCACCACCCCTGCCGGGGATCGGCGCGCGGATCCTCACCGCAGCGGCGCAGCAGGAGTTCTGGTACCAGGCCTTCCACCAGCTCGATCTCGCCGAGCAGCTGGTCGACGGCCGGCCGGACGCCGTGCGCGCCTACCTGCGGCACTTCTGGTCCCACTGGTCGGGGCCCGGCTTCCGGCTGCCCGAGGACCGCCTCGATCACCTGGTCTCGGTCTACGCCGGTCCCGGCGCGTTCGTCGCCTCGATCGGCTGGTACCGCGCCGGTGCGGGTGCGGTGGCCAGGTCGCTGGCCGAGCGCGCGCCGCAGCCGGAGGACCGGATCACCGTTCCGACCACCGTGCTGTGGCCGGAACACGATCCGCTGTTCCCCCGGGCCTGGTCGGACCGGATCGGGGAGTTCTTCGCCGATGCCGACCTGCGGCACGTCGACGGCGCGGGCCACTTCACGCCGCTGGAGTGCGCGGCCGAGTTCGCCGGGGCCCTGGCCGCCGCGGCCACCCCGGGCAGCGGCTGACGGGACGGCGAGCCGGACGGCGCGTGCTCTGGCAGGCTGTCGCGCATGGCCGGATCGGATCCCAAGGCGGACCTCCACCGTTACCTCCAGGTCGCCCGCGAGGCGCTGCTGTGGAAGCTCGAGGGGCTGTCGGAGTACGACGTCCGTCGCCCGATGGTGCTCACCGGCACCAACCTGCTCGGGCTGGTCAAGCACGTGGCCAGCGTGGAGGCCGGCTACCTCGGCGACTGCTTCGGCCGCCCGTTCGGTGAGCCGTTCCCCTGGTTCGCGGACGACGCGGAGCCGAACGCGGACCTGTGGGCCACCGCCGAGGAGTCCCGGGAGCAGATCGTGGCCCTGTACCACCGGGTGTGGGCGCACTCGGACGCCACGATCGAGGCCCTGCCGCTGGACGCGATCGGGCGCGTGCCGTGGTGGCCGGAGGACCGTCGCGAGGTGACCCTGCACCGGGTGCTGGTGCACATGATCGCCGAGGCGCACCGGCACGCCGGGCACGCCGACATCGTCCGGGAGCTGATCGACGGCGCCGTCGGCCTGCGGGAGGGCATGGGCAACATGGCGCCCGGCGACCGGCAGTGGTGGGAGGGCTACCGCAGCCGGCTGGAGGACGTGGCCCGGCAGGCCGGCAGCCGGGTCTGACCCGGCCGGGCAGGGCCACGGCCACCAGCCGGTGACCCGCGATGCAGCCGGTGACCCGCGATGCAGCCGGTGGCCCGCGATGCAGCCGGCGATCCACGCGGCCGGCCGGCGGGGGTCGCTGTGATTCGATGCCGTGGTGAACATCCTGCAGAGGATCGGCCGGACCGTTGCCAAGGGCGGACTCGCCGTCAGCGTCTGGATGTACCGGCGCACCGGTGGGCGCTTCGGCGGCAGCATCGGCGGGACACCGGTCCTGCTCCTGACGACGACCGGCCGCAGGACCGGCGCCCAGCGCACCCGTCCGGTCGGCTTCCTCCCGCACGAGGGCGGGTACGTCGTCTGCGGCTCGAACGCCGGCTCGGACAGCCCGCCGGCCTGGTCGCTGAACCTGCGCGCCCACCCGGGTGCCACGGTCGAGGTGAAGGGAACCACCCTGACGGTCAAGGCCTCGGAGGTCACCGGCGAGGAGTACGAACCGCTGTGGCGGGAGTTCACCACGGCGTACCCGCGCTTCGCCGGCTACCAGGGGAAGACCCGGCGTCACCTGCCGTTGTTCGTCCTCCAGCCCTCCGGCGCGCCCTGAGCCCACCGCGGGCCCGGCGGTCCTGAAGGGGGTCGCATGGCTGACCTGGTGACCGACGCGGACTCGGTGACCGTGACGCTGTCCGCCGCCGAGCGGGTCGAGGCGTTGCACCGCGACGTCAGCGTGCCGCGGTCGGCGATCGTCGCCGTCCGGGCGGTGCCGGACGGCATGGCCGAGGTGCACGGCCTGCGGGTACCGGGAACCGGCCTGCCTGGCGTGATCATGGTCGGGACCTGGCGCTCGTCCCGGGGCACCACGTTTGCGGTGTGTCACGGGCGGCGACCGGCCGTGGTCATCGACCTGACCGGACAGGCCTTCGACCGGCTGGTGGTCACCGTGGACGACCCGCAGCAGGCGGTCGCGAGCCTGACCCGGGACGTCGCCGGCCCGGCCTGACCCGGCACCGGTCGCGGGACTGCGCCATACCATCGACGTCATGGCCACAGGGGAGGCCGCCGCGCCTCTCCCGAAGGTGACGTCGCCCCGGCGGCCGGGCCGGGGGGCCGAGGCCCTCCCGCTGCCCGAGACTCCGCTGATCGGCCGCGCCGCCGAACTCGACGCGCTGGCCGAAGCCCTGGCGTCGCCCGGCACCCGGCTGCTCACGCTGACCGGCCCCCCGGGCGTGGGCAAGACCCGGCTCGCGCTGGCGACGGCGAGCGCCGCGATCGACGGCTTCGCCGACGGCGGATGCTTCGTCGACGTGGCGGCGCTGCGTGACCCGGCGGGGATGACCGCCGAGATCGCGCGGGTGCTCGGCGTCGGGGAGGCGCCCGGCGTCCCACTGCTGCAGCGGCTGGTCACCTGGCTGGGGGGCCGGGACCTGCTGCTCGTCGTGGACAACTGCGAGCAGGTGGTGGAGGCAGGCCGCGACCTGGCCACCCTGGTCGCGGGCTGCCCGCGGCTGCGCGTCCTGGCCACCAGCCGGGAGCGGTTCCGGCTGGCCGCCGAGCGCGAGTTCCCGGTGCCGCCGCTGGCCATGCCGGAGCACGGCGACACGGCCGACCTGTCCCGGCTGGAGGCGAACCCGTCGGTCGCGCTCTTCATCGACCGCACGCGCGCCGTCCTGCCGGACTTCACGATCACGGCGCAGAACGCGCCGGCGGTCGCGGAGATCTGCGTGCGCCTGGACGGCCTTCCACTGGCCCTGGAGCTCGCGGCGGCCCGGCTCAAGCTGTTCACCCCCGCGGAGCTGGCCGCCCGGCTCGGGCACCGGATGGACCTGCTCACCGGAGGCGCCCGCGACGTCCCGGCACGGCACCGCACCCTGCAGGCCGCCGTCGGCTGGAGCCACGACCTGCTGACCACACCCGAGCGGGTGCTGTTCCGGCGGCTGTCGGTCTTCGCCAACGGCTGGACGATGGACGCCGCGCAGGCGGTGTGCGGCGAGCCGGACCTGGAGTTCGGCCTCGACGTCCTCGCCACCACGGCCTCGCTGCTCGACAAGAGCCTGCTGCGCCGGATCCCGCGCGCGGACGAGACGATGCAGTTCGCCATGCTCGAGACCCTGCGTGAGTTCGCCGCGCAGCGGCTGGTCGCGGCGGACGAGCTCACGGTGACGGCGGCCCGGCACGCGCGGTACTTCGCCGGGCTGGCCGGCTCCGCCGACACCGGGATCGGCACCGCGGAGGAGACCTTCTGGTTGGCATGGGTCGGGCACGAGCGCGGCAACCTGCGCGCGGCGCTGGAGTACTCCCTCGCCACCGGCGATCTCGATTCGGCGCTGCGGCTGGGCTCGGCGCTGGGCTGGTACTGGTACACGCGCGGCTACATCGGTGAGGGGCAGGCGGCGCTGGACCGGGTGCTCGCCGCGGCGGGCGAGGCCACCGAGGCACCTCCCGACGACCTGCTGTCCGGGGCGCTCCTGGCCGGCGGCGTGGTCGCCCTGGGCAGCGGAGACCTCGACCGTGCCGAGGATCTGCTGCGCCGCAGCGTGGGGCCCGGCGAATCGGCCGGGGACGGGCGGCGCGCGGCGGTCGCCGCGGCCTTCCTCGGCCACGTGGCGCGCGGGCGCGGCGACCACGAGCGGGCGCTCGCCGCCTACCAGCAGGCCGGCGAGCTGTTCGAGGCGCTGGGGAACGCCCGCGGCATCGCCTGGACCCGGCACGACCTCGGGCTGCTCGCCCGGGAGCGCGGCGACCTCGGCGAGGCGGAGCCGCTGCTGCGCGACAGCCTGAGCCGGTTCCGCGAGATCGGCTACCCGTGGGCGATCGCCTGGTCGGCGTGGGCGCTCGGCACGGTGCTGCTGCGCGGCGGGCGGTACGACGAGGCCGCGCCGTTGCTGGTGGAGGCGCTGGACGAGTACGACTCCGCGGACGACCGCCGCGGCACCGCGCAGTGCCTGGAGGCGATCGCCGGCCTCGCCTGCGCCCGCGGATCGCACGACACCGCGGCCCGCCTGCTCGGCGCCGCCGCGGCCCTGCGGGAGGCGCTCGCCGCGCCGCTGCCGCCGGCCGAGCGGGACGTCCACGACCAGGTGGAGGACGCCGCGCGCTCGGCGCTGCACCCGGGCGCCTTCGACCACGCCCGGCACGCCGGCCGCACCATGCCGCTGGAGTCGGCGATCGAGCTGGCCAAGAGCCTCGAGACGGCGAGCGCGCAGACCCCGGGAGCGGCCGCGGGAGCGTCGCTGACCCGCCGCGAACGGCAGGTGGCGGAGCTGATCGCGAAGGGACGTACCAACCGGCAGATCGGGCGCGCGCTCGGCATCGCCGAGAAGACCGCTGAGGTCCACGCCCACAACATCATGGGCAAGCTGGGTGCGCGCGGCCGGGCCGAGGTCGCGGCCTGGGCGGTGGCTCAGGGCCTGCACCAGCCCACCAGCTGACCGTCATCGCACTCGGCCTGTTGCCCACGGCGTGACACCGTGGGCATAGGTGACCCACGGTGTCACGCCGTGGGCGACCGATGATCGTCCACCGCCCCCTAAGTGCCGGCCCTAAGTGATTCCCCCAATACCGGACGGCGACCGCCCCGCCGTAGAAGTGAGCATCGACCGTTTCCGGGAGGAACCCATGTCCATCGATCCCACCTTCTACCGCACCGCGCGCGACGCCATCGCCGCGCCGGCGGAGACCCTCGCCTACGTCGCCGCCTTCGACCCGTCGGGTGGCAAGCCGGATGCCATGGCCGTGGTGGACTGCGACCCGTCGTCGGCGTCCTACGGTTCGGTCGTCGGCTGGACCGACCTGCCGACCGGGGGCAACGAGCTGCACCACTTCGGGTGGAACGCCTGCTCGAGCGCGCTGTGCCACGAGGGGCACGCGGGCCACCTCGAGCGCCGCTACCTGATCGTTCCGGGGCTGCGCTCGTCGCGCACCTACATCCTCGACACCAAGCCCGACCCGCGGGCGCCGCGGGTGGTCCGCGAGATCGGGGCCGACGAGCTGGCCAACAAGGCCGGCTACTCCCGGCCGCACACCCTGCACTGCGGCCCGGACGGCATCTACCTGTCCGCGATCGGCGGTGCCGACGGCAACGACGGTCCCGGCGGAGTGGCGCTGCTCGACCACGACACCTTCGACGTCGTCGGTGCGTGGGAGCTCGACCGCGGCGACCAGTACTTCGCCTACGACGTGTGGTGGCACCTCAACCAGGACACCGTGATCACCTCCGAGTGGGGGACGCCGTCCATGGTCGAGGACGGGCTCAACCCAGAGCTCCTGCTCGGCCGGAAGTACGGCCACCACCTGAACTTCTGGAGCATGTCCGGCCGGAAGCTGGTCCAGCGCGTCGACCTGGGCGACCAGCACCAGATGGTGCTCGAGGTGCGGCCCTCGCACGACCCCAACAAGACATTCGGTTTCGTCGGCGTGGTGATCAGCGTCGAGGACCTGTCGGGGTCGGTGTGGATGTGGCACAAGGAGGGCGACCAGTGGGCCGTCCGCAAGGTGATCACGATCCCGGCCGAGCCGGCCGACCCCAAGGACCTGCCGCCGGCGCTGCAGCCGTTCGGGGCGGTCCCGCCGCTGATCACCGACATCGACCTCTCGGTGGACGACCGCTGGCTGTACGTCTCGTGCTGGGGTACTGGGGAGCTCAAGCAGTACGACGTCAGCGACCCGTCCAACCCGCGGGAGACCGGGTCGGTGCGGCTGGGCGGCATCGTCGGCAAGCAGGCGCACCCCGCCGCGCCCGACCAGCCGCTGTCCGGCGGCCCGCAGATGGTGGAGATCAGCAGGGACGGCAAGCACGTCTACCTGACCAACTCGCTGTACGCCTCCTGGGACGAGATCTTCTACCCCGAGGGCGTGGGCGCGTGGATGGCCAGGCTGGACGCGGACACCACCAACGGCGGGCTGTCCGCCGACCCGGGGTTCTTCCCGAACGGGAACGACTTCCGCGGGCTGCGGGTGCACCAGACCCGGCTGCAGGGCGGTGACGCGTCGAGCGACTCCTACTGCTTCACTGACTGAGATGTTCGAGACATCGGCTCGCGTCCGGAGCATCCCGGCCGCGGCGGTGGTGGTCGGCGTGGCCGCCGCGGCCTGGCTTGCTCTGGCCGCGGGGGCCGGCCACGCCACCCACCACGAGGTGCTCGGCTCCGGCCACCTGGCCGGCCCGGCCGCCGTCACGGCCCTGCTGGGCGGGTGGCTGCTGATGGCCGCCGCCATGATGCTGCCTCCGGAGCTCGCCCCCGCGGGCGGCACCGGTCACGGCACCGGTCACGGCATCGGTCACGGCATCGGTCA
>Ga0187788_10000044_pt1 | contig 26446 bp, 24 predicted proteins | sample 1015_BV01_MP10_2_FD_133008 | JGI IMG/M metagenome (GOLD analysis project Ga0187788, IMG submission 133008) | Tropical peat soil microbial communities from peatlands in Department of Meta, Colombia - 1015_BV01_MP10_20_MG | ecosystem: Environmental > Terrestrial > Soil > Wetlands > Peat | place...
CCCCGTCGATCTCCCGACACCGCGCCGATCTCCCGACACTGAGCCGATCTCCCGACATCTCGCCGATCTCCCGACATCTCCACGTGGGACACGCCGACCACGTCGGGAGATCACCCTCGCGCCCCGTCGATCTCCCGACATCGCGCCGATCTCCCGACATCCCCACGTGGGACACGCCGACCACGTCGGGAGATCACCCCGCACGACGGGAGATCACGCGCTGGTTCCCACCCCGACGGCGGGTACTCGTCGTGGCGATGGAACCAGGACATGTCCCCCTCGTTGCGTCCCAGGGGTGGCCGGTCGAGCCACTGCCACATCCCCCACAGGACGTCCGTGCCATGGGCGTACGCCGAGTAGGTGTGGTAGACGACGCCGTCCTCGAGTCCGAAGCTGCTGAGCCCGTGTCTCGAGGGGGAGCATGCCCGGATCGAGCAGGGGACCCTCGAGCCGCCGGTAGTTGTACTCCGCGCCAGGGGCCACGCTCTCGGCGGTGAACGACACCCCGTAGTCGATGGTGAAGTCGCTGCCCGACGACGACGCCCACGGGAAGCCCCAGCCCATCCGCCGCCGGTAGGCGATCAGCTTCTCGACCGGCGCGCGGGAGACCGCCATGAGCGTCACGCCGTGGTGCTCGAGGTGCACCCGGATCCCGTCGAACCCGTCCGCCACCGACGAGCAGCTCGGGCACCCCTCCGACCAGTCGGGTCCGAACATGAAGTGGTACACCAGCAGCTGGGAGCGTCCCCGGAACAGGTCCCGCAGGCTCGCCTCGCCGTCCTCGGTGCTGAACCGGTCGTCCTGTCGACCGGCACCCACGGCAGTTGCCGGCGCCGCTGGGTCAGCTCGTCGTTGCGGCGGCTCAGCTCCTTCTCGGCACCACTCCTCGGCACCACCCCTTGGGCACCGGCTCAGGCACCCACCATGTTGTAGCCGCCGTCGGCGACCAGGAGCCCGCCGGTGATGTGGGCGGCGTCGTCGCTGGCGAGGAACAGGGCGGCGCCCGCGAGCTCCTCCGGCCCCGGGATCCGGCCCATCGGAGTCATCGCACGCAGCTTCTCGGCCCGGCCCGATGCCCAGTCCTGCCTGGCCAGGGTGGCCTCGGTCTCCATGAAGCCCGGCGCGAACACGTTCACCCGCACCGTCGGGGCGAACGCCGCGGCGTAGGACTTGGTAAGCCCGACGATGCCGTACTTGGCGGCGGCGTACTGCGGCGCCCGCGGGCTTCCGCGCACCACGACGCTGGAGCCGATGTTGACGATGCACCCGTGACCCTGCTCGAGCATGCGGGTCCCGAACTCGTGCGTGCACAGCAGCGTGCCCTTGACGTCGACGGCCAGGACGTGGTCGACGGACTCCTCGCTGATGTCGCGCCAGGACATCTGGTCGCGGGCGACGTCGCCGACGTTGTTCACCAGCACGTCGAGCCCGCCGAGGGCCCGGAACACCGTGTCGGCCATCCGCCGGATGTCGTCCCACCGGGTGATGTCGCCCTGGACCGGGACCGCCGTCCCGCCGAGATCCGCGATCGCCGCGGCGGTCCGCTCCGCGCCGGCTCGGGAACGGTTGTAGTGGACGCCGACCCTGGCGCCCTCGCGCGCCGCCCGGATCGCGATCTGCGCGCCGAATCCCGTCCCCGCGCCGGTGACCAGAACGGATCGACCGGGAAACCGTTGCGTGACAACAGGATCGTCGATGCGCGGCATCGATGCTTCTCATTCCGTGAAAGTCACTTCCACGGTACGCTAGACCCCGTGCCCGGGCCTGTCCAGCCGCGACGTCGGCCCCGGCCCGGCGCATGGGGAATGAGGTAGGCGATGCCCGCGAAGCGACGGCCCGGCGTCTCGACCGTGCGACCCGCTCGCGCCGTCCCCACCCGCTCGGTGCAGGCGGCGAGGTCCATCCAGTCCGCCGACGCCTCGGCCGAGCGTCCCGACTACCGGGTCGAGGCGCTGGCCAAGGGCCTGCGCATCCTGTCGCTGTTCTCCGAGCAGCAGCCGACCTGGCGGATCAGCGACATCGCGGTCGCCGTCGCGATGCCGCTGCCCACGGTGTACCGCGTCGTCATGACGCTCACCTCGGAGGGGTACCTCGACCACCTGCCGAACGGCGACTACCGCCCGGGCGTGCGCGTCCTGACCCTCGGCACCGCCGCGCTGCGCAGCCTCGACCTGGTGGAGCTCGCCACCCCGCGGCTGCAGGCCATGGGCCAGGAATGCGGTGAGACCGTCAGCCTCGGCATCCTGACCGGCGACCGGGTGCTGTACCTGGTCCGGCTGCGCAACTCCAGCCTGGTCGCCGCCAACATCCAGGTCGGTTCCACCCTGCCCGCGGTGCACTCCTCGATCGGCAAGCTCCTGCTGGCCCACGTCGACGAGCGCGAACTGGCGAGCCGGATCAGGAGTTCGTCGTTCTGGTCGGATCACGGCCCGAACGCCCGGACGTCGCTCGCCGGGCTCCGGGCCGACCTCGCCGAGATCCGCAGCCAGGGCTGGGCCGTGCAGGACGAGGAGCTGGCCCACGGGTTGCGGTCCGTCGCCGCTCCGGTGCGCGAGGCGTCCGGACGGGTGATCGCCGGCGTGAGCGTCGGCGTCCAGTCCTGGGACTGGCCCACCGAGCGCATGCTCGTGGAGCTGAAGCCGCTGATCCTCGCGGCCGGCGAGGACATCTCCGGCCTGCTCGGCCACCGGCAGCCCGACCGATGATCGGTCGCACGTCGGGGAGCCCAGGATGAAACTGGTGACCTTCGACGCGGGCCGGGTCGGCCGGGTCGACGGCGACGACGTCATCGAGCTGGACTGCTCGTCGATGCGCGAGTACTTCGAGCGCGGTGGCGCGGTTCCGGAGACCGGGGCGCGGCTTGCGCTGTCGGGCGTGCGGCTGCGGGCACCCATCGTGCCGAAGAAGTTCTTCCACACCGCCGGGAACTTCGCGGTGCACCACGAGGAGCTGCAGAGCGTCAACTGGTCCCACCCGGTGCACAAGGGCATCGTGTTCTTCCAGAACGTCGACGCGATCATCGGCCCGGACGACGCGATCGTCTACCCGGAGGGCCTGACCAAGGAGCTCGACTACGAGCTGGAGCTGGCCGTCGTGATCGGCCGGGCGGGCAAGTGGTTCACCCCCGATCAGGCGCCGGACCACATCGCGGGCTACCTCGTGTTCAACGACATCACGGCCCGCGACATCCAGCGCCGGGAGATGCAGTCGGGGGTGTTCTCCTTCTCCAAGGCCATCGACACCTTCTGCCCGATCGGCCCCTGGATCGTGACGGCGGACGAGATCCCCGATCCGCACGACCTGGCGATGGAGCTGCGGGTGAACGGCGACGTCCGCCAGGTGGGCAACACCAGCCAGATGGTCATCTCGATCCCGCACCTGGTCGCCTACCACTCCCCGCAGGGCTACTCGGCCGGCGACATCATCACCACCGGCACGATCTCGGGGGTGGCCGCGGTGCAGCCCAACCCGTTCGACCTCTACCTGCGCCCGGGCGACGTGGTGGAGGCAGAGATCGAGCGGGTCGGGCTGCTGCGCAACACCGTCGTCGCGTGGGACCAGGCCCATGAGGGGCCGCCGTACACGAACGCCTTGTGATCTCACCGGTGGGCGTCACAGCCGACGCCACCACGACAGCCGGTTCTCCGCCGCGGTCATCACCGTGTTGACGCACACGGCGCCGACGCAGACCACGAGGATGACGGCGTCCAGCTGCGGGGCCCGCAGGTTGCTGATCAGGGAGTTGATGACGAAGCCGACGCCGTCCACATTGATCATCAGCTGCCCCAGCAGCACGCCGAGCAGGCACAGCGCGGCGCCGATCCGCAGCGCCCCGACGACGTCCGGGAGGGTGGCCGGGAACAGCACCGAGCCGAGGACCCGATGCCGTGGGGCCCCCATCGCGTGTGCGGCCTCGATCAGGTGACGGTCCACCCTGGCGGCGGCGGCCATCGTGCCCAGCAGCACCGGGAGGACGCCGTGCACCGCCCCGAAGGCGACCTCGGCGGGTGCGCCGAGGCCGAGCCACAGGACGAACAGGGGGTAGAAGGGCACCAGCGGCAGCGCGTAGACCACCGAGGTCACGTCGCGGGCGACCGGCAGGTACGAGCCGGCCCGGCCGAGGGCCAGCCCGGCGACCACGCCGACCACGGAGGCGATCACGAACGCGAGCAGGAACCGCTCCGTGGTGACCACCAGCGCATGCACCGTGTCCCGGTCACCGAGGAAGGCGAGACCGGTGGTGACCACCTGGGACGGCGGTGCGATGTAGTCGCTGTCCGGGAGCAGCACCCGGGCCACGACCTCCCAAGCCGCCGCCACGGCGCCGATCGACACCACCCTGATCACCGCCGGGCGGCGCAGCGCGGCCCGGGCCCGGCGGTGGCGCCGTGCCGGCCCGGCCCGCGGCCCGGGCCCGGCGGTGGCCACGGTCATCGAGCGCTCCGCCCGGTCAGCCGGTCACCGGGATGAACGCCCCGGTGTAGTAGGTGTCCTGCGCCGGTGTCGACGGCGCGAGCTTCAGGCCGGGAAGGGCCTGCGCGAACGCGGCCAGCCCGGCGAGGTTGATCGTGCCGTCGGGCGTGAAGTCCGGCACCAGGGCGTCGTAGGTCTTGCCGGCGACGTCGTTCGCCATCCCGAGCCGGCTCATCGCCAGGTGCACCGTGCCCTGCTTGTTGTCCTTCATCCACTGGATCGACTCGGCGAAGCTGGCGGCCAGCGCCTTCGCGGCCGTCTGGTTCTGCAGCCACTTCGAGGAGGCCATCAGCACGGCGTACTGCGACTCCTTGACGACGTCGGAGACCCGCTCGACGAGCTTCCCGCCGCCCTTGGACTGCAAGGTGAACGCGAAGGTCACCGGCAGCATGACCCCGTCCACGTCACCGCGTTGCAGGGCGGCCAGGTTGCCCGCCGGAGTGCCCAGCGGCACCTCCGTGACGTCGCCGCTGCTCAGGCCGGCGCTCTGCGCGGTCAGCTTGACGTAGTAGTCGGTCAACGAACCGAACTTCGAGATGCCGATCTTCTTCCCCTTCATGTCGGCGAAGGAGGTCATCGGCGAGTTCGCGGTGGCGATCAGGCCCATCGGGGTCGCCTCCGCGGAGCCGTAGAACGCCCGCGTGTCCACGCCGTTGGCCGCGGCCGAGGTGACGTCGAGGCCGGTCGCGTGGCCGACGTCGATGCTGCCCGAGGCCAGCGCCTTGACCAGATCCGACCCGGCGCTGAAGGCCACCACCTTCACGTTCAGGCCGTGCCTGGTGAAGATGCCCTGCGCCTCGGCCACGCGGGCGGGCATCGCGAACGTGAAGTCCTGGCCCTGCACCAGGCCGAGCGTCAGGGACGTGGTCGGCGCGGAGCCGGACTGGGCTCCCGAGCCGGACGCGCCGGTCCCGGGAGTGCCGGAGGAGCCACATGCGGCCAGCAGCGTCACGGCGGCGATCGCCGCCGCCGCGCGGGAGAGCAACCTCATCGGTGGAGCCCCTTCTGTGACAGGTGGGTGAGGGCCGTGAAGCAGCCGTTGAGCAGGATGATCAGAACGACGATGATCAGCAGCCAGGCGAACAGCACGGGGGCATGGAACCCCTCGCTGCTGGCCGCGAGCTGATAGCCGAGCCCGGAGCTGCCGGCGATGAACTCCCCGGCCACGACCGTGACCAGTGCCAGACCGAGTCCGGCCCGCAGGCCGCTGATCACCGGGTCGGCGATGGCGGGCAGGATGACGTGGAACAGCACTCGCCACCGTCCGGCGCCCATGGCCCGGGCCGCCGTGATCAGGTTCTGGTCCACGTGGCTGGTGGCCCGCACCGTGGCGATGACGATCGGGAAGAACGCGTACATCGCGCCGAGGGCGACCTTGGAGGTGAAGCCGAGGCCGAGCAGCGCCGCGAGCACGGGGTAGAGGATGACCAGGGGGACCGCGTTGAGGTTGGCCAGCATCGGTTCGTAGGTCTGGCGCAGTGTCCGGGACAGGCCCAGACCCACGCCCAGCACCACGCCGAGGACGGCGGCGATCGCGAACGCGACGCCCGCCTCGGCCAGGGTCCTGGTGATCGGGGCCAGCACCGAGGACGGATCGCCGAGGATGGCCGTCAGGGCCTGTCCGACGGATCGCGGTGCGGGCAGCACGAGGACCGGGACCACTCCCAGCAGGGTCAGCAGCTCCCAGACGACGCCGAGGGCGGCCACCACCGCGACGTACGCGATGGCACGCCGCCGCCGGCCGCTCACCGGCCATCGCCCCCGGGCGGGTCGGGGAGCAGCAGGCCCATCAACCGGTGCTGCAGCGCGTGGAACTCCGGCCGGCGCATCATCTCCGGCGTGCGGGGCCGGGGGAGGGGGACCTCGATGATCTCCTTGACCCGCGCCGGCCGGGGCGTCATGACGACGATCCGGTCGGACAGGTAGGCGGCCTCCTGCAGGCTGTGCGTGACGAACAGCACGGTCTTGCCGTGCTGCTCCAGCAGCGTGAGCAGCTGGGCGCCGAGGACCAGCCGGGTCTGCTCGTCCAGGGCGGCGAACGGCTCGTCGAGGAGCAGCGTCTCCGCCTTCGAGACCAGGGCGCGAGCGACGGCGACGCGTTGCTTCATCCCGCCGGACAGCTGGCCCGGAAAGGCCTCCGGGACGTCGCCCAGGCCGACGTCGCGCAGCGCGGCCAGCGCGCGCTCGCGGCGTTCCCGCCGGGGCACGCCCTGCAACTCCAGGGCCAGTTCCACGTTGCGTCGTGCGCTGCGCCATGGGTACAGCGCGAGGTCCTGGAAGACGAACGCGATCTTGTCGGGTACCGGGCCGAGGATCGGGACCTCGCCGAGGCGGACCTCGCCCGAGGCCGGCTGGAGCAGGCCGCCGACCGTGCGCAGCAGGCTGCTCTTGCCGCACCCGGACGGCCCGATCAGGCTGACGAACTCCCCGGGGCGCACGTCGAACGAGACGTCCTCGGTCGCGACGACCTCGCCGTAGGTGACGCGGACGTTGCGCACCCGGATGGTGCCGGCCGCCATGGCGGGCCTCCGCGCGGTGCCGGTCGTGCCGCGCACGCTCGGCGCGGCCACGTCAGCGTCCACCCGCTCTCCTCGCCGCTCTCATCCGTTCGGTTCTCACCAGATGAAAGTGCATTTCTGGGGCGTAAAGTGACGATAGCGCCCTAACCGGACAGCTGTCCAGACGGCCCGGCGGGCTGGCAACCGGGGCCTTGGCCCCTGGACACCCCGGGAGGGGCGGCCGAGACTTCTGGGCGTCACAGCGACGGGAGGCAGGGTCATGACCACTCGCAGTCCGCAGGAGGTATTCGCGCACCACGCGGAGGCACTCGGCGCCGAGGACCTGGAGAGCATCGTCTCCGACTACTCCGAGGACGCGCTCCTCATCGTCAACCGGGAGGTCTACCGGGGCCCGGACGGCGTCCGCCGGGTCTTCACCGGCCTGCTCGGTGACGTGCCGCAGGCGAGCTGGAAGGTGAACACGGTCTACGCCGACGACGTCCTCTACCTGGAGTGGCAGGCGAGCGGCGGCGGCCGCAAGATCGAGGACGGGATCGACACGTTCGTGTTCGAGGACGGGATGATCAGCATCCAGACCGTCGTCTACACCGTCCAGCCGGCCTGATCCTCGCCGGTCAGGAGCGACCGTGCCGGATGCCGGCACGGTCGGCGGGCTGCCCTGCGCCCGCCTGGTTACGATCACCCAAGGGGTCCGTTCAGTGCGTGCGTGCAGTGCGTGCACGGCGCTGCCCGGCCTCCACCTGTGCGAAGGGAGGGCGCCATGTTCATCGCGGGGGTCGAGGAGACAGCTGCCGAGGGTGACCTGGCCCGGTGGTACGAGCAGCAGCGGAAGATGTGGGGCTACCTGCCCAACTACGCGCCCGTCTTCGCCACCCGACCCGAGGTGGCCCATGCGTGGGCGCAGCTGAACAGCACGGTCCGGGACGGGATGGATCGCCGGCGCTACGAGCTGGCGACGGTCGCCGCGGCTCGGGCCCTCGCCTCCACGTACTGCCTGGCCGCCCACTCGAAGTTCCTGCGTGACGTCTGCAGCGACGGGGCCACGATGCGCGCGGTGGCCGCCGACCCGACCGGGGCGTCGCTGGACCCGCAGGACCGTGCGGTTGTCGGCTTCGCCACCAAGGTCGCCACCGATCCCAGCTCGATCACCGCGGGCGAGGTCGCCGAGCTGCGCGAGCTGGGGTTGTCCGATGCCGACATCGCCGATGTGATCTTCGCGGTGGCGGCCCGGTGCTTCTTCGCCACGGTGCTCGATGCGGCCGGCGTGGAGGCCGACCCTCAGCTCGGCGAGACCTTCGATCCCGACGTCCGCGACCGCCTCATCGTCGGCCGGCCGTTCGCGGACGCCGCTGGGGGCTGACCGCTCACACGCCGGGTTCGGCGGTGATGCGGCCCGAGGCGACGGCGTCGACCAGAGCCCGGTGGTCGCGTTCGTTCTGGTCGGCGTAGGCGGCGGCGAAGCGCGTGACGGCGCGCTCGAACACGTCCGACGTGCCGAGGTAGGCGGCGATGGCGATCCGGTCCCCGGACCGGGCGTGCGCCCGGGCCAGCGTCCATGCGCACAGCTCCCCGTACTGGCGCATGCCGCGCGGGGCGAGGGTCGAGGTGTCCAGCGAGAACTTCCAGTCGCGCAACTGCCGGACGTAGAAGTCGCGGTGCTGCCCGTCCAGGCCGAGCTCGGTCCGCTGCCAGCCGAGGAAGATGTCGCTGGTCGCCTGCATCAGCCGCTGGCCCGCGGCCACTCGCTGCCCCTCGTTGGCGTACCGGCTGGTCCCGCAGAAGCTGCTGAGCACCGAGGCCTGGGCCTCCTTCACCTGCAGGAACAGCGGATCGGACTCGTTGCGCCCGTGCATCAGGAGGATCCAGCAGCGGGTCCCGACGCTGCCGACCCCCACCACCTTGCGGGCCATGTCCGCGAACTCGAACTGATCGAGCAGGTACCTCCGGTCGGTCTCCAGCGTCCGCCGGTAGTTGGCGATCAGGCCGGTCAGCTGTGACGTGAACGTTGCCAGGTCCGTCTCCTGCGGGAGCAGGTCTGCGACCGGCACCAGGGTCGGCGGGTCGGAGATGATGCGCGGCTGACCGTCCACGACGCGGGTCAGCTTGGCCACCTCCCGCATGCTGTCGTGCGTGCGTGCCTTGGCGGCGACCTTGTCCAGCGTCCTGAGCTGCCGCGCCTTCAGCTGCGACTGGAGATCGGCCTGCACCTGCTCCACATCCACACGCGCGTACCAGACATCGAGGTTGGTCATCTCGGCGAAGCCGCGCATCGCTCTCCGGTAGGCGGCGACTGCCGCTGTGACGACCTCGCGGCGGTCCTTGGCGGCGAACCCGTTGTCGCGGCCGGCGACGTCGAGGCTGGCCGCGAGCCGCTTGACGTCCCACTCCCACGGGCCGGGCAGCGTCTCGTCGAAGTCGTTCAGGTCGAAGATCAGGCGGCGTTCGGGTGAGCCGAAGATGCCGAAGTTCGACAGGTGCGCGTCCCCGCACGCCTGCACCGTCAGCCCGGACGTCGGCGTCGCGGCCAGGTCACTGGCCATCGGCAGCGCCGCACCGCGGAAGTAGGTGAACGGGGAGACCATCATCCGGCCGTACCGGACCGGAACCAGTTCCGGCACCCGCGACGTGGCCTGTCCCTCCAGCAGGTCGAGCGGGTCGGGCCGCCCGGCCGCCGGGTCGAACGCGGCATGGCTCTCACGGGGAACCGCGGCCCGGGCCTCCTTGCCGCGCTGTGCGCGTTCCGCCGGGGTCAGTTGCGAGAGCCGGGTATCGAGTCGGCAGCGCCGCGTCGTGGCTCGGGCCGTTGTCGCGGTCCCCATCGGCTCCTCCACACCGTCGGCCCCCCGCCCTCGGCACGGCCCCCGGCGACCCTGCCGTCCCGTGGCGTCAGGATATGCGCCCTGACCAGGGCTCTTCGGTCCGGACCGAGGGCGCCATCCGTCCGGCCGGGTCGGGCGACCCGACCCGCCACCGGCTCTGGTCGATCTCTAGTCGATGCGGACGGCGATCGGGCTGCCCGCCTCGATGGTTCGGGAGACCGTGCACGTCCGGTCGTGGGAGGCCTTCACCGCGCGGGGAAGGATCTCGCGCGCTGCGTCGCCGTCCTCGCCGTCGGGGAAGGTGATCTGGAAGGAGAGCCGGATGTCGCGGAGGATGTTGGCGCCGTCCTCGCGCACCGTCGTGGCCTCCGCGCGCGCCGCGAAACTCGTTGCCGGGGAGCGCCGTCCGGTCACGACGTCGACGTCGACGGCCGAGCAACCGGCGATGGCGGCCAGCAGGAGCTCCACGGGGGTGAAGGCCTCGCCCGCCTTGCTGCCGAAGCGCAGCTCGGCACCGCGCGAGTTGCGGGCCAGGTAGACGCCCTCGTCGAGCCGCTCCAGCGTGACCGTGCGGTGTGTCCCATCGACCATGAGGGGATCCTGGCAGACCGGGTGATGCCGGCCGGCACCCGCGGTGGGCGCCGCCGCCGTCCCGCCGTTCGCCGACCAGGCGCCGACTGATTGGAAAAGCGGATCAGATCCGCCATGCAGATGGGTTGCCGTCGTCGTTCCCTGCTCAGGCACGCGGACATGACATGAACTCGTCCCCGTCCGCCACGTACGCCGGAACCCGTGCAGACCAATACGTCTGACCCTCACCGGCGATGACGACATGCACGTCAATGTTGTTGACGCAGACGGCTCGTTCCTGAGAACTCCATTGCCTCCGCCTGCCGCGATGAACTGTCGCCGCCGCCCGGCCGTCCGATATCAGCCGAACTGCGCAGCTTCCTGATCATCTGTCGCTGTTTCAGGGTTCCCGGCAGGGCAGCGCCTTGGGACGCCCCCGGCGGTTCGAGGTCACGGTCGTGAGCGGTGGGTGCACAAAGGCGCCCGCTCTGCGAGACGGCAGACCGGTCCGGTCGTCGGGCGGATCCCGGTCAGGACGGACGGACCCCGGTCTCCCACGACCTCGTGGCCCCTCGGGCAGGGACGAGGACGTCTCCCTCGGGAGGCACCTTCACGTCGAGGTCGGTTGCCTGGTCACCGCCGACGTCCGGGCCCCGATGGCCCGCCCGCCTCGATGGTGGACCCTTGCCCGGAGCGTCCATGCACTGAGACACTGCCGCGTTGAGAGCCGGACCCATGACCGGACCACCAGAACAATGCGGTGCCAACCCCGACGTGGAGGTGCAGAGTGCGACCCATGCTGATGGCCGAGTTCGGGACCGGCCAGGTGCTCTGGTCGATGGTGTGGTTCTTCCTGTTCATCATCTGGATCTGGCTGTTGATCGTCGTCTTCGGTGACATCTTCCGGAGCCGTGACCTCTCGGGATGGGCCAAGGCACTCTGGATTATCTTCATCGTCTTCCTGCCCTACCTCGGGGTGTTCGTGTACTTGATTGCTCGTGGAGGCAAGATGCACGAGCATGCCGTGGAGGCCGCTCAGGCCCAGGACCAGGCGATGCGGCAGTACGTGCAGAGCGTTGCTCCGAGTGCCCCCAGTGCGGCCGAGGAGGTCGCTCGGCTCGCCGACCTGCGTGACAAGGGCGTGATCAGCGAGGCCGAATTCCAGCAGGCCAAGGCGAAGGCGCTGTCCTGACAGAAACCCCGTCAGGTCGGCGACTCCCGGCCGGCCCGCCCACAGCGCCCCTCGGCGGCAAGACCACGTCAACACCACCTCAACCGATGACCGCTACCGGTCCACGGATCGAGGATCAAGGCGGGACCTTCGGCCCTTCCGGGGGCTGACCGGCGGCGGACAGCCTGTTCCCGGGTTGCGCGAGTTGGGTTGCGTCGCGACCATCCCGCCCGTTACGCCGGCGGATCGGGCGGCGAGCGTGGACTGTCCTTCTGCCGGGGAGCGTGATTGCCGATGCGTTCGACCCTGGCCCGGAACGGCCCGGCGGCCGACTGTGCATGGGTCGGTGAGATGGGTTGGCGGGGCGCGGCTGAGGTCCGCGAGTCACTGTTCGACGAGCTGGAAGGCCACCCGGACGCCCTTCTACGCTTGGACGTGCGGGCGGTGAGCAGCATCGACCGTGTCGGAATCGCGATGCTGATCGGAGCCAACTGGCGGGCCCGGGCACTGGGCCGCCGCCTCGTCCTCATCGACTCTTTCGGTCCCGTCACGGCCGGCCTGTCCCGGCTGCACGCACTTGAGGACTTCGAGATGGTCCAGGTCCCGCCCGACCCACGGACTCCCCGGTCCGGATGAACGGACATTCACGGGCGGACGACGTCCGGCACATGGCCACAGCCGAGGCGGAACGTCGGGCTGACTGCTCTGCGTCGGTGGCCGCTGCATCAGGTGAGAGGCCTTTCGGCCCTGCGCCGTGGATCCGAGGAGAACGTAGGGTCCGTGTCGGCAGGGCTCGTCACGTGTTGTCGGCGTTCGCCATGGTGCGTCGGCTTCGTGACGGGGATCAACTGCCCACCACGAGGTTCGGCGTCACCACGAGATGTGGAGGTCGGCAGCATGACCGAAGAGATCGACGAGCTTGGCCCGGTGGACTGGATCGTCGTGGAGTTTCCCGGCAGTGAGTTCGGCAAGGGCCAGATCGCGCCCATCCTGAAGGACCTGGTCGACCGCGGCTTGGTCCGCGTCCTGGATCTGCTGTTGTTGAGGAAGGACATCGGTGGCGCGCTGGAGGTGACCGAGCTCGCCGACCTGGACGACGGCGACCTCGGCGAGCTGCGCTCCTACGAGACGGCGTTGGCGATGGTGCTCTCCGAGCAGGACGTCCTCGACCTGGCGGAGACCATCGAGCCGGGCCGTTCGGCCGCGGTGCTGGTCTGGGAGAACCTGTGGGCCGCACCGTTCGGCGCAGCCGTGCGTCATGCCGGTGGCCAGCTGGTTGCCAGCGGACGCATCCCGATCCAGGCGGTGCTGGCCGCCATCGAAGCCGACGCCGCGGCTGAGGCCGAGGCCGAGGCCGAGGAAGGAGCCTGAGATGCCCATGGCAGCCCGACGCAGGCGTCGGACGGCAGCCGCCGTCGGCGGTGCCGTCGTCGTCGCCCACGGCGTGAACCGTCGCTCCGACCGGCGCGAGGACCGAAGGGACGACCGCGGCGACCGGCGGGACGACCGCCGCGACCGCCGCTGACATCCGGGTACCGCCGCGATCATCGCCCCACGCGTACACAGCCCCGTCCAGGCCGCCGCCTGCCGCGTCCCCCCTGCGGTGGGCAGCGGCGCCGCCCCGCCGGGCTACGCCAGTCCGGCCCGGCGGATCCGCAACTGCTCGGCGAACAGCAGCGGGCGCAGCCGGTCGCCGTGACGGTCCGGGTCGTCGAAGGCCACCGCCGCCTCGAACTGCTGCCCGTTCGCCCGGCCGGTGGCCCGGACCCAACGCACCCGGGACGGCAGGTCGAACCGCTCGCCCGACACCTCCAGGTGCACGACCACGCCCAGGTCCGCCGGCGGGGGCGGTGCGGCCAGCAGCATGCGGATGCCGCCCTCGCTGATGTCGCTGGTGTGGCCGGTCACGGTGTCGGGGACCGACTCGTCGGTGGGTTCGGCGACCATCGTGGGGCCCTGCAGACCCCCGGCGACCGCCATCCGCACCTCGGCGGCGCTCATCGTGGTCAGCGTCACCGGGAGCGACCAGGCCACCCGCACGTACGAGCGCCGCTCCGTCTTCTGGGCCGGGCCGACGGTGTCCACCAGCCAGACGCGCAGACCCTCCCGGGCCGCCTCCTCGCCGGCGAACAGCACGGGGAGGATCCACAGGCCCTGCGCCGTGGGCCACTCCAGGGTGCACCGGGTCCCCGGCGCGGGGAGCTCGGAGTCACCCCGGTAACGGGGCGAGGCGATCATGTAGCGACGTCCGCCCGGCAGGGCCGCGTCGACGACCACGTTCTCCACCCGGGTGGGGACGCTGTCGGCGGCCGGCCCCTCCGAGGGGTCACCGCCCGCGACGCTCACCCGAACAAGATCGTTGACGTCGGGCATGCCGTGCAGGGAGTCAGCCGAGGAGGCAGCTCCGGACATGCCGCTCACCTCCCACCGATCCGCGGCCACGCAGCTTCGAACCCTGGCCGCGGCGCATAGCTGCCGGGGTCACACCACTGCCATCGGATTCCGGTTGGGCGGACCTTAGAGGCTCGCCGGCGCCGGCTGTCGGGGGTTGTCCAGCAGGCCCTGGAAGGCGAGTTCTGCGGCGCCGGTCAGGCTTGGGCGGAGAAGTCCGCCGGGGCGCAGGTCCACGTGCGCCGCCTGGGTCAGGAAGGAGTGCCCGGCCAGCGCCGTCCTGAGGTGGTGCTCGTCGGCCGCGAGCAGGTCCGCGTGCAGCCCGGCCAGGACGATGCGGTCGGGGTTGAGCACGTTGACCAGAGTCGCCAGTCCGGTCGCCAGGCGCTCGATGACGGCATGGACGGCGGCCCGGGCCCGGGGGTCGGTACCGGCCGCGGCGATGAGCTCGCGGGCGGCCGCGAGCGCCGGGCCGCGGCGGGACACGCCGGCCTCGGCCAGCAGGGCGGCGGCGTCGGCCTCGACCTCCAGGCAGCCGTCGTTGCCGCAGTGGCAGGGCCGGCCCCCGGGCCGCACGGTGATGTGGCCCACCTCGAGGGCGTAGCCGGCGCTGCCGGTGTGCAGCCGCCCGCGGACCACCAGGCCTCCGCCGACCCCGCGCTGGCCGGTCATCAGGTACAGCAGGTCGGTGGCGCCCCGGCCGGCACCGTGACGGTGTTCGGCCAGGGCGGCGAGGTTGGCGTCGTTGCCCACCTGCACCGGTGCGACGTGACCCCGCTCGGCGAGCAGCCGGCGCAGCATCGGGCCGACCGGGACCGCCGACGGCCAGGACAGGTTGAGCGCGATCAGGGCGGTGCCGTCGTCGGCGACCGCTGACGGCACCGCGACCCCGACGCCCACGCAGGGCCGGGTGGCGGCCTCGAGCGAGCCGGCGAGGTGGTCGGCGGCCAGGGTGAGCACGGCCTCGGGTCGGGAGGGCCGGGGGAGTGGGAGCTCGGTCACCGTTCCGGACATGCCACCGAGGCCGACCTCGGCGATCAGCAGGGTCTCGGCCTGCACCTGCACCGCGAGTGCCGCCGGGGCGTCCGGATGGATCTCGACGACGTGCGAGGGGCGTCCGGCCGGGGCGCCGGGCACGGCGGGGGAGCGCGCGCTGCGCACCAGCCCGAGCTGCTCGAGCTCGCGGAGCACCGCGCCGGTCGCGGTGCGGGTCAAGCCCAGATGCTCGGTCAGCTGCCTGCGCCGGGCGACCTGGCCGGTGTGCACCAGGGCGAGGGCGCGTCCCAGCGAGCTCTCGGCCGGGGCGGCCCTCGACGTCGCGGACGGCGGAGGCGGCACGGCGACTAGTATGCCTTTGTGAATCGACTGGACAAATTGGCCGCGCCGGCACCGGGACTGGCACGCGACCAGGCCACGGTGCTCCTGTACGCCGCCCTGGGCGTGATGGGCTACCTGACCAACGGCATGGGCGCGGTGCTGGGGCCGCTGCAGCGGCAGCTGCAGGTCAGTCGGGCGCAGGTCGCGTTCTACCCCAGCCTGTTCGCGGGAGCCCTGGTGGCCGCGGGGCTGCTCGGCGGCGGTGCGGTGCAGCGGCTCGGCCACCGCCGGGCGCTGGCGGCAGCGCTCGGCGGCCTCGCCGCCGGTGCCGCGCTGCTCGCCGCGCCGTCCCGGCTGCTCACCGTGGTCGGGGCGGTCGTGCTGGGGGTGGGTGGGGCGCTGATGGTCCAGGTCGTGCCCGCCGCCCTGACCAACCGCCAACCCACCGCGGCGTCTCCCGCGATCGCCGAGGCCAACGCGGTGAGCAGCTTCGCCTCCGTGCTGGCGCCAGCCGCGGTGGCGGCCGCCGTCTGGCTGGGTGCCGACTGGCGGATCGGCTACCTGCTGCCGGTGCTCCCGGCCGCCCTGGGCCTGCTGCTGATGCTCCTGGTCCGGGCCTCGCTCCGGGCCGGCCTGCACGGCGAGGTCGGCGGCCCGGAGTCCCTGCCGCGGCCGGCCGCCGCCGGGTTCGAGCCGGGGCGGCTGCCTGGTCGCTGGATGGACGTGCTGCTCGCGGTCAGCGTCGAGTTCTGCCTGGTGTTCTGGGCCGCCGAGGCCTTCCGCGACTGGCACGGTGCCGGGCCCGCCGCGGCGCCCGCCCTGGCCGGGACGTTCCTGCTCGGCATGGCGATGACGCGGGCCGCGGCCTCCCGGCTGACCACCGGCCGGCACCCTTCGGCGGTGGTGCTGGGTGCCTGCGGCGCGGCGGCCGCAGGGTTCGCCGCCTTCTGGTCCTCGCCCGGCACCGCCGCGGCCGCCGTGGGGCTGCTCCTCACCGGGGCGGGGGTGGCACTGCTCTACCCGGTGACCGTGGCTCGACTGGTCGCGGCCTGGCCGCATGCCCGGGATCGGGCCGCTGCGCGGGGCGCGCTGGCGTCGGGTCTGGCGATCGGCGTGGCCCCGCTCCTGCTGGCCCGGCTCGCCGACGTCGTCGGTCTGCGCGCCGCCTATCTCGTCGTGCCCGTCCTGCTCGCGGTGCTGGCCGCACGCGCCGCGCTCGTTCCGCGCCGGCAGTCATCCCGCTTCGATGGGTGATGGCGTCCACATCGTCACGAGGGCCCGCAGCCGCACCCCGCTCACTCGTCGATGACGTGGACGGCGGCCTCCTCGGCGCTGGCCGCCCCGGCGTCGATGCCCACGTCGTGGGCGATCAGGTCCTTCTCCCGGTCCTCGAGGCCACCCTCGTCGGGGTCGACCAGCCGGCCGGCCCGGGCGTCGCCGACCTCGCCGTAGACCGGCTCCTCGTCGTCCAGCAGGTCCACGTCGACGTCGTTCATGCCCGCGAGGTCGTCGATGTCGTCGCCGTCGACATCCTCGGCCAGGGTGGGATCGGGGATCTCCTGGTCCAGCCGCTGGTCGAGGGTCTCCCCTTCGTTCTCCTCCGCCCACGTCGTCCCGAAGCGCGTGTTCGACGGTCGACGGTCCGGCGGCGAGTAGCTCGTCTCGTAGATGTCGTCGACGTCCTCGTCGCCGAAGGCCTGGTCGAGGTCCACAGCCCCGTCGTTGGCGATGCCGCTGTCGTCCGGCTCGTAGACAGACTCGCTCATCAGCCGACGATCCCACCGGCCGGCCATGGACGCCACTGGTCATCAACCACCCGCAGTGCGCACCTGCTGTTCCTCGCTTGCGGCTTGCGCCGGGCAGAGGCAACGACGTCGTTCCCGTCTACCGGTCCGACGGTGCCCGCGCGATGTGACCGACCAGGATCCGGTCGTCGGTGACCCTGTACAGCACCCGGTATCGCCCAACATGCAACTGGCGGAGGTCCTCCGACCCGAACGGGAAGGACTCGTCCGGGCGAGGATCATCGGCCAAGCGGTCGATCGCCTCGAACACGGCACGCAGGCCGTCTGGGTCATCCCGCAGGAAGGTGGCGGCCTGGCTGATCGCCCTCTCCTCGAGGGCGACCTCGCGGCTCACTCCGCGAGGCCCAGCCGCCGCCGCACCTCAGCCATCGGTACGTAGGACACCTCGCTCGCAGCGTCCCGGACCAGCCACTCCTGGGCCGCGGCGGCGTCCTCGGCGTCCCGCAGCGCCTGCGGAGTGGCGCCGCGCTCGAGCGCCTGCAACCGCAGGAACTCGGCCAAGGGCACGATGACGGCGGCTTGGCCACCGAGGTGGATCACCTCGTACGGCTGGGTGCCCGGCTCCAGGACCGGACCGGCAGGTTCGGCCGTCATCGTCCCCACCGCTCCTTCCGCCCCATCTCCATGCGTCGCGTCGAATCCTAGGCCGGATCCATCCGCCTCGGCGCGTCGCCTCGCGAGTGGCGCTTCACCACTCTCGGCAAAGACGAAGTGTGATCCATCGGTCGAAGCCGAACAGCCCCACGTACTCGAGCGACACAGGCGTGGCGTGTCCCAAGGTCTGCTGTTCCGGGCGACGGCGGGCCTGGGCCGCGCTCAGGGCACCGCGACGGGCAGCGTCAGTCGGGAGGCCTGGCCGTCGCCGTGGCCGATGACGTGTGTGGATGGTCGGAGGGTGGTGCCGGTGCCGGGGTTCTCGTCGGTGCCGAGGTTGCGGGCGTACTGGGGGTGGGAGCCGCCGGCGAGCAGCAGTCGTAGCCGGTGGCCGGCGGCGAACCGGTGCGCGGTGTCCAGCAGCCTGAGGGTGACGGGTCCGGCGTCCCGGACGGGGTCGAGGCGAAGGTAGCCCTCGGTGACGTTGTGGGAACGGCCGCGGGCGTCCACCTCCGAGAGCCGGGCGAAGACGTCGACGTGCGGGTTGTCGCTGGCATGCGTCAACTCGACCACCGGAGCGCCGAGCACCTCCAGGTCGGCCGGGAGCGGTGCGCCGGTGAAGGTGAGCACGTCAGCGCGGGAGGCGAGGGCCGTGTCGTCGACGACGCCGCCGCCGCCGAGCAGCGGGCCGCCGACGGTGGGGGTGGGATCGGCCGGGTCGAACGTGAACGTTGAAGCCCGGGCGTCGGCGGGCGGGGTCTGCGCCGTCAGGCCACCACCCGGTTGCAGGTGCCACTGCTGCTGCACCGTGTGCGGCGGCCACGCGGGCAGGTCGCGCCACGCGTCCGCGCCGGTGACGAAGACCCGGACCGGTCTGGTCCGGTGACTGCCGGCTCGACCGGTCAGGTGATGGTCGAGCCAGTCCAGGCTTTCGCGTGCGACGAGGCCGGCGCCCTTGCCGGCGACCTCCACGTGGGTCCATGGGCCCACAGTCATCGCGACGTCGATGCCGCGCTGGTGCAGTCGCGTGTACTGCTCGATCGTCTGGCTGATGAAGAGGTCCTGCCAGCCGCTGAACAGCAGCACCGGGACGTCGACCCGGTCCAGAGCGGCACCGTTCCGCATCGGCGCCCAGAACGGATCGGAAAGATCGGGGCGAGTGACCCGGTCGCGGTACCCGGGGGCCCGGCCGGCGAGGTGGCGCTCCCCGGCGTCGGCCACCGGGAGCGCATCGAGCACCGGACGCAGCCGGCGGCCGGCGGTCGCCTGACGCAGCGCCGTGCGCAGCGGGCCGCCGTCCTCCTGATGCGCCACCAGATCGCTCCAGGCGAGGAGATCGAGGTTCAGAGCACCCGTGCCCCACGTATGCCGGGCGAAGTCGTGCGGGCCGACGGTGACGACCGCAGTGGCCAGCTCCTCCGGCGGGTCGACCAGCAGCGCCCATTGGGTGTAGCCGAGGTAGGAGGCACCCACGGTGGCAAAGGATCCGGTGAACCAGTCTCGGCCGACCATCCACGCAACGACGTCCTGCCCGTCCGCGACCTCGGTGCGCATCGGATCGAACACCCCGGCGGAACCGAAGGTGCCCCGGCTGGAGACGTACAGGACCGCGTAGCCGCGTGCAGCGAAGATCCGCGCCAGCAGCAACGAGCTGGGCATCCCCCGCCCGTACGGACCCCGGACCAACAGCGTGCCCCGCGCCGGCGACGTCGGGGTGTACAGGTCCGCAGCCAGGGTCACGTCGTCACGCATGGGCACCCGAAGTCCCCGGATCACGGCGTAGCCGGTGCGCGCGGGCGGCAACCCGAGCACCCTGCCGACCAAGCCGTCCACTGCTCGACCACCCCACGACCGACGGCTGACCGCGTCAGGCAAGGTCATCGGCTCGCACTCCTTCGTCAGTGCAGCTTCGTCAGGGCAGCGGCAGGCGGCTGACGCACGCGGGCCCGCCGGCGGACGTGCGTGGTGGAAGTTCTACCTCACATCCACGGAAACCGGGTTCCGAGCGGCCCGGCTGCTCCCGGAGGCAGGTAGCCGGGCTGACCTGCACAAACGCCGAGCGCGCCCGGAAGGATTCGAACCTTCGGCCTTCGGATCAGAAGAACCTCCGACGATGTCGACCGGGAGCGCACCATGTTCTTCCGTGCGTGAGGATCGCCGCGACTGGAACCGCGCCACGCGGTTGGGGTGAAGGCCGTCGAACACCAGGGGGCAGAGGTGCTCGGCTCCTGTGATCCGGCGCCGGTCCAGGCGGACGTCCCCGTGGTTGCACAACGTCCGGTGGCTGCCCGTCGCAGCGCACTCGGCGCTGGCGAGTCGTTGCCACGAGCAACAGATGCGGACGCGCCACGGTGAGGCGCAGCCGCCGGTGACAGCCGAGGAAATGCGGGTGCGTCAGGGCATGGGGCGAGCTTCCGGGTAAGACCGGGGATCCGGAGCGCCGTGGCAGCGGGCGCGGCAGACATTTCGTGCGGGCCGTTGGCCCCTGGTGGTGTGCGCTTCCTGGGCAGACGATGGCCGCGGATCTTGGGGGTCGGCATGGCAAGGGGACCAGGCGAGCCGTTCACGGATGCTGCCGCTGGTGTCGCGACTGGCCATGACCGCAGAACAGGGAAGCACAGGACGGAGGGTGCCTGCGCCGGTCCCGGCTGGTGGGACGGTCTTCTCAACCCTGTCCATTACGCCCGCACTCGGGACGGGTACCGTCCGCCCCCCGATCTGTATCGTCTGCTCAGCCGTCGGCTCGGGCCGGCCGCCACGTCACTGGGCCTGGCGCCGAGAGATGTGATCACGTTGGAGGTCCCAGGCCGCCGTTCCGGCCTGATTCGCCGTACCACCATGGTCCGCGTCGTGGGCCCCGAAGGCCACTGTGTCGTGTCCCTGGCCGGCGAATCGGACTGGGTGCGCAACGTTCGCGCCGCGGGGGGGCAGGTGGTGATCGGCGGAGGGCGCCGGCGTGCTGCAAGGCTGGTCGAGGTGGCGCCGCAGCAGCGGGCCCCGGTCATCCGCGCCTACCTGCTGCGGTGGGGGAGACATCCGGGTTCCCGCGCGGTGGCGCGGGAGGCCCACTACTACTTCGGCGTCGGTGCCGCAGCATCGCTGAAGGAGATCCAGGGCGTGGTGGAACAGTATCCGGTGTTCCGGATCGAGTACGCCGGTGAGGCGCGCGGTCGCCCGGAGGAGATCGCCCCGGGCGTGTATCGCGTGGCAACGGGGCGTGGGGTGACCGCAGCCAACGTGTACCTCGTGGGATCCGGGCCTGGCTGGGTGTTGATCGACACCGGGTGGCCACATCGCGGGCGGCTGATCAAGGCGGCGGCAGAGTCAGTGTTCGGGCCGGGCGCCCGTCCCGAAGCGATCTTGCTGACACACATCCACCCCGATCACTCGGGCTCGGCGATGGAGCTGGCCCGGTTGTGGGACCTGCCGATCTACGTGCATCCCAGCGAGATGGTCCTGGCTCCCGGCGGGTACATGCCGGAATACGCCAACCCGCTGGACCGCTGGCTCATCGCCCCGCTGTTGCGGCTGATGCCGCCGCGGGTGGTCGAGGCGAGCCGGTCGCGGAACAGCCTGGAGGGCAGCGCGCGGGCGTTCGACCCGGCGGCCGGCGTCCCCGGCCTGCCAGACTGGCAGGCGGTGTCGACGCCGGGCCACACCCCGGGACACGTGGCGTTCTTCCGCGGCAAGGACCGGGTGCTGATCACGGGGGACGCCGTGCTGACGGTGAACGTCAACTCGGTGCGGGACCTGCTGGCCGGCAGGCGCCGTGCCTCCGGGCCGCCGTACGTCTCGACGTGGAAATGGCCGGTGGCACGGCAATCCGTCGCCACGCTGGCCAGCCTCAACCCCGATGTGCTCGCATGCGGCCACGGCCGACCTATGAGCGGAGCCACTGCTGCGGCGAGCCTGGCCTCCCTCTCCGAGCGCCTGTCTCATCGCCGCCGGAGAGCCGGGTGATGTTCCAACCTCGTGTGGTCGGCTGTGCGGCGGCGCTTGGCGATCGCGGCGGCCCTGCTGCGGGGCCACGCTCCTTCTGCTGGACGGTCACCCGGATGCGGCGCGTTCGATGAACACCTGTTGGGCTCCCCGCCGGGCCTCGCCTGCGGCGGGGTGTCGGCGGAGGTATTCGCCGTCGGGCTGCATGTCCCATGCCGAGCAGTTGTCCTGCTCGTAGGTGCGCAGGATGTTCTCGAGTTCGGCCTTGATGACGGGATCGCAGACGGGGGCGACGGTTTCCATCCGCCGAGAGAGGTTGCGTGTCATCCAGTCGGCCGAGCCGATGAAGAACTCGGGTGCGCCACCATTCTCGAAGCGGTAGATCCGGCTGTGCTCGAGGAACCTGCCGAGGGTGCTCGAGACCTGGATCGTCGGTGACAGTCCCGGGACGCCTGCCCGCAGGCAGCACAGGCCACGGACGTTGAGGAGGATGGGGACGCCGGCCAGGCTGGCCTGGTAGAGCTCCCGGATCATCTGGGGGTCCTGGAGCTGGTTCATCTTGGCGCGGATGCCGCACGGGCGTCCTGCCCGGGCGTGGTCGGCCTCGCGCCGGATCAGTGCGGTGAACCGTTCGCGCAGGTCGTGCGGTGCCACCAGGAGCCTGCCCGGGGTCGGGGCCGGAATGCCGGCGGTCAGCTCGTTGAAGACCGCCGCTGCGTGAGCGGCGAGCTCGGGATCCGCGCTGAGCAGCCCGAGGTCCTCGTACAGCCGGGCCGTGCCCTCGTGGTAGTTCCCGGTGCCGATGTGGACGTAGCGGCGGATGCCGTCCGGCTCCTCACGCACCACCAGCGCCAGCTTGACGTGCGTCTTGAGCCGCTCCACACCGTACGCGACGTGAGCTCCCGCCTCTTCGAGCTCCTTGCCCCAGCTGATGTTGGGCGCCTCGTCGAAGCGTGCGGTGATCTCGACCAGGACCGCCACCTGCTTGCCGCGGCGGGCTGCCTCTTCGAGCGCCTGGATGATCGGAGAGCGGCGGCCGGTGCGGTAGATCGTGAGCTTGATCGCGAGAACGGTGGGATCCACCGCGGCACTCTGCAAGAACCGCAGGATCGAGGTGTCGAAGCTGTGGTAGGGCAGGTGCACCAGGATGTCTCCGCGACGGATCTCGTCGAAGACCGCGGACGGGTCGGTGCGGTCCAGATTCCGCAGCCTCGGGTGGGTCACCGGCTCGTGCGGGGGATCACGCTGCTCGGCGTGGCCCTCCACCGGCAGCCCCATCAGGTCTCCGAGGCTGAGCAGCCCGGGGGTCGCGATGACGTCGGCAGGGTCGGCGTCGAGCTGGGTCGCCAGCCAGCCCCGCAGGCCCACGGGCATGTCGGCGCTGACCTCCAGGCGAACCACGCCCGCGTACCTGCGGGCGGTCAGCTCGGCCGTGACCATCTCGATGATGGCGCCGGGGGAGAGGTCCACGTCCTCGTCTCCGACCTGGTCGGTCCACGGATCATCCTTCGCCCCCCTGGTGACGCGGAAGAAGGAGCAGGCCAGCCCCGACGCCCGCGGGAAGAGCGCGCTCAGGTTGTCTGCGATCACCTGCTCGAGCGGCACCCAACCCGCACGGTTCGGCAGCGGCACCCAGCGCGGCCGGTTGGCCGGCACCTTGATCCGCACGAAGCGAGGGTTCCTGCGATCCGGTTCGGTGACTCGTACCGCCAGGTTGAGGCCGAGGTTGCTGATGAACGGGAAAGGATGGGCGCCGTCCACGGCAAGTGGGGTGAGGATCGGTTCCACGCAGTCCCGGAAGTACCGGGCGAGGAAGTCCCGCTGGGGAGGGTCGAGATCCCCGACCTCCAGAATCGGGGTCCCCAGGTCGCGCAGAGCGGGCCGCAACTGCCCCTCGACGAGCCTGGCCACCGACTCCTGCTGGGACCGCAGCTCTGTGCGGCAGGCCTCGAGCACCTCGGCCGGGGTCAGGCCGTCAGGCCCGCGCCTGAACTCGTCCCTTCGGACCCTCCGGAGCAAGCCGCCGATCCGCTTCATCGCGAACTCGTCGTAGATCATGCCCATGATCCCGGCGAACTTGACCCGCTCCAGAAGCGGCTCCTGCGGGTCCTCGGCCAGGGCCAGCACGCGGCCGGCGAAACTGAGCCAGCTCAACTCCCGGTCGATCAGGGCGGCCGGAGAGTCCGGTGTGACCGGTACAGGCTGTGACATGTATCCGCACCTCGACACGACCGGCCTCAGCCGAGGCGGAGGCGGCGACCCGAGCGCCTCCGTCGCCGGCCATGCCGACGGCTGCGCTGAGTCGCGATGCTAGCCGCCCAGCGAACCGCTCGCCTCTGCCAGATGGCCCGCGGCCGGGCCACCGAACACGACTACGAACTCGCCTGGGCCGACGCCCGACACGCCAGCCGCGAATGGCTGAAGCGCTAGCCACGAAAGCGGACCGACCCGCCCTCGGCGCCGGCACCTTCGAGTGGAGCGGTCGCATGTGGCGTGGTGACACCCGGCGGTTGTCAAGGTGCAGTCAGTCCAGTGGCCACTCACAAGATCTGGGATATGCGAGTTGACGGGAGTCGAGGGCGACTGGCGGACTCCGCCCAACCAACTGGCGTCACAACAGGTGTCACGGTTTCGCGGCCACACCACTTGACTGGGGCATGCACGCCGCTGACCTGCACAAAGCCGGCGCGCGCCCGGAAGGATTCGAACCTTCGGCCTTCGGATTAGAAGTCCGCTGCTCTATCCGCTGAGCTACGGGCGCCGGGATCGCCGTGGCCGATCGAACCTGGGCTCGACCGGGCCGGCGCTCGGCCTCAGGCTACCTCCGGGTTCAGCCGCCGGGTGTCGGCAGCCGGGCATGATTGGCCCGGCACGGGCGGCTGGCCGCCCGAACGGGTGATCACGATGGGTCTGCATAGAGGTGCGGAGAGTGTGCATCGTGGGGGATCGGTGGCCTCGGCGGCCGAGGCTGCCAGCCGCCGATGGCACGGGAGCGCCCACCGACCGGAGTCGTTTGGTCGAAAGGGCCGCTCACGGCAGGCTTGGCCTGTGACCATGGACGTTTCGGAGCAGGCCGCGACTGGGGGGCGTGCGGATGCCGCCGTGGCGGATCCCCGCCCGTCGGTGGTGGTCACGCCCGCTCGGACGGGTGAGGAGGACGCCGTGGGTGGTCAGCCTGCCCCTGGCGTGACCGCTGAGGGGCGGCGCAGCCCCGGGGGTGGAGCCTCGTCGGGCGCCGGGCGTCCACCGGTACGTCCGGCTGCGGTGCCCGGCAACGGCCCGGCCGCGACACCAGGTGCCGGGATGCCTGTCCTGCTCCGTCCCGAGGTCGGGGACGCCGTCCCGAAGCCCGACCTGCTGGCCGCGACGTCTCGGCTGCGGGCCGCCGTCGCCGCCCTCGGCCTGGGTCTCAAGACGCCGGGCGTGACGGCGGCGCGCAGGGCGCGCCAGGAACTGCTCCGGCAACTCGACGACTACGTCCTGCCCCGGCTGCAGCGGATGGACGCCCCTCTGCTGGCGGTCATCGGCGGCTCGACCGGGGCCGGTAAGTCCACGCTGACCAACTCGCTGATCGGCCGCGAGGTGAGCCGGTCCGGGGTGCTTCGCCCGACCACGCGCGCCCCGGTGCTGGTCCACCACCCCTTCGACTCCGGTGCCTTCCTGACCAACCGGGTCCTGCCCGGTCTGGCCCGGATCAGCTCCGAGGCGCCCGAGCCGGCCAGGCCGGTGGACGTCGACGCCCCCCCTGTCACGACCCTGCGGCTGGTGCCCGACGACCGGATGGCGCCGGGTCTGGCGATCATCGACGCCCCCGACATCGACTCGGTGGTCGCGGCGAACCGGGACCTCGCGGTCCAGCTCTTCGGCGCGGCCGACCTGTGGATCTTCGTGACCACCGCGGCCCGGTACGCCGACGCGATGCCCTGGGCGATGCTGCAGCAGGCCGAGGAGCGCGGGACCGCCGTGGCCGTGGTCCTCGACCGGGTCCCGCCCGAGGCGATGAACGAGGTCCGGGTCCACCTCGCCACCCTGCTGCGCGAGCGCGGCCTGGCCAGCTCGCCGATGTTCACGATCCCGGAGATCGAGGTCGCTGACGGGTTGCTGCCCGAGGGCCTGGTGACACCGCTGTACACCTGGCTGACCAGGCTGGCCCGGGACCAGCGCGCCCGGGACATGATCGTGCGTCGCACCCTCGGCGGAGTGGTGGCCAGCCTCGCCTCGAGGACGGAGGCCCTGGCGGCGGCGGCGGACGTCCAGGACGTGACCGAGTCCTCGCTGAGCAGCGACCTCGGGCAGGTCTTCGACCTGGCCGGGGCCGACCTGGAACGGCGTCTCGCGGACGGCACCGTGCTGCGCGGCGACGTCCTGGCCCGCTGGCAGGAACTGGCCGGCACCGGAGATCTCGTCCGCAATCCCGACTCCGTCGCCGCCCGCCTCCGGGAGCGCCTGGCCGCAGCCCTGGTGGACCACCCGGCGCCGCTGACGGAGCTGACCGAAGCACTGGGCGCCGGCGTCGCGGCGCTGATCGAGGCGGAGACGCAGGCCGCCGTGGAACGGGTGACGGCGCGCTGGCGGGCGCAGCCGGCGGGCGCGGCGCTGCTCCAGCGCCGCGCCGACGTCGACGCGGTGTCGCGCGAGTTCCGGGTGCGCCTGGCGACCGACGCCGGTCAGTGGCAGGCCGGCGTCCTCGAGCTCGTGCGGCCCGGGGGGCGCGACCAGGGTGCCGGTTCCCGGGCGGCGACCCTCGGCGCCGAGGGCGCGGCGGCGCTGCTGTCGCTGGTCAGCCTCAGCCAGACGGCCGGGACGGCCGGCCAGAAGGCGGGGGCGGCGGCGGTGGCCGTGGCGAAG
>Ga0187788_10000045_pt1 | contig 26331 bp, 20 predicted proteins | sample 1015_BV01_MP10_2_FD_133008 | JGI IMG/M metagenome (GOLD analysis project Ga0187788, IMG submission 133008) | Tropical peat soil microbial communities from peatlands in Department of Meta, Colombia - 1015_BV01_MP10_20_MG | ecosystem: Environmental > Terrestrial > Soil > Wetlands > Peat | place...
ACGATCAAGGCCAACTTCCCCGCGCGAATTTCGTTCCGCGTGGCAACGAAGGTCGATTCCCGGACGATCCTCGATGCCAATGGCGCCGAGGCCCTTCTGGGACGTGGCGACATGTTGTATCTGCCCTCGGGCTCGGCCCGCGTGCATCGCCTGCACGCACCCTTCGTCACCGAAAAAGAAATCGCCGCGGCGGTGGAGTTCTGGCGCTCGCAGGGTACCGCGCAGTATCAGCAGGCTTTCCTGGAGGCGCCCAAAGAAGACGCGGGACGGACGGAAGCCGACGGCGCTGAGGCCGGAAACGACGAGAACGATGAGCTCTATCAGGATGCGGTCCGGCTGGTCCTGGAGTTCGGCAAGGCCTCCACTTCCCTGCTGCAGCGGCGGCTGCGCATCGGTTATGGACGGGCCGCGCACCTCATCGATCTGATGGAGCGCGACGGAATCGTGGGAGCAGCCGATGGGCCCAAGCCGCGCGAAGTGCTGAAGCGACCGGACTGGCTTTCGGAGGTGGAGCAGTCGCTGAGGTAGTGGGATCACGTTGATGTGAACCGTCGGTCTGCCTGGCGCTGCCGTCGCCCGAATCCTGCTCGGATTCGATCGCCAACTGCAAAGATCCGGTGAAATACCTTGGAACTCAGAACGGCTGTGCCTGCTTCGCCTGCGAATACGCAATGTCCACGCAACATACGGTGTGCACGCGGAACAGCGCCGATCGAAACGCGCTGTTGAAGAGAGCGAAGTAGTAGCCCCTGCGAAGGGAATAAGTTGAAGACTGTAACCGACGCTGCGAACGGTACCACCATCAACTTGGACCTTAACGCCTCCGCAGAACTCACTCTGCCCGAAGCCCGCACCTCGGGCTATCGTTGGAATGCCGAGGAGACCGGCGCGCCCATCGTTCAACTCCAGGATCGCGGTACAAGCCCTCCACAGAAGCGGACTGGCGGGCAGGGAATGCATGTGTGGATACTAACTGCCCGCCAGCCCGGTGAAGTGTGTGTCCGGCTTCGACAAAGCCGTTCCTGGGAACCGGCAGACTCCGGCACCCTATTCACAATCACTGTGTCCGTTCGGCCTTGATCATGCAGCGGCTTTCGCCTGGGCCGCCTCTCCAGTCACGCCCCTTATCGTCCAGAAATCGCTCGAGTAGCTCGAGTCAGCGAGGTACGCATAAGGCATGGTGCAGTAGCCCTTCATTCCCCACGCGTCTCCCCACGAATTGCGGACGATGAAGCGCTGCTGGCTGTCGTCGTATCCGACGGCAACCACCGCGTGGCCGCCGATTTGATTCTCCCCTGGGGCCGGCATCGGCACTTGGCCTGTCTTGGCCACCTGCGGAGATTCAAAGCTGTCGTACACAGTGAAGCCAAAGACAAAGGGATAGCCCTCCGCCAGGCAGCCTTTCATCTGGTTCAAGCTTTGCGTCACCCGATGGTACGAAATGGCGCGGTTCTTCGGAGCGTCCACCAGGGTTTGCGGTGGTGGCGGTCCCACAAACTGCTGGATGATGTATGGCCAGTCGCTTTCGGGACAAACCCCGGTTTTCACCGTGGTCTTGATTCCATCCCGGATGCGGGCGCCGCTGTCCTGGTCCACAGTTCCCTCAATCTTGCGCTCGTTGTAGTAGATGAACAACCGCGAGGGAACAAACTCCTTCAGGTTCAGTTTTCGTTGATCGAATTGGAAAGCGCCTGCGATTGCGTTAGCGGTGCAGCTTCCGAGCTGGCCCTGGTCGTAAACGCCGGGAAATTGGCTTCGTAAATCGACGTTTTGCGGCAGTGCAGCCAGAACGGTAGGCGGAGCCGCGTACAGAAGATCCCGCGGGTCCGGTAGATCGGGAATCCACCCGAAACGCTGTATCCTTCGTGGCATGGTGACTCCTTTCAGACTTGCAAGCGGGTAGCAGTTTTTCGCGCGTGATGGCGCGAAAGAGACGCACATCCAGGGACGGCGTCACGACAGACGCCCCAGCACGTTATTGTCCAACGCATCTCGAGGCTTCCAGACAAAAACTCGTTCTGTTCCGAAATTCGGAAATATCGACAGGTACTGTCGATCACTGGAGTTACCGCTGGTTCTGCTGAGGAGGAAAACGCGGTTCGGTCTATTTGCGGTACCGCTTGGCGGAGATTGCCCTATCAAATCGGATTGTGAACTATCCGAATGTCCTCGCTTACCATCACAACCAGTGCGGGGCCCATCCAGCAGTCCAAAAAGGCAAGCCCAGGCGGAAGGGCCTGGGCTTCATCACCTTCGATCGAAATCTCTTCGGCTAGCCAGCGCTCGATCCCAGCCACCGGTTCACTGCGGATTTCTGCTTTACAGCGAGCTCATGTTGGCCAGGAATTCGCCGTTGCTCTTGGTCTTGCCCAGTTTGTCGATAAGAAGCTCCATCGCTTCCACGGGCGAGAGCGGGTTCAGCACTTTGCGCAACACCCAGATGCGCGCCAGGTCTTCCTTGGGGATCAGCAACTCTTCCTTGCGGGTGCCGGAGCGCTGGATATCAATGGCCGGGAAGACACGCTTGTCGACCAGCTTGCGGTCGAGGATGATTTCCATGTTGCCGGTGCCCTTGAACTCCTCAAAGATCACGTCGTCCATGCGGGATCCGGTGTCGATGAGAGCGGTGGCGCAAATGGTCAGCGAGCCGCCTTCCTCGATGTTGCGCGCGGCGCCGAAAAAGCGCTTGGGCCGCTGCAAGGCATTGGAATCGACGCCGCCCGAGAGCACCTTGCCCGAGGGCGGAACAATGGTGTTGTAGGCGCGAGCCAGACGGGTAATCGAGTCGAGCAGAATGACGACGTCGCGCTTGTGCTCCACCAGACGCTTGGCTTTTTCGATCACCATCTCCGCGACCTGCACGTGACGGGCGGCGGGCTCGTCGAAGGTGGAGGAGATCACTTCGCCTTTGACCGATCGCTGCATGTCGGTGACTTCTTCCGGGCGCTCGTCGATGAGCAGCACGATCAGCACCACCTCAGGGTGGTTGGTGGTGATGGAGTTGGCCAGATTCTGCAGCAGCATGGTCTTGCCGGTGCGGGGGGGAGCGACGATCAGGCCGCGCTGTCCCTTGCCCACCGGGGTCAGGAGATCCATCACGCGGGCGCTGACGTTTTCGCGTGCGGTCTCCAGCTTGATGCGCTCCTGCGGATAAAGCGGCGTCAGGTTGTCAAACAGAATCTTGTTGCGCGCCTCTTCCGGGGACTCGAAGTTGACGGCCTCGATCTTGACCAGCGCGAAGTATTTTTCGCCTTCGTGCGGCGGCCGCACCTGCCCGCTGATGGTGTCGCCGGTTTTGAGGTCGAACTTGCGGATCTGCGAAGGCGAGACGTAGATGTCGTCGGGCCCGGGCAGATAGTTGTAGTCAGGCGAGCGCAGGAATCCATAGCCATCGGGCAGGATTTCCAGCACGCCTTCGGCAAAGATGTGGCCTTCCTTTTCACTCTGCGCCTGAAGGATTTTGAAGATCAGGTCCTGCTTGCGCAGGCCGCTGGCGCCAGGGAGGTCGAGTGAGCGAGCTATACGGGTTAGCTCGGTGATGTTCTTTTCTTTCAGTTCAGCGATAGTCATGTTCACCTACGGGGGTATGTAAAGGGGGGTCTTTCTGAAGATTGCCTTAGATACTCTTAACTTTGGCGGCGCGCCCTGCGGGAAGGGGCGCGCCTAGAAGCTCTATTATGCAGCCCGCTGCTGCGCCTCGACAACCACTTCCGGTTCCGACATGACCTGGGTGCGGTCCGAATCGGCGATCTTGCCGAGGACCTCGTTCATCGTCTCCTGGATGCGCGTGTTGGGACGATGGAACTTACGGGTTGCTTTGGAGGCAAGCTGGCAGAGCATATAACGATTTCTAAGTGTCTGTAAAGCTTCGAAAACGAGGTTCGAGCGCATCTTCTATCTTGAGAACTCCTTATCCGGAAAATTGCCACATCGGAGGCGGTAGGCAAACCCGACCCGTTCCGAGGTCCTGACATCTCCTGTTTTCGGTGAGCTACCCAGAAAGAGCATCCCGGGGACGCAGGCCTACGACTACCGGAATAGATGCTAAGAAGTATACCAAAGTTGCATCTTTGTCCAAGGGAAAGTGTAAGTAGCTCAGCGAGTTAGGGTTACTACTGTTCTCCATAGATTCGCCTGTTGGACAGGTGCAGGTTGGCTGAGCGGCCAGCATGAGCAATACGATTTGGGCGGTGACGGTACAGAGTAAGCCCTCCGGCAGGAAGGCTACCCTGCCAGCAAGGAGGCAGACCCTTTCACACCATCGCCAATTGGTCGTCTCGGGGAAGAGGGTCCCCCACGATGTGCGTACCGGCGGACCCGGCCACCGCGCAGCACAAATGTTGATAGGAGGTGATGATTACCTCCTTGCCGCCGGCGCGCAGGAAGCGCAGAGCCGACTCGATCTTGGGCCCCATGCTTCCTGGTGGGAAGTGGCCCGCGTGCCGGTAGGCTTCGAGCTCCGAGGCTGTGACCTCAAACAGCGGGCGCTGCGTGGGCCGGGCGTAATCCAGGTACACGAAGTCTTCGTCGGTGCAGATCGCAAACAGATCCAGACCGAGGCCGGAGGCCAGCAGCGCGGAGGCGCGGTCCTTGTCGATCACCGCTTCGACGCCCTTGAGAACGCCGCACTCGCGAACCACCGGGATGCCTCCGCCCCCGGCGGCAATGACCAGTACGCCCTGGTCGATCAGGCGGCGGATCGCCTCCAGCTCCACGACTTCGACGGGCTCGGGCGATGGCACCACCCGGCGGTAGCCGCGGGCGGCGTCTGCAACGATTTGCCAACCCAGGCGGCTGCGGCGCTCTTCAGCCTCGGCGCGAGAATAAAACGGACCGACCGGCTTGGTGGGCCGCTGCATCGCGGGATCATTGCGATCGACCACGCACTGCGTCACGACGCTGACCACCGGGATGGAAAGTCCGGCGCGCGAGAGTTCGTTCTTCAGAGACTGCTGAAGCAGATAGCCGATTTCGCCCTGGGTGTCGGCATCGCAGACGTCGAGGGGCTGCGAGTAGGCCTGCCCGGCAGCGCGTTCCGAACGCAGCAGTGCGGCCCCCACCTGGGGGCCGTTGCCGTGCGTGATCACCAGGCGATAGCCGTTGCGGATCAGCCCGATGATCGCGGCCGCGGTATGACGGATATTGGCCAGTTCCTCGGCTACGCTTCCCTGTTCGCCGGCGCGGATCAGGGAGTTGCCGCCGATGGCGATGAGCGCAGTCCTGGGAAACTCGGGACGGGTGGGGTGAGCGCGCACGCCGCTCAACAGGGCTTCTGACGAGTCGATACTTGGGTTCATCCGGCTTTCACGCATTCGTGCTCATCAAACCTGAACTACCTGCTCCCGAATCGGGAGGTGAGCCTGATCGTGCGGCCCGGCCACGTCCTTCATCAGTTCCAGCATAATGGCCTTCTGCACGTGCAGACGGTTCTCGGCTTCCTGAAAAACGGCGGAGCGGGAACAATCGATCACCTCGTCAGTCACCTCTTCGCCCCGATGCGCGGGAAGGCAGTGCAGGAAAATGGCGTCGGCCTTGGCCAAGGCGAAGAGGGCGGAGTTGACCTGGTAGGGCTGAAAGGCGCGCTGGCGTTCTTCAGCCTGCTTCTCCTGGCCCATGCTCGCCCACACGTCGGTGTACACAACGTCGGCACCGGCGATCGCCTCTGCCGGGTCATTGGTAATCGCGCAGGTTGCACCCGTCTCCCAGCAGCGCTGGTGGGCCCACTCGATTGCATCCGCCTTGGGCTCAAATCCCGCAGGAGTTGCGATCACGACGTGGGCGCCGAGCTGCGCGCCCAGGAACATCAGCGAGTGCGCCACGTTGTTGCCATCGCCGATGAAGGCCACCTTCAGGCCTGCCAGCCGGCCCTTGATCTCCCACATCGTGAAGTAGTCAGCCATGGCCTGGCAGGGGTGGCTGTAGTCGGTAAGTCCGTTGATCACCGGAACGGCGGCATACTCCGCCATGCGCTCGCCGATCTCATGCGCAAAGGTGCGCACCATGATGCCCTGCACCATGCGCTCCAGGTTCTTAGCCACATCGTACACGGATTCGCGTTTGCCCAGATTGATCTCTGCCGACAAATACAGCGAGAAGCCGCCCAGTTGGTGGATGCCGACATCGAAGGTGACGCGGGTACGCAGGGAAGGCTTCTCGAAGATCATGGCCAGCGCCTTGCCCTTCAAGGCCTCGCAGTAGGCGCTGGGGTGAGCCTTGATTCGCTGCGCCACGCCCAGCAGATGGCGAATCTGCCCGGGCGAGAAGTCACGGATAGAAAGGAAGTCTTTGCTATGCATGTCCCTACTCCACTGCCACCGTAACGTGGTGATGCGCGGCCTGAAACTTGTGCGAGAAGTCGCCGAGGATGTCAGCCAGCGTGGGCTTGGTGATCTCTTCGATCTCGTAGCCCACACGCACGCAAGGCTTGTTCAGGTTCAGAAGCCGCCCCAGATCCACCGGCGTGGCAACCACCACCAGGTCGCAAGGAGCGCGATTGATCGTCTCCTCCAGTTCATGGCACTGCCGGGCGCTATAGCCCATGGCCGGAAGGATGCCGTTCAGGTGGGGAAATTTTTCGTAGGTCAGGCGGATGGATCCAACGGCGAACGGGCGCGGATCGACGCGCTCAGCGGCGCCGGTGTGGTCGCTGTCCGGCATCTCCCCATGAGTGAGCGTGGGACCGTCCTCGACAACCAGCACGCGCTGGCCGCGGATCGACTCGGGATACTCAATCGAAACACGGCAAGCGGCCTCGATCACCACGGCTCGCGGGTTGCACGCGTGAATGTTGCGACGCACCGTATCAACGGAGTTGGAGGGAGCCGTGTCCACTTTATTGATAACGATCACCTGTCCATGACGGAGATTCACTTCTCCTGGGAAGTAGGTGATCTCGTGACCCGGCCGGTGGGGGTCGGCGACAACGATTTCCAGATCGGAGCGGAAAAACGGAGTGTCGTTATTGCCGCCATCCCAAAGAATAATGTCTCCCTCGGCTTCGGCCTGGCGGAGGACGGCCTCGTAGTCCACGCCGGCGAAGACCACCGTGCCGGCCACGATGTGAGGCTCGTATTCCTCGCATTCTTCGATGGTGCACTTGTGCTTCTGCAAATCTTCCAGGCTGGCGAAGCGCTGCACCGCCTGCTTAGCCAGATCCCCATAGGGCATGGGATGACGCACCACCACGGGCTTCCACCCCAACTGTCGCAGGTCGCCAGCCACCTTGCGCGATACTGGGCTCTTGCCGCAACCCGTGCGCACGGCGCAAACCGAGATCACCGGAACACGGGAGGGAAGCTGGGTCTGCTTGGGGCCGGGCAGCCACCAATCCGCTCCCGCCGCCAGGGCCCGCGAGGCCAGATGCATCAAGTTGAGGTGGGAGATGTCGCTGTAGGAGAAAACCACGACGTCAATCTCCTCGCGCTTGATCACCGCTTCCAGCAGATCCTCCTCGATAATCGGGATGCCCTCGGGGTAGAGAGGACCGGCCAGCTGCGGGGGATACTTGCGGCCGGCGATATCGGGGATCTGCGCCGCTGTAAAGGCAACGACCTGGTAGTCGGGGTTATGACGAAACAGGGTGTTGAAATCGTGGAAGTCCCTGCCCGCGGCGCCAAGAATGACGACTTTCCTCATAGGGCCTCCTGTGCACCACGCCTCCATGCTGTCTCTGCACTTGGGGAAGGGCAGTGAGAGTCATCACCAGGAGGGGTGAGGAACCAGAGGACACGGCACTGCCAGGTTCGAATCGGGACAATTTTGTGGCATAGATCACATGGGAAAGGGACCATGGTCCCAGCGGGCTGTGATCAACTAGCCGGCGGATCCTGCGAGCGGCAATCGGCCAGTTGCGGGCAAAGGGACGCAGCGCCCAAGAAAGAAGGAAAAAGCAGGTCCCTCGACTCCCCGCCCGCGAGCCGCATAAAACACCGCTCGGAACAACACGCGGCGCTTCGCTCAAGATGACAAGTGAACAGTTGCCACCAGTGCAGGCTTCCAGCAGCCGCTTGGAAAAACACTACGCTCAGAATCGCAGCTTCAGTTCGGTCTGAATCGCCCTCGGGGTGACGAAGTGCGTGCCGGAAAAGCTCGAGAGAAAGTTATAGAGTGCCACTCGGTCTGTAAGACTAGTCGCAGTGATTTTGGCGTCCAGATGGTAGTGCTCACGATGCCAGAGATTGTCAAAGCCAACCGCGAGATCAAACAGATTTCGCGTGGTTATGCGCGAAGGGTTGCGGTCGGGATCGTAGATACCGGGAGCGACGATGTGCACGCGGGCAGCCCCGAAACTTGACGACGCACATGAGCGTAGCGGGGCGCTGACCGTGGCTAACACGGTGCCGCAGAAGAGTCCCATTTGTGCCTGCTCATCTCCCGTCAGGGTGAGCGCAGTCGCGTAGTCGGGAACCGCGACCGCCACCAGTCCGCTGTCGAATCTCCAGGTGAACCCCAACCAGGGTGCGTGAGCCGTGGGCTGGTAACGCACGAAGGTGGTTTGCTGGAAGGCCTGGTCGTGGTCGGGACGAGCCACGGGCGCATATTGCGTTCCCAAATTGATGCCTCCGATCTCTGGGCTGAAAAGCCGGGAACGTGTGTGACCTAGCACGGTAAAAGCCGAGACGCCGTGCGTGTTGGCGAGACTTACTCGTGCCATAGCGCCGTCAATCTTGGCTTTCCGGAATTCGATGGGAAAATTCAACGGCGTATTTAGGATCACGTTGAAGTCAAATGCGCCATCGGTGAATTTCCAGAAGTATTCCGCATCCACGGTGATTTTCCTGCCGATTGCCTGAGCAAATCCCACATTGAATTGATTCCGACGGCCGGGTGTCAGTGGCGTCACCGTAGCGTTGCCCAGAGCGCCACCCGCCAGCCCGCCCGGACCGGTGGAACTCGATAACACCAGATTCTCATTGTACGGGGTCACCATGATTCGGGCGTAAGACGCCCTCAAGATGGTGCCGGTCCACGGCACCCGATAGCTGAAACCGACCCTCGGCTGCGCCGCTGTGCTGCGCGAGATGCCGTCGTAGTGATCGATGCGCAGACCGGGATGAATTGCAAGCCGGCCCAGCGTGATCGAGTCTTGCACGTAGCCGCTCTGCTCGCGAATTGTGGCGTCCCCATGGAACTGAAATAACCCGCCCCCGCGGCTCAAGTCATACTGCAACAGGCTAGGTTGAAACCCGGGGTTTGGCGCAGCACCCCTTGTGCCGCACTGTGCCGGACGGCTGAGGGCGGGATTGGGGACCGGGACGCCACTCTGATCAATACATGGAGAGTTGAATCCGGGATCGGTTAAGCCAGTTGAGAACGATTCCGACAGCGGCGTCCACTGGGCCGACGCGCCGGTCTTGAGATTATGTCGCCCCTTGGAGAAAGACATATCCGCTTTCGCACCCAGGTTCTTGAGTGAGCGATTCTGCGAAAGTGTCGCCGGCTGATCGGCAAGCAGACTGCTGGACGGATAGTAGTGAACGTAATCCGCACGCCACCAGACGTTAGCGTCGAGCAGCCAGGTGGGGCTAAAAACGTGGGAATAGGCCAGAGCAAAACTGTCGCTCTGCATGAACTGTCGCTGATCCTGCCCGCTGGCCTGTTGGTCGTAGGTGTTCGGGGTCTGGAACCAGGAGCGCGCAAACGACAGATTGAAATGCAGTGAGTCAGCAGAAGTCGGCTGCAAATCGAAGCGGTCGAAAAAGTTCTCCGCGTTTCCGTGGGCGTGCAATGGCACGAACTCCGGAGTATCGAGAAAACGCCGGCTGTTCACAGCATCGGCAGAAAAGAAATTACCGATCTTCTTACTGCCCATTCCCAGAGAAAGGTCTGTGGTTGCAGTACCAAAAGAACCATAGCCCAGCGAGATTGCGCCCGTGAGCGAGCCTGCACCCAACCCAGATTTAATCACTGCGCGCACGATCATGCTGGTTTTGTCGCCGAATTCCGCTGGGGGGGCGCCATTGATAATGTCGATGGACTCCACGGTGTTGAGCGACACCTGGTTGGAAAAAGTGCGGCTCTGCTGATCAGTGATGGGCTGGCCGTCGATGCTGAAAGACACCTCGGCGTGCTCTCCCAGGGGGTGGAAGCCGCCGTTTGACTCAGCTGCAACTCCTGGAGATGCCAGCGTCAGGACGCGACTGAAGCCGCCGTTGACAGCCGTGTTCGGGAGAGCATCGGTGAGCGCGGAAGGGATATCAACGTGCGCCCTCGCCGCCGTTTCCACATTCGAAGCCGTACCCTCAACGGTTACGCTCTCCTGCGTGCTTTGGACAGCAAGCACGATGGTGATCGGCGCGGTGTAGCGCGCGCCGGCGTCGATGACAGCTTCCGCGGCTTTAAATCCGGGCGCTTCAGCATGGAGGACGTAACGGCCGGGAACAACCTGCGTCAGGGAGAACCGGCCGGTGTCGTCGGTCGTGGCGGTGCGTGAGAGATTTCCGCCCACTCGCGAAGCCATTACGCGGGCCGCGACGATTGCGGCGCCACTTGTATCCGTCACTACACCTGTCACTGCGCCAGCCGGTGCGGCCTGTCCGTGAGCAATTGAGAAGGAAAACAGAAGCCAGCATGCGAGCGCGAAGCCCTGCTGGAGAGAGACGCACACGCCGGCCTGATGTGGCTTCATTCCGCCGGGAAGCGCGGTCTCTAGCAAGACTCTCACGCAACCCCGACAATGCCGCTGCCCGAAACACATTAACGGAGCATTCCCCCACAAGGTGAATTGAAGTATATAACATCATGTTAATTGGAGTTAATGAAAGAAACCACTACGGATTGGGCCGGGGGCATGAATTGGGAGGGCATTGGTATCCCTGAGGGACTGGCAGTCCCTCAGGGAGCCGACGTCTTTTCCTTAAGTGCGGACCGACTCCGGTCCTCGGAAAGAAGTTTGGTTTATTATGGAATAAGCTGTGGGGTGGATCAGTTTTGCAATTCAGCGGCCTTGAGCCGCCGGCCTTAGCCCTATTGAACGAATGCGCCGAATCATCTCCAGTCTGTTGATGCTCGTTGTCGCGGCGGCATTGCTTCTGCCGCTGGCGACGGCGCTTTCCGGAAACAGTCTGCCCCAGTGCTGCCGGCGCGATGGGCGGCATCATTGCGGCATGGCCACCCGAGACGGTTTTCTCGCAGCCTATTCGGTGTGTCCACTCCGCCGGGCACCATTTGTCCGGACAGCACCTACGGCAACAATTTCCCAAACCCCGCTCCACTTTGCCCCGCGAGCGGTTCACGCCCAGACTGTAGCGTCTACCCAAGAGCCGCTGAATTCTCCCATTCTTTCTTACCTGCAGCGTGGGCCCCCTCCCTCCCCGACCATCTGATTCGAACTGCGGACTGACACGCGAGCCACTGATCGCTTGCGGGGAGTCCGTTTCCCTTCCCTTCTTTCGAGTCAGGGGGATTGGATGTTTTCTCTCAAGTTTTTGCTTGGCTGTATGGCCGTACTCTGTGCCGCTACCGCTGGAGCCACTATCTTCGGAACGGCGCGTGGGCTGGTGCATGATCCCCAGCATCGACCAATAGCCGACGCACAGGTGATGATTCATGCGGTGGATTCGGACTGGAAGCAGGGCACGCGCACGGCTGGCAACGGCGAATTTCAATTCGATGCGGTTCCAGTGGGCGAATACGAAATCACTGCTTCCGCGCCAGGTTTCACAGAACGCAGCGAGCGAATCACCGTCACCTCGGGAAGTTCGCCCTATCTGCATTTCCCACTGTCACTGGCTAGCGTAAACCAGAAGGTTGAGGTCTCGGAGACTGCAGAGCTCGTTAATCCGGACGCGTCCAGTCCGAGTGTGGTCGTTAGCCAGGAACAGATCGAAAGAATGCCGGGCGCGGACGACGCCAACAGTCTTGCAATGATCACCAATACAGTTCCTTCGGCTTACATAGCGCACGACCAGCTGCACATCCGTGGAGGCCACCAAGTCTCGTGGCTTATCGACGGAGTCCCCGTACCCAACACCAACATTGCCTCCAACGTCGGACCGCAATTCGATCCCAAGGACATCGATTATCTTCAGGTACAACGTGGTGGATTTTCTGCTGATATCGGGGATCGCACGTATGGAGCTTTCAGCGTGGCGACGCGCTCCGGCTTTGAGCGCGATCGCGAGGGCGAGCTGATCCTAGGGTATGGAAGCTACAACAACACTGATAACCAGCTGAGCTTTGGCGATCACAGCGCACGTTTTGCCTGGTACGCGAGCCTGACCGGGCATCGCACCGACCTGGGCCTGGAAACGCCGGAGCCGACCGTACTGCATGACCTGAATTCGGGGCTCGGTGGTTTCCTGTCTCTGATCTTCAACAAGACTCCTTCGGACCAGCTGCGGCTGGTGAGCTCTCTACGGGGGGACCACTACCAGATTCCGAATACAGCAGAACAACAGGCATCAGGAGTCCGGGACACCGAAAAAGAACGGGATGCTTTCGTTAACTTCTCGTGGGTGCACACTGGCTCGAGCGGACTGATGTGGACGCTTTCGCCCTTCTATCATTTCAATCGTGCTGCCTACGAGGGCGGACCTAACGATGTGCCGATACCCGAACAGGATCTCGGTTCGAACTACGGGGGCGGGGAATTCACGATTTCAAAAGTGCGCGGCAAGCACAATCTGCGGGCGGGAGCTCTTGGATTTGTGCAGCGTGATAATACGCTGTTTGGAGTAACTGCGAATGATGGAAGCGGAGACGCGTTTCGCCAGCACGAAATTTTCTGGGGCAGCTTGCAAGCAATTTTTCTGGAAGAGCAGTACAAGCCTGTCGGATGGCTGACGCTGAATGGCGGCGTGCGCCTGACGCGCTTCTCCGGCATCGTGAACGAGCATGCTACCGATCCGCGGATTGGCGCGGCGATCCGCATCCCTCATCTCGGCTGGGTACTGCGCGCTTTCTATGGAAGGTATTACCAGGCCCCGCCGTTGTCGACGGTTTCCGGACCGCTACTCGACTTTGCCGCCAGTCAGGGATTTGGCTTCCTGCCGTTGCATGGCGAACGCGATGAGCAACGCGAGTTCGGGCTCTCAATCCCCTTGAAAGGCTGGGCGGTGGATATCTCGAATTTCCGCACTGGCGCGAAGAATTATTTCGATCACGACGTGCTTGGCAATTCCAACATCTTCTTTCCCCTGACCATCGATCACGCCCGCATTCGCGGCTGGGAGGCGACGGTCAAATCCCCTCGCTTGTTCAACCGGGCTCAGTTCTATCTTGCCTACTCCCACCAGTACGCAGAGGGGAGTGGCGGAGTCACCGGCGGGCTGACAGACTTTTCTCCTCCAGACGAAGGCACCTATTTTCTTGATCATGACCAGCGCAACACTTTTACAGCGGGCATGAACACAAATCTTCCCTGGCGGAGTTGGGCATCATGGAATGTGGCCTATGGCTCGGGCTTTCTCGATGGTGATGGGCCCGACCATCTGCCCTCACACACCACCTTCGACCTGGCAATCGGAAAGTCCTTTGGCGAGCGCTTCTCGGCCAGATTTTCGGCGCTCAACCTCTTTAACGAGCAGTTTCTTCTCGACAACAGCAACACTTTTGGCGGCACGCATTACGCCAATCCTCGGATGCTTGCGCTGCAACTGCGCTACCGGTTTCATTTTTGACCCGTCCCAGGGCTGAAATTCGTGCCCCCAGGGTTTCCTATCCTGGCGCGGGCTGATACCCTGCCTTTCATTTAACGTAACGTGGATTCACGACTGAGGCTGCTCATGTTTACTACCGATCTGCTGCAAGGCAAGCGCATTCTGGTGACGGGCGGAGGAACGGGCATCGGCAAAGCAATGGCCCGCCGCTTCCTGGAGTTGGGGGCTGTGGTGTACATCTGCGGACGCCGCAAGGAGGTGCTGAAGCAGGCGCAGGCGGAGATGGGTAAGGCAACCGGCGGCAGTATTCACGAGCATGTCTGCGATGTGCGCGATCCCGAGGTGGTGGAGCAGATGATGACGTCAATCTGGCGGGAGGGTCCGCTGGACGTGCTCGTCAACAACGCCGCCGGCAACTTTCTGGCGCGCACGGAGGATCTGTCCCTGCGCGCGTTTGAAGCCGTGATCGGGATTGTGCTCATGGGAACCATCCACTGCACTATGGCGTGCGGGCGGCGCTGGCTGGGGAGCGGCCGCAGCGGTCACGTGCTCAATATCCTGGCGACCTATGCCTCCAGCGGCTCGGGCTCGGGATATGTGGTTCCCTCGGCGGTCTCCAAGGCCGGGGTGTTCGCCCTGACGCGCAGCCTGGCGGTTGAGTGGGGACGCCAGGGAATCCGCTTCAATGCGATTTCCCCGGGGCCGGTGCGCACCGAGGGAGCGTTTTCACGGCTGTTGCCTCGCCCGGAACTGGAGGCGGCGGCCATCAACCGCGTTCCATTGAAGAGATTCGGACGACCGGAAGAAATCGCCGATCTGGCAGCCTTCCTGGTGAGCGATGGCGCCGGCTACGTGAACGGCGAGGTCGTAACCATTGATGGGGGGGAGTGGCTGCAGGGAGCAGGCGAGTTCAACAGCCTGGGGATGGCGCTCTCCGACGCTGAATGGGAAGCCTTAAAACCCAAGAAAAAGTAAGCCGGACGGCGGCCTATTTTTTCTTCTCCAGGTTCAAGGCGACGGAGTTGATGCAGTAGCGCAGTCCGGTGGGCGCAGGACCGTCCGGAAATACGTGGCCGAGATGGGCATCGCAGTTACCGCAGAGGACTTCGGTGCGCCGCATAAAGTGGCTGTTGTCTTCCTCGGTCTTGACGCTGGATTGGTTGACCGGCGAGAAGAAACTGGGCCAGCCGGTGCCCGACTCGAACTTGGCTTCCGAGCTGAACAAATCGGCTCCGCAACAAACGCATCGGTAAGTTCCGGGCTCTTTGGTCTTGTAATACTCGCCGGTGAAGGCACGCTCCGTACCCTTCTCACGGCAGACTGCGTACTGCTCCGGGGTGAGCTGGCTCTTCCACTCTTCTTTGGTCTTTTTCGGCGTCATGATTCAGGCCTCTACCTGATTCTACCAAGGTCATCCCGTGCTCGGGGTCCTGCGGATGTTCCCAGCAGGCAGCCGGCTGTATTCAGCGGTCAGCTTCAGGAAGCTGCGATTGGCGCGGGTGAAGCTGCGCTTGTCAAGCGAGTCGAGGCGGCGCGGAGAAAGGCGAGGTCCTTCGACTCGGGCCTCGTCATCTTGCTCGGCCCTCGCTCAGGATGACAATGGGACGCTCTGAACCTTAGCTAGCGCTGCACGGCACGGCGCGAACCCTGGGGCACATGCCTGGGGCACAGGGCCGATTGCTGAGTGCTGATTGCTGAATGCTCGCGCCGTGGCCCACCCTGGCGCCCGAATCACCGCTTCACGCGCTAATCGGTGCTGTAGGTGACCTCAAGGCGATGAATGCGGAAGCAGGCAAACACCAGGATCGCCGCGGCGAGGCCCAGCAGGCCGAGAACAGCTACAAACGGCGAGACCGGCTCCGCCACCACGGTAAACAGCGCCAGGAAGCCCTGGGTGGGGATTTCAACCGGCAGGAGCTGCTTCAGGTAAAAGATCACGCTGAGCTTCTGTAACGCCGAGGGCAGCACCGGATTGATGGCTTCGTACCCCATCACCAGAGCTCCGGGGACGATCGGATTCTTAAAGATCAGACTCAGTGCAAGAAACAGCGCGCCGTATCCCACCGAGGCCAGGGTGGTCACCAGCAGGTACGCCCACAACTGATGGAGACCCGGTCCCTCAAAGACATAGGTTTTGCCCGCCGTTCCCAGATGAACGTACATGAAGTAGAACGACAGCAGGACGCTGCTCCCGAAGAGCACGATGGCGGTAATGGCGCCGGCGAAGAACTTTCCCAGCACCAGCACTTCCCTTCTCACCGGGACCAGGAACTGGTAGTGCAGGGTGCGCTCTACGATTTCTCCGCGAAACAGCCAGGTGAAGATGCCCATGCAGCCGAAGAAGATACCCAGGCGGAGATAGTAGAAGTCGAAGATGCCGGCGAGCACCTGGGTGTCGGCCGTCAGCGAGCAGTGATGACGCGGACCGTCGATGATGGCATGCAGCGCAATAATCACCGCCGGAGCAAAGGCCAACAGGTAGATCCAGAAGCCGCGGCGAGCCAGGAAATTCCTCCGCAACTCGGTGCGCGCCAGGATGCCCGTCTGCTCGATCCATAGCTGCCAAGGCTGCCGCCCGATCCAATGCCGGAGGCGGGGAATCAGCTCGTCGCCGCTCATTGCTGACCTCCGTCGGAGCCGATCAGGTACTGGTAGATGGAATTCACGTCGTCATCGGCGGGCGCGACTGCGTCCACCTGAACCTCGCCTTGCGATACAACTTTGTTCAGCAGCAGGTAGAACTGGTCGGCGTCGCGAGTGCGCACCAGCACGCCCCGGCCATCATTTTGAATCTTGGCTTCGACCACGTGGTCGAGCACGAAAACCTCCGAGGCCAGCCGCGCCGGGTTCGAACAGCGCACCAGGATCTGCATGGGATGGTCCTTCACTTCGCGGCGCACCTCCTGGATCCGGCCCTCGGCCACCACGTAGCCGTGGCTCATCAGCACCACGCGGTCGGAGATGCGATCCACCTCTTCCAGGATGTGACTGGAGATGACCACGTGCATTCCCTTCTTGCCCAGGGCTTCGAACAAGGCGATCGCCTCCGCCCGCGCCATGGGATCCAGGCCATTCAGCGGCTCGTCGAGCACCAGCACGGAGGGATGATGTGCGATTGCCTGCGCCAGGCGGATGCGTTGCCGCATGCCTTTGCTGTAACCCGCAACCTTGCGCCGGGCGGCATCGCTCATCCCCACTCGCTCCAGGGCTTCGTCGGTGAGCTGGCGGGCCTGCCGCGGAGAAAATCCATGCAGCCGCAGAGGCGCATAGATGAAATCCAGGCCGGTGACGTTGCGCGGAAACGAGTCGAACTGGCTGCAATAGCCGACACGCCGGAAAAACTCGACGGGATCGTCGGGTGTGAGGCCGAGCACTGCGACCTTGCCCTGGCTGGGGAGGATCAGGCCGGTGAGCAGGTTCATGAGCGTGGTCTTGCCGGAGCCGTTGGGTCCGACCAGGCTGGTGATTCCCGGCCCCAACGACAGGTTCACGCGATTGACGCCCAGCACTTCCCCGTAAAACTTGGAGACGTTGTCAAACACGATTTGGTCGGGAGCGTTCCTCATCCGCGAACCACCTCACGGGCGCGCAACCTGCGGTTGAGAATGGCGAGCGCGAGAACGCAGACCAGCAGCAAGGTTAGCCATGCCGCCGCGGCCGGAATCGCCCGGTTGGAGAAGCTCTGGAAGAAGTCCAGGGGAAGGTGAAAGCGGTCGTAGGTGACCACCCGGAACAGGTAAGGCAGATTGAGCAGGCGGCCCCAGTTGGTGCGCATCACCGCATTGAAGGCTTCTCCGAAGCCGGCGGGTACAAAAAACAGCGCATAGGTTACCCCTGTGGCCACGATGCGCCACTTGACCCAGGCGGAGAGCGCCAGTGCAACCGCGGAGAGCACAGCGATCCACATCCAGGAGGTTAGCAGGATCGCCCCCGCCATCCACAGGTTGGGCCACAGCCAGCTTCCCTTCGCCAGCCCTGCCTGAAGGACGAACAAGAGCAGCAGCGGTACCCAGGTCACGGCCGACAACAAGGCGCCCAACACCGCGATCTTGCCGAGCACATATTCGGTGCGGCTGAAGGGCCGGCTCAGGAAGAGCGGCAGCGCTCCATCGGCAAGATCGCCCGCCACCAGCACCGGTCCCACCCAGGAGGTCAGCAGCAGCGCTAACCAGGCCTGCGCGATCAGCAGATTGCAGAAGAATCGCGCGTCCACCAGTAGAAAGCTCTGCTTCCCGAGCTTCAGAATCGCTTGCGCCGTTTCGCTGTTGGCGATGTAGATAAACCCCGCGCCCAGCAGGACCGGAAGCATGCAGAAGAAGAGCAGGGCCACAAAGAAACGCGACTGGAACAGATCGCCCGCAGCGTAACGCGTAAGCACCAGGAAGCGCGATCGGCGCGGGGTCAACGGCCCGTGGTAGGCCTTGTAGCTGCGCTTATATACGGCCATTGACCGCTCCCGTCTGCTCCATGGCGTTGAGGAAGATATCTTCCAGCGAATCGCGGCGATGATTCATGCGCCGAATCTGCACGCCCTGCTCGGCAGCGACGCGATAAAGCTCGCGGATCTCCACGCTCTCCGGCATCACCAGCTTGACGCGGCCACTGCCGTAGGCAGCACACTCGCATCCGAGCTTCTCCAGCGCACTGGTGAAGTCGCCATCCGCGCCCACGGTTTCCATCTCCAGAAATTTTCGATCGGCGCGGCGTTCCTCCTCCAGATTGCACAGCGCAGCGATGCGGCCGTTACGCAGGATCAGCACTTCGTCGCAGGTCTCCTCCACATCGCGAAGCAGGTGCGAAGAGAGCAGCAGGCAAATCTCGCCGGCGTCACGAATTTCGCGGATGAGCTCGATCATGCGCTTGCGCGCGGGCGGATCCATGCCGTTGGTGGGCTCGTCCAGGACTAGCAGCCTGGGACCATGGGCGATAGCCTGCGCCAGCTTGGTGAGCTGCTTCATGCCCAAGGAATAAGTTCCCAGCTTGCGATAGCGGGCCTCCCCCAATCCGACGTAGAAGAAGGCCTCGTGGGCGCGTTCCATCGCCTCTTCCGGAGGCAGCCCGGAAATCTCCGCCATGTAGCGGACAAAATGCACCCCGGTCATGCTGGCGATGAAAGCGTCGTTTTCCGGCATGTAACCGACCAGCGAGCGCAACTCGGCTGCACCGGTGCAAATGTCGAGGCCAAGCACGCGAGCGGTTCCGGAGACCGGCGCGTAAAACCCGAGGAGCGTATTGATCAGCGTGGACTTGCCCGAGCCGTTCGGCCCCAGCAATCCGATGGAGCGCCCGGGCAGGGCTCCAGTGAGGCGATCTAGGATGGTTCGCCCGCCAAGCTGGACCTGGAGCCCTTCGAGTTCAATCGTTGCCCTCATGCTCATCTTTTCATTACGGCTGCGGCCTGGCAGAAGTTCCTGCCGAGTTGCGTCCCAGCAGGGTGGAAAGCACCATGGCATTCATATCGAAGCCGAAGAACCTGCTGGTGCTGGCCACCTGGATGCGATCCTTTCCTCCATAGGCGCAGATCACGGTTGGCTTGGAGTCGGCCGCCAGTTGCTGCACCAGGGCCTGCTGCTGCGGGCTGAGCTGGCCGAGCAGAGGCTGCAGGATGGGACCCAGGTTCTGGTAGAACAGCGCCGAAAAGTTGTTGTAGCTGTCCTTGGGCAGCAGGGCCCGGAACGAAGCCGATCGAGCCAGCGTAGTCCCGTTGGCATGGTTGTTCAGCGCGGCGATTACCAGGGCGCGGGTAGGAGCCATGATCAGGTATCCGTCCGCGAACGTGTACACGTGGTCCATGGGAACTCCGCCGTGCTGGCTGCTGATGGTGTAGAAGGTGCGACCGCCCGATTCAGACTGCGTCAGCGTCGCACCCGGTTTCCCCTCCTGGGCAGCATGCTGATTGAGGCTCTGCACCATGGTGGCGATCGAGCTCTGCAGGTGCACCGGATCGGTGACCTCAGCGATTACCTTCCACGATGGCGTCGGCAGGACGGGACCGTCAAGAGCGAGCGTCACGTCACCACCTAGAGTAGCAGCAATATCCTCTCGCAGTCGCAGGCCCAGCTCCTGCTCCGCCTTGGAGAGATTCTGCGCTGAGTTGGGATCGGTGGCCCCGAAGGTATTCAGCAAGTCATCGAGCATCAGAGCGGGCGACTTAGAGAGGAACGACACGGCAGCTCCCGCGTCGGCGGAAACGAAATCCAAGGAGCCCATCGACGCCGGCGCGGCCAGCCAGGAGGCGATGCCACGGCGCTCGCCAGTGAACTCCAGTACCGCGCGATTGTCCGTGGTTCCCCCCACTTCGCGCAGCTCGACCACCAGATATTTCATGTCGCTGAATCCCGAGTTCTCGAAAGCCAGCCTGTCCTGCTCCGCGTGCGGAGAGCCAGGGTGAGGCTTGGAGATGCTGGCTAGCTGGCCGAGATCGGCGGCGACCAGGAAGCCCGCACCGCGGCTGTAGGCATCGAGTACGCGCTGACCCAGCTCGGTCGCGACAAAACCGCCGGAGCCGGAGCTGAGCTGCGCATCCATGGCGCGCACCGCAGAAAGATCACCCGCCACCAGGAAGTCGGGGCGCACCAGAAAGACGCCTTCGTGCGCCTGAGAAACCAGCGAGGCCAGCTCTTGCTGGTCCACAACCTTGGGAGCTCGGCTGGGGTCCTGCGTGCTGGGCGCCAGGCTGGGCAGCTCCTTCTGGAGATAGCCTCTTAATCCCGATTGGCGGATTTGCGCCACCAACACCGGGCCGTGGTGGCCGGCCGGAGCATCGGCGCCGGCGGTGAACACGACTTCGTCTCCCAGGAATTGGCTGGCCCCGCGGATCTTCTCTACCAACTCCTCGGGCGCAGGTCCCTGGCTGGCAGCGTGCTTCTGCTGCCACCACTGGCGCAGCAGCGGGCTCTGTGCCATCTGGCTCTGGAAGATACGATTGGCATCCGCCAGGGTCTGCCCGAGATTGGGAATGCTGACGTAAATCACGCTCTTCGCCGGCAGCAGGGGCAGAATCTGGCTCTCGTAGCGCGGGCTGGGAGCGGGAATCTGCTCCAGCTTCTTGCGCAGCTTGGAGAACTCCGACAGCAAGGCCAGGTGCTGGTCAAGATTGCGGCTCCAGGCGATCTCGTCAGAGATGGGAACGTAGCCCACGCTGGTGGTGGTGGAAACCTGGTCGCCCGAGTGCAGAATGCTCTCCGCGCCGTCGTGCGCCACATGGACTTCGCCTTCGATAACCGCTACACGCGACCCCTTGATCCCGGAGTTCACCGAAAACACCGTCCCGGTGACCGCCACTCGGCAATCGGGCGACTCCACGTACAGATGGCCGGTCTTGCGCTTGGCGGCCTGGACAATGATGTTGCCCTGATCCAGATGGATGGCAGTATCGCGGCGTCCCGCGGTCACGGAGAATTCCGCCCGCTCATTGACCTCGACCACGGAGCCCTCGAGCAGGCGCACAAAAGCATGCGACCCGCTTCCGGTACGGATGAATGCGCCCTCGGGCACCTCATCCCCCGGCCGGAGCGCGCTCTCCCCGGAGGCTGAGACCTGGTAGAGCTGACCATCCACGGACTGGATGCGTGCCCGCGGGCCGGCCGGCGCCGCGAAGTACAAGTCGCGCACCAGCCAGGTGATGGCTGCGGCAGCCACCAGGACCAGGGTGGCGAAAGCAAATCGCGGAGACGACGCCGGCATCAGCCACGCGAATCGCCGGGGCGCGCGCTCCAATTGCCACGCGCTGGTGGTCTCCGCGGCATCAGGGCGGCCGTAGGCATGCTGACGGCAGGAGACGCACTCGCGAAGATGATCGTGCACCAGCATCTGCCGCGCCGGGCTCAGCTTGCCCTGCTGGAAATCTGCCAGCAGCGCGCGGATATCGGCGCAGCCGCGGATGACTTCGACGGGAGCAACCGCGGAGTCGCCAACTTCTGCCTGCAGCCTCTGCCAGACGCGATCGGTTGCCGCCTGCAGAACCTCAGGCTCCAGGGTCTCGCCGCGCAGTTCGGAAATGGCCTGTTCGAGATCAATATCGGGATTGCGATCGAATGATTTCATAGCCCGCCTCTCATGAATGCACGAAGATCTTTTCTCAGCCGCGCCCGCGTGCGATGCAGGGTCACTGCTACCACCGCCTGCGAGGTGTTGAGCATGCGGGCAATCTCACGGTTGTCGAAGTCTTCGAGATAGCGAAGCACAAACATCTCGGCGGTTCGGGGATGCAAGCGGCTGAGTGCGCGGCGCAAGCCTTCCTTGATCTCCACCGAGTTGTGGGCCCGCTCCGGTGAGGGGAGGGACCTGGAGGGCAGCGGTTCGGCGTCTTCCAGGGGAATGTCGCGCCAGTCGCGCCGGGCGCGGATCAGGTCCAGGGCAGCATTGATCGCAGCGCGGTACAGATAGCTCTCCAGGTGGGCGGCGCGGTTGCGGTCAAAGTCTCCGCGTGCCAGCCGGAGGAAGACCGATTGCGCCACATCCTCGGCGTCCGCCTGGCTGCCGGTGATGCGGTAGGCAGCCTTCAGGACGCGAGCATGATGGGCGCGAAAGATGTCCTCCAGCTCGGCAACCGCTGGCATCGCCATAGGAGTCTCCATCGCTGTGGCCAAGTAGCCCTCCTCAGCTCACCGTCATGCATAAGACGGATCTGGGACAGGCTTCTTAACAGCCTGCTGTCAGTGGGCTACGAAATCCGCCACGCAGGAGTTCATTCCCGTCCCCAAACCCTATGCCAACGGGCCTTGGGGGGCAAGGCCGGCAGGCCCTCACCGGGCTGGTGAGGCGCCTCCGCGAGCTGGACTTCTAGAGCTCGGCCGCCAGGCTTTGGATGGCGGTCAGCTCGCGGGCCAGGATCTCCAGGACCTCGCGCCCGCCCTGGCTGCTGGCGCGCACAAACGCGTGCAGACTGGAGCTGGCGATGAAGATCAGCTCCAGATCCTCGAGCGCCTCGGCCTCCAGGCTGTAGGGCCGGCGGTTGAGGGTGGACGGCAGGCCGAGCAGCGATCCCGGCCCCATGCGGCGGTCGGAGACGAGCGTGCCGCGGCGATTGCGTAGAAACAGCCGCACTGTGCCCTGGCGCACCAGGAACGCGCCGGCGTTGGAATCGCCACGGCGGAACAGCACGGTTCCACGCGGACGCGACAGCGGCTCACCGATATCCTGCAATTCCTGCTGCAGCCCGGGGCTGGCAACGAGCGTGAGACTGCGGGGTTCGGAGTGTGCGGCTGCCATCTGGGGTCCGACTCTGGGACACCCTACCTCTGGCGCTCACTTTCGCAGTGTGACTGCAGTCACAATATGTGGTGACCGTAACCAGCAGCGGTAACCCTGGCTGCGGTGGCCGCTCGGACGATTAACGGCTGCGGGGGAGCGGCCCGGGCGCGTCCCAAAGGTGCAGATCGAAGCAGGGCAAGTCTTTGACCGTGGGGTGAGAATCGTTTATAAGTTAGGAGGAGGCTGGGTCCTGCGATTCGGCTTTCCGACAATCGGCCGCGCTCCCACCGGGCGCGGGCACGCACACTCCTCAGTAGCTCAATGGCAGAGCATCCGGCTGTTAACCGGAGGGTTGTAGGTTCGAGTCCTACCTGAGGAGCCAATTTTTGTGCAGTAAACATGCGGCTCTGAGCGATATTTGCCCAGGGCCGCTTGACTTTGACATTGTGGGCTTGCTACCGCTTTGCTACCCTTGGCGCCGTGCTACTGGAAGAGGTTCATAGCGCTAGCGGATGGAATTCGTTGTCTTCCTTGCAGACGAGAAAAGCCCGCTTGAACGCCGTTCGCGGAAGAGCGCCGAGATGCACGGCTTCGATCTCGGGCATGAAATTGTGTTTATAGGCTTCGTCTGACTTCCACTTATCGACAAGATTGAATCTGGAAATGAGATTGGGCTCGACCTTTTCTCGGTCGATTTCAATCCAGACAGCGCTGCTCCATTTCTCAAGACAAGGAACAAAGGTGTCCCAACTGCTCAGAGGATATTTTTGTTGGTAGCTCTCAGGATCAAACTGCTCAAAATCGAATAGGCTGATGCCACCAAGTTTGCGAGCATAGGGACAGCAGTCTTCGCCCCCTGTCGCCTTCCAATTTGAAAACCCGGGGTCTGGCAGGATGGCGCCACTGGCTAAAATTTGCTTGAAGCGATCCGGATGCGTTGTGTGCCACAGGCCTCCATGAAGTTCAGCCAGGATGAATGCTCGTTTCATAACCTCGACATCATCTCATCTTAGGGATCGCACAAGAGAAGATTAGCCGACCGTAGCAGCTCTTCCTTGAGTTCTCCACTCGCGTGACCGCCATGAACAATGAGTGTAATCGCGATTTATCGCCAACTACCGCTGAAAGCGGGCATCCTGAGTATCATTTGCACCGTTCTCGATTTGGATAGTAGGGGCCGAATCCTCCAACCCCAAAGCTTTGTTGTTCTAATGCCGCCTGCCAGTCGTGCCATGCGAGCGGAAGATAGTCACATGGCAAGTCGCAGCCCCCGCCGGGCTTGATGAGACAAGTCAGAGAATAGGAATATGCGTGTTCACGTTGAATAGCGTTCGCTTCGGCAGTCAGTGCGACATTGAGATAGGGTTTTCCGACCGGTGTTGGGAACCAGTAGGGCGGGTCTGCAAACTTCACCAATCGCTCAGGTACTCTCTCATATTCATCCGTGATGCCAGCGGATGGCGATGTGGGAAATACCCGCGTGTCTCGCGACAGCGTGATGTGGATGGAATGAACCGTTCCGTCGTCCACAACTACAGAGGCGTGGAATCTCGCCACAGGTTCCAGCTTCAGCCGATATAGCCAAGTGTTGTAAACCTCAAACGAAAAGAAGCACCTGTTCTCGTGGCAGCTCTTCTCCTCAAGCGCACCTTTGTGGCGTGCCACGAGTGCATCAACTCGCCCGATGGAGGAAACACCCACTCTGAGTGCGGACACGTCTTTGAGAATTGACTTCGCCGATTCGTGGATCACGAACGCGTAAACGACCAGCCCGAAAGAAAAGAAAAAAAGAATGACAGGCAGAGCGAGCCAGCGGAGGACCCGAAGGGAAGCCATACTCATACTAGACACTTCGTGCAAGTCCAGTGTTCCCACCTAATCAATAATTGATGTAATCAGGCGATTACACAAGTAATCCGAAGTTTGCCGCTCAATGATGCTAGAGGTCCTTCGGGGAATGTTGCTGCGGTCTTGGTGCTGGCGAGGGGGGCCCGCATTGGCTCACGCAGATCTATCCAATCTGAAATGTCACTGGTGGGGCTCAGTCGGGTCGGCTTCCAATTGGTTCAGAAGCGTATAGAGTCGAATGCGCAGGTCAAGCGTCGGAGGTTCAATGTTGCCGAGCAGATAGAAGAGGTTCTCACGCTGCAGCTCGCGTCTGAGTAGTTCTGCCCACTCGGAATCCGTTGCAAGACTTGTCATACTGCCTCGCCCAACAGGTTCCGGCTACTGTTACAGCGAACCACTTTCCTTGCTGTGACAGGTCGCACATCCCCTTTGTGAGGGACGAACCGCTGCCACGCCTCAGTTTTCCACCCCTGGCCCGCCCGCTCCCTTGAGACGCTCTTGCATAAGGACGGAGCGTTCCTCGGCCAGAATGCGCAGCCACTGCAATGCGCGAGGATGCTTCTGGCGCAACTTTTTCATCCCATTTCGGTAATGGACCTCTGCGCAATGGGTGGAGATTCCCAGGGCTGTGCCGATTTCGGCAAAGCTCATAATGGTCGTGACGTGGTTCAGCGGATCGGTGATCTGCGTGATTCGTGACTCCTGCCCCGGGATAAGCGCCTGCTCCCTGCAGGGTCGCAACCCGAGCGACGATCGTGGCGTCCCCAGAGACAGGCTGATATACAAAATGCATGGCATCGGCGGTGTTTTGATCGATAGCCCCTCCGCCGCCACTCGCCGTGAATGTGCCGCTCGCATACGTCGCGTTCCCAGCAACACCCACCGACCCTACATCTTGGTTGAGCCATGCAAGCGGTAGCGGCTGGGAAGTCACCTCGAAATCGATGGGATTGCTGCTGTTCATACTCGGCGCGACGGCGACGGACAAGTAACCCGAGACCGCCCCCGACGGAATCGTGAACAGGATTGATCCGTCACTCCAGGTATTGATGGCCATCGGCAAGGCATTTAGAAAGACAGCGCTGTTACCCTGAGAACTGCCAAAGCCCGAGCCAACAACCGTTATCTGGCTGCCGATCGTGGCGGTAGTCGCGGAAATGTTGCTTATCACCGGCGCTGGTGCTGCCGTCGAAGTGGTCGACACATTGTCGAACGTGGCGGCAGCAAGGATGCCTGTCGTATTGGTAGCGCTCGCCAGACCGACATAAACATTCTGAGCCATGCTGATAGTGACGCTTGATACCACCTGCACCCAGTTCACTCCGTCCGACGAGGCATAGCCGCTGAATGTGTTGCCGCTTCGCACCAATTTCAACCAGAGCGGCAGCACTACGCTTGCCCCTGACGGGGAACTTCCGCTGCCCCCGGTGGTCAAGCGGGAGCCAAAATAGTCGTGTCCAGACTGGTATTTCACGATTGCGCTTGCGGCGCCCGCGTTCAACGTCTCCCGAATCACGACTCCCGCCTGGGGAGTTGCCCCGGATGCCTGCAGACCGACGAGCCTGGCCACGATCGTGACATCCCCGGAGACGGGCTGATACACAAAATGCATCCCGTCAGCCGCATTCTGATCGATTGCTGCTCCGCCGCCGCTCACTGAGAACGTGCCACTCGTGTAAGTCGCGCTACC
>Ga0187788_10000046_pt1 | contig 26293 bp, 27 predicted proteins | sample 1015_BV01_MP10_2_FD_133008 | JGI IMG/M metagenome (GOLD analysis project Ga0187788, IMG submission 133008) | Tropical peat soil microbial communities from peatlands in Department of Meta, Colombia - 1015_BV01_MP10_20_MG | ecosystem: Environmental > Terrestrial > Soil > Wetlands > Peat | place...
GGGCAAGTGAAACAGGAAAGTCCATTCTGCCCGGACATCGCAGCGACCCCTGATGGGAGGCAGGTTTGGCTGACGCTCAAGGACGTCGGCAAGACCATGGTGTTTAACGCACGGCCACCGTTCGAAGTCGTCAAAGTGCTCGACACGGGACCGATCACCAATCACGTCAACTTTGCTCGTAACGCGAACGGTCAATTTGCTTACGTGACGGTGGGCGGACTGAATGCGGTGAAAGTATTCAAGACGGACACGTTCGAGCAAGTGGCGATGATCCCGACGACGCCCCTGCCACATGGATTATGGCCTTCGGGCGATGGGACGCGCATCTATGTTGGCTTAGAGAATGCCGACGCGGCTGCCGCCATTGACACGCTTGAAAACAAAGTCGTCGCTAAAATACCGCTTGGTCAAGCTCCACAAGGCGTGGCCTATGTGCCTAACGCGGTGCCGCAGGGCGATGGGATGCAAAATCTTCAGCCACTCGGCGCCGCTACAAAATCGGTCCAGCTCATGCTCGCCGCGCAGGACGGGAGGCCGGTGACGCAGGTCACGTTATTCGACCAAGGTGCTGTGCAAATCCTGCAGGCTGCAGTCACCGGACTGCCGCCCAAGCAGCCGTTCGTCCTCGCGCTCTCGGACAATCCGAAGGGAAGTGGCCGTCTTGAGCCGCTCGCTGGATTCATGACCAACCCGGCTGGTGCGGCTATCGTCAATACGGTCGGACCAATACGGCAGGTGACACAAGGCGATGGAGTGGCGCAAAAGCGCTATCTGGTCATCGCCACCGGAACGCCGGCTCAACCGGGTGAATTGGTGCAGATACAGACCCACCCGGACTAGACGTCGCGATGTCACTTTCGCCACAGCTGTCGTCGAACTCGACGGTTATTCGTCGATGGAAACGCGCTGTTCCGATGCCAAGAACGCTCGCCGCGCTGCTAGCGAGGGCGGTCGCAATCGCGCTCAATACAGCGGCGCTGTCCGCGGCCGATCTTGTGCCGCTTGCCACAGCCCATGGCGGACTGCTCCGCCTGCTCGTGGTGCTGTCGGGCGACGCACTTTCAATTCCGGCGGGCGGTGCGTTTCAAGCCGGTTTCCATATCGTGGTTGGCCTGGCGATGGCGCTCTTTTATGGCTTGGTCTTGCAACCTGCGCTGCGAGGACCGAGCTGGCTGCGCGGACTGCTCTACGCCGTCGCCGTATGGCTTGCCAACGCCGCGGTGGTATTGCCGGCAACGAACGAGGGCTTCGCTGGAAGCCGCCATCTGACGTTGGCTGGCATGATCTGGTTCGCCGCGGCGCACACGCTGTTCTTTGTTGTCTTAGCTGTCCTCTACGCGCGTTTGCGAGGTGGACATGCATCGCGCGATGTCTGATTGAAGTCCGTTATGCACCTGGCTCGCTAGAAGTCGTTGAAAGTCGTATCTATGAACCGGATGACGCTTGACCAACTTCGTGTATTCGTCGCCGTCGCCGAACGACAACATCTAACGAAAGCAGCCGAAGCGATTAATCTTGCTCAATCCGCCGTCAGCACAGCGATCTCGACATTGGAGAGTCGACACAACACCAAGCTTTTTCACCGCGTCGGGCGAGGCATTGAACTGACCGAAGCTGGTATTCTTTTTGCAAAAGAGGCGCGCGCTATCCTTGCTCGCGTGGCGTCGGCCGAACTAATGCTTGCTGAGCTTGCAGGATTAAAGCGGGGGACTCTGATGGTGCAAGCCAGCCAGACCATCGCTAGCTACTGGCTGCCACGACATCTCGCCACCTTTCGCCAAGCCCATCCCGGCATCGATATTCGCTTGCGCGTGAGCAACACAAAACAAACGGCCGAAGCCATTTTAAATGGCACCGCTGAGCTAGGATTCGTTGAAGGTCTTGTAGATGATCCATTATTGACAAGCGCGCCCATAGCTCGCGATCAAATGGTTATTGTTGTTGCCGCCGAGCACCCCTGGGCCGACAACCCGAACATCAAACCGGCAGATCTTACAAAAACCGATTGGGTGATGCGAGAACCCGGATCTGGAACACGGATGGCGCTCGAAGAGGCAATTACGGACCTTGGTATTGCTTTGAGTAGCCTTCGGATAGTGATGGAACTGCCCTCAAACGAAGCCGTTCGGGCCGCCGTTGAAGCCGGAATGGGAGCCGCTGCCCTCTCAGCGTCGGTGGCCGCACCAAGTATCGAGGCTGGCCTCACCTGTTCTCCAAAGTTGGCGCTACCGGAGCGATCTTTTTATGTCCTACAGCATAGCGAGCGTTATCAGAGCAATGCTGGGCGCGCGCTGTTAGAAATGATTGCGGGCCGTCGCCACCGAGGCAAGCTATCAAAAGCGACCAGCAGCGAACGTCGCGAAACCAAAGCTTGAATTGTCACCTCGTCGAAGTTCATACGGCGCTTTCAAGAGCCTGAAAAATCGTTCGCTTCTCGCGAACCGTTTGATCGATATTCTCTAATTATAAATGGTCGCCGCCGCGCGTATCTCTGACGGTACAGGCAACAGGCAATCACGCCTTGTTTGCTTCGCAACCCAGGAGAAGACCATGATCAGCAAGTGGAAAGTCGCTGCAATTATCATCACCACAGTCGCTAAAATGGCGCTTGTTTCGCCAGCGTTCGCCCAGTCGTTCGACCCCGAAATAGGAACTGGCAACGTGTTGGCGTTGAATAGTCAAGCCAGTGTTCCCCACGAGCAAGCGACTGTTCACCGGAGCGGCATCGATGCCCTCGCCATGGCGCCGCGCGTGCAAGCGGGAGTTGCTTCGGAAGCCCCGGCGAACACCGGTGGCGGAAGTATTGGATATAACAAAAAGCTTCGTGTTTACTAAGGCGTGAAGAAAACAGGGCGGTTCGATCCGCCCTGTTTCAAATTCTTAGAATTTGTGCAACTACACCCACCGCCCGATTCCGAAGATTTGACAATTGTTCCGCGCCGACAAAAGGCAGTGATCTGCTCAAGCCAGCGGCCCCATGACAATTTGTAGGTGTTCTTTGTCGGTGGTGATTGCCTCGTCTGCAATTGCCATATTGCCATAAGGTAGTCGGAAGCACCCTCATGTCCGCTATGGCCCATAGCGAACATGCCCTTGTGCGCTGCACATGTCGGCTTTTGAACCAAAGCGGACATGGGCCCTTCCACGGTGTTAGCTTAAGCCAGTACGATATCCTCTCCGAACTCGGGACGACAATGAGGCGACGCGAGTTCATTTTGTTGTTTGGCGGTGCGGCAGCATGGCCGCTCGCGGTGCGTGCGCAGCAACCTGAAAGGATGCGGCGCATTGGCGTATTGTTGCCGAGCGCGGCTGACGATCCGGAGTATCAAGCCCGCATGAAGGCGTTCTCGGAGCGGCTTGCCCAACTGGGATGGGTGGAAGGGCGGAATATCCAGATCGAGAAGCGTTGGGGAGCTGGAGATCCCGAGCGGACGCGCAAATTTGCAGCCGAATTGGTAGCACTTGCGCCAGACGTTATTCTGGCCCCGGGGAGTTCATCAACGGGCCCTCTGCTGCAAGCGACCAGCACCATACCAATCGTATTCGCAACTATCCCAGACCCAGTTGCGGCCGGCTATGTCGAGAGTTTGTCGCGGCCGGGCGGCAACGCGACGGGATTTGCCAGTTTCGAATATTCCATCGGAGGGAAGTGGCTTGAACTACTCAAAGAGATCGCGCCCGGTGTAACGCGCGTAGCGGTCATTCGCGATAACACGACGCCGGCCGGTGTCGGCCAGGTCAGTGCTGTGCAAACGGCTGCAGCTTCACTTCACGTGGAGCTGACTGTGATTAACTTTCGCACCCCCGGCGAACTCGAAAAGGCCGTTGCAGCCTTCGCGCGCCCCGCGAGTGGCTTAATCATCGCACAAGGTGCCCCGGTGGTTCATCGCAAGCTGATCATCGCGCTTGCAGAGAAACATCGGCTGCCGACCCTTTATCCGGCTCGCCTTTTTGTCACCAGTGGCGGACTGATCTCATACGGACCTCATCGGGTCGAGCAGTACCGTAGCGCGGCCGGCTACGTTGATCGTATTCTCAAGGGCGAGAAGCCAGCCGACCTTCCGGTGCAAGCACCGACCAAGTACGAACTGACGATCAACCTCAAGACCGCAAAAGCGCTCGGTCTAGGAGTTGCGCCCGCGCTGCTCGCACGCGCCGACGAGGTTATCGAATAAGGCGTTGCGATGTCCGCTCCTGGCCCAAGCCTGATACCCCTTCTCGCGGGCTCATACGCATCTTGACTTTTGGCTAGTGCAGAAGTGAGTTCGCAAAAAAGGGATTCGTGAAAATGAACATCAAGGCACTGACCATTGGGTGGGCGACGCTTGGCTTTATTTCTCCAACGCCCACTTTAGCACAGATGAAACCGAATATCGTTTTCATCCTGGCAGATGATCTGGGATGGAAAGATGTCGGTTACCACGGATCCGATATCAAGACACCGAACATCGACAAATTGGCGCAAACCGGGGCGCGACTGGAACAGTTCTATTCCCAACAAATTTGTACGCCCTCGCGCGCGGCGCTGATGACGGGACGTTATCCGCTCCGTTACGGGCTACAGATGGCGGTCATCCCGTCCGCCGGAAGATACGGCCTTGCCACCGATGAGTGGCTGCTGCCACAAGCGTTCAAACAGGCGGGCTATCAGACGGCGATTGTCGGCAAGTGGCATCTAGGGCACATCGACCGAAAATATTGGCCGAGCCAGCGTGGCTTCGACTATTCCTATGGCCCGTTGATCGGAGAGATCGACCATTTCAAGCACGAATCGCATGGTGTGACCGACTGGTACCGCAATAACAAGCTGGTCAAGGAGCCGGGCTACGATACGCAGTTGTTCGGCGCAGACGCAGTTCGATTAATCAACGCGCACGACACCAAGAGACCGCTTTTCCTTTACCTCGCCTTTACGGCCCCTCACACGCCTTATCAGGCGCCGCAGAACTACCTCGATAGATACAAAGCCATCGCCGACCCGCTACGCCGTACCTATGCGGCGCAGATAACAGCTATGGACGACGAGATTGGCAAGATAATCGACGCGCTCGACAAGCGGAAGATGCGCGACAACACTCTCATCTTCTTCGTAAGCGATAACGGGGGCACGCGGTCGAATCTGTTTGTCGGCGAGGCTGCAGTGAAAGGTGAACTACCGCCAAACAACGGCCCGTATCGTGACGGCAAGGGTTCTGTTTATGAAGGCGGCACAAGAGTCGTAGCGCTTGCGAACTGGCCCGGACACATAAAGCCGGGGGTCGTAGACGAGATGATGCATATCGTCGATGTGTATCCGACGCTCAGTGGTCTCGCCGGGACGCAGCTCGGTAAGAATAAGCCGCTCGACGGTGTTGACGTTTGGCCGACGATCAGTGAAGGAAAGCCGAGTCCTCGCGACGATCTCGTGTACAACGTCGAACCGTATCGCGCGGCCGTGCGGAAGGGAAACTGGAAACTGGTTTGGACGACGCTTCTGCCACCAAAGATCGAGCTTTTTGATCTCTCGAAAGATCCTTCGGAATCAACAAACCTCGCTGAGCAGAACCCCGACAAGGTCAAGGAATTGCAGGCGAGGATCGTCGATTTGGCCAAGCAGGCGTCGCCGCCGTTATTCCTGTTGGAGTTGATTCGGCTGGGACTGAGCCACGCGCCGGAATTTCCCAATCTTGGCGGAGCGTATGATTGAGGTGACCACGCAAAGCTCTGATGTCCCTTATTGGCCCAAAGCTAACAGGACCTAATGCACCGCACTTATCTGCTTTTAGGGGTAGAGCGGACATGGCCTTTCGTGGAGGTCCGCTTTTGCGGTCGCTATTGGGGTAAAGCGGGCATTGGCGAGTGCGGCAAAAGGTTGCTCGCGCGGTACGGGATGGTTTTACAGCTACGCTATGGATACGCTCAAAAAGCATTCTACTTCCCGAACCGCGCTTGCTGTGGGGTTCTCTGCGGGGCGCGCTAGCAGCGCCCGCCGATTTCACTGAAAAAAATTTCGACGATGACCCACGTGCACATGGAGATGTAGAGCGCGATAATATCGCCAAGGTCGGCCCGAAAATTCCGAGGAGAGCAACCGCGGCAGCGAGCGCCGCAGCCGCCCACACGTCCCAAGGGATCGATACGAGCATGACAGCACCTCCCTTTCTTGTACCGAAGTTATGTACGTGGCTCGCGCCAAGAATGTGTGAGATGCCCCGTACTGTTTTTAATCGCTACGGCTACCGAGTACCGCCGGCAGGTAATACGATCCTGAGGGTCGGTACAGAGCCGCGCTCTGCGCTCGCTAAAAACAGTTGAGCCAGTGCAGTACTACCGCGCTCTCGAGGACCGAATCACGCATAGTCGTCCGTGGCGATGACGCGGATCCATTCCCCAAGATATGAATGAGCCGCACTCAGCGGCAACACAGCGCGGCTGATTCTACCCGCCGCGTTATCGCCACCACCCCCAAATTCCTGGCAATGCACTCGCGCGGGCAAAGGTTAAAACGCCCGGCTTCGCGGATTTACGCTGTTTCTAAATTTGGCGCGAGGATCTTGCGTCGCTCGGTATGATGCTCGTCTTTACTGGTGGGGAGACGAATGATTGCCTTGTGGTCGCGTGCGGCCGGACTACTGCTGGCAGCAGTTATTTTTGTTGTTCCAGGCATTTCATCGGCAGAAACACACAATGTCGTAGAGTTTTCCGGCTTTGAACCGGGGACCATTGTGGTGAAGACCAGCGAGCGCCAACTTTACTTTACTATCGACAGTTCTCACGCCCTCCGATTTCCGGTCGGCGTCGGCCGCGCCGGCATGACCTGGAGCGGGAAAGCGCGTGTCGAAGGCAAGTATATCCGTCCGGCTTGGGCGCCGCCCCGACCAATTCGGAAAGACAATCCGAGACTCCCAGGGGTCATACCGGGTGGCGCACCGAACAATCCGATGGGTCAGGCGGCGCTGACTTTGCGAGGCGGCGAATATGCAATTCACGGCACCAACCGACCCGAGTCGATCGGTGGATTCGTCTCGTATGGGTGCATCAGGATGCACAATAGCGACATTCTTGAACTGTATCGCCTGGTGCATGTCGGCACGCCTGTCATCGTGTTGGACTAGCGCGGGTCCGAAGCGGGAAGTCCAAGAAGGAATTACGCGCCGCTCGTTAAAAAACGCGCGCCCCAAATTCGCGCGAAGGGCTGATCAAGCGGATTCCTGTCAGTTCCAGTTTCATCACCTAGAAATCTTTAGGGCCACTACCGCCTCCAGGTTAATGGCCCAATTTTTTTGCGGAACCAGGGTTTGACTGGGAACTGCGGCCCAGCCCCTCGCGTTGCCTTTTCGAACCGGATGAGGCACAGAAAATGCCGCTGTTATTGTACTTTCCGCTCATAATTTGGATGGGCATGATGGAGATCGTGCAGGGCGAAATGCGCGTCCCCGTCAGAACAAGAGTGCCGACTCAGCCGCAACGCTGATGAAGCGCGTTAAAAGTGCGGATTCTGCATTACGCTGACGCGCGGATCATCTCGTCGACCTTTACCTCGGGCAACAGACGCTGCACGTCATCTCTGCGGCACAGCTCCGTTCCGGGGGAAAGCACGGCCGCCGATGCAGCCGCTATCGCAACACGAAATGCTTGCTGGAGCGAATCACCAGAGGCGAGTGATGCCACCAGGCCGCCGAGAAAACTATCGCCTGCACCGACTGTACTAACGGGTTCGATCGTCATCGGTTGCGCGCGGAACGCTTCATTGGCGGTCACGAGCAGGGCGCCCTGTTCACCGAGGGTCAACGCAACAGCTTTGACGTGTCCATCCGCTGTCAGCTTCCGGCATGCAGCAACGCGGGCGGCATCGCTGTCGAGGGATGTGCCGACGAGATCCGAAAGCTCCACGAGGTTTGGTTTTATCAGGGCAACGCCGTGCGCGATCGCTTCCTTCAATGCCGGTCCTGAGGTGTCGACAACACATTGTGCGCCCAGCTGCCTGGCCTCACGCGCGACCCGCGCGAAGAAATCTTCCGGCACACCCGGTGGAACGCTGCCGCTGGCAACAACATATTTTGGCCTTTCCGGCAGCGACGTCAGTTTATCGAGCACGGCTTGCCATTCAGCAGGATGGAGCGTCGATCCCGGCAGGACAAACCGATATTGCTTCCCGGTCGTTTTTTCGTACGCAGTAAAATTCTCCCGTGTCTCGACATGCGAAGGTGTTACCAGACTGTCGATGCCCTCGCGCTCCACCAGCCGGTTGAGCAGTTTTCCGATTGCGCCGCCGGTTGGATATATCGCTGCCACGCTGCCGCCGAGACGGTGCACTACGCGCGCTACATTGATACCGCCCCCGCCGGGATCTCGCTTTGGCGCCGAACAACGCAATTTTCGAGTCGGTTCAACGCGCCCGACATTGACAAAAATATCTATCGCTGGGTTGATCGTGAGAGTGACGATATCCGGCACTTGAGCACCCCATTCAGCGAATAGCGGTCTTGCGTGGTCCGTTACCGAATGAAAATAGGCATTTTCAGTTGCGATCACAGGGTGTCAATTTCGGAAAATTGCGAGGAACAAGCTAAGGCGGCGGAAGTTTAACCCTTTCGCCCGATGACCAGTGCAGTGGGCTAATTGCCCGGCAGCTATTTTGTAGTTCGCGTCTTCGAGCGTGCTCTGAAATTCCTGGCTATTGCCTACGACCACGCGAACTCGGAGATCATTTTTAACAGCATTCTCGCGGCGGGCCGCCCTTTGTGGCCACGAGGTCTAATGATCTCGCGGACCGAAAAACGGCGATCCCAGCAGAACCAGAATCCATATTGCCGCTAGCACGCCGAAGGCAACAATCAATACGTTCATCTGCGACCCCCTCTTGGCGGATTCTGCCTTGGCAAGATTAGCACAACGGGCCGTCCCTGGCGCATCCAATAAAAAAGCCGGCCGCGCGGCACAGCGCGGCCGGCTGCAATAGCGATTGGGTCTAGTTGCCGCCGATGGTCTTGATCACGCTCGACATCGGCCGAGCTTCCTCTAAACCGCCGCCCATCTCTTTAAGGACCATGTCGGTATATTCTTTCTTTGGCTGTATTGGCGTCTTTCCAACCACCTGCACGACCTTGTACCCGCCATCTTTGAGCTTCTTGAGGAGATCGGGCGCGGCACGGGAAGTCGCCTGCTGGAAGTCGTGCATCAGAATGATGCCTTTGCCGTGTTTCTCGAGCTTCTTCATCACCGAGGCAATGACCTGCTCGGGTTTGCGCATCTTAAAATCAAAAGAGTCCATGTCGGTCGAGAAGATGCCGACGTTGCGTTCGCCCAGGTATTTCACCAGTTCGGGAGGATGCTTCAGGGCAGGGAAACGGAAGAAGGGACCGACCGGCTGATTGCCAAGGGCGATGCTCACCGCGGCAATACCCTTTTCGATTTCATCCTTGCCGTCCTGCTCGTTCAGTTTCGACAAATCTTTGTGCGACCAGGTATGCGAGCCAACCGTGTGTCCGGCTGCCGCAACCTGTTTCATGATTTCCGGATGCCAGCCAGCGTGCTTGCCGATCGGAAAGAACACTGCCTTGGTGCACTGGTCGGCCAGCGCCTTGAGAACGGCAGGCGTATGTCCCGGCCACGGACCGTCGTCAAAAGTAAGCACGATCTCGTGGTCGCGCAAAAAGTCATACGCCTTGAAATGCTCAAAACCGAAGCCGGGACCGCCAGTGGTATCGATCTCGACCACACGGGAAACTCCGAGTGCATTCGGATTGTCGCATTTTGCGGTCGCAGGTGCTGGCGCTGCCGGCGGCGGAGATGGGGCGACGGCTGGCGCGGGCGCCTGCGCGGTCTGGGCCCAGGCGGTCGTGGCCGCCGATATCGAGATCGCCAAAGCGATCGCCAAAGCGCTGCGCATCATGTTCTCCACGCGTAGTAGGTTTCGATATTCGTGATTCTCATCTATTCATCGCGGCTTTAATATATCAAGTCAACGTGGAGCCGCCGATACCACCAAAACGCCGGGATTTATTGATGATAGGATGGTTAATCTAAGGCGGCGTAATTTGCGTCGCGTTGCTTTGGGTCCCCATGGGCCTATCTGAGGCAATGCACGCAATGCGGAGGAACATCATGCCGGCGACTGTATCCGCTACCACGCTGTCTCGGCCGATGCTGCTGATCGCGCTTGCGGGCGGGGCACTATTAGCCGTGACCCTTGCACTTTGGGGCTATTACGGTACCGCGGTATTTTTCGAGATGCTCCGCGCTGGCTGGGTTGCGTGCTTCTGATGCCGGCTGGAAGGTCATGACCACGCGAACGTCGCAGATTCTGCTGATCCTTTCGGCGTTTGTAACCGGACTGGTTATCTTCACCGGTGTGTTTCTTTACGCGAGCGGGAACTTGGGCAGTGGCGGGCAGCGCGCCTCTGCGATCGGCGGCCCTTTCAAGCTGATCGACCAGAACGGCAATCAAATTACAGATGCCGACATTAAAGGCCGGCCTTTCCTCGTTTTTTTCGGCTACACGCATTGTCCGGATGTTTGCCCAACGACGCTATTTGACGTTTCGGAAATGATGCGTGCGCTCGGCAAGGACGCGGAGCGCACCGGTGCATTGTTTATCACTGTCGATCCGGAGCGTGACACCCCCGCAGTGATGAAGGATTATCTGTCAAGTTTCGATCCACATCTACGTGGCGCAACAGGTGATAGAGCGGCTATCGATGCGGCAGAAAAAGCCTATCGCGTCTACGCCAAGAAAGTTCCGACGGAAAACGGCGATTACACGATGGACCATACCGCGCTCGTCTATCTTATGGACAAACAGGGCCATTTTGTCGCGCCCTTCAGTCTCAAACGGCGGCCCGAGGAATCCGCCGCCGATTTAAGGCGCTATCTCTAACGTCGTCCCAAATTTGGGGTAACTGGCCGGTTCGCTTGAGTTCGCTGAGGTGGTGTTCAAGCCCGAGCAGCGCACGAATTGCGATGTCCCGACGTGAGTCAAGGTCGAATCCGTGTTCGGTTTTCCACCAAAAATGCGGTCTTGTCGTGAGTTCGATGGCTGCACGCCAGGCCGCGAGCGACAGCAGCAGCCAATGCACGGGGGTGCAAATTAGTATTCCAAACTTTTTCGGTATCCCGCGGTGCGACAATCCGAGCCAATAGAGCGACGCTGATACGGAATAGCCTGGAACTGCTGTCATTAGACAAAGTACAATTCGAAGGAGCTGTTGCAGCCCTCTGAAAACAACGTGATCAGATCATAGCCCAGTGCGCTGACAAACGCTGGATGAGCCAGCGCAACCAACGCGTTACCGCCGACGATAAGCTGAAAGGTGAGAAAACCGTGTGGCCCGAGCTCGCGGAACAACCGCAGCGGTTCGCGCATGTGAACGAGCTAGGTCTGCATCCAACCCTTGAACCAGCGTGAACGCTGGCCAAGCCAACGGCGGACGTCCGCTGGCGCCTCTTCGTAAGTGGTGGAATCAATCACATCAGACCGGTAACCAAAGCGCGCGAGCCGCATACCGAGATCGGCATCCTCGGTGACGTTGTGGGCGTCCCAGCCCCCAACCTCGCGCAGCGCTGCAGTTCGGAAGTGGTTGGAGGAACCGCCCAGCGGTAACGGCAGGCCAAGGCGCGCAAGCCTCGGCAGAAATACGTCAAAGTGCCCGGCATATTCGGCGGTGAAATAACGTGCGAGCCAGCTCGTCTTCGTGTCGACGCATAGGCGTGCCTGCACACAGACAAGGCTGTCATCTGCCAAGCGAAACGCCTTCAAGGCACGGTGAAGCTGATTCCGTTCCGGCCTGTCTTCCGCGTCGTAAATCACCACGAACATGCCGCGCGCGAACCGCAAGGCGACATTGAGAGCCTTCGGTTTGGTACGAAGTTCAGCTGGCGGCACCGGAATCACCGTGATCGGCACTCGATGCCTGCGAGCAGTGATAGCTGCACGAGTTGCGCTATCGTCGGCTTCGACTGCGATGATCACATCAAGTTTTTCAGTCGGGTAATTAAGGCGTTCAATTGCCGAGAGCAATTGGTCGACGACCTCCGCTTCATGATGGAGCGCAGTGATTACACTGTAAACGGGCAGTTCTTCGTCGGGTGTGGCGGAGAAAGACCGCAGTGGAGGCCGATCGACCGAAACCGTCATCGAATGCACAAAAATCCAGACTCGGAATGCTGTTGGCAGCGCTACGAGAATGGAAAGAATGATCGCGCCGGGCGTAGTGAACATAGCCGTGAAGGCCAGCAACCCGAGCAACAGTGGAATGGCATTGGCAATTCGGCTCAGCGTGGCTGCCGAAAGTTTTGGCCATTTGGATCTGAGTTGCGTGCAGGCACGTTCAGCGGCCACGGTCATTACGCGATCGATGCTGTCGTCGATAGCGGGTGTGCGCCGTTCGGCGATTGCTGCCGCGCTGGAATTCAGTGGTCGAATCCGGTTGAGCGCAGAAAGGTCTTGGCTGCGTACGGCTTCAGGACGAGAAAATTCCCGTTTCAAAAATTTTGCTGCGGAAGGAGCGCCTTCACCGCAGATTTCCAGGGAGCGGGCAATTGCCCTGCGCCCACCGCGAATTTGCATACGCCACCCAACCCACGCACTTTTTTGGGGACATTATCGTGAATACAACTATTAGGCGAGTCACCCGAAAGGGGGAGGTTGGGGTTTGTTGTGATGGCCGGCTGTAACGGCCGATGCTAGAAGGCGCAGCCTATGTCGGAATTCATGTCACACTATCTGGTGCCGGTTGCCATCATCGCCGTTGCGATCGTGCTGCTGCTCGGCCTGATCAACATGATGCGCGGCGGCTCGCCGAACCGTTCGCAGAAACTCATGCGATTGCGCGTACTGCTGCAATTCGTCGCGATCATTGTCATCATGGCGACGATTTGGGCGATGGGCCGCTAAATCAGTATAGAATATCGTTGGTCACTTCATCGGGGCCGCGCGCATATACTCCACCTTCTCCTTTTTGGCCTTCTTTTTCTTCTTGGCCGCGGAGTAATCGGTGGTGGTGGTCTTGGCAGAATGCAGACCGGCGGACCCGCAAGCCTGCGCGGACGTAGCGGCCGGCAATGCTAAAAATGTGGCAGCAATGGCAATTGTCAGAACACGCATGAGCGTCACCCCATTTTTTGCGACGGAAACAAGATAATATAAAGCCTACTCTGAATCTCCGGCTCAGAGAAAGACCAGGCGAGGTCAAAATGGTCGTGCTCAACCGTATTTACACGCGAACCGGCGACGACGGCACCACCTCGCTCGGTACGGGCGCACGGCGCAAGAAATACGACCTCAGGGTTGAGGCCTATGGCACCGTTGACGAGGTCAATGCGGTGATAGGGCTGGTGCGCCTGCACACTGCGGGTGACAAGGCCCTCGACGTTGCGCTTGGCCGGATCCAAAACGACCTGTTCGACGTAGAAGCCGATCTGTGCCTGGCCGAAAAGGGTCCGGGTGGCGCCAGACTGACGGTTACGGATGCTCAGGTTGTATGGCTCGAGGGCGAAATTGACCGACTCAATGCCGAACTCGCGCCCCTGAAGTCATTTATTCTGCCGGGCGGCAGCGCTGCATCGGCTTATTTGCATCTGGCCCGCACCGTTTGCCGCCGCGCTGAACGGATTATGGTCGAGCTTAAAGACAAGCCGGGTGAGGGGGTGTCGGACCCGTCGCTGAAATACGTCAACCGGCTGTCGGATTATCTCTTTGTTGCCGGCCGTTATGCCAACAGCAAAGGCGCTGGCGATGTACTATGGGCACCCGGCCAGAACCGCTAGTTTTGCGTGCGCCGCAGCATAAAAGTTGACAGGCCAACGGCCGCGCCTTTAGCTTCCGCCCGCCCTGCTCAAAGCGCCCATCCGGATGGGGGATCATGAAAATTCTGGTGCCCGTAAAACGGGTGGTCGACTTCAACGTCAAGATTCGCGTCAAGCCGGATGGATCCGGCGTCGAGCTCGCCAACATCAAGATGTCCATGAATCCCTTCGACGAGATCGCTGTCGAGGAAGCAATCCGTCTGAAGGAAGCCGGCAAGGCAACTGAGATCGTGGCCGTGTCGATTGGCCCAGCGCAATCGTCTGAAACGATCCGTACCGCACTCGCAATGGGTGCCGACCGGGGCATCCTGGTGAAGACTGAGGCTACGATCGAGCCTCTTGCGGTGGCGAAGATACTCAAGGCAATTGTCGAAACGGAAAAGCCCGGCCTGGTCATTATGGGCAAGCAGGCCATTGACGACGATTGCAATCAGACCGGCCAGATGCTCGCGGCATTACTGAACTGGGCGCAGGGCACTTTTGCGTCCAAACTTTCGATCGATGGCGATGCTATCGATGTAATGCGCGAAGTCGACGGTGGCTTGCAGACCGTGAAATTGAAAATGCCGGCGATCATCACCACCGATTTGCGGCTGAACGAACCACGTTACGCATCGCTGCCAAACATCATGAAAGCGAAGAAAAAACCTATAGAGGAAAAGACGCCGGACGCGTATGGCGTCGACGTCAAGCCAAGGCTCCAGGTATTGAAAACCGCTGAACCGCCGGGACGCAAATCCGGCGTAAAGGTCGGCTCGGTGGCCGAGTTGGTCGGCAAGCTCAAAGATGAGGCGGGGGTGCTCTAGATGTCCACGCTTCTCATCGCCGAGCACGACAACAAGACGCTGAAGGATGCCACCAGCAAAGCTGTGACTGCCGCCAAAGCGCTCGGAGCGGACGTTCACGTGCTCGTTGCCGGCAAGGATTGCAAAGTGGTGGCCGACGCAGCGGCGAAACTCGATGGTGTTAAGAAGGTGCTATTGGCGGAGGCTCCGCCTTACGAGCATCAGCTCGCCGAGCCGCTCGCCGCGTTAATCGTTTCACTGGCTGGCAGTTACGATGCCATTATTGCTCCTGCGACGACAACGGGAAAGAACGTGATGCCACGCGTCGCGGCCTTGCTCGACGTCATGCAAATTTCCGATATCACAAAGGTGGTTTCACCCGACACGTTTGAGCGACCGATCTATGCGGGCAATGCAATCCAGACGGTCAAGTCGTCCGACGCCAAGAAAGTCATCACTGTACGAACCTCGACTTTCCAGGCGAGTGGTGCCGGCGGTTCCGGGAGCGTTGAAAATGCAACGCCGGCGGCCGACGCGGGCCTCTCGACTTTCGTCGGCGAGCAATTGTCAAAGTCCGACCGGCCTGAGTTGACTTCGGCCAAAATCATAATCTCCGGCGGCCGCGCCATGCAAAGCCGCGAGAACTTCACGAAATTCATCGAGCCGGTGGCCGACAAGCTTGGCGCCGCCGTTGGGGCTTCGCGTGCCGCCGTCGATGCCGGCTATGCACCGAACGATTGGCAAGTCGGACAAACCGGTAAAGTTGTGGCGCCCGATCTCTACATCGCGGTTGGAATTTCCGGAGCGATTCAGCATCTTGCCGGGATGAAAGACTCCAAGGTGATTGTTGCTATCAACAAGGATGAAGAGGCGCCGATTTTTCAGGTCGCCGACTATGGTCTGGTGGCCGATCTTTATCAGGCCCTGCCGGAGCTGGCGGCGGAACTCGATAAGGTCAAGCGTTGACCACATTGCAACTTATTGGTTCGCCGATAGCGTCGTTTGGTGGTACGTCGTAAAAGTGAATACAGAGAAAGAAAGTTACCGAATTCGAAGCTAAGAGCCGGGACTTCGCATCGATCGGAAAAGAACATGGCAGTCAATATTCAGAGTGTTGGAGTAATCGGCGCCGGTCAGATGGGCAATGGTATTGCTCATGTCTGCGCGTTGGCGGGATATTCGGTTTTGCTGAACGATTTGTCACCCGACCGCATTAAAGCCGGTATGGCGACGATCAACGGCAACATGGCGCGTCAGATCGGAAAAAAGGCGATCAGCGAAGACGACCGGAAGAATGCGCTGGCACGCATCAAACCGGCGGAAAAATACGAAGCGCTGTCAGGTTGCGATTTAGTGATCGAGACCGCGACTGAAAAGGAAGACGTCAAACGCAAGATTTTCTCCGATCTGTGCCCTTCGCTTAAATCTGATGCCATTCTTGCCACCAACACCTCATCGATTTCGATAACGCGGCTGGCCTCGTCGACAGATCGGCCCGAGCGCTTCATCGGCATTCACTTCATGAATCCGGTGCCGTTGATGGAGCTGGTCGAGTTGATCCGTGGCATCGCCACCGACGATGCCACTTTCGAGACCAGCAAGGCGTTCGTCTCCAAGCTCCACAAGACGATCGCAGTGTCGGAGGATTTCCCGGCCTTCATCGTTAACCGTATTCTGCTCCCAATGATCAACGAGGCGATCTACACCCTTTACGAGGGCGTCGGGAACGTCGAAGCAATCGATACTGCCATGAGACTTGGCGCTCATCATCCGATGGGCCCGCTTGAGCTGGCCGATTTCATCGGGCTCGATACCTGTCTGTCGGTCATGCAGGTGCTGCACGAGGGATTGGCCGATTCCAAGTATCGGCCATGTCCGCTTCTTGTGAAATACGTTGAAGCGGGTTGGCTAGGTCGCAAAACCCAGCGCGGCTTTTATGATTATCGTGGCGAGAAACCGGTCCCGACGCGCTAGGTCGTAATTTTCAGGCGAGTTGCTATACGAAGCGCAGTATATTGACGACGGCGAGTGCCGCGATTGCGAACCAGGTCAGTGTCTGCCCAGCGCGCTGGCCAAACACGGGATGTTCCGTCGACCACATTCCCCTGGTTTGCAGCAGGCGATCAATTGAGAGCGACGACCAGAATCGCGAGCAAAGCAGCGTAGCAGGCCGAAATCGGTGCCGGCATCACCCATTTCTCCCTTTGTGCGCGTCGTGGCGACTCACTTGCCGTATTCGTCATGGCGACGAACCCAGGCCATGCTCCATGGCAGAGCCTCTTCATCGCGGCCCTTCGGCGTCATGTCGAGGAAATGATAAGTACCGACGAGCATGTCGAGCCCGCGCGCATACGATGAATAGGTGTGTAGCACCTCACCAGCCTCGTTCATGATGAAAGCACTCAAGCCGGGAGCCTCTTCGCTCGGAAATTCCGTCATCGTGTAGTTGTATTCGATTTTTCCGCGCGCCTTTTCCTCCGGCGTAAATGAAACGTGGAAATCGTGATTGAAGTCGTTGCCGAACGACGACACCCATTTGAACTTCCACCCCATGCGCTTCTTGTAGGCTTCGATTTCGGCGAGCGGTGCACGCGAAACCACGACGAGCGTAACGTCTCGCTGGGCCAGATGAATCACGGCACCGTCGAAATGATCTGCGAGAAATGAGCAACTCGGGCAGCCCTGCATCCAGCCCGGGCCAAGCATGAAGTGATAGACCATCAGCTGGTTCTTGCCGTTGAAGAGGTCCGCCAGCGTTTCCCGGCCATTTGGTCCCTCGAATTCATAGCTTTTCTCGACCTTGACCCAGGGCAGGTCGCGCCGCGCGGCGCTCAACTGATCGCGGGCTTTCGTGAACTCCTTTTCTTTCACCAGCAGCGCCTTGCGCGCGGCCAGCCATTCATTTTGTGAAACGACTTTGTGTTGCATGGTCTCACCTCCAACAGACTGGTCACATCTTCGGCGGCGTCATCCAGCCGATGCCCGCGCCACCCGGTTCGCGCAGGATGGCTATGCGCCCCACATCCGGAACATCGAAAATTGGCCGCATCAACGTTGCGCCGGCGGCCTGTGCTTTTTTCACGCGCGCATCGACATCATCGACCGCGAGATAGGCCATCCAACCTTCCGGAACGCCGTCGAATTGCGGGCTGGTCAACGGGAACAATCCGCCGACGTATTTGTCCCCCATTTTCGCAACCCAATAGGTGCCGTCAGCCATTGGCATGGCCTCGAAATTCCAGCCGATGGTATCGGCGTAAAATTTCTTCGCTTTCTCGGCATTCCTGGTCATCAACTCGTTCCAATAGAAATCTCCGTGCGACCATTCGTGGGGCATGGGTAACTCCTGTCACTATGCAGAGAGATATTCGTCGAGCTTTTCCATCGCGCTGTTCCAACCGCTCTGATGGCGGTCGCGCGCCTCCTCGTCGAAAAACTGTTCGTGCTGCAACGTCATCAGCGTGCCATCGCCGTCGCGTTTGAACGTCAATGTCACAAGCGATTCGCGTTCCGGCGTCGACTTCCAGGTCCATGTGAAAACAAGCTTCTCATTCGGGACCACGTCACGATAGACCCCGCTGACGTCGTGCTCTTCGCCTTCCGGCGATTGCATCACCCAGCGGTAACGGCCACCGGTGCGCGGATCACTTTCCACGCGCAGCGCTTTTATTTCACCAGGCCCCATCCAGCGTTTCACTTTTTCCGGATCCGTCCACGCCGCGAAGACCTTTTCCGGCGGCGCCTTGAATCGGCGTTTGATGGTAAGACTGGGTTTGGTTGTGACGGGGGCCATGTGTCTTCCTCCAAAAAGGCGGCAAGTCGATCCAGACGCTCGGTCCAGAATTTCTGATAGCGATTGAGCCAATCGTTTGCGTCGCGCATCGGTTCCGCGCGCAGGCGGCAACTTACGATGCGGCCATTTTTCGCGCGTCCGACAAGACCGGCATCCGACAGTACGTCCAGGTGTTTCATGATCGCCGGGAGCGACATCGAAAACGGCTTGGCGAGCTCGCTCACCGATAGGTCTTCTTCTTCGCTGAGCCGAGCGAGCAACGCACGCCGCGTCGGGTCGGCCAGCGCGGCGAAGGTACGATCGAGATTTGGTTTATGATAGTAAACCATTTGGTTAAGTATAGGTGCGCCTGTGTCCCTGTCAAGATCGATCCTGCATTTATCTTTCGTTGACGGAATGCTTGTAGAAATAACCCGGGATGGACTCGGTTTCTCTCGCAGCCGCATTGGCCGGCGCTCAGATGAGCAGCGTGCAAATGGCCCTTGCGGCCAAGATGCTACGTATGAACGCCGACGCCGCGGCCGCTATTGTCCAGGTACTCGACGCCGCCCAGCACAACATTGCCAATCTCGCCAATGTTGCCGCCGGCGTCGGACAAAATCTCGATATCAGGATTTAAGGTCTACCGAGCGCAACGCTCATTGACCGAGCGCTGCCTTGATGAGCTTGATCGCGTCTTCACTCGCCCATTCGGCGGGGCCTGCGATCGTGGCGATCTCGCAGCCTTGTCCGTCAATCAACAAAGTGGTCGGCATGCCAAAGGCGCGGCCAATCGATTTTAGATCCTGGAATATTCGAGCGCTCGGGTCGGCGTAGAAGGCGAGCTTCTGAGCGCCAACCTCCTTAAGCCAGGTCTTCGGCTTGTCGGCATCACGTGTGTCGATATTGACCGCCACGACCTCGAATGCCGGCCCGCCCAACCGTTGCTCCAGCGCATCCAGTGCAGGCATTTCCTTTCGGCACGGCACGCACCAGGTGGCCCACAGATTCAAGAGAATGGTACGCCCCCGCCAATGCTCCAGGTTCAGGGGCTTGCCGGCTGCATCCTGAAAGGCAAGGTCAGGTAACCTCAGCGGGCTCTTGGCAACGTTAACGGCCGCGACCTCCCCGCGCGCCAATGGCGCCAGTTTCTTGGCCAAATCGACGGCGGGCCGGCACGTGGCGTCGCCGCCTGCATTGCGCGTCAGGGTCGCAATCCCGTATACCCCCGCCAGTCCAACGACGACGCCAGCGAGGCCGCCCGCCAAAACCAGGGCGAGACGCTTTTTGGCGAAGCTGGATTGGGACAAGGTCATGATCGGCTTGGTGGATATGCCATGAGCAACAAGATGTGGGGTGGGCGGTTTACGTCTGGCCCCGGCGCTATCATGGAGGAAATCAATGCCTCCATCGATTTTGACCGCCACCTATATCGTCAGGACATTGTTGCATCCAAGGCTCATGCCGACATGCTGGCCAAGCAAGGCATCATTACGGCTGACGATGCGAAAAAGATCGCTCACGGTCTAGACACGATCTTGTCAGAAATCGAGGCCGGCAAGTTCTCGTTCAAACGCGCCCTTGAAGACATCCACATGAATGTCGAAGGGCGTCTGTCTGAACTGGTCGGAGAAGCGGCGGGACGCCTGCACACCGCCCGGTCGCGGAACGACCAGGTGGCGACTGATTTTCGGCTCTGGGTGCGCGATACCATTGATGGCCTTGATGCTGCACTTGCTGGATTTCAGCACACGCTGGCCGACAAGGCTTTGCAGCACGCCGGCACCGTAATGCCCGGCCTTACTCATATGCAAACCGCGCAACCCATAACTTTCGGACATCATCTGCTTGCCTATGTGGAAATGGCGGCGCGCGACCGTGGGCGGTTTGCCGATGCGCGCAAGCGGCTCAATGAATCTCCGCTCGGTTCAGCGGCCCTCGCCGGCAGTTCGTTTTCTCTGGACCGCGACATGACGGCCAAGGCGCTCGGCTTTGAACGACCCATGGCAAACTCGCTCGACGCGGTATCCGACCGCGACTTTGTCATCGAGGTTCTTTCTGCCTCCGCAATTACCTCGGTGCATCTTTCGCGGCTTGCTGAAGAGATCATCATATGGACGTCCCCGCTCACCGGGCTGGCGAAGTTATCGGATAAATTCACCACCGGTTCCTCGATCATGCCGCAGAAGCGCAATCCGGATGCGGCGGAATTGGTGCGCGCCAAGGCCGGCCGCATGATTGGCGCACTCAATGCACTTCTGATCGTGATGAAAGGCCTGCCACTGGCCTATGCGAAAGACATGCAAGAGGACAAGCAGGGCGCAATGGATGCTCTCGCTTCGCTTTCGCTGTCAATTGCTGCGATGGCCGGCATGGTCGCCGACCTTGAACCCGATGCGTCACGAATGAAGAAGGCTGCCGGCGAAGGTTACGCGACGGCGACTGATCTTGCCGACTGGTTAGTGCGAACTTTGAAAGTTCCCTTCCGCGAGGCACATCACATTACCGGCCGCATCGTGGCCAAGGCGGCAGAGGCAAACGTCGCGCTGCATCGATTGCCGCTCCCGGCGATGCGCGAAATCGAACCGCAAATCACCGACGACGTATTCACCGTTCTTTCGGTCGACCGGTCAGTGAAAAGCCGCACAAGCTTCGGCGGTACGGCACCAAAAAATGTGCGCGCGCAGGCGAAAAAATGGCTCCGCAAGCTGGAAAAAGAGAAATCCTGACTTCGCCTTGTTTGCCTGTTTTGTTATGGTCCTACCCTGCAAGGAGTGCGTGCCTTGAGGCATTCTGATCGCCCGTTTATCCGTGTCGCTCTGATTGGCGCAATTGCCGCGTCGCTGGGTTTGACCGCTTGCGGGCGCAAGGGACCGCTCGATCCGCCGCCCGGAGCCTCCCTCGCGGGCGCGCAAGCCGTTCCAGCCGGCGACAACCGTCCCGTTCTTGGGGTCGACGGAAAACCGATCGCGCCGGGTGGTAAGAATAGACCCATTCCTCTGGACGTCCTGCTCAACTGAGCGTGTCATGCACCATTTTGTCTATCGCGACGGCGTGCTGCACGCCGAGGCGGTGAACCTCGATACGCTCGCCGCCGCGGTCGGCACGCCGTTTTATTGTTACTCGACAGCGACGCTCGCGCGCCACTATCAGGTTTTCGCCGATGCATTTGCCGATGTACCGGCGCTCGTCTGCTACGCCATGAAGGCAAATTCCAATCAGGCCGTCGTCCGGACATTGGCCAAACTCGGCGCCGGTGCGGATGTGGTTTCGGGCGGCGAACTCAAGCGGGCGCGGGCGGCCGGCATTCCCGCCGACAGGATCATGTTTTCCGGAATTGGCAAGACAGCGTCTGAGCTCGCCTTGGCGGTCGACGAGGGAATTCTCTGCGTTAATGTGGAATCCGAGCCCGAGCTCGAATTGCTGTCGTCAATCGCAGCGTCCAAGGGACGCAATGCGCATATTTCGGTTCGCGTCAATCCCGACATCGACGCCAAAACGCATCACAAGATCGCCACCGGCAAAGCCGAGAACAAATTCGGCATTCCAATCAGCCGGGCGCGTGAGGTTTACATGCATGCTGGCAAGCTCAAGGGTCTCAAGGTCGCTGGTGTCGATATGCATATCGGCAGCCAGATCACCGAGCTCGATCCTTTCGGCAATGCATTTTCGCTGCTTGCCGACTTCGTACGCATGCTGCGCGCCGATGGGCACGCCATTTCACACGTCGATCTCGGCGGAGGCTTGGGAATTCCCTATCGTGACGACAACGAGCCGCCGCCGCACCCGGAAGCCTACGCAAAGGTGGTCAAGCAAGCGACCCGCGACCTTGATTGCCGTCTCATCTTCGAGCCTGGCCGGCTGCTGGTTGGAAATGCCGGTATTTTGGTGACGCGCGTGTTGTTTGTGAAGCACGGTGAGGCGAAGACCTTTGTCGTCGTCGACGCCGCCATGAACGACCTCATTCGCCCGACTTTATATGACGCGCACCATGAGATCTGGCCAGTGGCGCAACCGGCGCCGTCCGCCCGCCGCATTCGCGCCGATGTGGTTGGGCCGGTGTGTGAAAGTGGCGATTTCCTGGCTGTTAACCGTGATATGGCGGAACCGGCGAGCGGTGCATTGCTCGCCGTGATGTCGGCGGGCGCTTATGGCGCGGTACAGGCCGGCACCTACAACACGCGGGCCTTGATCCCCGAAGTGCTGGTCAATGGCGATCAATGGGCGCTGGTGCGCCCGCGCCTTGAAGTTGACCAATTGATTGCGCTCGATCGCATGCCTGATTGGCTTTGAGCGCCTGAATACACGCGTGGCCGGTTGGATCGGTGCATGTTATTCTTATGAACAGATTCTCTCCTGAGCCCGAGCGACGGAGCGGCTTTTGGACGAAGTGAACGACCAGCTTCAGAATCGGGAACAGCCGCAACGGCTTCTGCTCGTGCATGCGCTCAGGCGCGCGCGCGGCAGTTTGTTGTGGGAGCGGCTGTGGCCGGCTCTCGCCGCGGTGGCGACGGTTACCGGCCTCTTTCTCGCGTTCTCTTGGGCAGGTCTGTGGCTGGTGCTGCCACCGCTCGCGCGCGCCATCGGCCTTTTCCTGTTCCTGATTGCCATCGCGGCATCGGCATTGCCGTTGTTTATTTTGCGGCTCCCTACCGTCTACGATGGGTTGCGCCGGCTTGATCGTAGTACCGGTGAAAGGCATCGCCCGGCGACGACGGTCGCAGACCGCATTGCCGCCAATAGCCAGGACCCCGTGGCACAGGCGCTGTGGCAGGCGCATGTCGAGCGCGCGCTATTGTCGGCACGCAAGTTCAAAGCAGGCTGGCCAGCACCGCGACTGTCGTTGCGCGATCCGATGGCGTTCCGCGCGCTGGTGGTCATTCTTGTTGTAGCCAGCTTCTTTGCCGCTGGCGGCGAGCGCGTAAAACGCGTGGCCGCCGCTTTCGATTGGCACGGCGTGGTTGCCCCGGCGAATTTCCGTATCGACGCCTGGGTAACCCCGCCGGTTTATACCGGGCGGCCTCCGGTCATGCTCGCGGGATTGCGCCCCGGCGAAAGCGCACAAGTAACGCCTTCGGTGGCGGTACCGGCGGGAAGTCAATTGGTGATCCGCGCCACCGGCAAGGTGCGGTTCGATGTCGTGCGCCAGGGCGGCATTGAAGATGCGCCAGCCGAAGCGCGCGCACCGCTACCGGCGGGAACGGAAGAGCAGCGGCTACTGATCAAGGGCAATGGTTCTGCCGCCGTGCATGGCGTCCTCGGCACCGATTTGGTCTGGAACTTCACTGCAATTCCCGACCGCGCGCCGAATATCGAATTGATCAAGGATCCGGAGCGCCAGGCGCGCGGTGCGTTGCGCCTTGATTACAGGATAGACGACGATTACGGCGTCGTAGAAGCGAAGGCTACGTTCTCACTCAAGGATGGGCAATCATCCGAAAAATCCCGCCATTCGCTGTTCAGCGCGCCTGACTATGCGCTTGCCTTGCCGCAGGCGCGCACGCGTTCCGGCACCGCGCAAACCACGCATGATCTCACGGAGCATCCTTGGGCAGGGGCCGAGGTGATATTGACGCTCACGGCACGCGACGAGGCTGGAAACGAAGGGCGCAGTGAGCCCCGCGAGCTGACGCTACCGCAGCGAATATTCGTCAAGCCATTGGCGCGCTCACTCATTGAACAGCGGCGCATTTTGGCGCTCGATGCCGAAAGCAAGCCTTTGGTTCTCACCGCGCTCGACGCTCTAACCATTGCACCGGACCGGTTTACGCCGGAACCAAGCGTCTATCTCGGATTGCGCTCAATCTTTTACGACCTTGAGAATGCAAAGAGCGACGACGCATTACGCGAGGTGGTGGCGCGGCTCTGGGACATGGCGGTTCAACTCGAAGACGGAAATGTCTCGCAGGCCGAGCAGGCGTTGCGCCAGGCGCAAGAAGCATTGCGTCAAGCGCTTGAGCGCGGCGCGAGTGACGAAGAAATCAAGAAGCTGATGGAACAACTGCGCGCGGCGATGGACAAGTTCCTGCAAGCCCTCGTCGAAGAAATGCGCAAGAATCCGCAGCAGCTTTCACGGCCGCTCGATCGCAATACCCGCACGCTTAGTCAGCAAGACCTCAAGAGCATGCTTGACCGGCTGGAGAATCTTGCGCGCTCCGGGAACAAGGACGCCGCGCGCCGGCTGCTCGAGGAATTGCAATCAATGCTCGAAAACCTCCAGATGGCGCGGCCGGGCGCCTCGGGAGGCGAGGATGGCGACGACGACATGATGTCGGCGCTCGACGAATTGGGCGACATGATCCGTAAGCAGCAACAGTTGCGCGACAAGACTTTCCGGCAGGGTCAGGATATGCGGCGCGATCGTCAGCGCGGCCAGCCCGGGCAGGGCGGTGACCGCCAGATGGGCGATTTACGGCAGGACCAGCAAGGCCTGCGTGACCGGCTCAACAAGCTCCTTGACCAACTCCGCCAGCATGGGCTCGGCCAGCCGGGCCAGCAAGGCGAGGGGAACGAAATGGGCCAACTCGGGGACGCCGGGGAGGCAATGGGCCAGGCCGAAGGTCAACTTGGTGAGGGAGATGCCGACAGTGCGGTCGATAGCCAGGGCCGTGCGCTGGACGCCATGCGCAAAGGTGCACAGGGTTTGGCGCAGTCGATGCAGCAGCAGGGGATGGGGCCCGGTCCCAATGGCCGGCCCGGCCGCGGTCAGGCCCGCGCTCAACAGGATACGGACCCGCTCGGCCGGCCAATGCGCGGCCGCGACTATGGTGACGATCTTACGGTCAAGGTACCGGGAGAAATTGACGCCCAGCGTGCGCGACGCATCCTGGAGGAACTTCGCAAGCGCTTTGGCGAGAGCTTCCGCCCGCAACTTGAGCTCGATTATATCGAGCGTCTGCTGAAGGATTTCTGATCCTGAATTTGCGGCCTAGGGCCGCCGCACCAGCGCTTCGCGCACCGCGGACGTGATCTGATCGACAGAAAATGGCTTGCTAATCACTTCGTGCACAAGCGCGTCGAGGTCGTGCGCGCGCTCGCGCTGATCCACATGGCCGGTCATCAGCATGATTGCAGTGTCAGGGTGGTATCGCCCTGTCGCGAGTGCGAGTTCGATGCCGTCCATCCCCGGCATCTTTACATCACTTAGAAGTAGATCGATTCCGCCCTTGGACGCATTAAGCGCGTCGAAGGCGGTCGTACCGTCCGCGGTTTCAATCAAATCGTGGCCATCGCCACCAAGCGCGCGTACGAGCAAAGCTCGAACGATATCATCGTCCTCGGCAATCAGAATTCTGGCCATTGTCTTACTTCGCTCCGGGAGCGGCATCCTGTGCGCTCGCAAAGCGCACCATCACATCCACCGCATTATCCGGTGGCGAGACGAAGCGGCTACGGAAATCCATTTTTTCTCCCGGACCGAGGATGCTGCGACCCGGCAGCGCGGTCCAGGTGTAAACTTCCTGTCCGGCGGCGTCGCGCGCCGAAAACCGGAGTCGCGGCACCTCTGTCGGTCTGTTGGTGACGCTGACGATGGTCCCTTCGATGACAAGGGACGACAGGCCTTCCTGCGCTTCCTTTGAAATCCGCATATTTTCGAATTTCAAATTGCGTAGATTAACCGGCAGTCCGACCGCGGAAAACAATGATGCTGTTTGCGGGAAAAAGCGTACAACCTCGCTGCGTGCGCCGATCAGCGCAACGTTGAAAGCGAACAACACCAGGATAAGCGCCGTCCAACGGGACGAACGGCGCGCCTGGCTGCGCCGCACCTGCAACCGCTTGCGGCGAGCTGTGAAATTCTCGATTTCGTCCGCGTCCGCTGCTGGGCTGGCATCTGAAGATGGCGCATCGATCGAGGGTACCACTGACGGTGCGTCGGTAATGGCGACTGGATCCGATGCGACAGTTTCTACTGACGCAGGCATCGGATCGCTCTGGACCGCCGGAGCCA
>Ga0187788_10000047_pt1 | contig 26240 bp, 21 predicted proteins | sample 1015_BV01_MP10_2_FD_133008 | JGI IMG/M metagenome (GOLD analysis project Ga0187788, IMG submission 133008) | Tropical peat soil microbial communities from peatlands in Department of Meta, Colombia - 1015_BV01_MP10_20_MG | ecosystem: Environmental > Terrestrial > Soil > Wetlands > Peat | place...
AGCCGCTTCATCACGAACGGCTTGAACAGCTCCAGCGCCATCTGCTTGGGCAGACCGCACTGGTGCAGCTTCAGCTGCGGGCCGACGACGATCACCGAACGCCCGGAGTAGTCCACCCGCTTGCCGAGCAGGTTCTGCCGGAACCGGCCCTGCTTGCCCTTGAGCATGTCGGACAGCGACTTCAGCGGCCGGTTGCCCGGACCGGTCACCGGACGGCCGCGGCGGCCGTTGTCGAACAGCGCGTCGACCGCCTCCTGCAGCATCCGCTTCTCGTTGTTGACGATGATCTCGGGCGCGCCGAGGTCGAGCAGCCGCTTCAGCCGGTTGTTCCGGTTGATCACCCGGCGGTAGAGGTCGTTGAGGTCGCTGGTGGCGAACCGGCCGCCGTCCAGCTGGACCATCGGCCGCAGGTCCGGCGGGATCACCGGCACGCAGTCCAGGACCATGCCCATCGGTGAGTTGCGGGTGGTCAGGAACGCCGAGACCACCTTGAGCCGCTTCAGGGCGCGGGTCTTGCGCTGGCCCTTGCCGACCCGGATGACCTCGCGCAGCGCCGCCGCCTCGGCCTCGAGGTCGAAGGACTCCAGCCGCTTCTGGATCGCGGCAGCGCCCATCCCGCCCTCGAAGTACAGCCCGAACCGGTCGCGCATCTCGCGGTAGAGAACCTCGTCCCCCTCCAGGTCCTGGACCTTGAGGTTCTTGAACCGGTCCCACACCTGCTGCAGCCGGTCGATGTCGGCGTCGGCCCGCTTGCGCAGCTGCGCCATCTCCCGCTCCGCGGACTCGCGGACCTTGCGCCGCACGTCGCCCTTGGCGCCCTCGGCCTCCAGCTCGGCCAGGTCGGCCTCCAGCCGCTTGGCCCGTGTGTCGATGTCGGCGTCGCGCCGGTTCTCGATCTCCTTCTTCTCCACCTCGATCTGCGCCTCGAGCGAGGGCAGGTCGCGGTGCCGGGCCTCCTCGTCCACCCACGTGATCATGTAGGCGGCGAAGTAGATGACCTTCTCGAGGTCCTTCGGCGCCAGGTCGAGCAGGTAGCCCAGGCGGCTGGGGACGCCCTTGAAGTACCAGATGTGCGTCACCGGCGCGGCCAGCTCGATGTGCCCCATCCGCTCGCGGCGGACCTTGGCACGGGTCACCTCGACGCCGCAGCGCTCACAGATGATCCCCTTGAAGCGGACCCGCTTGTACTTGCCGCAGTAGCACTCCCAGTCCCGGGTCGGACCGAAGATCTTCTCGCAGAAGAGCCCGTCCTTCTCCGGCTTGAGGGTCCGGTAGTTGATCGTCTCCGGCTTCTTCACCTCACCGTGGGACCACTGACGGATGTCCTCAGCGGTCGCCAGTCCGATGCGCAACTCGTCGAAGAAGTTGACGTCGAGCACCCTGGCCTCTTCTTTCTCTGGGTCCTGCAGTCAGTACGTACGGTTCAGACAGTCGATCACCGGAGGCGTCAGACCTCGTCGACGCTCAGGGCGCCCTCGTTGGGCCGGCGGGCCAGGTCGATGCCGAGCTCCTCCGCGGCACGGAAGACGTCCTCGTCGGTCTCGCGCATCTCGATCGACATCCCGTCGCTGGAGAGCACCTCGACGTTGAGGCACAGCGACTGCATCTCTTTGATCAGCACCTTGAAGGACTCCGGAATTCCCGGCTCGGGGATGTTCTCCCCCTTGACGATCGCCTCGTAGACCTTGACCCGGCCCAGCACGTCGTCGGACTTGATGGTCAGCAGTTCCTGCAGCGCGTAGGAGGCGCCGTAGGCCTCCAGGGCCCACACCTCCATCTCGCCGAACCGCTGCCCGCCGAACTGTGCCTTACCGCCCAGCGGCTGCTGGGTGATCATCGAGTACGGGCCGGTCGAGCGAGCGTGGATCTTGTCGTCGACCAGGTGGTGCAGCTTCAGGATGTACATGTAGCCGACCGCCACCGGGGACGGGAACGGCTCCCCGGTCCGGCCGTCGAACAGGCGGGCCTTGCCGGACCCGTCGACCAGCCGGACGCCGTCCCTGGTCGGCCGCGAGGCATCGAGGAGGCCGATGATCTCCTCCTCGCTCACCCCGTCGAAGACCGGCGAGGCGACCCGCGCGCCCGGGTCGGCGACCCGGGCGTCCCCGGCGAGGCCGCCCGCCCAGGACGGGCTGCCCTCGACCTCCCAGCCGTGGGCGGCCACCCAGCCCAGGTGGGTCTCCAGGACCTGGCCGACGTTCATCCGGCTGGGCACGCCGAGCGGGTTGAGCACGACGTCGACCGGGGTGCCGTCCTCCAGGAACGGCATGTCCTCGACCGGGAGGATCTTCGAGATCACGCCCTTGTTGCCGTGCCGGCCGGCCAGCTTGTCGCCGTCGGTGATCTTCCGCTTCTGCGCTACGTAGACCCGGACCAGCTGGTTCACGCCGGGCGGCAGCTCGTCGCCCTCCTCGCGGTCGAAGACCTTGACCCCGATCACCGTGCCGGACTCGCCGTGCGGCACCTTCAGCGAGGTGTCGCGCACCTCGCGGGCCTTCTCCCCGAAGATCGCGCGCAGCAGCCGCTCCTCCGGGGTGAGCTCTGTCTCGCCCTTCGGGGTGACCTTCCCGACCAGGATGTCGCCGGGGACCACCTCGGCGCCGATCCGGATGATCCCGCGCTCGTCGAGGTCGGCCAGCACCTCCTCGGCCACGTTGGGGATGTCCCGGGTGATCTCCTCCGGACCCAGCTTGGTGTCCCGGGCGTCGACCTCGTGCTCCTCGATGTGGATCGAGGACAGGACGTCGTCCTGGACCAGCCGCTGGGACAGGATGATCGCGTCCTCGTAGTTGTGGCCCTCCCAGGACATGAACGCGACCAGCAGGTTCTTGCCGAGCGCCATCTCGCCGCGGTCGGTGGACGGCCCGTCGGCGATCACCGAACCCACCTCGAGGCGGTCACCCTCGTCGACCAGGACCCGCTGGTTGTACGAGGTGCCCTGGTTGGACCGGCGGAACTTGGCGATCCGGTAGGTGGTGTGCGATCCGTCGTCGTTCATCACGGTGACGGCGTCCGCCGACAGCTCGGTGACCGCGCCGGGCTTGGTCGCGATCACGACGTCCCCGGCGTCGATCGCCGCCCGGTGCTCCATCCCGGTGCCGACCAGCGGAGCCTCGGCCAGCACCAGCGGCACCGCCTGACGCTGCATGTTCGAGCCCATCAGCGCGCGGTTGGCGTCGTCGTGCTCCAGGAACGGGATCATCGCCGTGGCGACGGAGACCATCTGGCGTGCCGAGACGTCCATGTAGTCGACGTCGGCAGCGGCCACCAGCTCCATCTCGCCGCCCTTGCGACGGACCAGCACGCGGTCCTCGGCGAAGTGGCCGTCCGGCCGCAGCGGCGCGTTCGCCTGGGCGATGACGTGCTCGTCCTCCTCGTCCGCGGTCAGGTAGTCGATCTGGTCGGTGACCTTGCCGCCGACCGCCTTGCGGTACGGGGTCTCGACGAACCCGAACGGGTTGATCCGGGCATAGGTCGACAGCGAGCCGATCAGGCCGATGTTCGGGCCCTCAGGCGTCTCGATCGGGCACATCCGGCCGTAGTGGCTCGGGTGCACGTCCCGGACCTCGAACCCGGCCCGCTCCCGGGACAGGCCGCCCGGGCCCAGCGCCGACAGCCGCCGCTTGTGGGTCAGGCCGGCCAGCGGGTTGGTCTGGTCCATGAACTGGGACAGCTGCGAGGTGCCGAAGAACTCCTTGATCGAGGCGACCACCGGCCGGATGTTGATCAGGGTCTGCGGCGTGATCGCCTCGACGTCCTGGGTGGTCATCCGCTCGCGGACGACGCGCTCCATCCGGGACAGGCCGGTGCGGACCTGGTTCTGGATCAGCTCGCCGACCGTGCGCAGCCGCCGGTTGCCGAAGTGGTCGATGTCGTCCACCTCGACCCGCAGGTCGACCGCCTCGCCGCCGCGGCGTCCGGGGATGGTCGCACCGCCGGAGTGCAGCGTGACCAGGAACCGGATGGTCGCCACGACGTCCTCGACGGTGAGCACGCTGGAGGGCAGCGGCAGCTCCAGGCCCAGCTTCTTATTGATCTTGTAGCGGCCGACCTTGGCCAGGTCGTAGCGCTTGGGGTTGAAGTACAGGTTCTCTAGCAGGGTCTGCGCCGCCTCACGGGTGGGCGGCTCGCCCGGGCGCAGCTTGCGGTAGATGTCGAGCAGCGCCTCGTCGGTGCCGGCGGTGTGGTCCTTCTCCAGCGTCTGCCGCATGGACTCGACGTCGCCGAACTCCTCGAGGATCTGCGCCTCGCTCCAGCCCAGCGCCTTCAGCAGGACGGTCACCGACTGCTTGCGCTTGCGGTCGATCCGGACGCCGACCAGGTCGCGCTTGTCGACCTCGAACTCCAGCCAGGCCCCCCGAGAGGGGATGATCTTCGCGGTGAAGACGTCCTTGTCGGAGATCTTGTCGACGGTCCGCTCGAAGTAGACCCCGGGCGAGCGCACCAGCTGGGAGACGACCACGCGCTCGGTCCCGTTGATCACGAACGTGCCGCGCTCGGTCATCAGTGGGAAGTCGCCCATGAACACGGTCTGGCTCTTGATCTCGCCGGTCGTGGTGTTCATGAACTCGGCAGTGACGAACAGCGGGGCCGAGTAGGTCATGTCCCGCTCCTTGCACTCGTCGATCGAGTACTTGGGCGGCTCGAACCGGTGGTCCCGGAACGACAGCGACATGGAACCGGAGAAGTCCTCGATCGGGGAGATCTCCTCGAAGATCTCCTCCAGGCCGGACGTGCTGGGCACGTCCCGGCGGCCGTCGGAGAGGGCGGACGCCACGCGCGCCTGCCACCTGTCGTTGCCGAGGAGCCAGTCGAAGCTCTCCGTCTGCAACGCCAGGAGGTTGGGGACCTCAAGTGGCTCGCGGATCTTGGCGAAGGAGATACGGCCGGAGGCCGTCCTGGTGGTGGAACCTGTTACGGGCGCGGAGCGCGAGGCTGCCAAAAGGGGTCCTTCCACGGGCCTGCCAGCGTTACCAGCGCATGCCAATCGCCCCGCCTCCGCCTAGCGCGCACGGCTAACCGGGGAAGAGGGACACGTGTAGGGCAGCGCAAAGTCGGAGCATACTCGCTGGGCACGCGAAAGTAAACCCCCTGCTTCTCACCGCTGCAGCTCTCCCGCCTCCCTCTCGGGGGCGGCCGACCCGGAGCCGTCACGGCGTCCCATCGAGCATGACGGGCCTGGCGGTGGGCGTCAAGACACCAGCGGGTGTCTCGGCACCCCGGCGAACTGCCGGGGCAGGCCGGCACGGACCCGGCGAACCGCCCGCAGGACGGCCGCATCGTCGTCCCCGCCGGACCGCGCGGTGCCCGTGCCCCCGGCGCCCGACGACACAGCGAAGACGCGGCGCGGCAGCGGGAACGCTCCCGCTGCCGCGCCGGACCCGCCGTGAGGCGGTTACTTCAGGCTGACGGTGGCTCCCGCGCCCTCGAGGGCGGCCTTGGCCTTCTCGGCCGCCTCCTTGTTCGCCCTCTCCAGGACGGGCTTCGGGGCGCTGTCCACCAGGTCCTTGGCCTCCTTCAGGCCCAGGCCGGAGACGATCTCGCGCACCACCTTGATCACCTGGATCTTCTTGTCGCCGGCCGCCTCCAGGACGACGTCGAACTCGTCCTTCTCCTCCTCGGCCGGAGCGGCGCCGGCAGCGCCGCCGGCGGCCGGGATCGCGGCGGCCACGGCGACCGGTGCGGCCGCGGTGACCTCGAAGGTCTCCTCGAACTGCTTCACGAACTGCGACAGTTCGATCAGCGTCATCTCCTTGAACGCGTCCAGCAGGTCCTCGGTGCTGAGCTTCGCCATCGTGGCGGGTCCTCTCGTGTCGTGCTGCTCTTGATCAGTTGGCTCGTGATCTGTTGGCTCGTGATCTGTTGGCTCGTGATCTGTCGCCCTGCCGGCCGGCGACGTCCGCCGGCCTCACTCGGCCGCTTCGGCGCCTTCGGCCGCCTCGCCCGAGCCCTCGCCCGAGCCCTCGCCCGAGCCCTCGCCCGACCCGTCGGCACCGTCGTCCGATCCGGCGGCCTCCGGCGCTGCCGCCTCGGCCACGGCCGGCGCGCCGTCCCCGGCCGGCGCTGCCGCCGGCGCCTCCTGCTCCACCTTCAGCCGCAGCGCGTCGATCGTCCGGACGGCCTTGGACAGCGGAGCCACGAACAGGTAGGCGGCCTGGTTCAGCGACGCCTTCATCGCGCCGGCCAGCCGGGCCAGGAGCACCTCGCGGGGCTCCAGGTCGGCGAGCTGGCGGATCTCCTCGGCGGACAGCGCCTTCCCCTCGAGGATCCCGCCCTTGATCACCAGGGCGGGGTGGGCTCGGGCGAAGTCGCGCAGGCCGCGCGCCGCCTCCACCGGGTCACCGGTGACGAAGGCCACCGCGGTCGGCCCGGCGAGCTGCCCCTCGAAGGCGGTGACGCCGGCCTGGGCGGCGGCGATCGAGGTCAGGGTGTTCTTCACCACCGCGTAGCTGGCGTGGTCGCCCAGGTTCCGGCGCAGCTCGGTGAGCTGGGCCACCGACAGGCCTCGGTACTCCGTCAGCACGGCCGCGTTGGACGCCCGGAACCGCTCCGCGATCTCGGCCACCGTCGCGGCCTTGTCCGGCCTCGGCATGGCGCTCCTTCCACAGTTCTGCCGCCAGTTCTGCCGCTTCCAGGCCCGGACAGGCGAAACGCCCCGGCGCAGGCACACGGGGCGGTGTCGTGCCGGTGGCACGATCGTCCTCATTCACCTGCGCGGGCCGCCCGCCCGTGGCGGATCCTTCGACCACCCTCGCGGGTGGTGACCAGCGGTCTTCGGCACCCAGAGGGTACGTGAGCCCGCCCCCGCGACCAAATCAGGGTGGGCCGGACGCGGTCAGCTGGCCCAGGCGGTGTTCTGGGGGTGGTCGGTCAACCGCACCACCGAGCCGAAGAACCCCTCGATCTGCCGGACCACCTCGACGAAGCGGTCGAACTCGGCCGGCTTGGTGACGTAGGCGTTGGCGTGCAGCGAGTAGCTGCCCAGCACGTCCTCCTCCGCCTCGGAGGTGGTCAGCACGACGATCGGGATGACCCGCAGCTCCGGGTCGTCCTTGATCTCCGCGATCACCTCGCGACCGCCCATCCGCGGCAGGTTCAGGTCCAGCAGGATCAGGTCCGGCGTCGGGGCGTGCACGTGCTCACCGGCCCTGCGCAGCCGGGCCAGCGCCTCGACGCCGTCGCTGACCACGTCGAGCGCGGTGGCCATCGCGCTGTCCGCGAACGCCTCCTGGACCAGCAGGACGTCCGCGGGGTCGTCCTCGACCAGGAGAACGCGCAGCGGGCGAGGCTCAGGCGTCATCCGCTCCGCTCCCCTTCACCGTCGCCACCCGCGCCGCGGACGCGACGCCTTCACGTCCCCGGCTCCGGATGCCGCCCCGGGACCGCTCCTGCCCGGAGGAGTCGGCGCCGTCGGAGTATGCCGTGCCGCCGGCCACCGGCAGGGTCCATCGGATCGTCGTTCCTGGGCCGTCCCGCTCGTCCACCCAGATCACACCCCCGTGATATTCCACGATCCTGCGGCACAGCGCCAGACCTATCCCGGTCCCGCTGTACCGATCGCTCGTGTGCAGCTGCTGGAAGATCAGGAAGACCCGCTCGGCGTACCGCGCCTCGATCCCGATCCCATTGTCCTCGCACCAGAACTGCCAGTAGTCCCCGTCCCGGCGGACGCCGATGTGCGCCCGCGGGGACTCCCGGGTGCGGAACTTGATCGCGTTGGCGAGCAGGTTCTGCAGGAGCTGGGTGAGCAGGGAGGGCTCCCCCCGCACCGACGGCAGCGGGTCCCACGTGATCTCCACGCCGCTCTCCTGGCGGGCCACCTCCAGGTTGGACATGGCCTGGCGGATGCACTCCTGCAGGTCGACCTCGGTCTGCGGGATCGGGGCCCGCCCCACCCGGGAGAACTCCAGCAAAGCGTTGATCAGCTGCTGCATCCGCAGCGCGCCGTCGACCGCGTAGCCGATGTACTGGTCGGCCCGGTCGTCCAGCCGCCCGGCGTAGCGCCGCTGCAGCATCTGGCAGAAGCTGGCGATCTTCCGCAGCGGTTCCTGCAGGTCGTGCGAGGCCACGTAGGCGAACTGCTCGAGATCCCGGTTGGACTGCTGCAGCGCCGCCGCCTGCTCCTCCAGCCGGGCGCGGGCATCGGCGATCTCCCGCCGGGCACCCTCGGCGGCCGCGATCTGGTCGACCAGGCGCCGGCGCATCCCGTCCATGTCCTGGGCCAGGCTGACGAACTCCGGCGGCCCGTCGACCCGGACGGCGTGATCCAGCTCCCCGGCGCTGACCAGCCTGGCCTCGCGGGCCAGCTCCTCCACCGGGCGGCTGACCCACCGGCGCAGCAGCCACCACAGCAGGCCGGCCACCGCCACGGCTCCCAGCGCGCTCAGCACCACCGCGACGAACAGCAGGTTCGTGCGCAGCCGCAGGGAGCTCAACGCCTGCGAGCGGCTCGTCCGCACCTGGGACGTGAAGGTGTCGTAGTCCTGCCGGATCTGGTCGAAGAGCACCTGCCCGCGCTCGGTCTGCGCGGCCGTCAGGTGGCCGGTCGACGTGATGCTCGCGATCGAGGGCACCGCCCACTCGCTGTACCAGCGGGCGGCGGCGGCCTCGAAGGCGTCGAGGTCGGCCTGGGACGCCGGATCCGGGGCGAGCAGGACCCGGATCCGCGCCACGGGGTTGGCGGCCTGGGCGGCCTGCGCCTGCTGCAGCGGCGCCAGCGAGTTCCGCTCCCCGGTCAGCGCGTAGCCGCGGATCGCGGTCTCGATGTCCAGCCAGCTGATGAACCTGCGGTTGGACATGCCGAGCGCGGTGTAGTAGTTGTCCACCACCCTGGTCTGCGCGTCCTGCACCTGGGTCAGCAGGGTCCCGGAGACGCCGACGATGGCGAGCAGGCCGACCCCGCCCGCGACCAGGGCGACGGCGATCCGCTGCCGCAGGCCCCACCCCTGGGGGGAGCGCGACTCGGTCATGGGATCGGCCTCGGGGCTCACCAGGGTGCCCCGCCGAGCGGCCACTGCAGCACCACCACGGCGACGTCGTCCGGCATGGTCCCGCCACAGGCCCGCTGGACGCGGTCGAGCAGGTCGTCCACCAGCACCGGGGTACCGGGCAGCCGCCGGCTCTCGGCGGCGAGCTCGAGCAGCCCCGGCACGCCGAGGATCTGGGAGCTGCGACCGCGCCGGCCCTCGACCAGGCCGTCGGTGTAGAGCATCAGCCGCCACTCCTCAGGCAGCGCGACCGCCAGCCCGCGCCAGGCGGCGTCCGGCAGCAGTCCCAGGGCGGGACCGGTCAGTTCGCCGCTGACCTGGATCGGCGCCGGGTCGAGCAGCATCGGCGGCAGGTGCGCGGCCAGCCAGAGCATCGCGCTGCGCCGGTCGGCCGCGATCACCAGCATGCTGGCCAGCGCGAAGATCTCCGCCGAGCGCCGTTCCCGGACCAGGACCTTCTCCAGCACGGGGAGCACCCGCTCGGGCCCGACCCCGGCCAGGACCAGCGCGCGCCAGGCGATCCGCAGGCTGACCCCGAGCGCCGCCTCGTCGGGCCCGTGCCCGGCGACGTCACCGAGCAGCACGAACACCCGCCCGTCGGCGGTCTCGACCACGTCGTAGAAGTCGCCGCCGAGCTCGCCGCCGCCCCTCGGCCGGTACCGCGCGGTCACTCCCAGGGTCGGGTCCAGGATCTGCGGCACCGGAAGCAGCCCGCGCTCCAGCCGGGCGTTCTCCTCCTCGCGCAGCCGGCTGATGAACAGCTGGCGGGCCGAGCTGTCCGCCCGGCGCCGCTCTATCGCGTAGCGCACCGAGCGGCGCAGCAGCTGCCCGTCGACCGAGCCCTTGATCAGGTAGTCCTGCGCCCCGGCGGCCATCGCCGCGATCCCGCGCTGCTCGTCGGTCAGACCGGTCAGGCAGACCACGGCACGTCCCCCGGCCGCCAGCACCTCGTGGACGGCCTCCAGACCCTGCGCATCCGGCAGCCCCAGGTCCAGCAGCACGCATCCGAAGCCGTGACCGGCCAGGTGGGGACGCGCCTCGGCGAGGGTGCGCACCCGGACCAGCTCGAGATCGCTGCCGTCGAGCAGTTCCTGTACCAGGAAGGCGTCACCGTCGTCGTCCTCGACCAGGAGCACCCGGTGCTCCTGCTCCCTGACCGGCTCGTCGACCGGCAACGTCTCGTACACCTGGCCCCTCCGCAGGTCGAGGCCTCACCCTGCCCGGTACCACCGTCGGTCACCGCGCCCAGGGCCACCTGCTGCGTGACACCGACCCGCACGGCCCACCGGCACGCGAGATCAACCGTACTCGGCCCGGACCGCGCCGGCCCGGGACCGGGAACCCGCCTCAGGCGCTGACCGCCTCCTCGGCATCGAGGTTGCGGGTGCGGTTGACGTCCAGGGGGACGCCAGGGCCCATGCTCGTCGTGACCGTCGCCTTCTTGAGGTAGCGCCCCTTGGCCGCCGACGGCTTGAGCCGGATCACCTCTTCCAGCGCAGCGGCGTAGTTCTGCACCAGCTGCGTGTCGGTGAAGGAGGCCTTGCCGATGATCAAGTGCAGGTTCGCGTGCTTGTCCACCCGGAACTCGATCTTGCCTCCCTTGATCTCCTCGACCGCCTTGGCGACGTCCATGGTCACCGTCCCGGTCTTCGGGTTGGGCATCAGCCCCCGCGGGCCGAGAATCTTGCCGAGCCGGCCCACCTTGCCCATCAGGTCGGGGGTGGCGACGACGGCGTCGAAGTCCAGGAACCCGCCCTGGATCCGCTCGATCAGGTCGTCCGAGCCGACGTAGTCCGCACCGGCCGCCTCGGCCTGCTGGGCCCGCTCGCCGGTGGCGAAGACCAGCACCCTGGCGGTCTTGCCGGTGCCGTGCGGCAGGTTCACCGTGCCGCGGACCATCTGGTCGGCCTTGCGCGGGTCGACGCCGAGCCGGAAGGCGACCTCGACGGTGGCGTCGTACTTCGTCGTGGAGGTCTGCCGGGCCAGCCGGATCCCCTCCAGCGGGGGGTACAGCCTGCTGCGGTCGATCCTCTCCGCGGCGGCGCGGTATGCCTTGCTGCGCTTCACTTCTGTCTCCTCATATCGGGGTCCCGGTCGGGCCGGGACCCGGAGTTCGTGGTCGTCGGGCCAGCGCCTGGCCCTGCCACACCGGCGGCCGCAGCCACCGGATCAGCTGTCGACGGTGATGCCCATCGACCGCGCCGTGCCAGCAATGATCTTGGCAGCGGCATCGATGTCCTTGGCGTTGAGGTCCTCCAGCTTCTGGCGCGCGATCTCGCGCACCTGGTCGGCCGACAGCCGGCCCACCCTGGTCTTGTGCGGCTCCCCGGACCCCTTCTCCACCCCCGCGGCCTTCTTGATCAGCTCGGCCGCCGGCGGCGTCTTGGTGACGAACGTGAACGACCGGTCCTCGAAGACGGTGATCTCCACCGGGATCACGTTGCCCCGCTGTGCCTCGGTCTGGGCGTTGTAGGCCTTGCAGAACTCCATGATGTTCACGCCGTGCTGGCCCAGGGCCGGGCCGATCGGCGGCGCCGGGGTGGCCTGGCCGGCGTTGATCTGCAGCTTGATGATGGCTGCGATCTTCTTCCTCGGGGGCATGTGGGTTCCTTCGTCGCGCGTGGGTCGGGTGCGGGGCGGGGGCGGATCAGAGCTTGGTGACGTCGGTGAACGACAGCTCGACCGGGGTCTCCCGGCCGAAGATGGACACCAGCACCTTCAGCTTCTGCTGGTCGGCGTTGATCTCGGAGATGGTCGCCGGCAGGGTCTCGAACGGACCCTCCATCACGGTCACGGTCTCGCCGATCTCGAAGTCGACGACCTTGATCTCGGGCTTGGCCGGCTTGGCGCCCTCGGAACGCTGCAGCATGGGCGCGAGCATCGAGAACACCTCGTCCAGGCTCAGCGGCACCGGCTGGTGGGTGTGCCCGACGAAACCGGTGACCCCGGGCGTGTGCCGCACGGCACCCCAGGACTCGTCCGTGAGATCCATCCGGACCAGCACGTAGCCGGGGATGCGGACCCGGCGCACCTGCTTGCGCTGGCCGTTCTTGATCTCCGTGACCTCCTCCATGGGGACCTCCACCTCGAAGATGTAGTCCTCCATGTTGAGGCTGCCGATCCGGCTCTCCAGGTTCGTCTTGACCCGGTTCTCGTAGCCCGCGTAGGAGTGGATCACGTACCACTCCCCCGGCATCCGCCGCAGCTGGGCCTTGTACTCCACGACCGGGTCGGCCTCCGCCGACGCCTCGCGCTCGGCGGGCTCGCCCCCGACCGCCTCCACCGGCTGCTCCACGTCCTCGACGTCCTCGACGTGCTCGAGGTGCGCGCCGTCAACGGCCTCGCCGACGTCCGTGACCGCGTCGACGTCCGCGACCGCGTCGACGTCCGCGACGTTCTCGATCGCCTCCATGTCGACGTCCGCGGCGACCGCGACCGCGTCGACGTCCTCGATCGCCTCGATCGCCTCCATGTCGACGTCCGCGGCGTCCGCGACCGCGTCGACGTCCTCGATCGCCTCGATGTCGACGTCCGCGGCGCCCGCGACCGCGTCGACGTCCTCGATCGCCTCGATGTCCTCGATCGCCTCGATGTCGACGGCGTCCGCGACCGCGTCGACGCCCTCGAGGTCACCGACCTCGTCGACCGCGACGGAGGCCTGCGGTGGGGCCTGCTCCTGATCGCCGCCGGCAGCCCCGGCAGGGTCGGGCCCCGCCTCGTGCTCGGCGCTGAACTGCGGCGTCTGCTCGGACACGCTGTCGTCCTACTTCCCTGAGATCTTCCTTGAGTGTTCCGTTGCGGGTGCGACCCTCCGGTTGCCGACCGGGCAGCCCGGCCGGGCAGGCCGTCGCCGACGGCGCCTCGCGCCGCGAACCGCGACCTGTCCGGGGTGACGGGTCAGGACCCGCCGCCGAAGACCCACAGCACGAGCTTGCCGAAGCCGAGGTCCAGCAGCGAGACGTAGGTCATCACCGCCAGCACGAACACCAGGACGACGCTGAAGTAAGTGATCAGCTCCGGCCGGGTGGGACGCACGACCTTCCGCAGCTCGGCCATCACCTGGCGGATGAACAGGCGGATGCCGCCACGACGACGCTTGGTCGCGGGCGTTGCGGTCACGGTTCTCACCTGGTCGGTCCCGACTGCTCGAGGGTCATCGGTTCGAACGTCCGGCCCGCGCTGGGCGTGCCGGCGCCGGGTCCGCCGTCCTGCCGGGCTCGACACCGAGCCGGACGACGTTCCGCAGGGCAGGAGGGACTCGAACCCCCAACCGCCGGTTTTGGAGACCGGTGCGCTGCCAGTTGCGCCACTGCCCTTCGGGTGCACCGCGGTTCACCAGCCTGAGGCCGTGCGACGGCAGCCGCCAGCATGGCGGCCCGCAACCACCCGAGGAGGCAGTGTACGCACCCCGGCACCCGTAGGTCGAACCGCTGCGCCGGGGGTCGCCGGGGGGCGCGCAGGCGACCCCGGCCGGTGCGAGGATGGGACGGTGACCGACATCGCGCCGCATACCAGGCCCACCCACCCGGACCAGAGCGGATCTGCGGAGGCCCGTGCGGGCGATCCGGGCGCCGGGCGGGTCGCCCGGCGGAGGATCTCCGCCCGGATCGGCGGGATCGCCGAGTCGGCGACCCTCGCGGTGGACGCCAAGGCCAAGGCGCTGAAGGCGCAGGGCCGCCCGGTGATCGGCTTCGGGGCCGGTGAGCCGGACTTCCCCACCCCCGAGCACGTGGTCCAGGCGGCGATCGAGGCCTGCGCCCGGCCGGCCAACCACCGCTACACACCGGCGGCGGGGCTGCCGGAGCTGCGTGCGGCCGTGGCGGCCAAGACCGCCCGGGACTCCGGCCTCCAGGTCGCCCCCGAGCAGGTGCTGATCACCAACGGCGGGAAGCAGGCGGTCTACCAGGCCTTCGCCACGCTCCTCGACCCCGGCGACGAGGTGCTGCTGCCCACGCCGTACTGGACCACCTACCCGGAGGCGATCCGGCTGGCCGGCGCGGTCCCGGTCGAGGTCTTCGCCGGCGAGGACCAGGGCTACCTGGTCACCGTCGGGCAGTTGGAGGCGGCACGGACCACCCGCACGAAGGTGCTGCTGTTCTGCTCGCCGTCGAACCCGACCGGGGCGGTCTACCCGCCGGAGCAGGTGCGGGAGATCGGGCGGTGGGCCCTGGACCACGGCATCTGGGTGGTCACCGACGAGATCTACGAGCACCTGGTCTACGACGGCGTCAGGGCCGCCTCGATGCCGGTCGAGGTTCCCGGCCTGGCCGAGACCTGCGTCGTGCTCAACGGGGTCGCCAAGACCTACGCGATGACCGGGTGGCGGGTCGGCTGGCTGATCGGACCGCGCGACGTGGTCACCGCGGCCACCAACCTGCAGTCCCACCTGTGCTCCAACGTCGCGAACGTGTCCCAGCGGGCGGCGCTGGCGGCGGTCAGCGGCGACCTGGCCTGCGTGGAGGAGATGCGCACCGCCTTCGACCGGCGGCGCCGGCTGATCGTGAAGCTGCTCAACGCCATCCCCGGGGTGGTCTGCCCGACGCCGCAGGGCGCCTTCTACGCCTACCCGTCGGTCCGGGGGGTGCTCGGCCGGTCGATCCGCGGCCGGACCCCCCGGACGTCGGCCGAACTGGCCGAGCTGATCCTGGACGAGGCCGAGGTGGCGGTGGTCCCGGGTGAGGCGTTCGGTCCCGGCGGCTACCTGCGGCTGTCCTACGCGCTGGGCGACGACGACCTCGCCGAAGGGGTGGGCCGGATCCACCGGCTGCTCGCCGAGGCTGCGGGATAGACCGACTCGGCGGAGCAGCGGGCGGCGGCCGGCAGTGTCGGTGGCCGGGGGGAGGATGCACGCGGGCACCAACCGCACGGATCCCCGCCATGGGTCCGTGACCGCCGAGGAGGTCAGCTGATGAGCCGGCGCGCCACCGCACTGTTCGCCGGGTTGTGCGTGGTGTGGGGCATCCCCTATTTCATGATCAAGGTGGCCGTCGCGGAGGTGTCGCCGGCGGTCCTGGTCCTGGGGCGCACCAGCCTCGCCGTGGCGCTGCTGCTGCCGATCGCGCTGGCCCGGGGGGTGCTCGGCCCGGTGGTCCGGCGGTGGCGGCCGCTGCTGGCGTTCGCCGCGGTCGAGATCGCGGTGCCGTGGTTCCTGCTGTCCGACGCGGAACGGCACCTGACCAGCTCGCTCACCGGGCTGCTGGTGGCCGCCGTCCCCCTGGTCGGGGTCGGGCTGGCACTGCTGCGCCCGGACGGCGACCGGCTGGGTCCCCTGGGTCTGGCCGGCCTGGTGCTCGGACTGCTCGGCGTGGCGGTCCTGGTCGGGTTGGACGTCAGCGGCGCGCAGGCCCGCGCCGTGGCCGAGATGGGGGTTGTCGTCCTCGGGTACGCCACCGGGCCGGTGATCCTGTCCCGGTGGTTCGCCGACGCCTCGGGGCTCGGCGTGATCACGGCGTCGCTGGCGGCCTGCGCGGCGGTGTACGTGCTGCCGGCCGCCCTCCAGTGGCCGGCACAGATGCCGTCCGGCCAGGTCATCGCGGCGATCGTCGGGCTGGCCGTGCTGTGCACGGCAGCGGCGTTCCTGATGATGTTCGAACTGGTCGCCGAGATCGGCCCGGTCCGCGCGACCGTGATCACCTACGTCAACCCGGCCGTCGCCGTCCTGGCCGGCGTGGTGCTGCTGAACGAACCCCTCACCCCGGCCACGGTGATCGGGTTCGTGCTGATCGTCGCCGGGTCCGTGTTGGCCACCCGCCCTTCCCGCTCGGGGAGCGCGGCCAGGAGCGCCTCCGCTGCGAGCGCCAGCTCCGAGAGCGGCTCCCTCGCGAGCGCCTCGCCCGCGCCCGTACCGCGGGAGTCGCCGGCACCGTCCGTGGTGCCGGGCGCGCGGCCGGCCGGGCAGGTGGAGCCCGAGCCGGGGTGCGGGTAGCGCGGGCGAGTCGCGCGGTTGCTGCAGTGCCGCCGAGCGCTGTGGGTGAGACTGATCCGAGCGGCCGGCCCACCTCGAGGTGGTCCGGCAAGCCACATCCCGTCCGGCGAGCCCAGCCGGGCGTGCCCGACGGGTCCGGTTCCAGCCATGGAGGCGACGCTGACGACTTCGCGCACCGACCGGCGCACCGGCCTGGCCGTCCAGGTGCGCGGTCTGGTCAAGCGCTACGGCGACACCACCGCGGTGGCGGGCCTCGACCTGGAGATCCAGCACGAGGAGGTGTTCGCCCTGCTCGGCCCGAACGGCGCGGGCAAGACCACCACCGTCGAGGTGCTGGAGGGGTACCGGCGGGCCGACGCCGGTGAGGTCCGCGTGCTCGGGGAGGACCCGGCGTCGGCCGGGCGGGAGTGGCGGGCACGCATCGGCATCGTGCTGCAGACCAGCGCGGAGGCCGCGGAGCTGACCGTCGAGGAAATGGTCAGGCACTTCGCCGGGTACTACCCGCGGCCGCGCGCGGTCGACGAGGTGATCGCCGCCGTCGGCCTGGAGGAGAAGCGCCGGGCCCGGATGCGAGCCCTGTCCGGGGGCCAGCGCCGGCGCCTGGACGTCGCGCTGGGCATCGTCGGCAACCCCGACCTGCTCTTCCTCGACGAACCCACCACGGGCTTCGACCCGGAGGCGCGCCGGGCGTTCTGGGACCTGGTCCACGACCTGCGCGGCGACGGGACGACGATCCTGCTCACCACGCACTACCTGGACGAGGCGGAGCACCTCGCGGACCGGGTGGGGGTGATCTCGTCCGGGCGGCTGCTCGCCGTCGACACCCCGCAGCACCTCGGCGGCCGGGACGAGCACCGGGCCCGGGTCCGCTGGGAGGAGGCGGGCGCCGTCCGCGAGGAGCTGACCGCGACGCCGACCCGGCTGGTCACCGAGCTCGCCGCACGCTTCGACGGCGAGGTGCCGGGCCTGAGCGTGCGCCGACCCAGCCTTGAGGACGTGTACCTCGCCATGATCGAAGGCAGGCAGGACCTGAGCGCTCCGACCGGCACCCCGGACGGCACCCGCCCGGCGGAAGCGGCCGGTGGTGAGCACCGATGACGAGCGTCACCGAGGGCACCGGCCCGGTGCGCGCCGCGGGCGGCTCCACGCTCCGCCTGGGGGTGGCGCGGACCACGATCGAGCTGAAGCAGTTCTTCCGCGAGCGGGACAGCGTGGTGTTCACCTTCGCCTTCCCGGTGATCCTGCTGGCGATCTTCGGATCGATCTTCAACGACGAGATCGCCCCGGGCGTGTCGTTCACGCAGTACTTCGCGGCCGGGATGATCGCCTCCGGGATCATGCTGTCCAGCTTCCAGGCGCTGTCGATCGGGATCGCCATGGAGCGCGACGACGGGACGCTGAAGCGGCTGCGCGGCACGCCGATGCCGCCGGTGGCCTACTTCCTCGGCAAGATCGGGCAGGTGCTGGTGACCAGCACCATCCAGGCCGGCGTCCTGCTCGGGATCGGGGCGCTGGCGTTCCGGCTGAACCTGCCGGTCCAGCCGAGTGCCTGGCTCCGCTTCGCCTGGATCTTCATCCTGGGCTCCACGGCCGGCACCGTGCTCGGGATCGCGTACTCCTCGGTGCCGCGCTCGGGCCGCAGCGCCGCAGCCGTCGTCATCCCCGTCGTGCTGGTGCTGCAGTTCATCTCCGGGGTCTTCTTCGTCTACAGCCAGCTGCCGAGGTGGATGCGTGACATCGCCGAGCTGTTCCCGCTGAAGTGGCTGGCGCAGGGGATGCGCTCGGTGCTGCTCCCGGCCAGCTTCGAGAGCCAGGAGAGCGGGGGGTCCTGGCAGCTGGGGGCCTGCGCGCTGGTGCTCTCGATCTGGACGGTGGTCGGGCTGCTGGTCTGCAGCCGCACCTTCCGCTGGCTGCGCCGCGACGCCGGCTGAAGGTCACAGTCGCGGTCGGGGGTCACGCCGTCCGCCGGGGCCGGGTGTCGCGCACGTGCTCGGACAGGCCGAGGTGGTCCAGCGCCTCGGGCAGCGACCCGAGCCTCGGCAGCCGGGCCAGCCGCCCGTTCCAGGCGTGCAGGTCGCCGCGCCAGGCCTCGACGTAGTCGGCCAGCGTCTCGGGCGCGATGGACTCCAGCCGGCAACGTGACCTGGCCAGCGACCGCAGCGCCGGCGAGGCCGGACCGACCCGGCCGTCACGGAAGGCGGTGCGCTCCAGACGCCACTCGATCCGGTCGAGCAGCAGCCGTCGGGCGTCGATCACCGCGGCCCAGTAGGCGTTCGAGCACGCCACGCGCAGCGACTGGCGCTCGTGCAGCAGGTGGAAGAGCCCCTCGCCCAGCACGTCCCCGAACTCCTGGCCGGCGGCCCGGGCGGGATCGAGGAACGGGTCGTAGGGGATCTGCCGGACGTCGCCGGCCCAGGCGACCGCGGCGCGCGCCACCCACGGGTAGAGGAACAGCCAGTCCTCGTTGTAGACGGGAGGGAAGAACGGCAGGCAGCCCTCGACCTGGATCGCCAGCGCGGACGCGCTGACGAACGTGTCCTGCCACGCACCGGAGAGCCGGTTGGCGTGACACACCACGGAGTTGTCCGGGAAGTGCCGCGACGTCCAGCCCGCCGCGCGCAGCCGTCCCAGGGCGCCCAGCGTGCGGGCCACCGCGAGCGGACCGACGTCCCGGACGTCGTCGTCGAGGAAGAGGATCCGCTGCCACCCGGTCAGCCGGGCCACGATCAGCCCGAGGTTGCGCTTGGTGCTGACGTCGAGGTTCCGCCGGCTGGTCGCCTCGGCGTGCCGGGCCGTGGCGAAGTCCAGCAGCGGAAGGCTGAGCCCGGCCGGGATCCCGACCACCACCGCGGACGCCGCCGGGCCGCGCTCGGTTCTCGCCGGCGGCGCCGTCGTGCCGCCCGCGAGCACGAGCAGCGGACAGCCCAGCGCGTGCGCGAGCGCCTCCCCCTGTGCCAGGTGCCCCGGACCGCGGCTGGACGGCACGATCACGGCGTCCAGCCGGGCCACGCCACGCGATTTCCCGGTGACCAGCCGGAGCAGGCCCCGGTGCGAGGGATGGATCACCGCTGACGGGGAGGCGACCGCGAACGTCCCGATCCGATCCGGCCGCAGGCTCCCGCTCACGGTCCCCTTCCCCCGTCGACCGGAGCCCGCCGATCGGGCCGGCCCCGTCAACAGCCCATAGCCGCACGTTGGTAACGCGACGGTCACGGCGTCAGCAGCATGGTGCCGGTCAGCGCGAGATCACATCAACACGCTTCTCACCATGCGGCCAGGCCCTCGACCACGCGGGCGCGACCCCGGCGGTCTGCGCGCACCCGTCACGCGCCGGGGCGGGATGCGCCACACCCGCTCGGCAAGGTCGAGCCGGGCCATGGCCACGGTCCACCTGTTCGCCGCCCGCCGAGGACGCGAGGACTCGAGTTCCCGAATGAAGTCGTGCCACCTGACCAGGTCGCCCTGCCACGCGCAGAACCACTCGGCCAGGGCATCCGCCCAGCCGTCATCGAGCGTCTCGAGAGCGATCCGCAGACACTCTGCCTCTGCCGACGCCTTCGGATCGGATTGGAGATCGGTCCAGGTCTCGCGCAGGAATCGGCGCCGTCGATCGGTCATCTCCTTCCAGAAGCCGACCTCGGTCGCTGGTCCACCACGGACGAGCGGGTCATGGGCGCCCGAGCGGTGCAGCAACCGGAAGAGGCCCTCTGCCAGCACCTCCCCGAACTCCTGCTTCCCGGCGTGGGCCGGGTGGGCGAAGGGGTCGAAGGGCAACTGCAGCATGCTGCCGGCACGGGCCACCGACCGCCGCCCCTCGGCGAGGAGGGGGTAGAGGAAAAGCCAATCCTCGTTGTAGACGGTCGGGAAGAACGGAAGGCGCCCTCGTATCGCCACGGCGAGGGCCCCTCCCCCGATGAAGGGCTCCTGGCGCCCGTACCGGATCTGGTCCGAGAGTCGGTACCCGTGACACGCGATCGAATGATCAGGGTAGTCGTCGAACGCCCAACCCGCAGCACGGGAACCCGCGCCGCCGGCGAGGGCCGCGAGCATGCGACCGAGGTGCTCGCGCCGCAGCTGCCGGACGTCATCATCGAGGAAGAGCACGGTCTTCCAGCCCATCGAGTAGGCGAGGGCGAGGCCGAGATTCCGCTTGATCGCCGTGTCGTAGTCCCACGACGACCAGTCCTCAGCGATGCGATCGCACTCAAGGCGTACCGGGATCTGGTAGTCCCTGACGTTCAGGATGGTCGGTCTCACGCGCGGATCGCTGTGCATGATGGCTTCGCCGGCTTCCTCCGGCTCGCACGCGTGACTGCACAGGATGACCAGGCGGCGGCCGCCCCGCCGGGCCACGGCTGCCGCGGTCTGCAGATTGAGCCCGTGGCGGGCAGCAGGCACGACGACCGCATCGAATCGACGACGATCCAGCCGGCGGATGCCCGACCTGAGCTGGTCGCCGCGGCGAGCGCTCGGCAGGTCACGTACCAGGGTCCGGTGAGACGAGATGTGATCGGGTTCCTCGGTCAGATCCAGGGGCCGCCACGGCAGCGGCCCCGCTTCAGCCGTCGCGATCGTCCCTTGCCCTGGCATCTCCGGGACAGGCACCAAGGCCCCCAATCGTCGCGGGTACTCGCGTGGCCGGTGTTCGGGTTGTGAACTCATCGATACGTCAGCCGGGCAGCCATAGCGGCTCGGCTGCCGGGCGGCCGGCTACGACGAGGCGCGCAACCGGTGGAACGGCCGGTTCAGGTCAGGCGTGATCGTGTCGCCCTGGAAGACCGGTACCTGGATCAGCATCCAGAAGTCGCGCAGGCCTCGCCGGCCCTCCGGGTCGCGGAAGCGCTCGTAGAGGTACTGCTCGTTGCGGGCGCGAAGGTTCGCATCCGTGAATGCCCGGACCGCGCCGTATGTGCCCCGGCTGAAGAGGCCGGTGCAGATCGTGATCGTGGCGGAGAGGTTCATCGGGTTGGGTTGACGCGCGAGCAGCGCGACGTCGTACTCCAGCTGCGGGAGGCCGTCCACCAGCAACCGGGGGCGCGCGGGGTCACCCTCGTCACGCAGAAACGTCGGCCGGTAGACCTCCTGGACCTCCGCGCCGTACGCCGGCTCGCCCTCGGCGTCGACCGCGACCACGAACTCGGCGTCGTACTCTTCGTCCCCGCCGTCCGGGAGCCTGGAACTCACCGGAAGGTCCATCCTTCGGACCACCCAGGCCAGAGGTGATGCCAGTGCCGTCGGGGAGCCGAGGCTGTGCATGCCGGTGTCGCCGCCGCCGAGCACGACCAGGTGCCCGGTGAGGTGGTCGGGCTGCAACTGGTCCGTCGTGAGGAACCGGACCTCGCTGCCGGGATTCTCCGCGCGGATGTGACCGAACGCCTCGATCGTGGCGTCCATGTCGGCATTCAGCAGCGACCGGATGAAGTTCGGGTGCGACGGCCTGGCGTATGGATGGGGATGCGCCCGCCCTTCCTCCTCCAGCCCGCGCAGTTGCCGCTCCGACATTCTGGTCGCGGCGATCACCACGGGCTGCCCGTCCGGGAAGAACCAGAACCTGCCACCGAGCGCTCCGGTCTGCCTGGCCGCGGGCTCGACCGGCTGCAGGGCCCGCTCACGCAACTGGATCAACTCGTCGATCAGCTCCCGACGCCGTTTCTCCTCTTCGGGCGTCAGCTGCTCATCGGGCAGCATCCGGCCGTGGCCGGCGTCCACCGAACGGGGACTGGCGAAGAAGCGGGCGTAGGCACGCACCCGCTCCTCCGGCGGGACCGCGGTGGCGCTCTCCCACGACGAGACCAGCGCGACGCTGGCACCCAGGGCCTCGGCCACATGACGCTGGGTCACCTGGAAGTCGTCGCGCAGCCCGAGCCGCAACTCGCGCAGCCGGGACGCCAGGTCTTGCCGCGCCTCCGGCGACTCGGTCACGCTACGCCTCCCATGGCAACCGCAGCGCATCTGGCTGATATGACCTGTAGTTGACTTGAGAACTGTACGACTGCGACCCGGTACGGTCGGCAGACCTCCCGCCCAACGGAGCACCGGCGTGTCGGCTGCCCGTGACGCTATGTCGGGCCCGCTGCTCGGCTCCGCCGTGTGGAAGTACAAAGACGTCGACGCTGTCTGGCCGCGCACTCTGGCGCGGACGCTCGTCACAGTACTCCCTTGCAGATGATTCCAGTGGCTTCTAGTGTATACAGAGTAGTGCATTCAATCTCAGCTGAATTATGCTAGGTGAGCTGTAGTCCTGGCACGAGCGGGAGCCTGGCCTTCCTCACCTTCCGCGGGGTAACCCAGCATCACTGATCCGTCATGCGCGGAGGGGGTCATCCACATGACCGCGCTGCACCTGGCCGGCATCGATGTCCTCGCCGCTGCGATCCAGTCCAGCGGCTCCGGCGGGGTTGACATCACCGACTTCTTGATCCTCATGTTCCTCATCGTCCTGATCGCGTTCGTGATCGCGCTGAGCGCCGTCACGGAGACCGTCAACTGGGTGAGTTGGCTGGTCATCGGCGGCGCAGTCCTGGTCCTTTTCAGTTACGTGATCGATCTCATGCGCGCCGCCGCCAACTGAGGTCACAACCGAGGTCACAACCGGGGGCACGTATCACCCGGGGCGGTCGCTGTGGGGAGGGGCCACGGCGACCGCACCGGGACCACCGATGGCAGACTCGGGGCATGGCGCGCCCGATCGAGACGCTCCCCAAGGCGCACCTGCACCTCCACTTCACCGGGTCGATGCGCCCGCAGACCCTCAAGGACCTGGCCGCCAAGCACGGGATCCGGCTGCCGGAGACGCTGCGCGAGCACCACCTGCTGCGGCTCACGCCCGACGAGCGGGGCTGGTTCAGGTTCCAGCGGCTCTACGACGCGGCCCGGGCGTGCGTGCGCGACGCCGAGGACATGCGCCGGATCGTGCTGGAGGCGGCGGCCGACGACGCGGCCGAGGGGTCCAGGTGGCTGGAGATCCAGGTGGACCCGACGTCGTACGCCCCGCACGTGGGCGGCCTCACCCCGGCGCTGGAGATCGTGCTGGACGCCGCGCGCGAGGCCAGCGCCAGCACCGCGTGCCGGGTGGCGGTGATCGTCGCGGCCAGCCGGATCCGGCACCCGCTGGACGCCCGGACCCTGGCCCGGCTGGCGGCCCGCCATGCCGGTGAGGGGCCCGGCGAGGTGATCGGCTTCGGCCTGAGCAACGACGAGCGGCGCGGGATGACCGAGGAGTTCGGGCCTGCCTTCCGGATCGCCGCCAAGGCCGGCCTGGCCAGCGTCCCGCACAGCGGCGAACTGCTCGGCCCCGACCACGTCCACACCACGCTGGAGTACCTGCGCCCGACCCGGCTCGGGCACGGCGTGCGCTCGGCCGAGGACCCCGGCCTGCTGGCGCGCATCGTCGACGCCGGGATCGCCCTGGAGGTGTGCCCGACCAGCAACGTCGCGCTCGGGGTGTACCCGACGCTGGCCGAGGTCCCGCTGCTCACGCTGCTCGACGCCGGCGCGCGGCTGGCCCTGGGCGCCGACGACCCGCTGCTGTTCGGTCCCCGGCTGGCCGCTCAGTACCACGCCGCTCGTGAGGTGCACGGCCTGGACGACGCCGCGCTGGCGGCCCTGGCCCGCTCCTCGATCGAGGTGTCACGCGCCCCCGACGAGGTCAAGCAACGACTGCTCGCCGACGTCGGGCGCTGGCTGGCGGGCTGACCGCAGCCGGGCGCGCACCGGCGTGGGGTGGCACAGCGCGGCGGCGAGCGCCGCGCAGCCCGCCACCACCGGAACCGCCAGCAGGGCTCCGGTCAGGCCCACCCGCCCGGCCAACCAGCCGATCGGCAGCGGGCCGACCATGAAGCCCAGGTAGCCGATCGCCGAGACCGCCCCCACCCGCGCTCCCGGCGCGACGCCGTCCGTCGCGCCGCCCGCAGCCCGCCCCGCCCGCGCCGCCACCGACATGATCAACGGGAACCCCAGGGCGACCCCGGCGGCCCAGCACAGGACGCCGCCGACCGCACGCGGACCGCCGGACGGCGACGGGTCGCCGGAGGCGAGCATCAGCGGGCCGGCGGTGAGCAGCAGCAGGCCGGCGGCGAGCACCCGGTCCCCGCGCGCGGCCGAGGGCAGCGCCGAGGCGGCCAGGCGGGCCACGATCACCGCGGTCACGAACAGCAGCAGGCCGGCGGCAGCCCGAGCCTGGCCCTGCCGGTAGCCGTCGACCAGCACCAGCGGCAGCCAGTCGGCCGCCGCCCCCTCGGCGGTGGCGATCCCGAGCAGCAGGACGCCCAGGGCCAGGGTGCGCCGGTCCGTCCAGGCCGACCCGGTCCCCGCCGCACGCCCCGCCCGGCGCGGCCCGTCGCCGGCCTCGACGCCGATCCGGGAGCCGAGCAGGGCCACCGCGATCAGCATGCCCAGGGCCCCGGCCGCGGCCGGGAAGTGCGCGCCGACCGGGACGTGCCACCGGGCGGCCAGACCGCCGCAGACCAGCCCCGCCGCGCCGCCGGTGCTGAACGCCGCGTGCAGGCGGGGCATCACCCGGCGGCCGGTCTCCGCCTCCAGGCGACCCGCCCGCAGGTTCATCGTTGACTCCCAGAGCCCGCCGCAGGCACCCAGGACGACGAGCCCGGCCACGCGCCACCGCCACCGCGGGTCGAGCCCGACCCAGGCCAGCGCGGTGCAGGCGGTCACCGAGGACCACAGCAGGAGCCGCCCGGCCGCGACCCGCGCCACCGCCGGCCCGGACAGGGCCAGCCCGAGCACGTACCCGCAGGCCAGCGCCCACAGCAGCAGCGCGACCTGGCCGGGCGCGAGCCCGCCCTGGCCGCGGATCGCCGGGACCCGTGAGGCCCACGTCGCCAGCAGGAAGCCGCTGGAGGCGAACACCGTGCCGAGGGCCGCGGCCTCGGGCAGTCGCCGGTCGAGCACGCGCGCCGTCGCCCGCTGCACCGGGCCACGCTAGGGCAGCCGGGACCGGGTGGCGGCCGGTTGCCGGTCCTGGATCGCGGGAGCCCCCGCGGAATCCATGGTTCGTACGGTCCAGCGATCAGCCGAAACACGGACCCCGGCGGTTCCACCGGCCGCGGCGGGACCACCCGCTAGAGGGAGCAGCCGACCAGGACCGGCTCGGGGACCAGTTCGATGCCGAAGGTCGACCGGACGCCGTCCCGCACCTGGCGGGCGAGGGCCACGATGTCGGTCGCGGTCGCACCGCCCCGGTTGGTCAGGGCCAGGGTGTGCTTGGTCGACAGGCCGGCCGGGCCCGGCAGGCCGAACCCCCTGCCGAACCCCGCGTTCTCGATCAGCCATGCGGCGCTGATCTTCACCAGGCCGTCCGCGGCCGGCCAGCGGGGCGCGGCCTGCGGGAGCCGGGCGGCGTCGGCCGGATCGAGGATCGGGTTGGTGAAGAACGAGCCGGCGCTCCAGGTGTCGTGGTCGGCGCCGTCCAGCACCATGCCCTTGGCCCGGCGCAACCCGAGCACCGCCGAGCGGACCTCGGCCAGCGGCGCGCGCTCCCCCAGGTCGACGCCCAGCGCCCGGGCCAGCTCGGCGTAGCGCACCGGTGCGGACGCCGTCCCCAGCGGCAGCTGGAAGGTCACCTCGAGGACGACGAACCGCGGGCCGCCCCGGTAGTGCTCGACCTTCAACCGGGAGGAGCGGTAGCCGAACTCGCAGTCCGCCGCGCTCAGCGTGCGCACCCGCGAGACCTGCCGGTCCCAGGTGCGCACCGTCGCGACGGTCTCGGCGACCTCCTGGCCGTAGGCGCCGACGTTCTGCAGCGGTGTCGCGCCGGTCGAGCCGGGGATGCCGGACAGTGCCTCCACCCCCACCCAGCCCTCGGCGACGGCGCGGCGGACCACGGCGTCCCACTCCTCGCCCGCGGCCACCCGCACCGACGCTCCCGAGCACCCGTCGCTCGACTCGACCTCGATCCCGGCCGAGGCGACGTGCACCACCGTGCCGTCGAAACCCTCGTCGGCGACCAGCAGGTTCGATCCGCCGCCGAGCACGAGCAGCGGCTCGCCGGCGCCGTCCGCGGCCCGGACGGCGTCGATCAGCGCGTCGGAGGTTCGAGCGGTGACGAAGCGCCGCGCCGGGCCGCCCAGCCGGAGCGTGGTGTACTCGGCGAGGGGCGCCGAGCCCGGCGGCTGCGACGCGGTGGCAGATGGAGAAGCGGCCGAGGCGTCTGGCACGCGCACACGGTATCCGGACACTGCGGTCGAACCGCATCAGCCACCCCGGCGAGATTCGGACGCGCGGATCCCGGCCGGCAGCGGGCGCGCGGCGCCGGCGAGCCCCAGCGCGAGCAGCACCGGCACGAGGACGGCGGCCAGGGCCGGGACCACGCC
>Ga0187788_10000048_pt1 | contig 26095 bp, 25 predicted proteins | sample 1015_BV01_MP10_2_FD_133008 | JGI IMG/M metagenome (GOLD analysis project Ga0187788, IMG submission 133008) | Tropical peat soil microbial communities from peatlands in Department of Meta, Colombia - 1015_BV01_MP10_20_MG | ecosystem: Environmental > Terrestrial > Soil > Wetlands > Peat | place...
CCGGATCGCCACCTTTGAGACGCACGTAGCTGATTTGCGCCACCGAGCCTGCGGCGACATTTTCAAATGCGCCGGCGCGCAGGATCGCTGCCTCCAGCGTCAACTGCGGCGCGAGCCCGGTTCGCACCTGCGGTTCGGTCGGCGGCGCGCCCGTCTTGTAATCGAGGATCGCATAACTGCCACTGCTGAGGCGCTCGATACGGTCGGCGCGTGCGGAGAGGATGAAGCTTCTGGCGCCGAGGGGAATTTTGAGTTCACCCCTGATTTCCCCGTAAACCGTCGCAAGCGAGGGCCGACGTTTTCGTTCCCAGTCAGCGAACCAGTGTGCGATGTTCAGGAAGCGGGGCCACCAGAACGCGCGGGCTTCGGGAAAATCCTGCAGCCACGCAAAACTCTTCTCACCGAAGGCGGTGAGATCGCGCTCGGGGTCGGCGGGCAGGGTCTGGGCAAATTTCCTGGTGAAGTCGCCGATTGCTTCATGGATGACGCTGCCGCGGTCGGCGGCGCCCGGCGCGGTGTCGACAACGTCAAGCGGGAACAACCGCAGCACGTGCTTGGCGTAGATGGTGTAGGGGTCACGTAACCAGTTTTCTATATCAGTGACCGAGAGCCGGTCGGGACGCGTCGCGAGTGGCGGCTTCGGCTCGGGGCGCGGCACCGGCTCGGGAGGTGCGTGCGGATCGTCGAGCGCACGTGCAAGGTGCAGATATTTCTCGCCGCGGCCGAGTGCTGCCTTCCAGCGTTCCTCGCCGGCAAGCGCCGCGATGCGCTGGACGAAGCGCGACGTCACCGCCGGAGCGCCCGCGACCTTGGCCGCGCGCGTGACAATGACCTCAGGAATACCGAGCGCTTGGGCAAAATCATGCGCTGCCAGACCGACCCGCAATTCAGGTAGATTGAGGCCAAGCCTTTGTCGCATTGGACGGCTGAGCCAGGGATCGCTGCGCGTTTCCGGCGGCCAAGTGCCTTCATTAAGCCCGCCGAGCACGACGCGATCCATTGATTGCAGGCGCGCCTCAAGCGGACCGAATATGCGCACGCGTACATTCGTATTTTCCCGCATTCGCACCGTGCTGGTGGATGCGATCGCCTGGAACATTTCGACATAGTCTGCAACGGCAATCGGGAGCTCGGATGCGGCAGGAGTTGCCGTCAGCTCCTCGAACAGGGCAGAGAGTTTTATACCGTCAGCGCCGGCGAAACCGCCGATGACACCGGCACTGTCGCGCGATAGCGTCGCTACGAGGTCGCGATGCCGGCCGGCCAGATCAGCAAGCTTGTGGTCACCGCGCGGCAACTTTTCGAGCGGCGCAAATGCGGTGGCGAGCTCGGTCACGAAAGCGGTCGCGGCCTCAAGCTGAGAGTCGGTCACGAGCTTGCGCGGATCGTTGCCATGCATCGAATCGCGTTCGGCTTGATAGGTGGCCAGCGCATGCGCCAGCCCGGCGCTCCCGGCTTTCGGACGCGGGCCACGCAAAATCGCCCGTTCCAACGCGGCTATCGCGCGATCGTGGTCTCGCTCCGTAGCGCCAAGCCGAAACATCTGGTGCTTGAGCAATGCGAGTAGCGGAACCGGCGCAACGCCGCCAAGCGCGGTTTGCGCGGCGAGGCGGGCAAACACGCCAGCCGGAGTGTCGCTTAGCCGGTCACCGCCGGAATCGTCTGCGGTGATTTTCCAGCGCTCAAGTGCGGCGAGCACGCGGCGGGCGAGCGCACGGTCGGGCGTGACCAGCGCGACGGTCTTGTCTGACGTCTGGGTTGCCTCGCGCAATGCGACTGCGGCGGCAAGCGCTTCCTCTTCGGCATTGCCGGCCTCGACCATCGACAGGTTGCTCATCGCGGCGTCGGCTTCGGCGGAAAAATCCGCAACCTCCAGCCGCTTTCGCCATAAGTCGGTCGTGCCGGCTGGCCTCATGGCTTCAGAGATGAAAGACGCATGGCCCAATGATGTGCAGAGATCTTCGACGTCACCGCGGACAATACCGATACGTGCGAGCAGTGCCTGCATGGCGAATTGCGGATGACCGGCGCCCGGCATTTTGCTGTCGGAACTTTCGCTAATCGCACGCCATGATTCATCATCGAGGTTTTTATCGAGGCCCGGCAGGACGACCGCTCCATGTGGTAATTCCGCGATGGTGGCCAGCAGTTTCGCTGTTGCGGGCATCGAGCCCGTTGATCCTGCGGCAATGACCGGAGCGTTCGACTTCTTTAGTCGCTCGGCTTCGGCGTTGATCAACCGGTCGCGCCGCTTGACGGGTTCAATGAGGTTTCGATCCTCGAGATACTGCGGCCATTTTTCCCCGATGATCTTGAGGAATTCGAAAGAGAGCTTCCAGTATTCGTCAAGCTCGACGTGAGTTTCGCGCACGACCCCATCGAGTTGATCCCAGCTGACCTCGCGGGTGGTCATGTCGTCCATTAAGCGGGCGAGATCGTCAGCCAAGGCAAATGCCGAAGCGGGGGTGTTGGCAACGAGTGGCGTGCCCTGCGCACCGTGAAGTGCGCGCGAGGCAGCCCATTCCCCGATCAACCTGGCGAGCACCAGGCGGCGCTCGAGCGGTGTCACCGTTTCCTGCAGATCGAGCGCGGCAGATGCCAGCGCGCCCGTCGCAGCATCGGCGAAAACAATTTCGTCCTCGTCAATGTCGCCGATTGCGGCGATGCGCGGCAAGATCGCCGCCTTGCCCCCGCTCGTGTCGAGAAATACTTCCCGCGCCAGCCGGCACGCCCGCCGCGTCGGCAGGTAGAGCGTCGCCTCTGCCAGCGCCAGCGGATCGCCCGTGGCGGGAAATCCAGGAATGAGCTTGCCAGCGAGCAAGTATTCAAACAGCGTGCGCAAAAACGGCGCCGAGGCAGGGATGTTGAAGACGCGGGGTTTGGTCGCCGGCATGTGCGAATCATACACGCTTACGCGTGGGGCTGATCAAATTGTACTGTTGCGGATCGCGGCCTCCGCCAGGGCGAGCGCGTCCGGCGTGCCGACATGCATCCAAATGCCTTCCATTCGAAGACCGTGCAGCCGTCGCGCTAGCGATGCTTTTTCGAATAATGACGTCAGCGAAAGTTCCCCTTCCGGCGCGCCATTAAAAAGCGCGGGCGACAGAATTGCGGCGCCCGCATAGACGAAGGGTGCCACCTCCTGCTCGGCGCGCATGTGCAAATGGCCATCGGCGGTCATGGCGAAATCCCCCCGCCCCGAATAGCCAATGCTGCCGGCCGTCGGTGCAAGCAGCAAAAGCGCATCCATTGTGCGAGGGTCGAAAGCCTCGGCGAGCCGCGCGAGATTGGGCTTTACGCCGTCGATCCAGATAGTATCGGAATTGATGTGAAAGAAAGGGGCATCGCCCAGTTCGGGCAAGGCTTTCCTGACACCGCCGCCAGTACCAAGCAGCAGCCCGCGCTCGTCGGAAATGACGATCTGCGGCCGCTTTCGGTGCGCCAGATGCTTCTGCATCTGATCGGCGAAATGGTGCACATTGACGACCGCGCGTTCAACGCCGGCCTCAACCAGTCGATCCAGCACGTAGTCAATAAGCGGCTTGCCGGCAACTTTCACCAGCGGTTTCGGCATTGTGTCCGTAAGTGGCCTCATGCGGGTGCCGAGTCCCGCGGCGAGAATCATGGCGCGGCGCGGACGGATCTTTGTTGGGGGTGGTGCGGCCATCGATCAAACTTTCAGCGGCGGCACATTGGCACGATACCAGGAAGCAAGCGGTGCGAGCGCGGGATGCGCCAGCGAGCGCTGGAGATAGGCCGATACCCGCGGGAGATGACGCAAGTATTGCGGCTTGTGGTCGCGTCGCTCGAGCCGTGCGAAGATACCGAGAATCTTGGTTGCGCGCTGCGCCGCGAGTGTCGCATAGGCACGCACGAAGGTGGGCGCGTCGAACGCGGCATTGGCCGATCGGCGCGCGCGCGTGTAGCGCGACAGCAACGCGATCTCCATCAATTCGGGCACGTCGACACGCGCGTCCTGCAACAACGAGGCGACGTCATAGGCGGCCGGGCCCATCACCGCATCCTGGAAGTCGAGCAATCCGATCCGGGCGGTACCCTCTCTTTCCGGCAGCCACAGGAGATTGGGCGAATGAAAGTCACGTAACACCCAAGTCTGCGTATCATTCGCTATCGCCAGCAAGGCGTCGCGCCAGAGCGCGCGATAAGCGTCGCGCTTGGGGGCGGAAATTCTGGTTTCGAGTTTGGGCAGATACCAATCGAGCAGAAGCTCCGCCTCGATCAGAAAGGCATCAATGTCGTAGCTTGGCAGGCGATAATTGACACCCGGCTCAACCGGCAACACGTCTTCCAGCGCTTCCTGATGCAATTCGGCGAGCAAATCGGCTGCCATCTCGTAGCGCGATTCAATTGGCGCCGGTGGATCGTCTTTCACGATCAGTTCGTCGCCGAGATCCTCGATCACCAGAAGCCCGGCTTCGCGGTCGGCAGCAAAGATTGCCGGCGCCGAGAAGCCACGCGCGCGCAATGCGAGCGCCATGGCGACAAACGGTGTGACGCTTTCGGCCAGATGCGCGATTGTGCTGTAAGATTTCCCGCTGAGGACCGGAGGTCCGTCCGGCCGCTTGGGTGAATTCATCAAGATATAAGTGGCGCCATCGCGGGTGAGCCGCTCATAACTGCGGGTCGAGGCATCGCCTTGAATACGCCGACGCTCGGCTCGGCCGAAATCCGAACGATCAAGAAAGCGACGAATCGTGAGAATGCGTTCAGCCCGCGCCGCGAAAGCACCGTAGCCGGTGATGCGGACGTTGCGGGCATTCGGCCCACTCTGCGGGTCCAGCGTCAAAGCGATATCGAGCCGATCGGGTGGCAAATGACCGGCCGCCCGATCCGGCCATTCCACCAGGGTCACCGCGCCCTCGGGCGCATCGTCGAAGCCCAACTCGGGTAACTCGGCCGGCCCCGTCAGCCGATACAGATCGACGTGCACAACAGCAAAACGCGGCAGCGTGTAAGTTTGTGTCAGCGTGAACGTCGGGCTCGGCACCTCGATGGTATCGTCGCCGGCAAGATAGCGGATAAGAACTCGGGCAAATGCAGTCTTGCCAGCTCCGAGATCGCCGGACAACGTGATCACATCACCCGGCTCGATGACGGCTGCGACGTCCGTCATCAGCGAATAAGTGGCGGCCTCGTCAGCGATGGTGGCCGTAAAACTGTAATCGCCGGAAACGGTGGGGAGCATCGAATCATCCGTTGCAGGATGGATACCTTATAAACGGATGGCGCAGTCCCACGCCAGAATCGCGCGTCGCACGCACAGGCTGGTGCCTTTATGCCGCCGATTGTTTGACGATGTGCTCCACCGGAAACACGCAGGTAACGGTGGTGTCTTGCCCGGGAGCGGAATCGATCGTCACCGTTCCACCGTGTAACTCGACGAAGGAACGCACAAGAGATAGTCCGAGACCGGGACCACGATGCTGCGAACCTTTTGAATCGGTCTCGAACCAGTCGAAAACCTTGTCTTTTGCCTCCGACGCGATGCCCGGTCCGTGGTCGGTCACACTGAAAATTACGGCGTGCGGACGCCGCTCGGCCAACAGCGTAACTGTTTGGCCCGCCGGCGAGAAACCAACGGCGTTGGAGAGCAGGTTGAACAAGATCTGGCGCAAGCGCCGTTCATCGGCTGTGAAACTGCCGATATTGGCCGGAGCGCGAATGTCAAGCGTAATCCGGTTTTTCACCAGCCGGTCCTGCACGCCTTCTGCGGCGGCTTCCATGCTGGCGCGGATGTCGACCTCGCCCAAATTCAACGTCATGGCGCCGGCGTCGATAGTTGCCAGGTCGAGAATATTATTGATGAGCGCGAGCAGCGCATTTGTTGAGGCGGTAATGTATCCGAGGTATTCGCCTTGCTTTTGAGTCAGCGAGCCAAAAGCCGGATCGCCGAGCAAATTCGCGAATCCGATAATGTTCGTGAGAGGCGAGCGAAGTTCGTACGACACGTGGTGAACGAAATCGATCTTGATAGAATCCGCAGCCTCAAGCGCTTCGTTGCGTTCACGCAAGGCGCGCTCAACGTTGACGCTATCAGTCCTATCCTGGAACGTGACCAAGGTAGCGCCGTCGGGCAGGGGCATCGTGGCCAGATCAAGCACCGCACCGTCACGTCGCTCGATACGCGCGCTGATCGGTTCACGATTGTCGATTGCGGTCACCGATTCGCGCAGATTCCGCCAAACTGTGTTGTCATCGTGTAACGCCTGGCACCACGCGGTCACCGCTTCAACATGCGGATGCTGGTCGAGCGCATTCTGCGCCAGTTTCCACATGCGCTGGAACGCCGGATTGTGCAGGCGGACACGGCCATCACTACCGAACACCGCTACAGCTTCGGCGACATGGTCGAGAGTCTCGGTCTGAACCTTGATGAGTGCGTCGTACCGGCGGTACATGTCCAAACGCTCGGTGACGTCGTCATAGAGATAGGTGACGCCACCCTCCGGGTTGGGCGTCGTGACCACGCGCAGCGTGCGTCCATCGGGCAGGTGCCACATATGTTCCTTCGGCTCGACGGCGCGATAAGCTTCGTACAGCTGCTGCTTCCATTGCCGGAAATCCTGCTCCTCGGGCAGCTTGCGTTTGCTGCGTAGCAAATCGAGCACGGCTGCATCTGTCGGCGCCTGATCAAGAAAGCCGGCGTCGAGTTCAAATTGCGAACGGAACGCGGTGTTGTAGAAGGTGAGTTTGCGGTCGACGTTAAACACCGCGACGCCGGTTGCAAGCTGATCAAGCACGCGCCGGTGCGCCTCGACCATGCGTGCAAGCTCCGCGCGCATGGTCTCGACATCTGTACGATCGATAGCGATGCCAGAACTTCCGGCTCCGCTCGGCGCATCAATAACCTCGAATATGCGGCGTTCGCCCGCAGCGATGGCCGGCAATCGTCCGACGTATGACTCCTTTGCAGTGCGGGCACGCTCGACATCCGTGCGCGCGGATTGATCAAGCAGTTCTAGCCGGCGCGCCACGGCGTCAGCCGGAGTTTCAGCTTCTACTGCGTGGGCATAAGCCGAATTTACAAAAACGAGCTGGCCAGTGTTGTCGCGTGCCCACACCGGAGCAGGCAGAGAATCCAATAGCGTCCGCATGGTTTCGACATCGCTCAGGAGCTGGTCGTGGCGCCCCGCGAGATCCAAGAGCTCTTGCTCAATGCCACTGACGTCGCGCAATCGCAGCACTGCGCGCCCCGCGATAGCGCGTCCTTCCGCCTCGATAGGACGCCCGACGCGGGTGGTGAGTGTCATCACGAAGCCACGGCCATCACGACGTAAAATGTTGACAGCCTGTTCCATGCGGCGCGCAGCCACCGGATCCAGCCAGGTGCCGAATGCAAGCACTCGTTCGGAAACACCGGCGGATGTAACGATGGAGATGTCACCGAGGATTTCCGGCTGCTCGGTGCCTGCCGCCCAGGTCACCAATATCTGCGGCTCCGACAACAGCAGCGCTTTGAGCAGGTCCACCTCGGCGTGCAGTGCACCAATTTCATCGCGCGTATTGATTTCGGCGCGATCGGCGAGCCTGCGTGCGCGAAATAGCACGACGCTTGCAAAGAGACCCAAACCGAGCAGAGCAAGGAGAAGCGTCAGCAATGTAATTTCTTGCCCGCGAAGTGTGGAAAGAGCACGACGCGTGGCATCGATCGCGATCGTGCCCAGACGCGTGTCAGCGCGGGCCGCCGAGCCCGGCATGATTAAGAGATTTACGGTCACGAAGGCGGCGAGGAATCCGCCCCGCCACGGACGAGAACGCAGCCTCTCGTTCGCCGTCCGGATTGTCTCCGGCATTCAAACTTGCCCCAGGATGCAGGGGCGGCGTCCGCCACGCCGTTCCCCGCGAATCGGTCAACTTTACCCCCAAGGTGAATCGCACCGAAAGAGTCCAGACCGTGAACAGACCCCGTAAGGGCCAAGGTTTTCAGCTATTTCAGCGTTGCAGCGCGCTTGACCATGTCATCGATGTTGATGTGGCCCAGCGCGACAGAGACTGTGCGCTCCGTTTCGGCAAGCGCCGGTCGAACCACGTGATGGACGAGTGCGGAGCCAGGCAGTGGCAAGTCTCCGATGTCCTCGGCGGTGGCCGCTGCACGCAAAATATCGTCCGCCGTGATGCGGCTGCGGTCGCGCGCGAGCGCGTATCCCCCATGGGGTCCGCGGATACCTTTGAGGATGCCGTCACGCACCAGCGCTTGCAGCACCGGCTCGAGATGGCGCGGTGGCAACCGGTGACGGGCGGCTAACGCCTTGGCCGACACCGGGCGAGCATTGGCATTGATTGCGACGTCGATGACGGCCGCGATAGCAAGCACACCCTTGCGGGAAACGAACGGCATTGGCCACACCACTCACGGTAGCAACATAGTAAGCGGTATTAGGCTACGGTCTCAAATCCGTCTAGCCCTGGCAGACGGACATTTCGTCTCAATTGCCGGTTGAGCCGAAACCACCGCTTCCGCGTGCGGTTTCGTCGAGAGATGCGACTTCCAATATGCGTGCGGTTACAACCGGCGCGATCACTAATTGAGCGATCCGCATGCCCCGCGTGATCGTCACCGGTTCGGCGCCCAGGTTTACCAGCAGGACCAGGATCTCGCCGCGGTAGTCGGCATCGATGGTACCCGGGCCATTGAGCACGGTCAGCCCGTGCGTCACGGCGAGGCCGGACCGCGGCCGTACTTGCGCTTCGTAGCCTTGCGGAAGCCCGATCGCGATACCGGTTGGCACGAGCGCGCGGGCGCCCGATACAAGCGTGAGTGGCTCGACAGCGGGCACTGCCGCAACGACGTCAAGCCCGGCGGCGTGCGCGGTCTGATAGGACGGTAGCGGCAAATCTTTGCCGTGCGGCAGTCGCTGGACGCGGACCTCAGAAAAGGTCTCGTCCACGGCTCTCCTAACTCGGAGATTTGATGCCATCGGACCGGGCTCTTTGGCTGTCGCGGGAAGACACCCTAGCCCCTATGTTTGCGATCTAGAACCTTAGATAACAAAACACCTGTGCGTAATTCGAAATTGGCGCCGAAACTATTTTGCAAGTGCATCGGCAATGCGCGCGATCAGCGTGGCCGCCACTTCGTTCTTGCTTTGCGGTTTCCAGGCTTCAACGCCCGAGGCGCGCACAAGCATTATTGTATTGCGATCACCACCCATAACGCCTGATTTAGGCGAAACATCGTTTGCCAAAATCCAATCGCAGCCTTTGCTGGAGAGCTTGGCTTTTGCGTTGGCGACAATGTTTTCAGTTTCCGCGGCAAAGCCGATCACCAGGCGTGGCCGTTGTGTCTTTCGTTTGGCGATCATGGCAAGAATGTCGGGATTTTCCACGAGCGATAGCTCGGGGGTTGCTCTGCCCGCTTGCTTCTTGAGTTTTTGTTCAGCCGCATTGGTAACGCGCCAGTCAGCGACGGCGGCGGCGAAGATCGCAACATCCACCGGCAGTGCATGCTCGACGGCTTGCAGCATTTCGCGCGCGGTCTCGACCCTCACTGTTTTCACGTGCGCCGGATCGGGTACGTTAACCGGACCACTCACAAGCGTCACATCGGCTCCGGCTGCGGCGGCTGCCTCCGCGATTGCGTGGCCCTGCTTTCCGGACGAGCGGTTGGCGATATAGCGCACCGGATCGATCGGCTCATGGGTTGGGCCGGAGGTCACCAGTACACTTCGGCCTTGCAGCAGATGCGCTGCTCCGGCCGACAGCAGTTTTTCGATCGCGGCGGCAATTTCCAGCGGCTCGGCCATGCGGCCAAGCCCTCGCTCATGCGACTCTGCCATTTCACCTTCGTTGGGGCCAACGAGCGCGACGCCGTCCGCGACAAGCTGTGTCAGATTGCGCTGCGTCGCCTTGTTCGCCCACATCCGCGGGTTCATCGCCGGCGCCAGAAGAATTTTTGCAGTCGTGGCCAATAGGACCGTTGTAGCGAGATCGTCGGCATGACCGCCGGCCAGTTTTGCCATCAAGTCGGCCGTCGCTGGCGCAACCACGATCAAGTCGGTTTCGCGTGCGAGCCGAATATGTCCGATATCAAACTCGCCGGCGAGATCGAACAGATCAGTGAATACGCGTTCGCCAAGCAGCGCGCTCGCGGATAGTGGCGTCACGAATTGCTCGGCGGCTTTTGTCAGGATGCATCGCACCGCGATGCCGCGCTCTTTGAGCCTGCGAATGAGGTCGAGCGATTTATAGGCGGCGATTCCACCGCCGATGACCAGAAGCGCTCGCTTCGTACCGGCCGGCACAATGCGGGGAGCAGTTGGCTCACCCTGCTTTGCCGGGAGCGAACGCAGTTCGATGAGATCGAGCGCCTCCCTGCCGGTGTCTTCCGCAGCTTCCCGCAGGATCGTGCGCACCTCGTCTTCGACCGAGCGGCCGCTTCGCGCCGCGCGCAAACGCAGCAGCTTCTTCAGACGGTCATCGAGCTGGCGGACGGTAAGAGACGCCATGAAAATCCCTTTGTATGAAATAGCTTCGCACAAATATGATTTCAATGCAATCATTGCAATCATATTGCACCCCTAATGTCACACTTGACGCGCACGCAACACTCGGGTATTTAACCGGATAGTTATTTAACTGGATGGTTGAATAATTGATGACGACCGACCGTCTCAGCCTGACCTTTGCGGCGCTCGCCGATCCCACGCGGCGCGCAATTCTTGCCCGGCTCGCTCTTGGTGAAACGTCGGTGCTGAAACTTGCAGAGCCGTTCGACATGAGCCTGCCCGCGGTTTCCAAGCATTTGAAGGTGCTGGAACGGGCCGGTCTCATCACGCGCACCCGCGACGCCCAGATGCGTCCTTGCCGTATCGACGTGCGGGCGCTCCAGGACGCTGACCATTGGCTCGAGGAGTATCGCCGCCTCTGGGACGAGCGGCTCGATCGATTGGATAACTACCTCCAAACCCTGCAAGCGAAGGAGAAGAAGCGTGAGCGTAAGAAACAACCTCGATCTTGAGCAGGATCCGCGTTCTATCATCGGCACGCGCGTGCTCGATGCGCCACGCGCGTTGGTGTTCTCGGCGTGGACCAACCCGAAACATCTGGCGCAGTGGTGGGGACCAAATGGCTTCACCACCACGACGCAGGCCTTCGAATTCCGCCCAGGTGGAATTTGGCGTTTCGTGATGCATGGGCCGGACGGCCGTGACTATCAGAATCGCATCATCTTCGACGAAATCGCTCCGCCAGAACGCATCGTCTACCGACATGACGGCGGCGACGATGTAGAACCCGTGCAATTTACCCAGACGGTAACATTCGAGGATATCGGCCGCGGTCAAACGCGACTGACCTGGCACGGCACGTTCCCGTCAGCCGAGGAGCGCGCGCGCGTTATCAGGGAATACGGCGCCGACAAAGGCCTGGTTCAGACCATGGCGCGGCTCGCCGACTACGTGGTCACTGTGTCGGCAAAGAACGCGTAGATGTCGCTAGGCAAGCGCACGCAGCGCGCTGCGCAGATCATTTGGGCGGCAATCGGTCACCAGCTGTTCGATCGCTGCGTGAGTCTGTCGCCACAGCGGAAAACTTCTGGCGAGCAGCGCGCGGCCGGCAGCGGTAATCGTCAATTGCCGGCTGCGTTTATCTTCCTTGTCGACCGAAACCTTTACCAGCCCCCGGCGTTCGAGCGGTTTAAGGTTGGCCGTAAGCGTCGTGCGATCCATCGCAAGCAGGGCCGCGACACTGCCGATACTCGGTGGTTCCGGCCGGTTCAGCGACATCAACAGCGAAAACTGGCCATGGGTGAGATCAAGCGGACGGAACACTTCGTCGAAACGCCTCGCCAAAGCGCGCGCGGCCCGCTGGACGTGCAGGCACAGGCAGGCGTCGCGCACCTGGTGCGTCGCGGACAGTGGCAATTCATGACGGGTTGACATCAGCTATATTATGTTGATATCAACCTATTTGTCAAGAACAGGAACCCGATGGAGGACGAGTTATGCAGGTGCAATCCTATTTGTTTTTTGATGGCCGCTGCGACGAGGCCATTGAGTTCTACAAGAAGACGCTGGGTGCCGAAGTCGACATGCTCATGCGCTGGAAAGACAGTCCTGACAAATCAATGTGCACGCCCGGCAACGAGAACAAGGTCATGCATGCGTCATTCAAGATCGGCGAGACCAGGGTCATGGCCTCCGATGGTCGCAATACGGGAAATCCGGAGTTCAAGGGTTTTGCGCTTTCGCTCAATGCGAAAGACGAATCCGACGCCGATCGGCTCTTTAACTCGTTGTCCTCCGGCGGAAAGGTGATGATGCCGCTTGGCAAGACATTCTTTTCGCCTCGCTTCGGCATGACGACCGACAAGTTCGGTGTGAACTGGATGGTCATAGTCGAACCCTGACAACAGCCACTTCGCAACAGAAGGACGAGCACGATGGCCGGTGATTTTGCGATGTCGCGCGTATTCGATGCCCCGCGCGATCTGATGTGGAAATGCTTCACCGAGCCGGAACGCATGAAACAATGGTGGGGCCCAAAGGGCTTCACCGTTATCGCTTCGAAGATGGATTTGCGGGTAGGTGGTACATACCACTATGGCATGAAAGCGCCTGATGGCACACCGATGTGGGGCAAGTTCATCTTCCTGGAAATCGTCCCGCCCGAACGCCTGGATTTCGTCAACTCTTTTTCCGACGAAAAAGGCGGCACTACGCGGCATCCGGGCCATATGTCATGGCCGCTCGAGATGCACTCGACGTTCACCTTCGAGGAATTACCCGGCGGCAAAACCAAATTCACTGTGCGTTGGGCGCCACATAACGCGACTGAGGACGAAAAGAAAACCTTCGATTCCGGCCGTGACAGTATGCGCATGGGCTGGAGCGGTACCATGGAGAAGCTGGAAGCGTATCTCGCAAAAACCAAGTGAAGCCTGGTCAATCGCGTACAACGGAGGACGTCATGGCGATCGCCGAACACAAGATCACACCGTGTCTGTGGTTCGACACCGAAGCGGAAGAGGCGGCAAAGTTTTATTGTTCGATCTTCAAGGATTCCCGGATCGGCAAGGTAAGCCGCTACACCAAGGCCGGACATGACGTTCACCACAAGCCACCGGGCTCGGTGATGATTGTTGAATTCGAAATCGAGGGACAGACATTCACCGCTTTGAATGGTGGTCCGAACTTTAAGTTCAATGAGGCGGTCTCACTCCAGGTGCGTTGCGAAACGCAGGCGGAGGTCGACTATTTCTGGAGCAAACTCACGCAAGGCGGTCAGGAAGGTCCGTGTGGCTGGCTCAAGGATAAATACGGTTTGTCATGGCAGGTCGTGCCGGCCGCGATACCGAAAATGATGACCGACCCGGATGCCGCGAAATCCGAGCGCGTCATGAATGCATTCCTGAAAATGAAAAAACTCGACCTCGCGGCGATCGAACGCGCTTATGAAGGGCGGACCCAATGACCACCGCCACCAAACCTACGACATACGGAGAAGGAACCGTCACCTTGACACGCGTGTTCGATGCGCCTCGCGCGTTGGTCTGGAAGGCATGGACGGATCCGAAAATGATGGCGCAATGGTTCGGCCCCCGCGGGTTCACCAATCCAGTCTGCGAACTCGATGTGCGGGTCGGCGGCAGGTTGCGCATCGTCATGCGCGGGCCGGACGGCAACGACTATCCGATGAAAGGCGTGTTTCGCGAAGTCGTTGTGCCGGAACGGCTCGCGTTCACCAACATCGCAATCGACAAAGACGGCAGGCACCTGCTCGAGGGTGAGACCACAGTCACTTTTGCCGAAAGCGATAGTAAGACCACGTTGACGCTGCGGACTCGCGCAGTCGGGGTTGTTCCGATAGCGACGCAAATGCTCGCTGGTATGGAGGCGGGTTGGATGCAGAGCATCGACAAGCTGGAAGAATTCGTGGACAGCAGCGGCTGAACCACGTCACACGAGCAACCAGATGATCCAGGCGAGCAGCGCGGCAATCACCCAGAGTGCCGCGGCTGTCCACCGATTGCGCCTCGCTTCCGCCGCACCAATGGCAGCAACGGTCTCCGAAGAAAGTACCAGCCCGTCGCGGGTAATATCGTCCAGTTGATCGAGCAGCGTTCCTGCGCGTGTGAGCAGGCTGGGCACCTGTCCGAGGAAACGGCCAATCTCTCCGGCGCCTTCGACCGCGTCCTCCAGCCTGCCAGCAGGGCCAAGATTGCGCGCGATCCATTCGCGCACGACGGGGTCGGCCGTACTCCACATGTCGAGCTTGGGATCAAGCGAGCGAGCAACGCCTTCCACGACAACCATCGTCTTTTGCAGAAGAATCAATTCGGGCCGCGTGCGCATATCAAACAGACCGGTTACCTCGAACAGCAGCATCAAGAGCTTCGCCATCGAAATATCTTCGGCGGTGCGATTGTGAATCGGCTCGCCGATGGCACGAATGGCTTGCGCGAAGCTCTCGACGGAATGGTGCCGTGGCACATAACCCGCGTCGAAATGCACTTGCGCAGTCCGCTGATAGTCACGGGTGATGAAGCCGAACAGGATTTCGGCAAGGAAGCGCCGTTCTTTCGGCCCCAGCCGTCCCATGATGCCGAAGTCGACGGCCACCAGCTTGCCGTCACCATCAACGAACAAATTGCCTGGGTGCATGTCGGCATGGAAGAAACCATCGCGCAAAGCATGCCGCAGGAAACTCTGGATCACATTGTGGCCCAGCGCCGGCAGATCGAAGCCTTTCGCTTCCAACGCGCCATGATCGCTGAGGCGAATGCCATCGATCCATTCCAGCGTCAGTACTTCGCGTGCGGTACAGTCCCAATCGACCGTCGGCACCCGGAAGTTGGCATCCTTGCGCGTATTCTCCGCCATCTCGGAAGCGGCGGCGGCCTCCAGACGGAAGTCCATTTCGATTGCGACTGAACGGGCGAGCGTGGATACAACCTCGATCAATCGAAGCCGCCGCGCTTCGGCCGAAAATGCTTCCGCCTTGCGCGCCGCAAAGAAGAAAGCACTAAGGTCGGATCCGAAACGGCGCTCGATACCGGGCCGAAGGATTTTCACTGCGACCGGCTTGCGCGCGCCGTCAATCTCGATCTCGGCACGGTGGACTTGCGCAATAGATGCCGCCGCGACCGCCGGCCCAAAACTTGCGTAAACCGCGGAAAGCGGTTTGCCAAAAGCGGAAGCGATGGCTGCCTCGGCCTCGCTTTGCGGGAACGGCGCCATCTTGTCCTGCAGACTTTCCAGATCGTGCGCGATCGTTGCGCCGACAACGTCCGGCCGGGTGGCGAGGAATTGGCCGAGCTTGACGTATGTCGGGCCCAGCTTGGTCAGTGCAGCAGCCAGCCGGCTTTCGCCGCTTTTTGCGCTTGGCCGCTCGATCAGGCGGGCGAGTGCGATGGCCGTCTTGGCCGGCAGCGGCAAAGGCCGCCTATCGACCAGCGCAAACACGCCCTCGCGCGCAAACACAAAACCAGCGCGGCTAAGGCGGAGCAGATGAGAAATAGCAGCGATCACAATCGCCAGCCCGAGTGCAAGGCTACCACGCCGCCGGTCATCGGTGAAAATGACACGCGACGAAACCCGGCAGCTTCGATCATCTTTGCGAAAGCCTTCGGCTTTGGAAATTTGCGAATCGATTCGATGAGATACTGGTAAGCCTCGCGGTTACCGGTCACGGCTTCTCCTACACGCGGAATGACCTGGAAAGAATATAGTTCATAGAGGGCGTCCAGGCCGGGTACGTCGACCGAAGAAAATTCAAGGCACAGGAAGCGCCCGCCAATCTTGAGGACGCGATAAATTTCGTCCAGCGCTTGCCCGATGCGCGGCACGTTGCGGATGCCGAAGGCTATGGTCGCGCAATCGAAACTGCGATCGGGATAGGCAAGCGTCTCGGCGTTGCCTTGTTCGAATGTCACGCTTCGGTCGCGCGCGCGTTCGCGGCCAACGTCGAGCATGTCGGGATTGATGTCGCACACGACGATGCGGGTACCGGTGCCGCCGGCCTGCGCGATACGGAAAGCGATGTCGCCGGTTCCGCCGGCCAGATCGAGGACGTTGAAGTCGCGCGCATTTTTCGGCGGATTGACCGCCGTGACCAAGGCATCTTTCCACGCCCGGTGCAGGCCGCCGGACATCAGGTCATTCATCAAATCGTAACGCCGCGCGACCGAGTGAAAAACGTCGTTTACCCGCCCTTGCTTGTCCTCGAGCGGCACTGTCTCGTAGCCGAAATGGGTGTGTTCGTTGCCGCGGGGCATGACCAATAGTCCTTGTCGGGCAGGACCATAGCGCGGGTGGCTTGAGGGCGCTATGTGTCAGCGCGGGAGCGGTTAATCAATGCCGGAATTGCCAGAAGTCGAAACCGTACGCCGCGGACTGGCGCCTGCCATGGAAGGGCAACGCTTTACGAAGGTCGAGGTGCGGCGTGGCGATCTGCGCTGGCCGTTGCCCAAAGGCTTCGCCCAGAAGCTGCATGGCAAGACGGTTGAGGGACTGGGCCGCCGCGCGAAGTATTTATTGGCGGATCTTTCGTCCGGCGACGTATTGCTGATGCATCTCGGTATGTCGGGCTCATTCCGCGTCGGCAAAAACAATGCGTCGGCCCAATACTATTACGAGCGTTCGAAAAGCATTGCGCACGACCATGTCGTTTTTCACATGTCGAACGGCGCGACTGTGACATTCAACGATCCGCGCCGCTTCGGCTCGATGAAGCTCGTGCCACGCGTCAAACTCGAGAGCGAACCGCTGTTGCGCGCGCTCGGGCCCGAGCCTTTGGGAAATGAATTCGACGCGGCGATGCTTGCGAAGGCCTGCGCGGGCAAAAAGACATCCCTCAAGGCTGCGTTGAGCGACCAACGCGTCGTCGCAGGTCTCGGCAATATCTACGTCTGCGAGGCGCTGTTTCGCGCGCAACTGTCGCCAAAACGGCGAGCCTCGACCATCGCCGACCGCCACGGCAAACCGAACGAACGCGCGGAGAAACTGGTCGTTGCCATCAAGGCGGTACTGATGGATGCAATCGAAGCCGGCGGCTCCTCGTTACGCGATCATCGTCGTGCCGACGGTTCGCTTGGCGATTTCCAGCACAATTTTCGGGTCTATGATCGCGAGGGCGAGCCTTGCCCAAATTGTAAAGGCAAGATCAAGCGCATTGTGCAGGCTGGCCGTTCGACCTTCTATTGCCCGTCATGCCAGAAATAGGCACGCTACGCGGCCTGAATGCCGGGGGATCATTATCATGCGCAAACTCGGGCTCGTCACCCTGACGCTCGCCGCTATTGTTGCCGCCACCGCACAAGCTGCGCAAGCCGCGGATTATCCCGATCATCCGATCCGTTTCATTGTTCCGCAAGCCGCCGGAAGCGCCACTGATACCGTCGCTCGCATTCTCGCCGCCGAACTGTCGAAAGAATTCGGCCAGCAGGTGATCGTCGACGATCGCCCGGGCGGTGCACTGACCATAGGCCTCGATCTGGTCGCGAAGTCGGCGCCGGACGGCTACACAATCGGGATGGGCCCGATTGGCGCGCTCGCCATTACCCGGCACATGGTGGCGAAGCTGCCCTACAACATCGAACGGGACTTTCAACCGATTGCGCTGGTCGCGCGCGGACATTTATTGCTTGCGGTCTCGCCGCATTTGCCGATCAATTCAGTGCGGGAGCTGATCGACTACGCGAAGAAAAATCCCGGCAAGCTCACAAATGCGTCGTCGAGCAATGGTTCGCCCGGACATGTCGGCGGCGAACTGTTCAAATACATGACCGAAACGGAAATTGTGCACGTGCCGTACCGCGGCGGCGCGCCGGCAATCACCGACCTGATCGCGGGGCATGTCGATCTCATGTTTGAAAGCCTGCAATCGATTGCGCCCTTTGCGCGCGATGGCAAGGTGCGCGCGCTTGGCGTCAGCGGTGCCGCGCGCTCGCCGGCGTTTCCCGAATTACCGACCATTGCGGAAGCCGGTGTGCCCGGATATGTCGCGCCGACCTGGACGGGCGTGATCGCCCCGGCCGGCGTGCCGCGGCCGATCGTGGACAAGCTCAACGCCGCGATCAACAAGGCGCTCACGTCGGAAGCGTTCAAGGAGAAGTTCGCCAAGATCGGCGACGAGCCAGCCGGCGGAACGCCGGAAGAGTTCGCTGCAACAATCAAGGCCGATTCCGCGAAATGGGGCGATGTTGTGCGTCGCTCCGGCGCAAGACTCGATTAAGCCAAGGATCAAGTCATGACCTACGAGAACATAATTGTCGAAACGCAAGGCCGGGTTGGCATTATCCGTCTTAACCGTCCGCACGCGCTCAATGCCCTCAACAAGGCGCTGATTGCCGAACTGACCCAGGCAATCGAGGCATTCGACGCCGACGACAAGATCGGCTGCATGCTGATTACCGGCAGCGACAGGGCTTTCGCCGCGGGAGCCGACATCAAGGAAATGGCGGACAAGCCATTTATCGAGGCCTATCTTGGCGATTTCGTTTCAAATTGGAATGCCGCGGCTTATGCGCGCAAGCCAATCGTCGCTGCCGTGGCCGGCTTTGCGCTTGGCGGGGGGTGTGAACTTGCCATGCAATGCGACATCATCATTGCCTCGGAGACCGCCAAATTCGGTCAACCCGAGATCAAGCTTGGCGTCATTCCCGGTATTGGTGGTACGCAGCGACTGGCGCGCGCGGTCGGCAAGGCCAAGGCCATGGATCTGATCCTGACCGGACGAACGATGGATGCGGCAGAAGCCGAAAAATCCGGCCTGGTGGCACGCGTGGTGCCATCCGCTGACTTGATGGTTGAAGCCATGAAAGTTGCCGAAACCATCGCCAACATGTCGCTGCCATCGGTGCTCGCGGGCAAGGAAGCCGTCAATCGCGCATTCGAAAGCGGGCTCTCGGAGGGCATGGCTTTTGAGCGGCGCATATTCCATTCGTTGTTCGCGACCGAAGATCAGAAGGAAGGCATGAAGGCCTTCATCGAGAAACGTCCGGCAAAATGGAAAAACAAATAGTTATTTGCGCACGCAAATGACTCTCACGACCGCCGCCTTCGCGTCGCCTTCCGTTGCAGGGACAACATTTTGCGCTACAAGAAAATCGCGGATTGTCTGGGCGGTGATGAGGCGCACCGGCGGAACGGTCGGCTCGGCACTGGCAAGCACGACATTTTGCATTTCCATCATGCCGAGGAATTGCCCTTGCGGGTCGAGCGCAGCAGCACCGGAATATCCGGCCATTGGGACCGGCCGACGCAGTTCGATCGCATTGCCGTCGGCAAGTCGTGCCTTGATCTCGGTGAGTTTCTTGGCGCCACTTTGCTCTTTCGGATCGGGGATACCAATCAAGGTCACATCGCCTTTTTTTGGCGCAGCAGGGCCAAGTGCGAGCGGCGCCAGCTTGCGCCGGCCGTAAACACGCAACAGTGCCAAACCTGAATTCCTGTCTTCGGCGATACGCTCGGCGTCGCCAAGACCATCGGCGATGATGACCTGGCATCCGCTCGCGAGCTTGCGTTCGGTAATGATGTGGCCACGCGCACTCACGATCAGTCCATTCCCGTATTCGACCGATTTCATCGTCGTCGCGAAAGGCGAATTGCGCTCGGGAAACGGCGAGAAAGCGCTCACCATGGCCGCGGTCACCGGCGCGACAATGGTTTCCATCATTTGATCAAACAGCAGCGTGAAGCCGCGGATTTCGCCGTCACGGGCGTATGCGCGCACGGAAAACATCTTCAAGCCTTGCATGCCGGTGATAAAGAAACTGTCGTCGCGCAACGCACTGGATTCAATTTTGCGTGTGGACGGCTCTTTCTTCTGTTGTTCGAAGAGTGCGGCAAGCTTGAGTTCGGTATCCTTGAAGCGGAAGGTTTCGACCTGCACTTCGCCGTGCGCCGCCGACCAACGCGTCCCGTGCGCGGCATCGCGCACTTGCGGCACCAGTTTTATCGGCAGGCCGAGACGCGCGCCCGTCGAGGGATCCGTCAAAATGGTCCAGCCGAACTCGTCTTCGTGGCTTTTGGCAGCCGCGAGCAGGTTGGCCCGCTCGGTGGGCGAAAGCACGCCTGTGATTTTTGACCTCGCACGTTTCTGGAAATTTTTTATCGCCGACAGAAAGGGGTCTTCGCTATTGATCGAGCCAGTATAGTCACCCGACCATAAGAGCGCCGACTGGATCTTCAGACGTTCGCTATCGGAAATAATTGCCGTTATATCCGTAGGCGGCGCGGCTAGGGTCGACTCGGTCTTCAAGGCGGCCGTTTTTGCAGCGGTGGTCGCCGGCGTTGCAATTTTTGGCGCAGTAATTTTTGGCGCCGCATGTCGCGCAGCATGTCGCCCGGCATGGACCGGCTTTGTCTTCTCGGCAGCCTGATCGGGCTTTGGTATGATTCCAGGCGAATCCTGCGCCAGCGCCGGACCGGCGCCGAGCAGAAGCGCAAGCATCACCGTGAGCTCACCCAAGCGCATTGTATTGGCGCCGCCCAGCCGTATTTTTGCGGCCACCTTAGCCGATAGAGGCGAGGGCGCAAGGCGGGCTGGGGACTTCTGCGCTGATGGTTACCGGGTCGCGCAACATTTTGCGCGCGCATGGTGTTTTGCAAAACCGGGTTCGCACGTTCTCCCGTCATGCGGTAGGTTAACCTTGATGCTCGACGCCAAAGAACTTGAACGCTACGCCCGCCACATCGTGCTGCACGAAGTGGGCGGACCAGGCCAGGCCAAGCTCAAGAGCGCGCGCGTTCTGGTGATCGGCGCCGGCGGGCTCGGGACGCCGGCGCTGCTCTATCTTGCGGCCGCCGGAGTCGGCACGCTTGGTGTCGTCGACGACGACGACGTGTCACTATCGAATCTGCAACGCCAGGTGATTTTCGCCACCGATGATGTCGGCAAGGCAAAGGTCGAGAGCGTCGGCAATGCAATAAAGAGTCTAAATCCGCACGTGAGCGTCGAGCCACATCATGTGCGTCTGACGGCGGCCAATGCGCTCGACCTGATTAAGCGTTATGACATCGTGGCCGACGGATCTGATAATTTCGCCACGCGGTACCTTGTCTCCGATGCCTGCTACTTTGCCAAAAAGCCTCTCGTCACCGCTGCGGTCGGCACCTTCGATGGCTCGCTCACCTCAATCCGCGCGCATGAAACAAGGGCCGATGGCACGCCTAATCCGACCTACCGGTGCCTGTTTCCCGAGCCGCCGCCGGCTGGCACCGTACCCGCCTGCGCCGAAGCCGGAATCCTTGGTGCGCTGCCGGGCGTTCTTGGCTCGATGATGGCGCTGGAGGTGATCCGCGAGATCGTCGAGTTCGGCCAAGGTCTCGTGGGCCGCTTTGTTATGGTCGATGCCCGCTCAATGCGGTTCGAAACGCTGACCTATGCGTGGGATCCCAAAAATCCCTTGTCAGGCGAGTCACCGACAATCAGGGATTTGTCGGTCCACAAATGATGTCGCCCGCGTCCGCGCGGGCTTTCTCATTACAGCATCGAGGGCAGGACCCGGTCCGGTGGCCGATGGCCGTCGATGAACGTCTTGATGTTGATAATGACCTTCTCGCCCATATCGATACGGCCTTCGATGGTCGCCGAGCCGGTGTGCGGCAGCAGGACGACCTTGCCCGCGCGCGCGAGCTTGACCAGCTTGGGATTGACCGCCGGCTCATGCTCGAACACGTCGAGCCCGGCTCCGGCGATTTCGCCGGATTCGATCAGGCGAGCGAGCGCGTTCTCGTCGATGACTTCGCCGCGCGACGTATTGACGATAAAGGCCTCCGGTCGAAGCATCTTGAGCCGTCGCGCCGAGAGCAAATGATATGTCGCCGGCGTGTGCGGACAATTGACCGACACAATGTCCATGCGCGCGAGCATCTGGTCGAGGCTTTCCCAGTAAGTCGCGTCAAGCTCTTCTTCGATCTTGGGCGCCACCCGCCGCCGGTTATGGTAGTGGATCTGCAGGCCGAATGCGCGCGCCCGGCGCGCGACGGCCTGGCCGATGCGCCCCATGCCGATAATGCCGAGGCGCTTGCCCCAGATGCGGTGGCCGAGCATCCAGGTCGGAGACCAGCCCATCCAATCCTTCTCCGCGGTCAGCACATGGGAGCCTTCCACCAGCCGGCGCGGCACCGCCAGGATCAACGCCATGGTCATGTCGGCGGTATCCTCGGTGAGGACGCCGGGCGTGTTGGTGACGGTAATGCCGCGCTGAACCGCGGTAGCGACATCTATATTGTCGACGCCATTGCCGAAATTCGCGATGAGCTTGAGCTGTTCGCCCGACTTGCTGAGGACGGAGGCGTCAATCCGGTCGGTAACGGTCGGCACCAGGACGTCGGCGACCTTCACGGCCTCGGCAAGCTGACTTTGGGTCATCGGCTTGTCGTCCGGGTTGAATCGGGTGTCAAAAAGTTCCCGCATTCGCAGCTCGATGGAATCGGGCAGCTTGCGCGTCACAATCACCAGCGGCTTCTTGCTTTTCGCCATCTGCTCTCAACCGCGGAAACTGGCGGTGATACCGCCGGGAAGCGCCGATTTAGCCCTCATTAACCGGGCTCGCCCACACTGCGCGTCAGGCGAAATCCGTGCTTTTTTCCTAACAGATGGCCGTGACAACACAAAGCTTCCGCACCGCGCTCGCGGGCCTCGCGCTGGCAGCCAGCATTGTGGCCGTGTGGCCGGCTCCCGCCTGGTCAGCCGGGGACCTTACCACTGGCTCCGTAAGCGGCTTTCCAATCCCACGGTTCGTGAGCCTCAAGTCTGACCGGGTCAATGCGCGGTCGGGGCCGAATAAGGACCAGGACGTCCGCTGGGTCTATACCCATGCAGGCATGCCGGTGGAAATCACCGCCGAGTTTGAGAACTGGCGCCGTATTCGCGACTGGGAGGGCGCGGAAGGCTGGGTCTATCACTCACTATTATCGGGCAAGCGCATGGCCATGGTGGTGCCGAAAACGAAAGACGAACTGGTCCCCCTCTATCAAAGTGCGGATATTGAATCGGCGGTATCCGCTCGCCTGCAATCCGGTGTGCTTGGCGCAATCAAATCCTGCAATGGCAACTGGTGTCAGTTCAGCGGCAAAGGCTTCGACGGCTATATCCGCCAGGAGCGCCTATGGGGCGCTTATCCAAATGAGAAGGTGGAGTAATTCCCCCTAAAACGAAACGCCCGGCACAAGGCCGGGCATGAAAAACGGGGCTTAGAGGGCAACCAGCGCGACTACTTCTTGCGCCGCAGTCGCACAACAACGTCAACGCGCGCAATCTCGAAGCCTTCCGGCGGCGTCGGAGTCTTCCCGACGGTTACTTCCGCGTCTGGAATATCAAACACCTCGTCCTCGCCCTCGACGAAGAAGTGGTGATGTGCCGTCACGTTCGTATCGAAATAGGCCTTGGAGCCGTCGACCGCGACCTGTCGCAATAGGCCAACTTCGGTGAACTGGTGAAGCGTGTTGTAAATGGTGGCTAGCGATACCGGCACCTTCGCGCGCGTCGCTTCCTCGTACAGCATTTCCGCGGTCAGGTGACGATCGCCTTTGCCGAACAAGATCCAACCCAAGGCCATCCGTTGGCGGGTGGGACGCAAACCGACCTGTCGCAACATGGCCTTGACGTCATGCCAAGGACAACCGGTGAGTGCAGCACGCTCCGGAGAGTATCCGGCGTCGGTCTTCATCTTCGGTAGACCCATGGTGCGCGTTGGCATCATTCTGGTTACGCCTGAACAGCCAGCCCCCAGGAGAAGCCGACAAAAACTGTTTGTGTGCATCATATACGAAATCGACTTCGCAGATGCAACCGCTTCGCAATTGACGGAAGTGCCTTATTGCCGCGGGTTTTAAGCAAAATCTGCCGGTCACCCACTGCCTCGCCATCTTTGCCCGCTAGCTTGGGTATGTTACCAACTCGGGCATGGGAATTCAGCCAAGCCCCCTGCACGGGGAAGCGACGCCTATGGACAGCCGGCGGCACAGCTTCGAGTACGAAGATTTGCTTGCCTGCGGCCGCGGGGAACTGTTCGGCGCCGGCAACGCGCAGCTGCCTCTGCCGCCAATGCTGATGTTCGATCGCATCGCCGAAATCAGCGAAGGAGGCGGCGAGCATGGCAAAGGGATGGTCCGGGCCGAACTCGACGTGAAGCCGGATCTCTGGTTTTTCCTCTGTCACTTCAAAGGCGATCCGGTTATGCCGGGATGCCTCGGGCTCGACGCACTCTGGCAACTTGTTGGCTTCTTCCTTGGCTGGCTGGGTGCGCCGGGCAAGGGCAGGGCGCTCGGTCTCGGCGAGCTGAAGTTTTCCGGCCAGGTTTTGCCCTCCGTCAAAAAAGTTATCTATGGCATCGATATAAAGCGGGTCATGCGTTCGAAACTGGTACTGGGGATCGCCGATGGCTGGCTTTCGGCGGACGGCAACGTGATCTATCGTGCAAGCGACCTTAAGGTTGGCCTGTTTAAGCAGGACGAGGCATTGCAGCCTGGCAGCGCTTGAGGCCAGCGGAGGGCCTTGCGGAAGTTCCTCGGCCAGCCAATCTTTGGCTCAATCAGCAGCAAACTGCGGCAAAAGTTTAAGGGTATACGACTATGCGACGGGTCGTCGTCACCGGAATGGGCATTGTCTCATCCATCGGCAACAATACGCAGGAGGTGCTGGCGAGCCTGCGTGAGGCCAAGTCCGGCATCACCCATGCCGACGAATTTGCCAAACGCGGGTTCCGCTGCCAGGTGCAAGGCATGCCGACCCTAGATCCGGCGGGATCGGTCGATCGCCGCGCCATGCGGTTTCTCGGACAGGGCGCGGCCTGGAATCATGTCGCCATGGAACAGGCGATTCGCGATTCCGGCGTTGAAGAAAAAGATATTTCCAACCCTCGCACTGGCATTGTCATGGGGTCGGGCGGCCCCTCGACGATCGCGATCGTTGAGGCGGCCGATATCACGCGCGAAAAAGGTTCACCCAAACGCATCGGACCATTTGCCGTGCCGAAGGCAATGTCGTCCACCGCTTCGGCGACGCTCGCTACCTGGTTCAAAATCAAGGGCGTGAACTACTCGATCTCGTCGGCCTGCGCGACGTCCAATCACTGCATCGGCAACGGCGCCGAGCTTATCCAGTGGGGCAAGCAGGACATGGTATTTGCCGGCGGTTCGGAAGAGCTGAGCTGGACCATGTCGAACCTGTTCGACGCCATGGGCGCGATGTCGTCAAAATACAATGAAACGCCACAGAAAGCCTCGCGCGCCTACGACGAGCATCGTGACGGCTTCGTCATTGCGGGCGGCGCCGGTGTGCTGGTGCTGGAAGAACTCGAACACGCCAGGGCGCGGGGCGCTAAAATTTATGCCGAGGTTGCGGGCTATGGCGCCACCTCCGACGGCCACGACATGGTCGCGCCATCAGGCGAAGGCGCGGTGCGCTGCATGAAAATGGCGCTGGAGACTGTAAAACCGACGGTTGATTATATTAATCCGCATGCCACCGCTACGCCGATCGGCGATCTTAAGGAAATTGAGGCGATCCGTGAGGTGTTCGGGGCCAAGTGCCCGCCAATTTCGGCGACCAAATCGCTCACCGGTCATTCGCTAGGCGCGGCTGGCGCGCAGGAGGCGATCTATTCGCTGTTGATGATGAGCAACGGTTTCATCTGCGAAAGCGCCAATATCGAAAACCTCGATCCCGCCTTTGCCGACATGCCGATCGTGCGTGAGCGCAAGGACAACCTGAAGCTCGGCTGCGTGTTGTCAAATTCCTTCGGTTTCGGCGGCACCAACGCGTCGGTGGTGTTCAAGCGGCTGGATGCATGATCGTTTTGCCTAACGACCGCCAGGTGGATTTGTCAGCCGCCTTGTCATCGGATTGTCGTCTGTGCGCCATACACGGGCTGTCGGTGCGCAACGCGATTCGATTGGATGCATCGCATGAACAAGCCCGTCTTGCCGTCCCTCATTCACTCTCTTCCGCGCAGGCCAACCACCATGGCTGATGTGCACATTGCTCCGCGCGGCACTTTGATGCAGGGTAAGCGTGGGCTGATCATGGGGGTCGCCAACGACCACTCGATCGCCTGGGGCATCGCGCGCACGCTTGCGGCCCACGGCGCGACGCTTGCCTTCACCTATCAGGGCGAAGCGCTCGGCCG
>Ga0187788_10000049_pt1 | contig 26068 bp, 25 predicted proteins | sample 1015_BV01_MP10_2_FD_133008 | JGI IMG/M metagenome (GOLD analysis project Ga0187788, IMG submission 133008) | Tropical peat soil microbial communities from peatlands in Department of Meta, Colombia - 1015_BV01_MP10_20_MG | ecosystem: Environmental > Terrestrial > Soil > Wetlands > Peat | place...
CCCGCGATGGCAAAGCCAAGCCAATGGACGCGTTTGACGTCGATGCCTATGGCCTCTGCGCGCAGCGGGGAATCGCGCCCCGCGCGCATGGCGTAACCGAAGGGCGCGAACAGAAACCGGCGCAACAAAAGCACGCCGATCACCGCGAGCACGAGCGTAAGCAGGTAATAGACCCAGGCTTTGTCGAATGGCGGCGGCGGCCAGACTCCGATCACGCCATTGGAACCGCCGGTCAGCGTCTCCCACTGAAAAACCAACGCCCAGACGATCTGCGCAAAGGCGAGCGTCAACATTGCGAGATAGACGCCGGAAAGCCTAACGGCGAACCAGCCGAACAATAACGCGCCACCGAGCGCAACCAAAGGTGCCGCGACCAATGCGCCTCCCATCGGGACAGCCACCCATTTGACCAACAGTGCCGCGCCGTAAGCGCCAAGTCCGAAATAGGCTGCGTGCCCGAAGGAATGCATGCCGCCAGGACCCATGATGAAGTGCAGCGAGGTTGCGAAAATCACCGCGATCAATACGTCAATGCCGAGAATAAGAAAATAAGGCGAGGCCTGCGCGAGAAGCGGCAGGCACAACAACAGCACGAGCACCGCGACGCCTAGCACCTTGAGCGCGGGTGTCGCGGGGCGGATAGGGTCCTCCGGCTCGGCGATCGAACGCACAAAGACTTGCGGCCGACCGAGCAGCCCGTAAGGCCGTACGATCAGCACCACTGCCATGACCAGGAATTCGGCGACCAGCGTGAGCTTGGAAAAATTGACGGTGATGAAGCTGAAATCAACGACGCCAATGGCGATGCAAACGGCTTTCACCTCGGCAATGATCACCGCCGCAAGGTAGGCGCCGGTGATCGAGCCCATGCCGCCGACCACCACCACAACGAAAGCATCTCCGATCGCGACCAGATCCGTTGCAAGATTGGCGGGTTCACGCGCGACCTGCAGCGCGCCGCCGAACCCGGCGAGCGCGGCGCCAAGTGCAAACACCGACGTAAACAGGACCGCCTGATTAACCCCCAGCGCGCTGACCATTTCGCGATCCTGCGTCGCCGCGCGCACCAGGCGGCCGAAGCGTGTGCGGGCAAGCGCAAAATGCAGTACCAGCAGGACCAGCGGGCCGATGACAATCAGGAAAAGATCGTAACTCGGTAATTGGCGGCCAAGCACCTCAATCGATCCCCGCAAACCGGGGGCACGTGGTCCCAGCAGATCTTCCGGCCCCCACAGCCAGAGCACGGCATCATTGATCACCAGAACCAGAGCGAAGGTGGCGAGCAATTGAAACAGCTCAGGCGCGCGATAGATCCGCCGCAGCAGCAGGATCTCGATCAATGCGCCAATCGCGCCAACGATGAGAGTCGTGGCGATGATTCCGCCCCAGAATCCCAACGCACCGCCGACATGAGTTGCAAACGAATACGCGATGTAGGTCCCGAGCATATAGAGGGACCCGTGGGCGATGTTGATGATGCGGGAAACGCCGAAAATCAGCGATAATCCAACGGCGACAAAAAATAGGCCCGAAGCGGTGGAGAGCCCGTTGAGCGCCTGAAACAGAAACCCGCTGAAGGTCATGAGACGAATAACCTTTCCCCGCGACGCGGGGAAAGGTTAGCCAAGGACATCGCGCGCGGGAACTTAGTTCGTTTCGGCCGGACGCAGTTTTTTGACCTCGGCGTCGCTTGGCAACACTGATGCGCCATCGACGTATTTGAAGTCGACCATCGTTCCCTTGCCGTTCTCGAGCGCGATCTTGCCGACATAGGCACCCATTGTGGCCTGATGGTCGCTGGCGCGATAGCGGAACGGCCCGAACGGGCTGTCGACCTTCAGATCGGCAAAAGCCGCGACCAACTTGTCGGTGTCGGTCGACTTCGCCTTGGCGATGCCGGCCGCTATCGACTTGATCGTCACATATCCGACGAGGGAACCAAGACGCGGGTAGTCATTGAACTTCTTCTGATAGGCCGTGACGAAAGCCAGATGCTCCGGCGTCTTGATCTTGTCCCATGGATAGCCGGTCACCGTCCAGCCGACTGGCGCCTCGTCTTTGAGCGGGTCGAGATATTCCGGTTCGCCCGACAAGAGGCTCACCACCGTGCGATCCTTGAACACGCCGCGTGTATTGCCCTCGCGCACGAATTTGGCCAGATCCCCGCCGAACAGCACGTTGAAAATCGCGTCCGGTTTAGCATCATCGATCGCCTGCGCCACTGCTCCGGCATCAATCTTGCCGAGCGGTGGCGCCTGCTCTGTGACGAACTCGACGTCTGGCTGCGCTTTCTTCATCAGCGCTTTGAAGTTCTCGGCAGCCGACTGGCCATATTCGAAATTGGGGTAGACCAGAGCCCATCGCTTTTTCTTCGCCGCGGTGGCGGCCGGCATCAGCATGGCCGTCTGCATGTAGGTCGTTGCCCGCAGGCGATAGGTGTACTTGTTGCCATTCTGCCAGGTGATTTTGTCGGTCAACGGCTCTGCGGCGAGGAAGAAGACCTTTTTCTGGCCCGCAAAATTCGTCACTGCTAGGCCGATATGCGAGAGAAAAGTGCCCGCGATCATGGCAACACCTTCGCGCGTTACCAGCTCTTCGGCGACCCGCACGGCCTCGCCCGGATTGGCGCCGTCGTCGCGCGAGATCAGTTCCAGTTTCTTGCCGAGCACGCCGCCTTTGCTGTTGATCTCGTCGATCGCGAGATCCATGCCCTTTTTGTACGGGTCGAGGAAGGCAGGCTGAGCCTTGTAACTGTTGAGCTCGCCAATCTTGATGGTTTGCTGCGCCAAGGCGTACGAGGAAAGACTGGCGGCAAAGCAGCCGGCGAGCGCGAACGTGAACAGGTGACACGTAGATTTCATGGCTGAAACTCCTGCGTAGCGGCTGGCCACATCATCGATGCGGTGCGTGAATCTCTCCGTCGTGTCGCCTCCGGCTGGCGAGCTTGTTTGTACGCAAATAGTCCGACCGGCGGCCCGAGCTTGTCAAGCGAGAGTGTCGCTGCCGCGGCAGAACAGCTATCCCGTCGGCTTATCGCGGAATCGGTCCATCAGTGGCTTGTCCTGTCCACCGTCGATTTCGATCATCGTTCCGTTGACCATTTCCATGAGCGGTGACGCCAGCATAACGACCAGATTAGCGACTTCGTCGACCTCGGCGATGCGACCCATGGGGATCGAGGCAGGCGCCAGTTTGTCGGCCTGTTCGTACGAAATTTTCATATCGCGTGACATTGCCTTGACCAGCCCGGCCCAACGCTCGGTACGAACCGGGCCTGGATTAACGGCCACAAAGCTGATGCCATTCTTGCCGTATTGGCCGGCGAGCGAGAGTGTGAGGTTTTGCCCGGCGGCGTTGGCCGCGCCCGGGCAGATTTCCCAATACGAAGGCTTCACGCCGTCGTTGCCGATCAGATTGACGACGCGACCGCCGCCCTGCTTGACCATGATCGGCAGCGCGTATCGCAAGCACCGCACATATCCCATGAACTTGAGTTGAAGCCCTTTCTCCCAGTCATCTTCAGTCAAATGTTCGATGACGCCGCCCGCTGCAGAGCCGGCATTATTGACCATGATGTCGATACGGCCGAGCGCCTTGGCACCCTGCTCAATAAAATTCTTGGCGTCGGTGTCCTTACGCAGATCGGCGGGAATTGCGACGATCTTGCGTCCCGTCTCTTTGGCGATTTCGGCCGCCGTGGCTTCCAGTGGTTCCTTGCGCCGGGCACAGATCACGACGTCGACGCCTTCCTTGGCCAGGGCGCGGGCAATGCCCTTGCCGATACCCTCGCTGCCACCAGTCACCAGCGCGGTCTTGCCTTTCAGCTTGAGGTCCATCGCTTCCTCCCGATTCTTATTTGGACGGTTTGTGCGCAAGCCAGCGGCCGGCTTCCGCCGCGGCGAACAGATCAGCGAGCGCTGCATTGAACGCAGCCGGCTCTTCAGTCGGAACATTATGTCCGGTGCGCGGGATCATCAGAAGGCCGGCGGTCGGCACTGTTCGTTTGAGAAAAACGCTGCCATCGATGCAGGGCTCGTCTTCGTCACCAACGATGATCAGCAGCGGCACGGCGAATTTCTTCAGCGCCGCTTCCATCTCCCACAGGGTCGGCCGTTTTAGCTGAAGATTGAACATGGTATGCGCGTGGCCCTCGGCGGAATGTTCGGACAACATGCGCGCAAATTCAGCGTAACCGCGCGGATCCTTGTTTTTCTGCGCCTGACGCATCGGGGCATCGGCATATTTCGCGGCCGCCGATGCGATACCTTCCTCGGCAAACATTTTGCCGGTCTCCGCGGCCAGGGCTTTCATTCCCTCGCGTTTCTTGGCGTCGGGGGTCGAGCCCCAGCCGCAGCCGGCGGCGACCACTGAAATACACCGTGCCGGCACATGGATGCCGACATGCAACGCCGTGTAAGCGCCCATCGAATGGCCAACCACGTGCGCCTTGTCGACTTCCAGGGCGTCCATGATGGCGACAACGTCATCGCGTGCGATGTCCTGACTATATTTTGCGCTAACGGATGGCACGTCCGAGGGCGGATAACCGCGCTGGCTGTAAGTGATGCAGCGATGCGCGCGGGAGAAAAACCGCATCTGCATTTCCCAGGTGCGATAATCGCCGGCATATTCGTGGACGAATATCACCGGTGAGCCGCTGCCCGCTTCTTCGTAGTAGAGCCGCGTCCCATCTCGCGCGGTGATGTGCGGCATCACGCCCTCCGGGTACAACCGGTCGATTATTTGCACACAAATGAAAGCGGAGTAAAGTCGCGCTCGCTTTCAAGCCATGTGACGAGCAAGATCACGGTTTGAGCGACCACGAGGGGGAATTGTCCATGTCCAGTTTGTCTCGGCGCGGCCTTGCCGCGCTCGCCGCCGCCGTCGCAATTGCGGCGGTCGGAATTGTGTCCCCGGTGCACGCACAGCAGAAACCGGTGATCAAGGTCTCCAGCCTCACGCTGCCGGTGTTCAACCCGCTGGTATGGAACATCATGAAAGCGCAAGGCTTCGACGCCAAGAATGGTTTCGAGCTGGATATTCACGCCTACCCGTCGATCGCGGCGTTCTATGCCGGCTTTGCCACCGGCGAAACTGACGTGCTGATCGGCGGCCCGACAATCCTGCAAAAGCTTTACCAGGAAGGTGTGCCGGTTCGTATTATCGGTACCGGCTTCACGCTTGCCGACCTCGTCATTTTTACAAAAAACGATCAAATCAAGTCGTTGGCCGATCTGAAGGGCAAGCAACTCGCAATCGACATGGGCGGTTCGCAGTTCCAGGTCACTAAGATGTACACGGCTGCGAAGGGAATCGACCTCGGCAAGGACATCATCGTCGTCAATGCCAACTTCGCCGTCGCTCGCGCTCAACTTGAGGCTGACCGCGTCGACGCCGCGCTGGTGATCGAACCCCTGGCAAGCATCATCTTGAAGCAAAATCCGGACTGGAAAGTGATTTTCAACGGAGCACAAGGCTGGAAAGAAATCACCGGACAGGACGGATGGGAAATCGTGACGGCGATGCGTGCCGATGCGATCGCGAAAAATCCGAACGGACCAAGAATGCTGATCGCCGCGTTACAGGACGTCGCCAAATTCTTGCAGTCGAATACGGCTGAAGCCGACAAGATCGCCAACGAAACGCTCAAGCTCCCGCCGGGTATTCTGACCGCCGCACTGGCGAGCAAGCGCCTGCAAATGGTGATTGAGCCTGCCTGGGAGCCGGCCACCCGCAAGACTATTACCGATATGATGGAACGTGCGGTGAAGGCGGGGTTCTACGAAAAGATGCCGGACGAGAAGATCATCTATGCCCCTTAAGCGCGTGAGCGCGTCTTTCCAATGACACCGGAGTTGCGGGAGTCTGTACCCGTCCTGACTTTTCCGCGTCAGACTCTCGTTTCCCTTCTCGTTTTCGCCGTCGCCTGGGAGGCGCTGTCGCATCTGGCGCCTTATCTCGGGATTCCCCCATTTGCTATCCCGAGTTTCGCGCGTATTGCGCGAAGCCTCACGACCATCACACCTATCGACGTCGCAGTGACTCTAGCGCGCGTGATTGCCGCTCTTCTCATATCGTTCGTGCTGGGCCTCGCTTTGGCGATGGCAATGTACCGCTCGAGTTCGCTCGATAAGTATCTGCACCCGATGATCCGCCTGCTGATGGCGGTGCCGGTGGTCTCGTGGATCTTGTTTGCTGTGCTGTGGTTTCCGGGCGTGGAATTCCGTATCGGCTTCGTACTGGTGGTGGTGTGCGGCCCGGTGTTCCTGATCGATACGCTCGATGCCATGCACGGCGTGCCACGCGAACTGCGCCATATGATGCAATCATTCCGGCCAACGACCTGGCAATATTTCCTTAAACTGATGGTGCCGGCGATCGTGCCGACGATCTTCACCAGCTGGAAGGTCAATATCAGCCTGGCGATCCGCGTCGTCACCATCGCAGAACTGGTCGGCGCCGTCACCGGCATCGGCCATCAACTGTCCGTGGCGCAGGAATTGTTCTCCGTCGCCGACGTGTTTGCCTGGACGCTGGTGCTGGTCGCACTTTTATTCCTGCTCGAGGCGATGGTGGCGCGCGCGGAAGCACGTGTATTGCGGTGGCGCGCATGAGTGGTCCGCCGCCCATCGAGGTTCGCGGCCTGCGCAAGGTTTTCCGCCAGACCACCACAGGGCAATCCGTGGTGGCGATCGATCATCTGGATCTCGCCATTGCGCCACGCGAGGTGGTGGCCATCGTCGGCCAGACTGGCTGCGGAAAGTCGACATTTTTTGACCTAATGATCGGGCTGGAAGCACCGAGCGAAGGGTTGATCCACATCGGGGACAAAAGCCCTCACGCCGATTTCGATTTTTTCCGCGGCCGAATCGCGACAGTGTTTCAGCAGGATCGATTGCTGCCCTGGCGCTCTGCGCTCGACAACGCAAGGCTTCCGCTCGAACTCATTGGCTTGCCCGAAAAAGAGCAGCGCGAGCGCGCACTGACCTGGCTCAAGCGGCTTGGCCTCGGCCAGTTCACCAATGCCTATCCGCACGAATTATCCGGTGGCATGCGCCAACGCGTGGCTATTGCGCGCGCATTTGTGGTCGAGCCCGATATCCTGCTCGCCGACGAAGCTTTCGGACATCTCGACGAAGTGACTGCGGCAGAACTCCGCGAAACGTTCCTTGAATTGGCGCGTGAGTGCGGGTCGACCGCGATTTTGATCACGCACCAGCTGGAAGAGGCGATCAGCGTCGGGGACCGCATCGTGGTGTTCGGGAAGTCAGCAAAACTGCTCGCCGACATTCACGTCGCGCATTGGCCAAAATCGAAATACAAATTGCTGCGCGAAGTGATCCAGTCAACATTGCAAAGCAACCATCCTGACCCGAGGCTGAAAGATCCGGGTACAAAACCGAAGCGTAAGAAGAAGCGCTAGCTTTTTAAGATCGCCTTCGCGGCGTCGCCGACGGCCTCAACCGACATGTCAGTATCAAGGAAGCAGACGATCCGGCACGGGCACCCCTCAAGGCCTTCGTAGCGCCAGGGAAATGCGCCGACCACGCAGCGTTTTCCCAGCATCATCTCGATGTCGCCGCCGAGATTTTCCGCATGCAGCAGTCCTTCCTGAAACGCCCAGCTGTGGAACGGGAACATGTCCTGCCGCACCTTGCGTCCGGATTTTTTGTGCGTGAATTCAAAAGTACCGAAGAATTCCGCCGGTGTTTTGCCGTGTTTCTTCGTGAACTCCTCGGCGAGATCGGGCCGCATGCGGCGAATCGATGTGTTCATCGCGTGGTCACAGGAGCCGCAATCCATGCCCCACCACTTGATCTTTTTCTTCAACATCCAGTGCAAGGTGTCGAGATTCGGCCCTGGGTGATAGCAGAAGTATTTCACCAGATCCTGCTGCGGTTGCCCTTCGTAATGTTTGTGCCAGCCGGTGTGCAGGATAAGAATGTCGCCCTCGCGAATATCGGCACCGGCGCCTTCGATCATTTGCGGCGTAATGACCGCCCAGTCGTGCATGTGTTTTGAGATGTCGACCACCACGCCGCGATTGACGAGATAGTCGAGAGGCAGCGAGGCCATATCGCCTTTCCGATTGTCGGTTGCATGCATGGCGCCGTCGAAGTGGGTCCCCACATGCAGCGCCGTGTCGATGCGTTGCGCCACGATCATCTGAGTCTGCAAATTCTGCGCGTAATACATCTTGTTGCCGGCGTAACCGACCCAGCCTGGCGTATGCACATTCATGACGTGGGAGAGATCGACGATTTTCATCGCACCAGTCCTAATAACTGCAATTGGCCGTTCCTAATCGATCACAAGAGCCCGCGCAGCGCCAGATGCGCCCCAAGCAGCAGCAGCCCGACAAAAAGGCACAGCCGGAACGTTTCTTCTTTCACTTTTCCGCGGATGAGTTGTCCCAGACCCATCCCGACAAGCGCCGCGGCGAGCGCGACCAGCGAAGGCCATGCCAGCGAGGTGCGCACCTGGCCGGCATAGGCAAGCGCCACAGCAAGCGTGACTGTGGACACCGTGAATGACAGGCCGAGCGCCTGAACCAATTTGTCGCGATCGAACTCCAGCGATTGGATATAGGGCGTTCCAGGCATGACGAAGATGCCGGTCGCGACGGTGATTGCGCCGGTCGCCGCACCGACGAGCAATCCGAGCGAGGCTTCGGCGCGCCGCGGGACTGCGAAATGCCCTTTGACCAATCCAAAACCCGCGTAAAGCACGAGTGCGAGCCCAAGCCACACCGTCGCACGTCCGTTGTCATCGCGCGGCAGCAACGCCGCGCTGACGAAGGTGCCGATGCAGATGCCGGCAAGCATTGGCCATAGCCGGCGCGTCAATGCGAGCAATCCGCCGCCGGCCACAGCCTGCCAGATATTGGTGACCAGCGACGGCACTACCAGAATCGCCGCTGCCTGCGCTGGTGTCAGCAGCAGCCCCAGGAGGCCGATCGCCACTGTCGGCAGCCCAAGGCCGATCACGCCCTTGACGAAGCCTGCCAGCACGAAGGCGCCCGCAGTGGTGGCGAGAATTGCGGCAGAGTCCACCCGGCCCACTTTCCCGTTGGCGGCGGACCTTGCGTGATGCCATCCACTAAGACAATGCGGATCGCTGCAACCCTGGCTCTGATTTCCGCGAAGCCGCTTCGTTGCCGCGCTGTGCGGTTCGGTGCCATACTTTTCTGTCGTTCAACGAGCTGGAGCCGGGCCGCATGCCGGAAGTATTTGTCGCCAAAGTTTCGCAGTTTCCCGACGGCGACCGCCGCATTGTCACCCATGGTGCGCGCGAAATCGGGGTCTTCAATTGGCAGGGCAAGTTCTACGCCTATGAGAACCTGTGCGTACATCAGGGTGGGCCCGCCTGCGAGGGCATCATCATGCACAAGGTCGAGGACGTCATCGGCCCGGATCGCGGCTGGGTGGGCCAGACGTTTTCCAGCAATGAGATCCATTTCGTCTGCCCCTGGCACGGCTACGAATACGATCTCATGACAGGCGAATGCGCGTCCGACCGAAGCCTTAAACTTAAGAGCTTTGAAGTCGTCCGGCGTGGGGAGGATATCTATGTCGTCGCAAGCTGAAACTGCACGCGCGACCGGGCGCCTGAGTGACGCCGAAATTCAAAGCATGCTGGCGAATGCCGTTCGGCTCTACGCCGAACGCGCAGCGGAGCGCGATGGCGCCCTGCCCGCGTTTGCGCCCGACGCCATAACCGCGACGGAGGCGATGGTAACCGTCACTGCCATGCTCAAGTCAGTTAATTTGCAAGTGTTCGAGCTTGGCATGTGGCAAGCCTGGTCGGGGAGATAGCGCATGATCCCGGAAAGCTGGAACTGGTTTTCGGATAAGATCATGCGGGAGGAACGATAATCATGGATCTTCCGTTAAGTGATTTTCGTCGGATGGAAGTCGAGGAGTTCGACACCGGCAAGCTTCTGGCGCACGCAGCCAAGCAGGCAACTGAACGCGGCTACAAAAATTTTCCCATCATCGATGTGGATTCGCACCACTACGAAAGCGAATCGATCGGAGAGATCCTCGACTACATGGATGATCCTGTGTTGCAACAACTCGCGCGCAGCGCTCGCCAGGCCAATGCCAAAAGTGTCGGCATGCTGCCATCCGGCGTCGGCTACCAGGACATGGGCGGCCGCGTGATGCGCTACGCGGTGCGCGGTCTGGAAAAGACCGAAACTGGCGTACAACGCGACATCGCACTGACCCGCCGCTGGATGGATGCCATCGGCATCGATGTGGCGGTGATGTTTCCCACACCGATGCTCCAACTCGGCCTGCATCCGCAGGTCGAGGTCGAAGTGGCGTTGGCGCGCGCCTATAACCGATGGCTCACAGAACGGGTATTGGCGCATGAGCCACGCATTCGCTCGATGCTTTATTTGCCATTCAACGACGCGGACGCCGCTTTTCGGACCGTGCAGGAGTTCGGCGAAAGCAAAGGCGTTGTCGGGTTCATGGTGACGTCGGCGCGCAATCGGCCGGTACACCATAATTCCTACATGAAGACTTATGCGCTGCTTGAGGAAATGGGTCTGCCGCTTGCGTTTCACGCCGGGTACAATTGGAACGACCAGACCGTCGGCATGATGAATCGGTTCATCTCGGTACACGCCCTCGGCTTCGTGTTCTACAACATGGTGCATCTCGCTAACTGGATCACCAATGGGCTGCCGGAGCGGTTCCCCAAACTGAAGGTGCTTTGGGTCGAAAGCGGCCTCGCATGGGTTCCGTTTATGATGCAGCGCTTTGACAACGAGTACATGATGCGCTCGTCCGAAGCGCCGGCACTGAAGAAAAGGCCGAGCGATTACATGCGCGACATGTACTTTTCGTCGCAACCGATGGAAATGACCGATATAGCGATGCTTGAGCAGACGTTCCGCATGATCAAGGCCGAGACCCAACTGCTCTATTCGTCCGACTATCCGCACTGGGACTTTGATCTACCGTCGACTATCTATGATCTGCCGTTTCTGAACGAACAGGCCAAACGCAATATACTAGGCGGCAACGCGATGAAGCTGTTCAACCTTAAACTGCCGGCGCAAAAGCTGGCCCGCGTCGCATAAGCCGAGTACACGGTGAATGGAGGAAAGAGTGCGCATACTATTAGCGTTGATTTCGTCTGTGTTGCTGTTGACATCCGGCGCTGTGGCGCAGGATGCCGCGGCCACTTTCCCCAACAAGCCGATCAAGATCGTCGTCTGCGTGCCGGCCGGTGGCGGCGTCGATACGGTGACGCGTATCGTTGCCGAAGGGTTGCACCAAAAACTGGGCCAGCCAGTCGTGGTGGAAAACCGGGCGGGTGCCGCCGGCAATATCGGCGCCGAATTCGTGTTTACCTCCGAACCGGACGGCTACACGCTTCTGGCCGCGCAGCCGGCGCCCCTTACGGTCAATCCTTTATTGTACAGAAAGTTGAATTTCGATCCGGCTCAGTTCGAGCCTGTGGCCATCATGACTTCGATCGCCAATGTGCTTCTGGTGCGCCCGGATTTTCCGGCCAAGACCGCGCAGGAATTCATCGCCTACGTCAAAGCCAACCCGGGCAAGGTCAACTACGCCTCGCAAGGCATTGGTACGACGTCGCATCTCACGGCGGCATTGTTCGAGCGGGTCACCGGCACCAAGCTGGTACACGTGCCCTACAAGGGCACGGCCCCTGCGCTCAACGATATCATTGCGAGTCATGTCGACTTCATTTTCATGGAGCTTGCTTCAGCGATCAAACTCCACCAGGCCGACAAGGCGCGCATCCTCGCGGTTGCCACTAAAAAACGCATACCCAGCCTGCCCGACATTCCGACACTGGACGAAGCGGGAGTTAAAAGCTTCGAGTCCGGGACCTGGAATGCGCTCGCCGCACCACCGAAAACTCCCGCCCCGGTGATTGCAAAGCTCAACAAGGCGGTGAACGAGGTGCTTCAGAGCCCGCAGGCGCAGGATCATTTCACCAAGATCAACCTGCATCCCGCCGGCGGTTCACCGGCGGAGGCTGCCGCCTTTATCAAGAAGGAAACCGAGGTTTGGGGCGGCGTGATCAAGGATGCCCACGTGGAGGCCAATTGATATCGTGGTATAGTGCGGCCATCTCACTGGCGATAACGCCGGCAATAAATACCGCGTAAGGAGACGACCATGGACGAGAGAACGCGCGACCCGGTGAAGATCACCGCCGAGGATATCAACCCGCGCTACAACTGGGGCCGGCACCTGCCGGTGCTCGGCACCATGGGCGTCGATTTCGAGGAGCGTGTCGACTACCGTCGCATGCACCGCTATCGCCTTGGCCGCGCACAAGCCGCGCTTGAAGCCTCCGATCTTGGCGCGCTATTGCTGTTCGACGACAACAACATCCGCTATGTCACCTCCACCAAAATCGGCGAATGGGCACGCGACAAGCTTTCGCGTTGGGTGCTGCTCACGCGTGGCGGTGATCCGATCCTGTGGGACTTCGGCTCGGCCGCGGTCCATCACAGACTCTATTCGCCTTGGCTTAAACCGGAAAATTGCAAGGCAGGCCTCGTCGGCCTGCGAGGCACCGTCGATCCCGCCTTCGGCCTGATGAAGCGCCACGCCGAGGAAATGGCTTCGATTCTCAAATCAGCCGGTGTCGCAAAGATGCCGATCGGCGTCGACATCATCGAACCGCCGATGATGTTCGAGCTCGAGAAGGCCGGGCTCAAAATAAAGGACGGCCAGCAAATCATGCTAAGTGCGCGCGAGGTCAAATCGGCCGACGAGATCGCGCTGCTCAACCGCGCCGCCGCAATGGTCGATGGCGCCTATGACGTGGTCAACGAAATGCTGCGTCCGGGCGTCCGCGAAAACGACATCGTCGCCGAGGTCAACAAGTTCCTCTATACGCACGGCTCCGACGACGTGGAAGCGGTCAATGCGATTTCCGGCGAGCGCTGCAATCCGCACCCGCACAATTTCACCGACCGCATGATCCGCCCCGGTGATCAGGCGTTCTTCGACATCCTGCAAGCTTTCATGGGCTATCGCACGTGCTACTACCGCACCTTCAACGTCGTACGGGCCACGCCGGCACAGCACGACGCCTACAGAAAGGCGCGTGAATGGCTGGACAATGCTATCGAACGTATCAGACCCGGCGCCAGCACGGCGCATATTTGCGAGGTCTTCCCGAAGGCGAACGAGTTCGGCTTCCCCGACGAAATGGCGGCGTTTGGCCTGCAGTTCGCGCACGGCCTCGGCCTGAACCTGCACGAGCGGCCGATCATCTCGCGCGTCGTATCGATGGACCATCCGACGGAGATCAAGGAAGGCATGGTGTTCGCGATCGAAACCTATTGCCCCGCCACCGACGGATTTTCCGCCGCGCGCATCGAAGAAGAGGTTGTTGTCACCGATAAAGGCTGCCGCCTGATTTCGCTATTCCCCGCCGAGGAACTGCCTATCAGCGCGAAATATTGAGCGATACTGCCTATAAGATTCGGTCACGGCCGGGCACGTCTCGGCCGTGATGCATTAACAGCGCGGTCGTCAGGCCGGCGCCTTCTCCCTCAGATGCGGGAAGCGCTCGCTCAAGAGTGAGCCGTGATAGAAAGTCGGCGTGAAAGCCGGTTGCGCACGGATGTTGTCGAACCAGGTGACGACGCGCGGTAAATCCTGCCAGTCCGGCTTGCCGAGATCGTGTATGCGTATGAGTGATGGCATCACGGCCACGTCGGCCAGCGTAATCTCTTTTCCGAGCAGCCATGGACCGCCACTGCGTTCGATCTCCCTGTCCATGCGCTCATAGGTGCGGCGCAGACGGGCAAGCGCCGCGTCCATCTCTTCCTTCGGGAAGCCGGTCTGGCCCATTGTGAGCATAAATTCCCGGCGCAATGGCTTGCTCTCCGCCATGGCAACGAAAGCCTCACGCTGCATCCTCTGGAAACTTGGCAGGAAAGCGAGGTTGAAAGTGGGCACTCGCACGGCCGCAGCCGGCATTTCGTCGATGAAGTGCATGAGCGCCCGCATGTGCGCACGTGCAACCGGATCCTCGGGCGTAAAACTATAATCCGGTGCGACCTCGTCGAGGTATTCGGTTATGACCGTGGAATCGATGACGATGGCGCCATCATGGTCGAGCGTGGGCACAACGCCGTTGGGATTGAGTTTGAGATAGTCAGGCTTGAGCTGGTCGCCTTCGAGCAGATTGAGCTTGACCTCATCGAACGGGAGCTTTTTGGCATTGAGGACAAAGCGAACACGTTGGCTGCAGGTCGATTGGGGCGCGTTGTAGAGCCTGAATGTCATTTAAAGCTCCCGTCTCATCCATCATTCGATCGAATGAGGTGTGATATGTGTCTGCTGCATATCCACCATGAAATTTATGGCCATTTTACTTGTGATAGGCCTGCCGGACCTCTTGAGTGGACACGTGCGCAGCCGCCGTTTTCCTCCCTTCAGGCTTAGACGGCGGCGTGAATCCTCCACCTTATGCACACGGGCCCCGCAAGGGGCCCTTTTTTTATGTGCACGGCGCCTCTCGATGGAGATCAACTTTCCAATCCTGTCGGCACGTTCTTGTTTTCCGGTGCGAGCTTCATGCCGGCCGCGAGCGCCATTGTCTCCATTAGTGCCGCGAAGTCTTTGTTCAGGTAGGCCTGCGGATCCGGCTGCAGCGTGGCGTGGCCGAAGTGACCTTGCAGCACTTCGCGCGTAGCCGCCGTCACTGGCATCGGCACATCCATCTCGCGACCAAGCTCTAGTCCGAGATCAAGATCCTTGCGCAGCAATTCCGGAGTGAAAGTCGTCGTCCAGTCGAGATTGACCAGCGCCGGCGACTTGTACCGGGTGAACATCGAACCCATCACGCCGTTGTTCAGGAAGGCGAGGAAGGCGTGGCGCGGCACACCCATCTTGTTCACAAGCAGCGTGATCTCGATCAGATTTTCGATCACCACGCCGAGCATGACGTTGTGCGCAATCTTGCACACGCGTGCGAGATCACCGTCACCGACATAGGAAACGCCCTGAGGCGCGATCACTTCCATGAGCGGCATTATCATTTTGCACGCCGCCTCAGGTCCCGAGACGACGGACGACAGCCGACCAGCCTTGATCACCTTGGCATTGCCCGACACCGGCGCCGTGACATAATCGGCCCCGCGTGCCCTCAGTTTCTTACGTATGTCGGCAGATTCCTCGACCGAAATGGTCGAGCAATCCACGAAAACGGCCGGAGTTTTGCCGGAGCCCGAAACAACTCCCTCCTTGCCGAACAAGACCTGTTCCAGGTCCTTGCCTTCGGACACGATCGAAAACACAACATCGCACGATGTCAGATCGGAAAGCTTGTCGACGATCTTTCCACCCTTGGCGGCCAGTGGCTCGGCCTTGGCGCGAGTCCTGTTCCAGATGGTTACATCGTGGCCGGCCTTGAGCAGACGTTCCGCCATGGGTAAGCCCATGCGGCCGGTTCCGATCCAACCGATCTTTTGTGCATTTTTCGACATCACGAAACTCTCCCATTAAAAAACCTGACGCGGCGCATGACCGGGCTTTAGCCGTTCTGCCGTAATTGCGCCAGTAGCGGCGTCCCGGCATCGGGCGATTGCGCCAGCTTGTAGCGGGCACTCAAAGCGCTATCCTCCGACCAAAATCACTCAGAAGCCGGAAGCCCGCGCAAGACGCTAGTTGCCGCGGTGCATGGGAGGAAGCCGGGCACCAATGCAGGACGCAGTCACGACCATCGCAGTGGACCGCACGCTCGGTCGATCATCGGGCGGCGAGCGGCTTCGACCGATTGCACGCAACGTCTTTCCTTTTGTTGTCGTGGGCGGGATCTGGGAGATCATCGCCTGGACGAACATATTTCCGCGCAGGCTGTTTCCGACACTCGAAGAAGTGGCTTCCTCTTTTGTCCAGCTCACAATCTCCGGCATTCTGCCGCACCACACCATCGATACCTTGATCCGCCTGCTTTCTGGCTTTGCGCTTGCCGGCATCTTCGGCATCACCATTGGTGTATTGATGGCGCGCTCACGTCGCGCCGAGGATATCTTTCTGCCCTTGGTGAGCATTTGCGCGCCGATCCCGGGACTCGCCTATGCGCCGCTGTTTCTGCTTTGGTTCGGGCTCGGGAATTTGTCGTCCGTGCTGCTGGTCGGCTTCGTGTCGGCGTTCCCGATCATCTTCAACAGCTGGACCGGCGTGAAGGCGGTGAAGGAAATTTGGGTGCGGTCGGCGCAATCGATGGGCGCCGATGACCGTCGGCTATTCAGCCACGTAATTCTGCCCGGTGCGCTGCCCTACATCCTCACCGGGCTGCGGCTCGGCCTCGCGCAGGCCTGGCGCATCTTGGTGGCAGTCGAAATGCTCGCAGCCGTTCCCTGGGGCCTCGGCTGGATGATCTTCGGCGCGCGCAAGTTCCTCAATACCGACGTCATGATGGCCGGGATTGTTGTAATCGCTGTCATTGGCCTGATGCTGGAGAAATTCGTATTCCGCAAGATCGAGGACTACACGGTGGTGCGCTGGGGCATGATCACCTCATGACTGAAAAAGGACAAAGCCTGCGTTCAATTATGCGCGCCGCCATCACGCTGACCGTAGCGGCGGCGGCCTACGAGGCGCTGGCACGCAGCGGATATTTCGCACCAGCGCTGTTGCCGACGCTGGGAAATGTCACACGCGCGCTGTTCGCGAGCCTTGCCGACGGCACCATGATTGAGCACGCGGCGTTCACCTTGTATCGCGTGCTGTTCGGCTTCTGTCTGGCGGTGGTTGTGGGAATACCGCTTGGCATCCTGATGGCCCGGTTTCAGCGCGTCGAACATTTTTTCCTGCCGTTGGTGAGCGCGCTGATGCCGATTCCCTCGTTCGCGCTGGTGCCGCTGTTCATGCTCTGGTTCGGCATCGGCAATCTGACCACCGTGCTGATCGTGTTCTATGCCGCGACCTTTCCGATGGTGTTTAATACCTGGTCGGGCGTGCGGTCGGTCAATCCACTCTGGCTGCGTGCGGCCGGCGCCATGGGCGCCGACGAGAATTCTCTGTTCTGGAAGGTCATCATTCCCGGCGCCTCGCCCTTCATCATTACCGGCATGCGCCAGTCGTTCTTGCGCGCCTGGATCGCAGTGGTCGGCGCGGAGATGATCGCGGCGTCCGATTGGGGGCTGGGGTGGGTGATCTTCGATGCCAAGGAATTCCTCAACACCGACGTTATGCTGGCCGCGTTGATCGTCATCGGCTGTATCGGTTACGTGTTCGAGCGTCTGGTTTTCGGTTCGGTCGAAAAGGCGACAGTCCAGCGTTGGGGCATGACGCGCGCGGCTAAAGGGTAAACGATGCAGCCGATCGCCATCCGTGACGTCACGCTCACCTACGACACGCCGGGCGGCAAGGTGCCCGGCGTCAAGAACGTCAGCATCGACATCGACGCCTCCGAATTTCTCTGCATCGTCGGGCCGTCCGGCTGCGGCAAGTCTACGCTGCTCAACATCATTGCCGGCTTCCTGACACCGGCGTCAGGCGAGATCCGCATCGGCGGAAAGCCGGTGACGGGCCACGGCATGGACCGCGGCGTCGTATTCCAGGATTTCGCCCAGCTTTTCCCGTGGCGAACCGCGCTCGGGAATGTCTCATTCGGGCTGGAAATGAAAGGCGTGCCCAAACAGGAGCGTGAAAAGATCGCGCGCGAGCAATTGCGCCTGGTCAAACTCGAGAAGTTCACGGGCTCGTTTCCGCACCATCTGTCCGGCGGCATGCAGCAGCGGGTCGCCATTGCCCGTGCGCTGGCGTACAATCCCTCGGTACTTTTAATGGACGAGCCGTTCGCGGCACTCGACGCGCTCACACGCGATGACATGCAGCGGCTGCTCGCGGATGTGTGGCGGGAAACTCGCAAGACGGTAATCTACGTGACACACAACGTCGCAGAGGCTGTCTACCTGGCGGACCGTGTTATCGTCATGTCGCCCCATCCCGGCACGGTGAAGGCCGAGATGAGGATCGACCTGCCCCGGCCACGCGACCCGCTGAGCGTGGAATTCATTGAATGCCAAAAAGAGTTGCTACGCCATCTCGGCCACGAGACCGGCGCGAATGAGCCGACGAAAACTAACGGCAAGACAAACGCATAAGGGAGGAACAATCATGGCTCAGGAAGGCGGAATAACACGCCGTCACTATCTGGCGATAACCGGAGCCGGCGCGCTTGCGGCCGCAATGGGCGTACGCCCCGCGCTGGCACTGGAAACCGTGCGGCAGGGCTACCAGACCAACATGTGGGGCATGCCGACCTATTATCTCCTGCGCTCCGGTCTGCTCGAAAAGAACGGCGTCAAATTCGAGGAATTCGCGGTGCCGTCCGGCAACCTCACCATGCAACAGATGGTGGCGCGCCAGGTCGACATGGGCACTTATGCGGGACCATCTCTGGCACTTGGCCACGACAAAGGCGGCATGGTCGCCATTGCCATGATCGAATATGTCGGCAAGACCGCGCGCGTGATGGCGCGCAAAGATCTCGGCATCACCAAGGTCGAGCAACTGAAAGGACTGAAGGTCGCCAACCAGACCGGCTCGTCCACCGGCAATATTTTTGTCGACCAGATTGCAACCAAGGCTGGCCTGAAAAAGGGCGACTACCAGGAAGTTCGCATGAACGTCGACGACATGGTGGCCGCCCTGGCCGCCAAGACCGTGGACGCCATGTGCAATGTCGAACCTTACAACGCGATCGCGGAGGCCGACGGTCTCGCCGTGACGATCTCGGAGTTCGATAGTTTCGACAAGTTGCCGGTGTTCATGGCAGCAACACCCGAGTTCGTCGAAAAGAATCCGCAGACCGTGGTCGCTTACCTCAAGGCCTGGCTCGAAGTCGCGAAGGACTTCAAGACCAAGCCGGACAAGGTGGCGGATGTAATCTACGGCTTCTACACGTCTAAGGGTTACACGATGTCGAAGGACACGTTCAGCAAGGCGCTCGCGCGCGTCGAGGTTCAGCCCGGTTGGCCGAGCGACCTCAAGCCCTATATGCAGGCGCAGGCCGAAGTCCTGCTCAAGGAAAACAAGATTAAGGCGATACCCGACTGGGACAAGGTGCTGCGCACGGAGTTCCTCAAGCAGGCTGGCGCCTGACCCGCGTTGCGCTACGACATTAGAGGCCGGCGCACCCCGCGCCGGCCTTTCTGCAAGAACTGACCAACATCGGAGCTACGCATGTCCGCTGCGACCAATCCGCTCAACAAAAGCGGTGAACCCGTCACCTGGAATTTCAAATTGCTCGCGCAAAACGATCTTGGTGGGTTCGGCGGCATGGGCGAAGGCATGTCGGTACAGCTCGCCAAAGACGGCCGGCGTATTATCTGGTTGGCGCATGAAAGCGCGCCGAAAAATTTCACTGCCGTCGACGTCTCCGATCCACGTCAACCGAAAGTCGTGGTGCAAACCGACCTGCCCGAGCCGTACATGCGATCGAACTCGCTGGAGCTCTCCGGTGACATTATGGCGGTCGCTTACCAGACGCAAAAGGTCAACCAGCAGCCGGCCGGTCTCGAACTGTTCGATGTATCGGTACCTGAAAAACCGCGCTCGATCTCGTTCTTCGATTGCTCTGGCGCTACCTCGCGCGGCGTACACCAGCTTTGGTTCTGCGACGGCGAATACGTGCACATGGCCTCAGGCAGTCCCGACTTCAAGCCGAGCCACCCGCAAGATGATCAGTTCTACCGCTGCATCGATGTGCGCAATCCGGCAAAACCGGTCGAGGTTGGCCGCTGGTGGATGCCGGGGACGTCGGCCACCGACAATGTCGCGCCGCCGCCGCGCCACCCCCTCGACAAGGGCTATCGCGCGCACAATACCAATGTCTATCCGCAGCGGCCGGACAGGCTTTATCTCTGCTACATCGACGGCGGCATGTTCGTGATGGACATCAAGGACAAGGCCAATCCAAAGGTGATCTCGCACTGGACCAATTCGCCGCCGTATACCGGCTTCATGCATACGGCAGTCCCGTTGTTCGACCGCGGACTGATGCTCGTGACTGATGAAGCGACCGAGAACGCCGGCAAAGACTGGCCGAAGCTGATCTGGGTTTTGGACGCGCGCGACGAGAAGAACCTGGTGCCGATCTCGACATGCCCGATGCCGCCGGTCGATGCCTACAAGGATCGCGGCGGCCGTTTTGGCGCGCACAACATCCATGAAAACGCCACGGTGCCGACGGCCTGGCAGTCGGACCAGATCGTACTTGGCACGTTTTTTAATGGCGGTTTGCGTGCCTACGACATTTCCAATCCGTACCAGCCGAAGGAAGTCGGCACTTTCGTACCACCGCCGCCTAAAGGTACGCCGGCCGGCGCGGTGCAACTCAATGACGTGTTCGTGGACGAACGGCAGATTGTGTACACCGTCGACCGCCACACCGGCGGGCTCTACACGCTGGAGATGGATTTCTGAACGAACTCTTTCCCTCACCTGCTGCCGGACGCTTCGGGCGCAGGCTCAAGCGCGAACGCGGGCCGCGAGTGCCGGTCACGGTCATTACCGGGTTTCTCGGCGCCGGAAAGACCACCTTGCTCAAGCGTTTTTTGGCGACACCGGAGGGACGAGGCAGCGCTGTCGTCGTCAACGAATTCGGCGCGATTGGTATCGACGATGCATTGATGCGATCGAGCGCCGACGAAACCGTGCTGCTCGGTAACGGCTGCCTGTGTTGCATTACCCGTACCGACCTGCAGCAGGCGCTACGCCGGATGGTGGTGGAACGCGAGCGCGGAGAGCTACCCGATTTCCATCGCATCCTGATCGAGACCAGCGGTCTCGCCGATCCAAGTCCTATCCTGCAAACTTTCGCCACCGACCGTGCCCTCGGAAGCGTATTCCACGTGGAGGCGATCGTGACCGTGATCGACGCCGTCACCGGCGGCGACACGCTCCAATGGTCCGCGGAAGCGCGCAAGCAGGCGATCCTCGCTGATCGTCTTATCATCACCAAAACGGACATTGCCGGTGAAGGCGCCGGCGCGACGCTTGCCGCAAAGTTACATGCACTCAACCCCGGCGCCGAAATTCACGAGGCCATCAACGGTGAGATCGATCCCACGCGGCTTACCGAGCCGGTTTCCGATCAGCGCAACGCATTCGTGGCCGAGGCCGCTCACAGCGACAATATCGGCAGCTTCGTGCTCACTGGCGACAGACGCCTGGCATGGGCCGTGTTTGCCCGCGCGATGGACACGCTTATACAGCTGCGCGGAGCTGATCTGCTGCGCGTTAAGGGCTTTCTCGACGTGGAAGGCTGCAAGGGACCGGTCGTGGTGCAGTTCGTGCAGCACCTCGCCCATCCACCGGTCGAACTGGAAAAATGGCCAGATGAGAATCGGCGAAGCCGCGTGGTTTTCATCACACGGAACATTTCGGAGCGTCAGGTGCGCGATTTGCTGGGGGCGATCGGGGCGCTGGTGTGAATTGCGGTGTCCCGGACGCGGTGCAACGCGCTAGCGGTGCACCGCAGATCCGGGACCGTTATGGTATGGACTTCGTGTCTGATACGGCCCGGGATCTGCGTCGCAGCGCTTCACGCTTCGACGCGTCCGGGGCACAAATTTTACTCCCTTTCACGCCCCGCGATTTCTGCCTGCCAAGGCGCGACGGTGTGCTCGACCCAGCCGATCAGCCAATTCAGGCCGATCGCCATCACCATCAGAATGATGATGGGGACAAACATGGTCGCTGTATCGAAATTATTGGCGGAATTAATGATCACCGCACCGAGTCCCGAGATTGTGGTGAAAAATTCCGCAATTACCATGGCCACCACCGCGCGCCCAACCGCCAAACGAATCCCCGCCATGATGTAAGGCAGCGTCGCGGGCAGCACGATACGTCGCAGGATCACCAGGTCCGGGGCCACAAAGGATTTTCCAACCTCGATCAAGGCCTTCGGGACGGCGACGACGCCGAGCCATGTGTTGATGCAGATTGGAAACAGCGCCATCAGGAATACGATCGAGACTTTGACCGCAAATCCGAGCCCGAGCCACAGGATCAGCAGCGGCACCAACGCCACCAGCGGCATGGCGTAGCCGGCGGTGACGTAAATTCCGAGCGCGGCCTCGGCCACACGGAAGCCGCCAATCAGCAGACCAAGCGGCACGCCGACCAGAATCGCGAGCGCGTAGCCGAGAAAGAACGGCCGCAGGGATTCAAAAAGCGCCGACCATAATTGCCCGCTAACTGCCAGTTCCCAAAACGCAACCGCGATCGCCGACGGATAGGAGCCGAACACGGGATTGACGCGGCGGCCGAATATTTCCCAAAGGATGAGCATGGTCACGATCGACCCGAGCGTAATCACCCAACGGGGCAGCGGCTTGCGTTCAACCGCGTCCATTTCCGGGGCGGCATCCGTCTTTTGCTGTCGGTTCACGATATCGACCATCAGTGCACCGTGGTGCCGTCGTGAAGCGCACGCCAAACCTTATAGCGGGTCTCGGCGAATTCGGCGGTACCACGCATTTTTTCAAGATTGCGCGGGCGCCTGACCGGCACCGTCATGATTTCAGCGACGCGCCCTTGCCGCATGATCACGATGCGATCGGAAATCAGCACCGCTTCATCGATGTCGTGGGTCACGAACAGGATGGTCTTCTTGGTGCGGGCGTGGATATCGAGCAATTCGGCCTGCATGGACTCCCGTGTCTGTGCATCGAGTGCGCCGAATGGCTCATCCATCAACAATACTTTAGGGTCAATGGCGAGCGCGCGGGCAATGCCGACGCGCTGCTTCATGCCGCCGGAAAGCTGGTGCGGGCGGCGATTTTGGGAATCTTTCAGGCCCACCAAATTGAGGTATTCCTCGGCTGTCTCGCGCAAGGCCGTTCCGCGCATCCCTTTCATTTCGAGCCCGAACATCACGTTCTGCAAAGCGGAGAGCCAGGGCAGCAGTTCGGCGTGCTGGAACACCATGCCACGGTCGTAGCCGCAGCCGCGCACCTCGCGCCCGTCGACGGTGACGTGTCCGGAAGTCGACGGATCGAGCCCCATGGCTACCCGCAGTGCCGTGGTCTTGCCGCAGCCCGACGGCCCAAGCAGCGCAACAATCTCACCGTCGTGAACGGTGAAGCTCACGCGGTCGAGTGCCTGCACATGATGAAGCTCACCCTCGACGCGCAAGGTGAAACGCTTGGACACGTCGAGGAAAGTCACCTCACCCATTCAATTCTCCAAGCTGTAGTTCGTGTTCAGTGACCGACGACCTGGAGCGCTTTTTCGCGATACTCGGGCGCGGTAACGGTCTTCAGGTCGAGCGGCGTCTTCAATCTGCCCGCTTTCACCATTTGCTCCTGAATCCATTGGATCTTGTCCGCCGGCAACGGCAGCGTCGCATCAACGGCATGATGCTGAATGGCATCATCATACACGAAAGCGGGACGTGGATCGTCGGGCTTCGCGTGGATGAGCTCGCGCGTCAGCGCGATTGTCTCGTCCCTGTGCGAGAGCGCAAACCGCAATGCACTCATTTCGGCGGCCAGAAATTTAATGGCATCGTCGCCTCGCTCTGCCAGTTTCTTGGCGGTGGACACTAAGCACACCCGCAGGAAATTCGGGACAGCATCGCGACCAGCGACCAGCAGGTGAATATTCTTTGGCGCAACGGGCTGATATTCGTTCGATACCACCGCGGCGTCGACAACGCCGCCGATCAATGCCTGGTAGCGGTCATTGTCGCCACCGACAGCGGCAAGTCTTACGTCGGCATCAGAGACACCGAATTTCGCCAGCGCCGAACGCGCGAGCATGTCGGGCATGGAGTTCGGGGCAGATACCGCAATCTGCTTGCCTTTCAAATCCTCGACTTTGGCGATCTTGTCGGTGGCATAAATTCCGTGCGGCACCACGATCCAATGGCAGCCGAGCAGCTTGACGTCACCACCCTTGGAGTCGGCAGCAAACACGCCTTGCGGTCCGCCTTCGAAGCTGTCGAGCTCGCCGGCGATCAGCGCCTTCAACGCGAGCTGATCATCCTTGAACTGCGAGATTTCAATCTTGAGACCTTGTTTCTTGGCAAAGTCGCGCGTCGAAACCATCAAGAAAATACCGGCGTCGGATTTGGCGTTGATCAGCCCGTGTTTCCAGACCTTTTCCTGTGCCCTGACGGGCGCAGAAAAGGTGGCAAGGAACGCAGCGACAGCAATTGCGCTAATAGCGGCCGTCCGGGACCCAGTTGTGCGCATGTGAAGTTCCTCCCTGAATTCCAGTTCCGTAGGGGCCTCTGATCGGGCCTTTATTCCGGTGAGTTTACATCAATTTTATCGCTGCGGGCGTTCCCAAGACCAGTGTGGAAGACTAGCCTTTGGCCCGCAAGCGTCGGCACAAGACGCATTCCGCAATGGGGCAGTTGGCCGCGAGCCTTCGGCTCCGATTAGTTCAGGGAGCTGAACGCTATGACCCAACGCTTCACCCTTTCCGTCAATGGCAAGTCCCATACAGTCAGCGCTGATCCGGACATGCCATTGCTCTATGCCTTGCGCGACGATCTCAGACTCAACAACCCCCATTTCGGCTGTGGCCTGGCGCAATGCGGCGCTTGCACGGTGCATCTCGACGGCCAGCCGACGCGCTCTTGTATTACCGCAATCTCGACTGTCGGCGATGCAAAGATCACAACGCTGGCAGGCCTCGGCACGCCCGAGAAACCACATCCGCTGCAGACCGCGTATATCGAGGAGCAGGTGCCGCAATGCGGCTACTGCATCAACGGCTGGCTGATGACTGCCGCCGCTTTTTTGCGCGACAAAAAAAAGCCGACGGACGCCGAGATCAAGGACGCTCTCTCCGGCCTCAAGTGCCGTTGCGGCACACACATCAGCATTCTGAAGGCGGTCAAGCGTGCCGCCGAGATGATGGGTTGAAGGAGGGTGTCATGACAAAATTCGAACAGACTTCCGCATTCACCCGGCGCTCGGTTCTGCTCGGTGGCGGCGCGCTCGTGGTTTCTGTTGGCAGCGCGGTATCGCTCGACACCTTACTATCGATTCAGGCTGCGTTCGCGCAGGGCGCCAAGCCGGCGCTGACCCCCGACCAATTGTCGTCCTATATCGCCGTGAATGCCGATGGCACCGTCTCTGCCTTTTTCGGCAAGATGGACATGGGCCACGGCCTGCATGTCGCGATCGCACAGATCGTTGCCGAGGAGCTCGACGTTCCTTTCAAGAACGTCAAGGTCTACATGGGCGATACCGCCAATTCGGTAAACCAGGGAGGCGCCTCCGGTTCGACCGGCATCCAAATGGGCGGAAAGCAGATGCGTATGGCGGCGGCGGAAGCGCGCCGCGTGCTGGTCGACATGGCGTCCAGCCAGCTATCCGCACCGGCCGACAAGCTGATTGTTACCGACGGCGTGGTGAGCGTGGGCGACGACAAGTCCAAGTATATTTCCTACGCGCAACTGATCGGCGGCAAATATTTTAATGTGCAGCTCGAGTGGAACAAGCAATACGGCAACACCCTTTATGCGCCTGGCAAGGCGCAACCAAAGAACCCGAAGGATCACAAAATCGTCGGCCAGCCGATCAAGCGCGAGGACATAGCTCCCAAGGTTTTCGCGCAAGAAGACTTCGTGACCGACATAAAAGTGCCTGGAATGGTTCATGGACGGATGATCCGCCCGGCCGTCGCGGGCGCCGTGCCGCTTAAGGTCGACGAAAGCTCAATCAAGGACATTCCAGGCACAAAAGTAGTCTGGGACAAAGGCTTCCTCGGCGTAGTCGCCGACAAGGAATGGGACGCAATCCAAGCCGCGCAAAAACTGAAAGTGGATTGGTCATCCACCGAGCCGCCATTCCCTGAACAGGCTTCACTCTACGACCACATTCGCAAGGCGGATGTGCGAAAACGCAGCGTCGACAAGGAAAATGGAAATGTTGAGGACGCCTTCAAGTCTGCAACGAAGGTAATCGAGGCAGAATATGAATGGCCATTCCAGTCACATGCGAGTATGGGACCGGCTTGTGCCCTGGTCGAGATTAAAGACGGGCAATTGACCTGCTGGAGCGGAACGCAGAAGTCCCATTTCGTGC
>Ga0187788_10000051_pt1 | contig 25662 bp, 26 predicted proteins | sample 1015_BV01_MP10_2_FD_133008 | JGI IMG/M metagenome (GOLD analysis project Ga0187788, IMG submission 133008) | Tropical peat soil microbial communities from peatlands in Department of Meta, Colombia - 1015_BV01_MP10_20_MG | ecosystem: Environmental > Terrestrial > Soil > Wetlands > Peat | place...
ACAGATTCCATGCCGTCATGTCGTACCAATCGCGGCCGATCAACACTGCCTTACAGACGTAACAATGAGTGGCCTGACCGGCGGGATCGTGAACATTGCCGGTATAGACATAATGAATACCTGCGTTCATGGCGATCTGGCGTGCTCGCTTCAGCGTCTCCGGTGGTGTCGGCGGGACGTCCCTCAATTTCCAGTCTGGATGGAAGGCCGTGAAGTGCAAAGGCACATCGGGGCCGAGATGGTTCATTACCAGGCACTCAGCGCGTCGATTTCAGCGGTTGAATCATTCTCGCCGGGGATAAGCAGGGTGGTGATCTCAAACCAGACATTGGTCTCGTGTTTAAGGTACTCAAGCGTCTCAAGCACGGGCGCAAGTTTGCCCGAACAGAGTTTCTTGTAGAAACCCTCGGTGAAGCCTTTGAGGTCGATATTGGCGGCGTCCATGTGGCGAAAGAATTCGGCCCGGGGCTCTGCCGAAATGTAGCCTGCGCTTACCGCCACCGTCTTGATCCCTCGCTCCTGGCAGGCCTGCGCCACGTCAACTGCATATTCCAAAAAGATCACCGGGTCGTTGTATGTAAATGCAACAGACCGGCAATCGCTTCGCACGGCCGCTTCTGCAATTGCCTCAGGGGAGGCCAAATCCTGGATTCGATCAAAAGTCTGGGCTTTGGAGATGTCCCAGTTCTGACAGAACTTGCAGGTCAGGTTGCAGCCCGCAGTGCCAAATGACAGCACGGGCGTGCCCGGTAAGAAGTGATTGAGCGGTTTTTTTTCGATTGGATCGACGCAAAAACCTGATGAGCGGCCATAAGTCGTGAGCATTATCTGGTCGCCTTGCCGGGCGCGCACGAAGCACAGGCCGCGTTGGCCATCATGCAGCTTGCAATAGCGAGGGCAGACGTCGCACTGAATCCGGCCGTCTTCCACGGCATGCCAGTAGCGTCCGAGTTTGCCTTGAACAGGTTGATTCACGTCCCAACCGATCTATGTTTGAGAAATCCAGTACTAAGTGGTGATCGAGCGACAGCTCAGCAAGATGTGATCGAATTCGAAAACATGGTAATCCGGCCACCCGCAGTAGCAGGTCAATTCTATCCCGGTAATCCGGATTGCCTGCAGAAGCAGGTCTCGGACCTCCTCGCCAGTATTACAACGCCTATCAAGGGCATTCCCAAAGCACTGATCGCGCCGCATGCGGGGTATCTCTATTCTGGTGTAGTTGCCGCGGCGGCATTTGCGACACTTCGCAACAGCGTGCAGACGGCGATTACGCGCGTCGTGCTGATCGGCCCAGCGCACTATGCCCGCGTGTGCGGAATTGCCGCTCCAACGGTCGATGCATTCGAAACTCCTCTTGGTCGCGTGCCTGTGGATGCGGAGGCCTTGAGCGGTATTGCCGACTTGCCGTTTGTCATTCGCGCCGATGCCCCTCATTCTCCCGAGCACGCTCTCGAGGTTGAGTTGCCGTTTTTGCAAACTCTCCTCAGTTCCTTCCAAGTGATGCCGCTGCTAGTCGGCGATGTGACGCCGCAAGAAATCGCACAGGTGCTGCGGCGGCTCTGGGGTGGGCCGGAGACGTTGATCGTCGTCAGCTCCGATTTATCGCATTATCACGACTACGAAACCGCACGGCGCATGGACGCTGCGACTGCCGCTGCCATAGAGCGCGGCGACTGGGCCAGTCTGGGCCCAAATCAGGCCTGTGGATGCCAGGCTGTAGCCGGCTTGTTGCTTGAAGCTGGACGCCATGGCCTAAAGGCTCGGCGGCTCTCATTGTGCAATTCTGGAGACACGGAAGGCTCTCGCGATCGGGTCGTGGGATATGGAGCCTGGTTGTTCACGCAGAGCGCACCGCAATCTTGAATAACCTTGGTACCCCCCCAAAGGGCTGACATTCGACGATTACGACGAAACCTTCAAAGCATGCGCTGATCCACTACGTGGGCGCCAACGCAAGCAATGAATTTTTCTGAATAAAAAAATTCATTGACCCCGCTCGTTTGTTTGCGCCCTTTGACAATAATATTTATTGAGAGCCGCATGGTCACCAAGTGGTCACCAAGTGGTCACCCGCCAGATTGCCTGGCAGACCGGTTAATCTGGGTCTGCAAAAAAAGATTTAACACCAATGGGGGTGACTGGTGGAGCCGAGGGGATTTGAACCCCTGACCTCCTCATTGCGAACGAGGCGCTCTCCCAACTGAGCTACGGCCCCGCCATTTGGCAACGACGATCGTCGTCACGCTGAAATTACGGCGAGTGGCCGCCATTTAGGACCCGGTGTCTAGCCTGTCAAGGACGCGGTGCCGCCGGCAGCCGCGGCTTGTTCAACGCCATTCGACCCGCTACTTTGCACACGGTTTACGAACAGGCGGACACTCATGCGCGCCGTACTCGACATTATTCTGTTGGTTCTGCAGATTTATATCTGGCTATTGATCGCCGCGGCGGTTTTGTCCTGGCTGATCGCCTTCAACGTGGTCAATACCCACAATCAGGTCGTGGCGACCATCGCCGAGTTTCTTTACCGCATTACCGAACCGTTGTTGCGGCCGATACGCTCGCTGATGCCTAATCTCGGCGGCATCGACGTTTCACCTGTGATCTTGATCCTGATTATCCTTTTCCTCGAAAACGTTATCATCCGATACATCTACCCGAACGTGTTCTAGCGAATGGCGGAAAAGCCATGGTCGCTGGTGGCCGACGGCGTTGGACTCACCATACGGCTCACACCGAAAGGCGGCCGTGACGCTATCGACGGCGTGGGAGCGTTGGCAGATGGGCGTATCGCGCTAATGGCGCGTGTCCGCGCAGCGCCGGCTGACGGTGAGGCCAACGCCGCCCTTATTCGCTTGATCGCAAAGGTCGTGGGCGTCCCGCTGCGTGATATTGCTCTGACCGCGGGTACCACTGCTCGCGTCAAGCGGCTGGTTATTTCGGGCGACGGCCCAACCTTGATCGCGGCGCTGGAGAAAATCGCCCTGCCGCGCTAAGCCTTGTTTCGCCAAGGCGAGGGGCGGGTCATGAGCGCGCGCATCATCGACGGGAAAACCATTTCGGCGGATTTGCGCGGCAAGGTCGCGGATGCCGTCCATCGTTTGCGCCGTGATCGCGGGATCGTGCCGGGTATCGCCGTCGTGCTGGTCGGGGACAACCCGGCGAGTGAAGTCTATGTTCGCAATAAATCCAAAGCGGTAGCCGAGTCAGGCATGCATGCCTCTGATCGCAAGCTGCCCGCGACCGCGAGCGAGACTGAGCTGATCGATCTCATCGGCAAGCTCAACACCGATAAGGACATTAGCGGCATTTTGGTGCAGTTACCGCTGCCGAAGCAGATTGACGCCCAAAACATCATCGCCGCGATCGATCCGGCCAAGGACGTTGACGGATTTCATCCGGTCAATGCGGGCCGGCTTGCCAGTGGCTTGCCCGCGCTGGTTCCGTGCACGCCAGTGGGATGCGTTCTTCTGGCCAAGACAGTGCGCGAAACGCTTGCCGGCCTCGAAGCGGTGGTCATCGGCCGCTCCAACATCGTTGGCAAGCCGGTGGCGCAGTTGCTGCTCGCAGAAAACGCAACGGTGACGATTGCCCATTCCAAGACGAACGATCTGCCGGCAGTTTGCCGCCGCGCCGATTTGCTTGTCGCCGCCATGGGTCGCCCTGAAATGGTGCGCGGCGACTGGATCAAGCCAGGCGCAACTGTCATCGATGTCGGCATCAACCGGATACCAAAGGAGGGCGGCAAATCGCGCATCGTCGGCGATGTCGCCTATGCAGAAGCTGCAAAGATCGCGGGCGCAATTACCCCGGTGCCGGGTGGCGTCGGGCCAATGACGATTGCTTGCCTGCTGCTGAATACCTTGCGCGCGGCATGTGCGCAGAACGGATTGCCAGCCCCAAAAGTGTGATTACGCCTGCCAGGCGTAGGCGACTTTATCGAGGGTCTTGGCGCCGAACCGTTCCGACGAACGTGCCACTGCACGGCCGCCGAGCGCGCGGTAGAACTCCATCGCCGGCTCGTTGTCGGAAAGCGCCCACACCACCAGGCTCTTCAGGCCACTCTGGCTCAAGTCCTTCCGCGCGGCGGAAAACAAGCGGCGGCCAAAACCGAGGCCCTGGAATTCAGGTCGGAGATAAATTTCGTAGACCTCGCCGTCATAGAACAAGCTTCGCGCGCGGTTCCGGCCGTAGTTGGCGTAACCGGCAATTCGGTCGCCGAACTGGAGGACCGTGATACGGCTGCCTTTGCGGATCGCCGAATCCCACCAGTCCGGACCGCGACGGTTGATAAGCTTGTCGAGCTCGTTGCCGGGGATGATGCCCTGATAGGCCGCGCGCCACGCTTCATCATGCGTTTCGGCGACGTCCACCGCGTCCGACGACTTCGCGCGGCGAATCTCTATGAGGGTCGTAGACATTGCGCGATAGAAGCAACGAACTTTACGGCCTTCAAGCCCTATAGTTAATGATCGGTTAACGGTGTGGATTACTGGTCACAGGCGTAAAAACTCCAGCAGCGATGCGTGGAAAATGACGCTCACGCGCCAATCGCAATGGCATTTGTCCAGTTCCCCTGGCATCGAAGGCCATGGGCACAGCATTGGGCAGGTAACATTTGGCGGCAAGTGATTCGATTTTACGCTTCGACTCGCGCCACAATTTGAAAAGAATACGTCAGAAAAGTTGTAGCGGGCACCAATTACGTCACACCGTCTCGGCCTCTTTCTTGCGCTCTTCCTTTTTGCGGTCGTTCTCATCGAGCAGCTTCTTGCGCAGGCGAACCGATTTCGGGGTTACCTCGACCAGTTCGTCATCTTCGATATAGGCCAGCGCCTTTTCCAATGTCATCCGGATCGGCGGCGTGAGACGGACCGCTTCATCCTTGGAAGTGGTGCGTATGTTGGTGAGCTTCTTGCCCTTGAGCACATTGACGATCAGGTCATTGCCCCGTGTGTGCTCACCCACGATCATGCCGTTGTAAACTTTCCACCCGGGCTCGATCATCATTGGTCCGCGGTCTTCCAGGTTCCAGAGCGCGTAGGCAACGGCGTCACCTTTGTCGTTGGAGATCAGCACGCCATTTCGTCTGCCCTGGATGGGGCCCTTGTAGGGCGCATAGGCGTGAAAAAGCCGGTTCATGATTGCCGTGCCACGCGTGTCGGTGAGCAGCTCGCCCTGATAGCCGATGAGTCCGCGGGTGGGCGCATGAAAGACAAGGCGGAGACGACCACCGCCGGAGGGCTTCATCTCGATCATGTCGGCTTTACGCTCGGCCATTTTCTGCACAACGATGCCGGAATGCTCTTCGTCGAGATCGATAACAACTTCCTCGATCGGCTCAAGCATTTCGCCGGTGGCGGCGTCTTCCTTCAGCAGCACTTTCGGGCGCGATACCGACAGTTCGAAGCCTTCGCGCCGCATGGTTTCGATCAGAATGCCGAGCTGCAATTCACCGCGCCCGGCGACTTCCATTGAATCTTTGTCGTCGGATTCTCGCACGCGTAACGCCACATTGCCTTCTGCTTCGCGCAGAAGCCGATCGCGGATCATGCGGCCGGTGACCTTGTCGCCTTCGGTGCCGGCAAGCGGGGAGTCATTGACGCGGAAGATCATCGCCAAGGTGGGCGGATCGATGGGTTGCGCGGGCAGGGGCGTTTCCACCGAGGGATCGCAGATTGTCATCGCAACAGTCGCATTCGGCAGCCCAGCGATCGCGACGATATCGCCCGCGCCGGCTTCGTCTACCGGCACGCGCTCGAGTCCGCGGAATGCCAGCACCTTGGTAATGCGGCCGGTCTCGATCAGCTTGCCGTTGTGATCGAGCACTTTCACCGGCAGGTTGGGTTTCGCCGATCCCGAGGTTATGCGGCCCGTGACGATGCGGCCGAGATAAGGATTGGCTTCGAGGATAGTACCCAGCAGGCGGAACGGGCCCTGCTCCACGTGCGGCGGCTTGACATGATGTAGGACCAGGTCGAACAACGGCTGCATGCCGTCATCGTGCGATCCGTCCAGAGCAGTCGCCATCCAGCCCTGTTTGGCCGAACCGTAAAGGATCGGGAAGTCGAGCTGTTCGTCGGTGGCGTCGAGCGCCGCGAACAGATCGAATACCTCGTTCACCACCTGCGTCGGGCGGGCGTCCGCGCGGTCTACCTTGTTGATGACAACGATGGGCTTGAGTCCCATCTTGAGTGCCTTCGACACCACGAACTTCGTCTGCGGCAAAGGGCCTTCGGCGGCGTCCACCAACACCAGCGCGCCGTCCACCATGTTCAAAATACGCTCGACCTCGCCGCCGAAATCGGCGTGGCCGGGCGTATCGACGATATTGATGCGGGTGTCTTTCCACACCACAGAGGCTGCCTTGGCCAGGATGGTGATGCCGCGTTCGCGCTCGAGGTCATTTGAATCCATGGCGCGTTCGATCACGCGCTGATTCTCGCGGAACGCGCCCGATTGCTGCAGCAGCCGGTCGACCAGGGTTGTCTTGCCGTGGTCGACGTGCGCGATGATGGCGACGTTGCGAAGATCCATTGCGGTTCCTGAAACCAAGCGCGGGCCCGAACAGGGGGCCCGCGACTCTGTTGCGGTGCAATATAGTCACGCGCGGTCCAGATGCAACTGTTGATCAGCGCAGGTTATTCGGGCGGGGCAAACCCGCCAAGATGTCGCGTTTCCATCGACTGTGGCGCTAGCCGAGCTTCGGATCGAGGGTTTTCGCCCAAAGCGACCGGTCATCAACGTCTTTGAGCGTTACCGTCATTTGCTGGCTCGCGCCGTCGATTGCGATGTGCCCAAAAAACTGCAAGCCGTCACTTGGCGGTAGATTTTGACCCTGCTCCTTACTCGGTGCCTTCACGTAGACGAGCTGCGGGCCAAAGGTCTTGTCGAGCGTATTGGGGCCGAAGGTACCGGCATGAATTGGGCCTGAGACGAACTCCCAAAACGGCTCGAAATCCTGGAACGCTGCTTTGTTGGGATCGTAGTAGTGGGCCGCCGTGTAGTGCACGTCGGCGGTGATCCACACGGTATTGCGCACACCAGCGCGCTTGATGAAGGAGAGTAAATCGGCGATCTCAAGTTCGCGTCCGCGCGGCGTGCCGTCATCGCCTTGCGCCACGGCTTCGACACCCCATTTGCGGTCACCGTCGTAGACGACCACAAGGCTGACAGGCATATCGGCGGCGATGACTTTCCAGGTCGCGCGTGAATTCGCCAATTCTTCCTTAAGCCAGGCGATCTGGGTGGGGCCGAGGAAATAGGCGGCGGGACCGTAGGTGTCTTCCTTGCCTTCGCCGTTGGGGCCGCGGTAGCTGCGCATATCAAGCATAAATACATCGAGCAGTGGGCCATAGGAAATTTTGCGATAGACGCGACCAGGCTCGACCTGAGTGGTGCGCAACGGCATATATTCATGAAATGCGCGCGCGGCGCGAGCTGAGAGCAGCAAAGCGTTGTTGTCGACATATTTTTTGCGCTGATGTTCGGCGCGAGTCAGCGGTTCGCCTGGCCACCAGTTATTGGTGACCTCGTGATCGTCCCACTGTGTGAATATCGGAATCTCGAGATTGAATGCGAGCACGTTCTTGTCGAGCAGATTGTATTTATAGTTGCCGCGGAATTCTACGAGTGTCTCCGCTGGTTTCGATTTATCTTCGGTCACGACGTTTCGCCACACCTGGCCATTCGGCATTTTCTGCTCGGCTGCGATCGGGCCGTCCGCGTAAATATTGTCGCCGTTGTGGATGAAGAAGTCCGGCCGGTTTTTCAGCATCGTCGCGTAGGCCCGCATGCCGCCGCGCGCTTCATCAATGCCCCAGCCTTGCCCCGCAGTATCGCCGGACCAAACGAAACTGATTGAACGCCGATCGTTTGGCGCGGTGCGGAAACGGCCGACTTGTGGCTCGCCAACAATGGTCGGTGAGGCGAGGTCCTGAAAGCGCACGCGATAGAAAATGTCCTGTGCAGGCGGCAGCTTCTCGACCAGAAGCTTTGCCGTGAAATCGCTCTCGGGCAGCGCGTCAACAAATGCGGCGCTGCGGATATCCTTGAAGCTTTCGGTCGTGGCGATTTCGACCAGCATGCGCGACGGTCGATCCGCGCGCGCCCAGACAACTCCGGAATCGATCGAGATATCTCCGGATTGCAGGCCGTGCGTGATCAGCGGACGGTCATTGGCGCGACTGACAAATGGACGAGCAACACCGCCGATTGTCGTAAGAGCTGTCGCAGCTGCGCTCGATGCCAGAAAGCGCCGGCGTGTCGTTCCCTTACCGATACGTATCGCCATTTGAGCCTCCGCTTCTCAGTTGAGCACGGAACGTTCATCGGGGTCGCTGACAAATTGTCAACGACTGCATGACGTATTCGTGACTTTTGTGGGTAAGCCACCAGTTTTGCACGGACTCAGAGCATCATCCGGGTAGCGGTTGGGCGATGTACCGTACGTTTTGATCAGATTTTGGTTCGATCGAGATCGACCATAGCGCCCGATCTTCGACGTCCTTGAGTGTCACGGTCAGGACTCCGGTCTTCCCGTCGATGGCCACGTGACCAAAAAACTGCAGGCCGAAACAGGGTGCAAGGTTGTCGCCCTGCTCACGGCTTGCTGCGTTTTGATAAACGACGCGCGCACCGAACGTCCGGTCAAGGTGTGAGGGAGTCCAGGTTCCGGCGTTGATAGGGCCGGAGACGAATTCCCAGAACGGCTCGAAATCCTGGAAAACCGCATTGCTCGGATCGAAATGGTGCGCGGCGGTGTAGTGCAGGTCAGCGGTAATCCAAACGGTATCGCGAATGCCGGCGCGCCGCATGAACGAGAGCAAATCGGCAATTTCAATTCCGCGGCCAAGGGGAGTGCGAGCACCGGGCGAATTGGCCGTGGCGGTGCTCAGTGGAGTATCGGTTGAGATTACCTTCCATGTTGCCGCAGAACGCTGGAGTTCACGCTTGAGCCACGTTAGCTGCGCCGGGCCGAGGAGATAGGTGTCCGCACTGTAGTGACTTTCTGCGTGCGCATCGTTTGGGCCGCGATAACTGCGCATGTCGAGAAGAAACAGGTCGAGCAGGGGTCCATATGAAATCTTTCGGTAGATACGGCCCGGCTCCGACGGAATGTACCGCAGCGGCATATACTCATGAAATGCGCGGCATCCACGCGCGGCGAGCAGTAACGCGCTTTTTACGACGTAGCCGCGGCGATCAAATGCCTCGCCTGGCCACCAATCCTCCATGACCTCGTGATTGTCCCATTGGGCGAAAATGGGGACTTCGGCATTGAAGGCCCGCAAGTTTGCGTCGAGGAGGTTGTATTTGTAGTTCCCCCGATATTCAGCAAGTGTGGTGGCGACCTTGCTCTTCTCTTCAGTAACGATATTCCGCCAGGTTTCGCCGTTCGGCAGCTTCTGTTGTGCCGGAATTGCGCAGTCTGCGTATATGCTGTCGCCACAATGGACAAAGAAGTCTGGCCGACTGCGCAGCATTGTCGCGTAAGTGCGCATGCCTCCGCGCGAGGCATCGATACCCCAACCTTGACCGGCGGTATCGCCCGACCACACGAACGAGACAGACCGGCGATCAGAGGGCGCGGTACGGAAGCGGCCCACCATCGGCTCGCCGATCAAGTTTGGCGAAGACAAATCCTGGGAGCGCAGCCGGTAGAAGATGTCTTGTCCTGCGGGCAAGTCCTCGATCAGTGCCTTAGCGGTAAAATCGGTCTCCGGTAACGCATCTGCGAATGACGCATGCTGTATGTCGTTGAAACTATCGGTCGTTGCGACCTCGATCAGCATTCGGGCAGGGCGATCCGTGCGCGCCCATACCATCCCCGAGTCGGTCGATACATCACCCGATTGCACCCCATGCGTGATAATCGGCCTTTGCGCCGAGCGACTGAAAGCAGGTGCTGCAAATGTATTTAATGCGGTTGTTGCCGTCGCCGAGGCAAGAGTCGTCAGGAACCGGCGGCGCGTAATCGCGTTGCCGGCGCGCAAGCGCCCGGACATAGAGTGACCTCCGCCGAATCACCTCGGAGGGTGGACGCGGTTTCTGACAGCGGGAAAAAGGTAAGACGACGCGTGTATGACTCGGTGCCCGTCAAGCCCCGGCAGGCCGACCCCAGGGGCCCAAACGCAGGCCTCGCGGCAACGCTTCCTGCAACATTATCATTTCGGCAATGGTTTCGCTTGTGACAAGTCCCACCAGCTTGCCAGTCGCATCCGTGACGCCGACGGCAGGTGCCGATTTCTGCTGCAATAGCTTGAACGCCTGCTCCAGTGTGACGCGGTGGCCAATGGTCGGGAGCTCTGCTGCCATTGCGTCGGCGACACTGGCATCGGGCCCGCGCGTTTTGATGGCGCGGATCAGGTCGCCACGTCCGAGCACCCCGACCGGCTTGCCCGTGCTATCCACCACCGGAAATTCGCCTTGGCTCGTTTGCAATAATGTTTGTACAGCCTCGTCGATGTGTGCTTCCGGCGATAGCGTCGCGAACTGAGTCATCATGGCGTAATTCACCGGCACGCCGCGCGAAGCGGCGCGTAGCGCGACCATGTGAGCTTCCGAGGAAGCGGCGAGATAGACGAAAATAGCGATGAAGATCAGAATCGGGTTGAACATGAGCCCGATAAAACCAAGCGCGAAAGCGACGAACTGGCCGATTGAGGCAGCGATCTCGGTCGCGCGCACATAGCCGAGGCGACTCGCCAACAGGGCCCGCAGCACGCGTCCGCCGTCCATTGGGAAGGCGGGGATCATGTTGAATAGCGCGAGGAAAAGGTTCACGGCCGCCAGTCGATCGACCAACGGGATTTTCACATTGTCGACAGCTGCCGCTGCGCCCGGCTGCAGGTTAGCGTCGAACAGATAGATCAAGACGGCTGCAATTATGACGTTGACGAGTGGGCCGGCGATCGCGATGAGGAATTCTTCCCACGGCTCCTCGGGGATGCGCTCGAGCTGGGCTACCCCGCCGATTGGCAGCAGCGTCACAAAAGGCGTCGTCACGCCGAAAGCACGAGCGGTGAAGATGTGTCCGAACTCGTGCAGCAAGACACAGAGAAACAGAAGAACCATGAAAATAAGGCCGTCCCACGCGGTGGCGGAGCCGCCCGAGGCGTAGCTCGCCGCGAAAATCCACGCGAGGAACAGCAGAAATGTGAGATGGACGCGGACAACGGTTCCCGCCACCTTGCCGATACTCAATGACCAGGACATGGATGCCTCATATGGCCGGGGTAGCACCTTAAAAGGTAATATCGGTGCGAACCCATTGCGAGGGTGATGCGTTCGTTCCAGCAAGGACTCATGTCATGGCGCAAAAACTCACCGGAGAAGCCCGCAAATCCGCTCTGACGCGCCTCAATGGCTGGTCGGAAACGGCAGGCCGGGATGCCATTACAAAAAAATTCGTGTTCAAGGATTTCAATCAGGCCTTCGGCTTTATGACGCGCGCCGCACTCGCCGCTGAGAAAATAGATCATCATCCGGAGTGGTTCAATGTCTACAAAACGGTCGAGGTGACGCTATCGACCCATGATGCGGGAGGGTTAACCGATCTCGATGTGAAACTCGCCGAGGCAATGGACAAAATCGCATCGGGCTAGGCGCCCACTGATCGCTGGAATCCTTGAAATTTGGTCCTTGCAGAGGCCGCAACCCCCAACCACATAGGCCGCATGGCATTCGCAAATTTTGCTTTCTCGCAAGGTACCGACGATGACGGCGCGTTTCGCCGGCAGTTCTGGCGCAAAGCGCGCAGCGTCGCGGTGTCGATTCCCTTCGCGGAGGATTTACTCGCCGCCTACTACTGCGCGTTTGACCATGGCACGCCCCTGCCGGTGAAAGTCTCGCTGGTGGGCGCGCTCGCTTATTTCGTGTTGCCTGCCGACATCATTCCCGATGTGTTGCCGGTACTAGGCTTTACGGACGATGCCACCGTATTGGCGACCGCGATCAATCTGGTGAAGGGCCACATCCGACCGGAACACCGCGTGGCGGCAAAAAACAAGCTCGCGACGTTCTCGTCGCAGGAATAGGCTTGATCTTCCGAAACGGACGACGACGCAATCAGGGCCGCAAGATCACTTTGCCCATGACTTGCCGTGCGGCAATTGCCTTGAACGCCGCCGGCGCCTCTGCAAGCGGGTAGACCTTGTGGACATGTGACGACAATTTCCCTTCCGAGCACCAGGTTAACAATTGTTCGGTATTGGCACGATGGCCGGCTGGATCACGCTCGATCCATGAACCCCAAAAGACACCAAGTACGTCGCAGCCTTTCAGCAGTACGAGATTGAGCGGCAACTTGGGTATTTCGCCCGCGGCAAATCCGACCACAAGAAAACGTCCTTTCCAGGCGATCGAACGTAACGCAGGTTCCGCATAGGTGCCGCCGACGGGGTCATAAATCACATCGGCGCCGCGGCCTTGCGTGACACGGCGCAAGGCCTCCTTCAAATCTTCGGTCCCATAGTCAATCCCATCGTCAGCGCCGTGTTTGCATGCGAATGCGATCTTCGTGGCCGACGATGCGCACGCAATCACGCGCGCGTGCATCAGCTTGCCGAGTTCGACCGCTGCCAGCCCCGCACCGCCGGAGGCACCGAGCACGGCGAGGGTTTCGCCGGCATTGAGTTTGGCGCGATCCTTCAGCGCGTGCAGCGTGGTGCCATAAGTGACGCAGAGACCGGCGGCGCGATCAACATCGAGCTTGTCCGGGATCTTGACGAGCTTATCGACGGAAATCGCGATGCGCTCGCGCGCTGCACCATAGCCCGTGTAAGCCATGACGCGATCGCCCATCGCGACCTGCGTGACTCCACTCCCCAAGGCCTCAACGGTACCGGCGCATTCTGCCGCAGGCGAAAACGGCAGCGGCGGCTTGGTCTGGTATTTGTTGGCAATTATCAACGTGTCGAAAAAATTCAGCGCGGCGGCCTCGACATGCACGACCACCTCTCCCGGTCCGGGAACAGGCTCGGGGATATCGGCGAAGGTCAGGTCGTCGGGTGTGCCGTACCGAGTGCAGAGCAGGGCTTTCATGGCGGCCGGACCGGGGAATTGTGCAGCGCGAATAGCAAGGCCTCGCGGTCCTAGCAAGGCGGCCATCCGCCCTCGGCGCTTCGCTAAGTCGCCCTCACATTGCCGACATTCCCCCATAATGCGCTAATATCCAGCGATTCTTTGGGGCGGCTCAGCGACCGTCATTAATCGTCACCGGCAGGGCCCGATGAACATCACTGCTTTAGTCCGCATTTGCGCCGCGCTTTTAGCCGCAAGCGTATTCAGCGCATTCAATGTCTCTGCAATGGCGCAGCAGAAGAAGCCGGCCAATCCCACCGATCAGGCTGTATTGCTCGGTCAATTTGGCGAGTGGGGCGCTTATCGGGCGTCGCCCGGAGGCAAGAAGGTCTGCTTCGCGCTGTCAAAGCCGACATCGGCGGCGAGTGAACCAGCCGGGCGCAGCCGTGATCCCTCTTACGCATTCGTTTCTACGCGGCCGGCGGAAAAAGTAAGAAACGAGATTTCGGTTATCGTGGGTTACCCGCAAAAACCGGGTCACGATGCCAGCGCAGCGATCGGCCAGGCGACCTATGCCATGTACACCCAGAACGATGGCGCGTGGGTGAAAAATGCCGCGGAAGAGGCGCAGATGGTTGAAACAATGCGTAGAGGGTCTGACCTGGTGGTTAAAAGCGAGTCCGCGCGCGGCACCAAAACCACCGATACTTATTCCCTGAAAGGCATTGCGCAGGCGCTCGACAAGGTCGCGGAGGAGTGCAAGTAGGGCATTGGGCTCCTATATTGCCGTCAGCGCCACACGGCGCTGGTGATAATCCCGATGGTAACCACTGCACAGACCGTGACGGCCTCGACCGAATTTGTCGAAAAATCGCCGCTCGAGCGTTATGTGGCGCCGGAAAAGCCGTCGCTGATCGGCCTTACAAGGACGCAACTTGCTGACGCACTGGGTTCGCTCGGCGTGCCCGAAGCGCAGCGCAAGATGCGCGTTCAGCAACTTTGGCATTGGATCTATTTCCGCGGATTCACTTCGTTTGCGGAAATGACCAGTATATCGAAAGAGCTTCGCGCGGCGCTGGCCGAGCGTTTCACTCTGGCTCGCCCCGAGGTAGTCGCCGAGCAGGTTTCGGTCGACGGCACACGCAAATGGCTGCTGCGGCTACCGGGTGAAGTGCAAGGCGAGCGTCCGCATGAGGTCGAGTGCGTTTACATCCCTGATACTGAACGTGGGACCTTGTGCGTTTCGAGTCAGGTCGGCTGCACGCTTAACTGCACTTTTTGCCATACCGGGACCCAGCGCCTGGTCAGAAATCTGACTGCGGGAGAGATCGTCGGTCAGGTGATGGCTGCGCGCGACCGTCTGGGCGATTGGCATCGCAAGCCGGGCTCGCCCGACTTGCGAACATCAGATCCGAACTCGGGCAAGCCCGAGTTCGGCGGTACGCGGCCGACCGACGGCGTAATGCCGAGCGGCGATCGCTGCATCACCAATATCGTGCTCATGGGCATGGGCGAGCCGCTCTACAATTTCGATTCAGTGCGCGACGCACTTCTCATTGTGGCAGATGGCGAAGGCATCGCCATTTCCAAGCGTCGCATAACACTTTCAACTTCGGGAGTCGTACCCAATATCGCGCGCACCGGCGCCGAAATTGGCTGCATGCTGGCGATATCGCTGCATGCGGTGCGCGATGAACTGCGCAATGAGCTCGTGCCGCTGAATCGCAAGTACCCGATCGGCGACTTGCTGGAAGCCTGCCGCAACTACCCCGGTGTTTCCAATGCCAAGCGCATCACCTTTGAATACGTCATGCTCAAGGGCGTGAACGACTCAATCGACGACGCCAAGGCGCTGGTTCGGTTGCTCAAGGGCATCCCCGCCAAGATCAATCTTATCCCATTCAATCCCTGGCCGGGCAGCAACTACGAATGCTCGGACTGGGAACAGATCGAGAAGTTCTCACAGGTTGTTTTCGACGCCGGCTATGCCTCGCCGGTACGCACGCCGCGCGGCCGCGACATACTGGCCGCGTGCGGCCAGCTCAAGAGCGCGACCGAAAAGCTTTCGGCACGAGAACGCATGGCGCTACGTGCTATGGTCATGGTGGAGTAGCGGCGCCGCTTTTATTTAAAGGAATCGATATGTCCCTCTTCGGCCGGATCATCGTCATCTTCTTTGCCCTTATCCTGGCCATCATTGCCGCGGGTATTGCTCTTGCCATCGGCATCGTGGCGCCGGACTGGATGGGTGTCGATTCTGATCCCTTCGAGCGGGTAAGCTTTTTTATCGTTTCATTCTTTGCCACCAGTTTCGTCGGTGCTGTTGCGTTTTTGCCGGCGCTGGTGGTGATTGTCATCGCGGAAGCCGCCCGGTTGCGCAGCTTTCTCTACTACGGTGTCGGTGGCGCACTGGTCGGGCTGGCGTCCTATTACGGCTCCGACATTTCCGTGAGGCTTGAAAACACAACGGACGTAGCCCCGGTCGCCAATGCCTTGCAGCTCGTGGCGGCGGCCGGAATCATTGGCGGACTCGTCTATTGGATGGTTGCCGGGCGCAATGCGGGCCGCTGGCGCGAGCCACGCGCCGTCTAACGCTTCGCCCAATCGAGCGCGACGTCCAGCCGGTCATTCCCCCAAAACAGCTCACCGTCCTCCGTAACGAAGCTTGGCGAGCCGAATATCCCGAGCCGTCGGGCCTCCTCGGTGTTCGCGCGAAGCTGCAACTTGATCTCGTTTGACTGGGCGCGGTTCAGCACCGCTTCGGCGTCCTGTCCGAGTTTTTCCAGAACAGAGGCAATGGTATTCGCCTCCTCGACCGTGCGGCTCTCACCGAATTCAGCGCAATAGACCGCACGGCAATAATCTTCGCCCCATGTCTCCGCCAATCCCACCAATGCCACGCGTGCGGCAAGCAGGGTGTTCTGCGGGAACGATTGTGGCCGCACGAAATGCAGATCAAGTGCCGCGCAGATTCTTTCAAGGTCACGCCACATATTACGGCCCTTGGCCGGATACAAATTGAATGGCGAGGTCGTCCAGCCCTGCGCTTTAAAGATCGGTCCCAGCATGAACGGCCGCCAGCGCACGGTGACGCCAGCCGCGTCCGCCAGCGGCGCGATGCGCATCGCCGCCGGATAGGAATAGGTCGAGGCGAAATCGAACCAGAAATCGAGCGCGGGCGCCATGCCGCAATATAGCGACCCTCGCCGGATGCCGCCTTTCTATTTTTGGAGGGCTCGGCTAGACGAGGCGCGCATGAAACGGACCGGACTCATCGTCGCGCTCACCATCGCTGTTGTCGCCGGCGCAGCCTTCGGATTTTATTCCGAACTCGACTTAAGCATCGCGCGCTACTTTTATAAGTTTGAGGATGCGAGCCACAACATGTTCGCGTTCCGCATTTATCCACCGCTGATGTTGGCGCGGGATGTCGGTCTATGGGCGAGTGCAGTGCTGGTGGCTCCGGCGGTGGCCGCGCTCGTCATCAAGCTCATTCTGCCGCGCCGCAAATTGCTGATATCCGGGCGCGCCGTCGTTTTTTTTATTGCGACCATGGTTTTGGCGCCGGGGTTGCTCGTCAATGTGTTTCTCAAGGATCACTGGGGCCGCCCGCGACCGATCGACGTCACGCAGTTCGGCGGCAACGAAAGCTTTGTCCCCTGGTGGGATCCGCGCGGCAATTGCCCGGCGAACTGTTCATTTGTTTCTGGCGACGTGGCTGGCGCGTTTTGGACGATCGCGCCCGCAGCACTGGCACCACCGCAGTGGCGAGCAGTCGCCTATGGCGCGGCGATTGCGCTGGGCGCCGGGATGGCAGCAATCCGCGTAATGGCCGGTGCGCATTTTCCGTCCGATGTTATTTTCTCGGGCCTGTTCACCTTCCTTATTGTCTGGACGGTTTACGCCCTGATTTACCGCTGGCCGCGCACACGCCTCTCGGATGATGACATTGAACGTGCGCTGGAGCGTTTCGCATTTCCCATTCATGATTTTGTCGCTGGGCTATTCGGCGGAAGCGGAAAAGCAAAATAGCGCGGGAAAAACTGCATTTCCGAGGCATGTTGTTAACCAGGGCGCACTTTGCGCCGCTTATCTTTCGCCCTATAGTCCGCCGCAATTTTTGAATTGGCAGTTGTCCGATGCCTGACGGCAAGACGAAGAAGAATGTCAAGAAAGTCGTGCTCGCCTACTCGGGCGGACTCGACACATCGATTATTTTGAAGTGGCTGCAAAACACCTATAGATGCGAGGTTGTCACTTTTACCGCGGATCTCGGACAGGGCGAGGAACTGGAACCGGCGCGGCAGAAGGCGCTGTTGCTCGGTATCAAAAAGGAAAACATCTTTGTCGAGGATTTGCGGGAAGAATTTGTGCGCGACTACGTTTTCCCGATGTTCCGGGCAAACGCGCTGTACGAAGGGCAATATTTGCTTGGCACCTCGATTGCGCGGCCGCTGATAGCCAGGAGGCAGATCGAAATTGCGGAGAAGGTTGGCGCCGATGCGGTGGCGCATGGCGCAACCGGCAAGGGCAACGATCAGGTCCGGTTCGAACTGACCTATTATGCGCTCAAGCCGGACGTGACAGTGATCGCGCCATGGCGCGAATGGGATTTGACGTCACGGACCAGGCTCATCGAGTTTGCTGAAAAGCACCAGATTCCGATTGCCAAGGACAAGCGCGGCGAAGCCCCGTTCTCGGTTGACGCCAATCTTTTGCATACCTCGTCGGAAGGCAAGGTGCTGGAAGATCCGGCCCAGGAAGTGCCTGATTACGTATTCTCGCGGACTGCCGACCCGGAAAATGCGCCCGACAAGCCGACCACTATCACAATCGATTTTGAACGCGGAGACGCGGTCGCGATCGACGGCAAGAAAATGTCGCCAGCGGCGCTGCTCAAGCACCTTAACGATCTTGGTCGCGCCAACGGCATCGGCCGGCTCGATCTCGTGGAGAATCGCTTCGTCGGCATGAAGTCGCGCGGGATGTACGAAACGCCGGGTGGGACGATATTGCTCGCCGCTCATCGCGGCATCGAATCCATTACGCTCGATCGCGGTGCCGCGCATCTCAAAGACGAACTCATGCCGAAATATGCCGAGCTGGTCTATTACGGATTCTGGTTCGCACCCGAGCGCGAAATGCTGCAAGTGGCGATCGACAAGAGCCAGGAATTTGTAACTGGTCGCGTAAAGGCCAAGCTCTACAAAGGCAATGTCACAGTCGTCGGCCGCGAGAGCAAATATTCCCTGTACGACCAGGAACTTGTCACTTTCGAGGAGGGCGCGGTGGCCTATGACCACCGCGACGCGGAGGGCTTTATCAAGCTCAATGCGTTGCGCCTGCGCACACTTGGTCAGCGGCGGCGCAAGCTGAAACTTGATTGAGCGCCGTGCAAGGGAACGGTTGATGGTCCGATACGTCGCGAATCTATGCCTGCTTTCAGGCGTTCTCCTGGTCATTGCCGCCTGTTCGTCGAGCAAAAAGGCAGAGCCCGAGGAGAACCCAAACGTTTTTCCTTCCAATTACAAGAACGAAATTCTCAACACCTTGACGACCTCGCTCGATGATCCGACCAATGTGCGCGACGCATATATCAGCGAACCGGTGCTTCGGCGGGCGGGCAATGATGAGCGCTACGTGGTCTGCATACGCTCGGATTCTCGCGACGTCAGCAAGATATATACCGGCAGCAAAGATCGAATTGCGTATTTCTACGCTGGCCACCTCAATCAACTGGTCGACGCAACAAAAGAACAGTGCGGAAGCGCTGCCTATAAACCGTTCCCTGAGCTTGAGAAGCTCTGCCAGGCCCGGAAGTGCGCCTAACTAGCGAATAGTTTCATCCTGAATCGGTGTGGATTCAGAATCGGCCTGGATAATTCTATGTTCGGGGATCAGCGGTTCATTGCGGCGCTGCTTGTCGCGAATTTCCGCAGCGACTTTCTGCATTTGTACAAAGCGTGCCGGCGTTATCGGATGCGTTGTAGCGATACGAATGCTGTCGGGATTTTCCATTGAGAGGGCCCGCCAGAATTCTTCTGTTCCCGCGAGATCATAGCCGGCCCGTGCCACGTAATAAGCGCCGACATAGTCTACCTCCCGCTCGAAACTGACGCTAAACGCCTGCCCGCCGGCGCGCGTGAATTGTCTTGTAAATGCGCCGCCGGTCGATATTCCGCCAAGCATGATGCCCGCATCGATTACTGCGCCGGTGGCCCAACCAAGGACCTCGTTCGCTTGTTGCTTGCCCAGATGGCCGAGATTGGCGTGCGCAAGTTCGTGTCCAATGACGAGCGCAAGTTGCGCGTCGCTGCGTGCCAGTCGCAGGATGCTCGAATGGATGACGATACCCCGTTCGGTTGTGAAGGCATTGACGGATGCATCGGATTTCAGCTCAATCGGAATGGCGCATGCTATTACCGGATTCACTGTGTGCATCTCATCGATGCCGTCGCGGCGCACCAGGATCTGAATTGGCCGCCCCCCGTTGTCACGCACAAAACCGCCAATCCATCCTGCTGTTTGCGTTCTTGGCACAGGCTCATTGTTGAATGTCAAAAGGTGGTCGCCAGGCCGGATTCCGGCAGCGGCCGCCGGCGAGGTATCGGCAACCGCCAGGACGGTCGCCTGCGTCCAGCTGACGGACAGGGCCTCATGAGCGAACGAGCGATATTTGCGTGGCAAGCTCGGCACGCTGCCGGCGTCGAGGCCAATCTGCGCCCAAGCCCGGTCTTTGCAGTCGTTGCGGGCGACGACACGAAGACGAAAACCGACATTGTGGAGGCGGCTGAGTTGGGCGAAGTAATCGCGAATTTGATCGATCTGTTCCTTGCGCCGTTCCGCCTCGACCTCATCGGATGGCAGCGGCGGCAATTTCGAGATCGGCCCGCAAGCCGCGCAAAGCAGAGCGCTCGCAAACAAAATATCCAAACGCCGACGCACGCCAGGAAATCCCGCGAAAAGCCGGCGAACCCTGCACCAATAAATTTATTGATTCAAGCAAAAGTTGTGTGGACTACGATAACAACTTTTCGGCATCAGCCGTTCAGTTGAGGGATCGAACCTATGCAACATGTTTGCTCAAAGCTGGCGATCGACCAACGCCCTTTTCAATACGGCGATCTCCTTTGCCGGATTGAGACCTTTCGGGCAGGCCTTTGAGCAATTCATGATCGTATGGCAGCGGTAAAGCCGGAACGGGTCCTCGAGGTTGTCGAGCCGTGAGCCGGTCGCTTCGTCGCGACTGTCCTGAACCCAGCGGTTGGCCTGCAGCAGTGCGGCTGGCCCAAGATAGCGGTCCGAATTCCACCAGTAGCTCGGGCACGATGTAGAGCAGCAAGCGCACAAAATGCATTCGTACATGCCATCGAGTTTGGCGCGATCTTGGTAGCTTTGCTTCCACTCCTTCTCGGGGGCGGGTGTTGTCGTCTTCAACCACGGCTCAATTGACGCGTATTGCGCGTAAAAATTAGTCAGGTCGGGCACCAGGTCCTTTACTACCGGCTGATGCGGCAGCGGATAAATCCTCACGGGCGCGCGCGCATCGTCGATTGCCTTGGTGCAGGCCAAGGTGTTGGTGCCATCGATGTTCATGGCGCACGAACCGCACACGCCTTCGCGGCAGGAGCGACGGAAGGTCAGCGTTGGATCGATTGTGTTCTTGATCCAGATCAGCGCATCGAGAACCATCGGACCGCAGTCATCGCGATCGACGTAGTAGGTGTCGACACTCGGGTTTTGTCCGTCTTCCGGATTCCAGCGGTAGACGCGGAATTCGCTCACATGCGTCGCATGCGACGTACGCGGCCATTTCTTGCCTTCGGTAATCTTGGAGTTTTTCGGCAGCGTGAATTCGACCATGGCCAGATTCCGTCAGTAAACGCGGGCTTTGGGTTCGATATAGGCAACGTCATTGGTAAGCGTGTAGGCGTGCACGGGCCGGTAATCGAGTTTCACGCTGCCCTTGGCATCCATCCACGCCAGCGTGTGCTTCATCCAGTTCTTGTCGTCGCGTTCCGGATAATCCTCCCGCGCATGAGCGCCGCGGCTTTCGGTGCGATTTCTAGCCGAATCCATGGTGACGACGGCCTGGGCGATCAGATTGTCGAGCTCGAGCGTCTCGATCAGGTCCGAATTCCAGATCAGCGAACGATCGCTGACATGAACATCGGCCATGCCTTCGAACACGTCATGAATACGCTTGTTGCCTTGATCCAGCACGTCGCCGCTGCGGAACACAGCACAATCCTCCTGCATCACTCTCTGCATATTGAGCCGTAGCTTCGCGGTCGGGGTGCCACCCGATGCGTTACGGAATTTGTCGAGCCGCGCCAGCGACATGTCGGCCGAATTCTTCGGCAAATCGGGTTGCTTCTCTCCCGGGGTCAGCAATTCGGCGCAGCGGTGTGCCGCCGCGCGCCCAAAGACCACAAGATCGATCAGCGAATTCGAGCCAAGCCGGTTGGCGCCATGGACCGACACGCAGGCGGCTTCGCCCAGTGCCATGAGGCCGGGAATGACCGTGTCGTCACTGCCGTTTTTCTTGGTGAGCGCCTCGCCGTGATAATTCGTGGCGATGCCGCCCATGTTGTAATGCACTGTCGGCAATACCGGGATCGGTTCGCGCGTCACATCCACGTTGGCGAAGATGCGTGCCGTTTCGCTGATGCCGGGGAGGCGTTCATGCAGCACCGCGGGATCGAGGTGGTCGAGATGCAGGAACAGGTGATCCTTTTCCCTGCCGACCCCCCGCCCTTCCCGAATTTCTACCGTCATGGCGCGTGAGACCACATCGCGCGACGCAAGATCTTTGGCTGAGGGGGCATAGCGCTCCATAAATCGCTCGCCCTCCGAATTGACAAGATAGCCACCTTCGCCGCGCGAGCCCTCCGTGATCAAGCAACCGGCCGGATAGATGCCGGTCGGATGGAACTGGACGAATTCCATATCCTGGAGCGGCAGCCCGGCCCGCAATACCATCGCGTTACCGTCACCGGTGCAGATGTGCGCCGACGTACAAGAGAAATAGGTGCGGCCGTAGCCGCCGGTCGCCAGGATGGTCATGTTGGCGGAAAAACGATGGATCGAGCCATCGTCCATGTTGAGTGCCACCACACCCCGGCAGCGACCTTCGTCATCCATAATCAGATCGATCGCGAAATATTCAACATAGAACTCGGCTGCGTGACGAAGTGCCTGTCCGTACATGGTGTGCAGCATGGCGTGGCCGGTACGATCTGCCGCAGCACAGGTGCGTTGTGCGGTACCCTTGCCGTAGTGGGTGGTCATCCCTCCAAACGGCCGCTGATAAATCTTTCCATCTTCCTCTCGGCGCGAGAAAGGAAGGCCCCAATGCTCGAGCTCGTAAACGGCCGCCGGTGCGTTGCGGCAAAGATACTCGATCGCATCCTGGTCACCGAGCCAATCAGCACCCTTGACGGTGTCATACATATGCCACCGCCAATCGTCCTCGCCCATGTTGCCGAGCGCGGCAGCTATGCCGCCTTGCGCGGCGACGGTGTGCGACCGCGTCGGAAACACTTTGGTGATGCACGCTGTGCGCAGCCCCGCCTCACTGCAACCGACTACCGCACGCAAGCCCGAGCCGCCGGCACCGACTACGACAACATCGTAGCTATGGTCCTCGATCGGATAGGCGCGGCCATTGACCGAAGGGGCGCCGTTCGTTTTTCCATTTGTCGCCATACATCAAACCTAAGTTCAAACCCCGAACGACAGTTTCAGAATGGCATAGATGGAGGCCAGACTGACGCCGAAAACGAAAAATGTGTTGGCCATCAAACTCAGCAGCTTCCATCGATCGTCGTGGACGTAGTCCAGGATGATTTCCTGCATCCCGATCCACATGTGATGGGCCGTGTTGATTATGAACAGCAGCATGACGATCGCGACGATCGGTGAGCCCAAGATCTGCACGACCGCCGCGTGACTGCGCCCAAGCAGCGCAGTGATGATGACCAGCAGTCCAGCGGTCAACGGGATCCCGGCGACCGAGGTCACGCGTTGGTACCAGAAATGACTTGTACCGGAGCGGGCCGAACCCAAGCCGCGCACGCGGCGCAGTGGTGTGTGCATGGGCTGAGACACGGTCATCGCGGTCCTCCCATAACGAGATAGCCAACCACCCAAAGTATAAGCGTGAGTGCGATTGATCCGATCAGTGTCGCGAGCGTCAGCAGTTCGCGTTCGGCCGGCTCAAAGCCATGGATCGTGTCCCAGATCAGATGGCGAATCCCACCGAGCATATGGTGAAGCAAAGCCCAGGTGTAGCCAAACAAAATCAGCTGTCCAACCAGACTGCCCATGAACCATTCGACGTTGGCATAGGCGTTGGGTCCGGATGCGGCTGCGATCAGCCACCAGGCGAGGAGCAGCATTCCAAAATATAGTGCGCTTCCGGTAAGACGATGGACGATCGACATCATCATCGTCAGCATCGGCCGGTAGATTTGCAGATGCGGAGATAACGGGCGCGTCCGTTGCATTCCTGTCGTTGTTTCCGCCTCTAGCTCGGCCATCATCATTCTCCGGAAAAGCCTGCCGCGTGATGACTTTGATCACATTCGGTCGTGGGGACGGCAATGTCGACGTCAGGAAGCAGACGGTATTGCACGTTGGCGCGTCCCGCGGTCACAAAGGACACCCTCCAAAATTTTCCGCTTGACCCGGCACCACAAGTCGCTACTTCATAATTCGCGAAACTTGAACCCATAAATATCCCATTGCAATCTGCGTTTTATTTAGCCTACCTTCGCGAAATAAGAAGGATGAGCTGTGCGCTTCGATTTCACAGACCTCAACCTGTTCCGGCACATCGTCGAGGCAGGCAGCATTACCCACGGGGCGGCCCGCTCAAATCTGGCACTTGCAGCCGCCTCGACCCGTATCCGCAAGATGGAGCTGGGTTTCGGTACGGAACTACTGGTGCGGGGGCGGCAGGGCGTGGTTCCAACGCAGGCCGGTCGAACGCTGCTCCAGCATGCGCGGGCAATCCTCGCCGAGAGCGAACGCCTCCAGGAGGACCTCAGTCCCTACGCACGTGGGCTCGCCGGTCAGGTGCGGGTGCTATCCAATACCAACGCGCTTACAGAATTTCTGCCCGAAACGCTGAGTTCGTTCTTGATGGCCCATCCCGACATCAGCGTGGACCTCGAGGAGCGCCTGAGCGACGAAATCGTCGGCCTGATTGCGGAAGGCAATGCCGACATCGGCATCGTTGCCGGCACTGTCGACTATGGCGGATTGAATACGTTTCCTTTCCGAAGCGATCGTTTCGTGCTTGTGGTTGCAAAAAATCACCCGCTTGCGTCCCGCTCGCGCATCGGTTTCGCCGAAGTCCTTGACTACGACATGGTCGGCCTCGACCGCGCCAGCGCAATTCAACGATTCCTCGCCGACAAAGCCAATCGCATTGGCCGTCCGTTGCGCCTGCGCGTACAGCTGCGCAGCTTTGACGCCATCTGTCGTCTGGTTGAATGCAATGTCGGTGTCGGCATCGTGCCGGAAACGACTGTGCGGCGTACCGAGCGTACCATGGCGATCAGCGCCGTGCGGCTTACGGATCCCTGGGCGCCGCGTGAACTGACCATCTGCGTACGCGATGTTGAAGCTCTCCCGCCTTACGCGCGGCAGCTCGTCGATCATCTGCGCGTGAGTGCGTAACGCTCAACGCGGTAGCAGCACCCAGTAGTCGAAATCAAGGATCACTGCCGGATCATAGTCATCGCCGCTTTTGAGTGGGAAGTCGGCGCAAGGGCGATCCTTGGTTGCAATAGTACGCACACGCAATGCACCGATATCCTTGCGGCCCGGCACATCTGCGCATGCAAGGATCTCCGTCCATGCAAATACCGTACAACCCGCGAATAGCGGCGCAACGTGGCGTCCACCATTGATGGCTGCCATCTGGAACGCGTTGCCAAGTCCGTTAAAAGACAATGCGCGCGCGAGTGAAATCGCGTGCCCGCCGTAAATCAGGCGGCGTCCGAAACGGCCTTTGCTTTCGGTGAACTGGTTGAAGTGGATGCGCGCAGTGTTCTGGTAAAGCCGGGTGGCAATTTGATGCTCGGCCTCTTCGACTGTCACGCCGTCGACATGATCGATTTTTTCACCGGCCTTGTAATCGCCGAAGCGATAGGGGCTTCCCGCGAGTACGTTATCGTAGGCCGCCCCATTGATCGTGGGGCAGGCGCTACCCAGCCTTGCAGCCTCAACACTTTTGGGAAGCTCGGGCACTTTTTCGGCAGGTGCCGGCGCCGCTTCGTCGCGCTTGCGTACCATTACCCAGCGCACATATTCGAGCACGGTGTCGCCAACTTCGTCGAACCCGCGAGATCGCACGTAAACGATGCCGGTTTTCTTGTTGGAATTCTCCCTCAGGCCGATGACTTCAGAGATGGCGCTCAGGGTCGAGCCTGGAAAAACAGGCTTGAGAAAACGACAGTCGGCATATCCGAGATTGGCTACCGCGTTGAGGGAGATATCCGGTACTGTTTTGCCGAATACGATATGGAACACGAGCACATCATCCAGCGGAGATCGCGGGTATCCGATTCTTTGCGCAAAGGTGTCAGATGATTGGACCGCAAAGCGCGCACCGAACAACCCGTTATA
>Ga0187788_10000052_pt1 | contig 25575 bp, 27 predicted proteins | sample 1015_BV01_MP10_2_FD_133008 | JGI IMG/M metagenome (GOLD analysis project Ga0187788, IMG submission 133008) | Tropical peat soil microbial communities from peatlands in Department of Meta, Colombia - 1015_BV01_MP10_20_MG | ecosystem: Environmental > Terrestrial > Soil > Wetlands > Peat | place...
ACTGCTTTTCCCTTGTAGGCAAAGGAAGAATTACGCGCGATGACGAAGAACCAGCGCAGCTTCGACAAACCTGTAATGATGTCCTCTGAAATGCCATCGGCGAAATATTCCTGCTCAGGGTCGCCGCTCATGTTGACGAATGGCAAGACAGCGATGGACGGCCGCTCGGAGGCCGCGCGTTCGATCCTACCTCCAGCGGAGGCAATTGGGCGCGGTAGTTGCTCGGTCAAATGTACGCGGTGAACACCGACTGGCCGCGCGATGTTTTTGACGGACTGTTCTCCCAAATCGTCGAATTCGAAACCGAGTTTATCCTGGACCTGATCGTGCACGACACGCGAAACCATAATGCCGCCGGGCTCAGCCAGTGCTTCCAGCCGCGCCGCCACATTGACGCCATCGCCAAAAATGTCGTCACCGTCGATAATAATATCACCGACATTGATGCCGATGCGGAACTGGATGCGTTTCTCGGCCGGGACATTGGTGTTGCGTTCGACCATGCCGCGCTGGATGTCGACGACGCAGCGCACCGCGTCGACGACACTAGCATGCTCGACGAGCATGCCGTCGCCGGTGGTCTTGACGATCCGGCCCCGGTGCTCAGTGATCTTGGGATCAACGAGTTCCTTGCGATGCGCTTTAAGCTGGCGCAGCGTGCCTTCCTCATCAATGCCCATGAGCCGGCTGTAGCCGGCAATATCGCCTGCCCATATCGCGGCAAGTCTGCGATCGATGCGGTCTCCCGGCATTTGTCGCCCCGAAAATATTGAAAAATATACCATTCAAGCGTCGAAGGGCGACGGCAAAACAACAACTACGGTCGGAAGCGACATTTTGTCCGCTTTGGATCAAAAGCGTAAGTAAAGGCCTTTCACATCAACTTCGACCTTAGCCCCGAAAACGGAGATTCGGTGGCGCAGTATAAACGTCCACCAATACCGGACATGGCACCATTTAGGCACAACCCCCTCATGAGAATACCTGCGCCGCATCCGTTTCGGCCCTGATAAAATACGCAGCCGAGCGGGTTGCCACGAAGCCGATATATAGTCGGCGGTGAGCGCGAGATAATAGATGCAAGGCACCTGTAAAGGTCTGGCCATGACATTGCGTTTTGTAATACCTGCGGCGGCGATGCTCGTATTGTCCGGGTTCACCCAGGCTGAACTGGAAAAAGCCAAAAACACAAAGGAGTTTTTCAAAGACGGATATTGGAAATGCCTGGCGACCGAAGTTCTCAGAGTGGTCCCGACAAACATGTCAGCACAAGAATTTTTTGTGTTCACAAAACGAGCTTGTCCAAAAGAACGAAATGACTTTTTTGTAACACTCTCAAGCTACATCGAAATGTTACATCCGGATGCTGACAAAAGCACGGTTATTGCCGCAGCAAATATAGCAATCCTGGAGGCGCAAAAAGATGCTGTTACGGCTTTGAATGATTTAAGATCTGGCAAAAGAAAAATGCCCGCGAACTAGGTAGACTCATAGGTCGCCACAGGTGTGGTTGTCTGGACCTTGTGTCGGCGACACCAGTGACATTGGGAAGGAGAACTAACGATGAGTGGCAAGGCGACAGCGTTTGTGGCGGGCGTGCTCCTCGCGAGCATGTTCTGGATCGTGCTGGCACAACAAAGCTATTGCGCCGGCAGCCTTGCAGACTGGCTGCACATGGGCGACGTGGAGGAGTGCCAGTGATGCGGAGCCATTGTCGTTGGCCTTCAGGAAAACGCCCCTTTTTCCATTGGGCTACTGGGAGCACTCAGATGTCCGCTTCATTCCCGAAAGCGCACGTAGGTGGAGGCCAGCAGCATATCTGCCAATGGCCACTGGCGAATATCGCTGCCGTCATTGGATCACGTCGTCGGCGCGCCCAAGAAGCGACTGCGGGAAGGTGACGTCGAGTATTTTGGCTGCCTTCAGGTTGATAAACAACTCGAGTTTGGTGACCTGCTGGACCGGTAGATCAGCAGGCCTGTCGCCCTTGAGTATTCGTCCGGTATAGATGCCAGCTTGCCGGTGCGACTCCACAAAACTGCCTCCGTAACTCATCAAGCCGCCGGCAATAGCGAAGTCGCGAGACTGCTGGATCGCGGGAACCGCGTGGCGGACAGCCAGAGCAGCAAGCTGTTCACTGTGCGTGGCGAACATGGTGTCGGAGGCGCACACGAGTCCGGCCGCTTGCAGCTGGGGCCAGGTTGCAAACACGGTGTCGAAGTCTCGTTCACTACCGGCCTGCAGGACATGGAGCTGCAATCCGCGAGCGCTCGCTGACGCCTGCAGGTTCCTCAATTGTGAATCGGTCGTGGGACTGGTCGGATTGACGAGAATGGCGAACTTGCCCGCCGTGGGAATCACCTCGTGCAAAAATTCCAGCCGCTTCGGCGTGACTTCCACGCTCAAGCTCGTCACGCCGGTGAGGTTGCCTCCTGGCCGCCTAAGGCTGCCGACGAGTCCGATTGCGATTGGGTCGGCACCCATCTCGAAGACGATTGGGATAGTCGTGGTCGCCGATTTTGCCGCGAGCGCTGCAGGAGCGCCTCCCGGCGCGACAATCACAGCCACCTGACGACCTACCAAATCTGCCGCCAGCGCAGATAATCTATTGTGTTGACCTCCAGCCCAGCGAAATTCGATCGCGATATTTCGACCCTCGACATATCCGGTTTCGCCGAGACCTTGGCGAAAGGCTTTTACACGGCTGGCAAACGCTGTCGGCGATTCGGCACCAAGGTATCCGACAACCGGCATTGCGCTCTGCGCACGCGCCGTTAGGGGCAATGCGGCTGCGCTGCCGAGAAGGGTGATGAACTCGCGCCGTCGCATGCTGACCAACCCTCATGCTCGGGACACGCGCAATTTACTACCTTTATGTGGTGAGATTGTGAGGTCGCGAATGTTCCGCTTTGGCCAAAAGCGGATGTTGCAGCATGCCCCTCTGATGTCCGCTTCACGCTAAAAGCGGACAACGCGGCGGCGTTCCGGTGGTTAACTATCAGGCCATTTTTTAGTGCCACCGGCGCTCATTCGACCGTGACGCGCATGCTGCCTATATTTTCGACCGTGCAGGTCATCACATCACCCGGCGCCACCGGCCCGACGCCCTCCGGCGTTCCGGTCATGATCACGTCGCCTGGATATAGCCGATAAGCTTGCGAGGCATAGACCACCAGTTTTGGGATATCGAAGATCAGCGCGCGGGTGTTTGAGCTCTGGCGTAGCTCGTCATTCACCGAAAGCGATAAATCAAGCTCGCCGCTGTCGCCGACCTCATCCGGCGTGACCAGCCAGGGGCCGAGCACGCTAAAGGTGTCGTATGACTTGCGCCAACTGCGATCCTCCGGACCGCGCACTGACATATCGAGCGCGATGGTGTAGCCGCAGACCATGCCGAGCGCCTGCCCGCGCGCGACGCGGTGGCATTCGCGGCCGATGACCGCTGCCACTTCGACTTCATGATCCATGCGCCGGTCGATCTTTGGGAGCTTGACGCGTTCACCGGCGCCGATCACGGAAGTGTTCGACTTCAGGAACAAGCCATAGTGATCGATGGTCTTGATATCGGCGCCAAAATTTATCGCCTTATCAGCGCGCGCCTCATCGGCGTGCTTCAGGTAGTTCACTGGCGCGGCAATAATCTTGCTGGCATTGGCGATCGGACTAAGCAACGTGACCGCGGCGACCGGCAACGCTGGACGGCTCGAGGCGATTTCCTGGGCACGGCGGCCGACCTTGTCGAGATGGGCGATCAGCGGATCGCCATAGGGCAGCGGCCAGCGATAGGACGGCAAAAGATCGAGCGCCGGCGTGACGTCGACCACTAGATCGCCACGCACCAATCCGAGGCGGTTGTCGTTGAAACGGCATATGCGCATTTTGTCATCCGTGGCTTACGGTGTTAATTCACTTGGAAGGTGGTGCCGTAGGAACCAAGCGTCGTGCGCGACTGACGCGCGGCGCCCGCCGTTCAGCCGCAGGGTAATAATCAGAGCTCCCGGCCCAGCTTTCGATCAAGCGAATAGGGTCCGCCCCCCCGCAGCGCGATCGCGAACGAGACGAGGCCCCACAACAATGCGTATTCGTAGCCGCCCCTGAGCCAGGAGAAGCCGGCATTCCAATAGACGAAAAAGATAACAAGCATTTCGATCGCTACGGCTGCAGCGAAAAAACGCGTGAACAGCCCGAGCAGGATTCCGATGCCGCCCAGTAGCTCAATCGTAAACGTCGTCGCAGCAAAGACATTGCCCGGCACAAATCCCATCTTCTCGAAAACCGGAGCCAGGGCCAACGGCCCGCGCCCGATACTGAAATAGGCATGGACGAGAAGATTCCATGCGACCGCAAAGCGTACGACCAGCCAGGACAACGGAATGACCCGGTCATAGAAGGGCCTCAGCGCTGAGAAAAGCAGACTTGGTTCTTCTTGCTTGCTGGTCATGATGTCCCCCGAGATTGAAGTTAGCCCTGCCGGTAGCGACAGAGTTGACAAGCTAACATCAGCAGGAGCCCTGTCGACAAGGCTTGAAGGACTGCATTCTGTTGCGTCGCCCCAGATCGTGTTGCCGGTGCCTGCTAACGGCCAAGAGCGGACAAAAAAATCGGGTGGGGAGCGTTCTTTCGTGATCTTCAGACAAACACGGCAGAGCGCGGCAGAATAATCCTGATTTCTGTGAGCTCGCCTGGCTGCGTATCGACCTCGATTGAGCCTGCGTGTTGCTTGACGACGATGTCGTAACTGATGGAAAGGCCGAGACCGGTTCCTTCTCCAGCCGGCTTGGTCGTAAAAACGGATTGAACATCTTTTCTTTCACGTCAGTGGAATACCAGTACCGTTGTCGCGGATCCTGATTTCCAGGCGATCACCAAAGTTTTTGGTCGAGGCCGCGAGGGTTGGGTCGTCATCGCCGCCGTTTGTTTGTGGCAACTCGGAAGCCCCGAGCTTAATTCTTGAACACCCACGGATTCCGCTGGTGATCTCGCGTGTAGGCCTTGACGGTGCCGCCTTCAGCCGACAACTCGCGGCAGACGATGTTGCCGCCGGCAAAATGCGCGTAGCGGACGCAGAAGTGTCCGTTGGGCTCGATCCACCAAATCCCGCGATCCACGGTAAACCCGGCGGTAGCCAGCTCAACCTTAGCCTCGGCGACACCACCTGCTTTGAGTGTCATCACGAAAGGTTTGCCGGTGACATTCGAAATGCCCTCCACAGCATTGCCAACATAGGGCCGCATGCGCTCGAGCGCGGCGGAATCCAACTGGATCGGAGCGGCGGGCGCCACAGGGGCATTGGGCGACGAAGCGACCGGCGGCGAATCGACGGGACGTGGCACGCATGAACGAAGCCGCGGCTGACCAGTCGTGACATTGCCGCCAATGATTTGTTTGAGTTGTCCGGTCGGGCAAGTGCCGTCGTCGACGAGGACTGTGGCGCCGGTCGGCAATTGGCCGATGGGTGGTTCCACTTTCAGAATTTGACTTGTAAAGGCAGGCACCAAAGTATTGGGCGTCGTTGCAGGAGGTGCTGCGATCGAAGCTGCCGGACCTGGTGGCGACGCCGCAGAGGCAACCGGAGGCACAGCCACAGGAACTGCGACACGCTCTTTGCCGCGCTCGCTCCAAAAGAAGACGCCGGCGATAACGACAATTGCGGACGCCATCGCAGCCGGAACGATCCATTTGCGGGCCGCACCCGGCCGTTGCTTTGTAACCGAGCTTGGAGCCAGCCGAAAGGCCGGCACCGGCTCCGGTATGTTCTTCATCGTTTGCAAACCGATATCTTCAAAGCCGTAAGAGAGTTTGTTTTTGACCAGCGCGAATACGCTGCCGGAAATGCAGATACTGCCCGGCGCGGCGATACTTTCCAGCCGTGCCGCGATGTTGACGCCGTCGCCATAAAGATTGTTGCCGTCCACAAGCACGTCGCCAACATTGATCCCGATGCGGAAGTCCATGCGACGCTTCTCATCGATTTGTGCGTTGCGGACGCGGAGCTCCTCCTGGATCGTGATCGCACAGCGTACCGCCTCCACCGCCGAACCGAATTCGGCGAGCACGCTGTCGCCCGCGGTGGTAAAGATGCGACCGTCGTGGCGAGCAATCAGGCGATCGATCACGGCGCGGTGCGCCTTGAGCGTGCGCAGCGCATCTTCCTCATTCTCTGCCGTGAGGCGGCTGTAGCCGAACACATCGGCAGCGAGGATCGTGGCAAGGCGGCGCTGCTGGCGATCTTCGGTCATGCCTATCCCCCCGACGATCTGAGGATCGTATCTGCTTAAGCCCCTGGCCTGGAAGTAGCTCGAACGACTAGGTTGGTTCGGCCAGTGGGATGGTGTTTGCTGCTCGGCGTTGGGTTCACAGGCATCTCGTTGTTTATGTTGATGACATTCTTGCTTTTTTTTCGCTGTAGACTGTGGAGTTAGCGTGGACCGAATCCGCCAAACGATATCCGCATTGCGTCAAAAGCTGACATGCATGCTAATGGTGCTTCGGTGAACGACTTCGCTTCCGCGTTCTTTACCGCATTGATTTGATCGGCAGATTCGATCTCGATCTGCGCAAAATCATATTTCTGTCCATCAAAGTGAGCCTGACTGCTAGCGCTTGCGCGTTTGCGATAGGCGCTCCGCTTGGCACAGCGTTGGCGGTGTATCGTTTCCGGCCAGAGGTGCGCTGATTGTTGTCGTGAACGCGCTTCTGGGCTTACCGCCTGTCGTCGTGGGACTTGCGATTTACCTGCTGGTATCGCGCTCTGGGCCATTGGGGTCACTCGGTATCCTGTTCACACCAGCAGTGATGATAGTTGCGCAATGCGTGCTTACGATTCCGATTGTCACGGCACTGGTTCATCGCACAACGGCCGGACTGTGGAACACCTACGGAGATTCTCTTTTGAACGACTGCGCTACCCGGTTTCGAAGCATTTGGTCGTTGATGAACATCGGCCGGGATGGGTTGCTCACAGCGTTTCTAGCCGCCTTTGGACGTGCGATTGCGGAAGTAGGCGCCATCCTAATCGTTGGCGGCAATATTCAAGGCTATACGCGGACTATGACAACGGCGATTGCGCTGGAAACGAGCAAGGGGGATTTAAGTTTAGCTCTCGCGCTTGGGATAGTTCTGGTTATTCTTTCCACGATGGTAAGCGCCATCAGCCTTTTTTTTGGACGTGGCCTGAGCAATCGTTAGTGGTTGCGTTTACTCGGCCCAGTCCGCGGCGGCATCTCCGAGTTCAATTGACTAGCTGCTCGCCGTGGTGGAGTGCTTGTCCAACCGTGGGGCACGAGCATTATTCATGTAGGCCTCGCGCGTCGGCAGAACGAACTGAAACAGCGCCCCGTTCGTACCATCCGACGACGCAGAAAGCAGTCCACCGTGACGCTCAATAATCATGCGGCATATAGCCAATCCCAATCCCACTCCGTGTGATTTTTTTGTGAAAAATGCATCAAATACACTGTTCAGATCTGCTGGATCAATTCCCGGTCCCGAATCCTTGACTTCCACAACAATTGCATCGTCGCCGTGATGCTTCGTTCTCAGCTGCACCGTCCTGCGACCATCTTTAATGCCGTTCATTGCTTCAATCGCATTTTGGAGCAAGTTTATTATAACCTCTTGCAATTGGCCCTTATGGCCCATGACCAGCGGCAGATTGGACGCCAGTTCAACTTCGATCATGACACCGTGAGCGTTCAACTGTTCTCGAAGTAGGCGCAATACCTGAAGAGCAATTTTGTTCACATCAACGGGCTCGTGTCCCTGATCGGTTTTTGCAAATAAAGCACGAGTGCTATTTAATATTTGGCTGGCACGATGGCTGTTAGCAACGATGCTGACCAAAGCTGACCGCACCTTTCCAAGGTCAGGCTTCGGATGCTCAAGAAGCTGTTGTGCCGCCTCGCCTTTTAATGAGATTATTGCAAGCGGCTGCTTTACCTCATGAGCCATCGTGGCGGTGGCCGCCTGCACATTCATCAACTTATAGTCTCGCTCGCGCTCGAGCATAATGTTCGAGTGGGCGAGTTTGGCCTCGTTCGCCTTTCGCTCTGCGAACAAGGCGGCAAGCACCAATGCGCAGAGCGCCGCCGTCAAGAGGCCCGCTTGAGCACACAGAATTCGCTGCGTGGACGGAAGGCTCAGATCGCCGAGAATGCCAATGCCGAACGTGGTCGTCGAAACAACCGTCAGTGCGACGATGAATGCGGCCGCCGCAGCGAAGACCGGTCTGCAGCGTGCGGTAACCCAGAATAAAAGTGGGAAAAGCAAAGCAGTAGGCACCACGGCCACCCACAACTCCCGCGGCAATAAAACAATGAGTCCGCTCGCGATGGCCAGTATGACCAATACCGCGGCGCCTTCGAAAACTTCACTGCGCAGGGGCGGATCGCGTGCTGCGGAAGCCAGTCCAATCAAGAGCGGCGCAACTGTGATAATGCCAAGCGCGTCCGACGTAAACCAATGGTGCCAAATCGTCAGAATGGATGATGGCGAACTGTGGAATAATTCAAAGCCCAATGCTCCACCGATCCCCGAAATGGCAGTTCCGATGATCGTGGCCGCAACCAATCCGACTACGTTACGCAGTTTGTCCAGACTGAACGACGAGCCAAAGTAGCTTTCGATCAGAGCGGCAACAATCACGGCCTCGCCAGCGTTGCATAGTGCGAAAATAACGGCACTCCAGATGCCGCGATCGCCCAACAGGTTAGCCGCGATGGTTGCAGCCATCGTGCCGGCGACTACGGGCAACCGTGCGCCCGACCCCAGACTGATCAGTACGCCGGCAGAAACCCCCGCAGCCGGCCAGAAAACGGCAACACCATCAGGCTTGGTGAGGAGCACAAGACTAAGACGTGCCGCCAGGAAGTAAGCGATGGCTAGCCCAATGGCCAGACCGACGGAATCAATCCAGCTGTATGACAATTTAGTGGACTGACGATACGCGACACGACCTAGCGAATACTGTGTCATCAGGAGCCAATCCGCTCGCGGGATTGTTGACTAACGGGTACGTTGACTTTCTCAGACATTATGGCGCTTTTTGCCATCGGCCAAGAGCAGTCTCGACAGCTTCGCCTCGCTGAATCCGCTGTTTCAATGTCGCCGAACACAACGGCGCAAAACCAGCCCTGTGTCCGCTATGGAATAGCGGGCATTTGGTCGTGGATTTGTGATGTTTACCCCCCGAAAACGGATATTCGTAAGCATGATGTCCGCCAAGGGCCAAAAGCGGGCATCGGCGAACGTTACTCGATCACCTCATCGGCAAGCTGCAAGAATGAGCTGGGGACAGAGAGGCCGAGCGCCTTGGCCGTCTTAAGATTGAAGACGAGTTCAAACTTGCTAGGAGATTGCACTGGCAAATTGCCCGGCGATTCGCCCTTGAGAATGCGATCGACATAGGAACTCGAACGTCGGAAGATATCGGCGGTATCGGGCCCATAGGACATCAGACTTCCTTCAACGACGAATTGCCGATAGGGGGAAATGACCGGCACTCGGTGCTCCCCTGCCAACTTCACGATCGTTTTGCGGACGCCGACGATAAAGATATCCGACCCGGCGATCAGACCACTGTCCGGATTGCGGCCTAACTCCGCAATTGCGGCTTCGACCTCGGCAACACTACGAACGTGCACGGCCTGTACCTCGACCGAGGCTGGCTGCCGCAACATTTTGAATGATCGCAGGAAGTCGTCAAAATAGGCCGAGGTATCAGGATTGAAAATCAATGCGACCTTCGACAGGCTCGGTTTGACGTCGCTGAGCAAGTTGATCCATTTTCCGACCATTTCGAAATCGATGAAATAGAACCCGGTAATGTTGGCCTCAGGATGTGCAAGACTTGCAATAAATCCCTGACCAACGGGATCATTCACCATCGCGAATACGATTGGAATCTTGCTTTTTGTTGAGCGCAGTGCAGCTATGATCGGAGTGCTGTTTGCAACAATAATATCTGGTGCGAGCCGAGTTACTTCCGCGACATGCTTGTTGATTGACTCAAGATCGCTCCCGGTAAATCGAATTTCGACCTGAATATTGCGTCCTTCGATCCACCCCAAATCGCGCATACCGATCCGGAATGCCTTGATGCGCTTTTGCGCCTCGAGGTCGCTTTCGTCTAGGCCAACCAGAACGCTGACCCGCCGCGTCCGCTCGGATCGCTGCGCCCGTGCCGCAATTGGCCAAGTCGCCGCCGCGCCACCAACAAGCGTGATAAATTCGCGCCGTCTCATTGCCTCCCCCATGGCCCAGGACAAGCTATCACACTAAAAGGGAGCGGATATGCCTTCAGCTGGCGATCGACTATTCGACCCTATGAGCGTGCCGGTCAAGGCGCGTCGGGTCTGTCGCCATCGAGCTTATGCCTTGATGAACGCCAGCAGCTCGTCGTTGACCTTATCCTTGAGCGTCGTGCACATGCCGTGCGGCGCGCCCTTATAGATCACCAGTTTCGCGTTCTTGACGATCTTGGACGATAACATGGCAGCGGAAACGATCGGGACGATCTGATCGTCGTCGCCGTGCAAGATCAGCGTTGGAACATCGAATTTTTTCAGGTCCTCAGTCGTGTCGGATTCGGAAAACGCCTTGATGCAAAAGTATGAGCCCGGGAAGCCGCACATCATCCCTTGCACCCAGAACGAATGACGCACACCTTCTGATATTTTAGCGCCCGGCCTGTTGTACTCGTAGAAAGGAAGGCTGAGGTCTTCCCAGAATTTCGAGCGGTCTGCCTGAACGCTGGCGCGCAGTCCGTCGAAGACCTCGATCGGCAAGCCCACAGGATTGGCCGCGGTCTTGAGCATCAGTGGTGGGATGGCGCCGATGAGCACGGCCTTAGCCACTCGTTTGGTGCCATGGCGGCCGATATAGCGGGCAACCTCACCGCCGCCGGTCGAGTGGCCGACATGAATTGCGTCCTTGATGTCGAGCTTCTGCATGAGCTCGGCGAGATCATCGGCGTAGGTATCGAGGTCATTGCCTTGCCAAGGTTGACTCGATCGCCCATGTCCGCGGCGATCGCGAGCGATGCAGCGGTAGCCGCGCGAGGCAAGAAAATACATCTGATCTTCGAAGGCATCGGCGCTGAGTGGCCAGCCGTGACTAAAGACAATTGGTTGCCCCCTGCCCCAGTCATTGTAGTAAATTTCAGTACCATCTTTTGTGGTGATCCTGCTCATTGTGAGAACGCCACTGGTCACAACACCATCCGGCTAATCAATATTATTGCGAGTGGATATGAAAATTAGATCAAGCTCGTGTTACTCACAAAAGTCTTCTCCCTCGGCGCCCGATCCGTCCGTTTTTCCATCTGGTTTTTGACTAGATCAGCTCGGGGCCAAATGCGCTGCGATCGCGGCAAAGAAGTAGAAATAGAGACCACCTTGCTCAAGCAGCCGAGATCATTGTCTGGGCGATTGTGCTTTCGTCGATACGTCTTTTTTTAACGAGAAGGCTGGCCAGCCGTTCAACCTCGGGCGCGTTACGTTTCACAATTTCGATGGCGCGGCGATAACCGGCGTTTCTAATTTGAAGCCAGTGATCCTCCGTCAGGCCTTCCATAAGTTTGCTGATCTCTTGGTGCTCGTCTGAAACAGCGAGCGCGTGACTGCGGCAATTGAAAACAGTTCGAGATGCCTGACCAGCGCAGTGAATTGCTACCCGGTCGATGAGCGGCAAGACGTCGGTAGCGCCGACCGTGTCGGTCTTGCCGCTCGCATCTTCACGAATTTCGATCTCTATAACCGTCAGCCCAAAGTAGCGCGCCACGACGGCATGCCCGGCCTCGTGAAAGGCGGTACCGCAAAGTGCATTGCTCGCGTAACTCATTTGGGACGCTCAAGGGTCGTCCTCAGCCATCTCGTTTGAATAAAAAAACTGCGTCTAAAGTGCGACCGCAGAGAGACGATGGGCCTTATTGGAATCTGATCATCGAATCGAAAACGGTACGCTATTAGTCTCGCGCTAAAGAAAATCACATCTTCTCTACCGGAGCACCGCCATTCGTTTCGTGAAGAGCGATAGTCTCATCATTCGGGTATCGGTGAGGTAAAGAACATGGCCCGTGTGTTGAAATGCAGTGACTGCGGCAGAACCCCCAAGGTGACAGAGCTCGCGCCGATGCTGCACGATTCGGTGTGGCGCAAGCTTGCTGGGTCGCATGAAATGCTCTGTGTGCAATGCATGTTCACGCGCGCGGCCGCACGGGATATTTACCTTTCGCTCGCGAGCTTGCAGCCGTGTGATTTTAACTTGATGTGTTCACCCGTCAGTTGGTTCGAACTGTTCGCCTCCGTTGAGATGAGGCCCCCAGCAAATCTGGATGCATGGCGAACGGCCGCGGCAGAAGTTCCAAACGCGCCTGCCGCATTAACAAGAGAAGAACCATCGCTGTGGCCGAATTCGCCGCGCGGCGAACGCCGATTTGTTCGCGCATCCGCATGAGGCGCGCAACTCGCGCATTGCCCCGAGGTCAGGACAGCGCGCCACTTGAATAACGGAAAGATCGGCCGTGGCGGCGGCCATGTCCGCCTTGGGTCAGGAGATCGCGACGGCCATCGGTGCTGCCGTTGAAAATCAGTTTATAACGCCCCTATTTGTCGGCGGTTTGCGATAACCGCCGTTGATGGCGCGGGCTATGCACGCCATGCGCGGGCTCTTCTTGCAAGGTGAAATCGCAATAGGCGAAGCTCAGTCCTGAGATTGAGCCGCGAAAGCTCTCGGCATTGGTGCGCTCGAGGTAAAAGCACGGCTGAATGATCGAGTTCGTCAAATACGCACAGACCCGCTCGCCTTCGACATGCAGGGTCGCGGCCGGCATGGTGCCATAACGCGTTGGACCAGTGGCTCGAACTTGCATGGAGCCTTCTACGGAACCATCGGGATGGACACGGGCCAGTCCGCGGGTGCCGTCGTAGCAATTGTAGCTGAACAATTTCCCCGTGACGAAATGGCGGGCCTCGCTCGCTGTCAGCTCGGCACCCATTGCCGGCAAAGCGGATGCCAACCCGACCAAGACCGCAATCTCACGAACCATCCCTGCTACTCCTGCTGACACCGCCAGCGAACCCTTAACGTATGGTCAAAACGTGGCGGGCCCGGGCGCGAATTTCACAGGTGGCAAAAAAATTGGCACGAGATTTCAGCGGCAGGCGAATACCACCGGCGCGATTTCAACGGCCGACGCAGATTAATTCATTAAGTCACCCGATCTTGCAGGTGCCGTCTTTCGGCGGGGCGATAATTTCCATATCCACGTTGGGGTCAGGAACGGTACCAAGTGCATCGTAGATGTCCCATTGGTCCTTCATCTTGGAGGGATCCTTCGCTCGCACCGCGTACATCTCCATGACCATCTGATTGTCGTATGGGCGGAAATACGCCTCACGTACCTTCATCACGTCGAACTTCGCACCCTTGCGAAGATACTCCGCGAGCTTCTGTGGATCGGCCGATTTGGTGTCATTCATTGACTGCGCGACGATCTTTAGCGAGTTGTAATCACCCCACGACTGGTTGTCGGGCGGCTTGCCGTATTTCTTTTGGAATGCGTCGACGTATTTTTTCGAACTCGGTGTATCGACGAGGTGATGCCACACGAGCGGCCAGATGCCGGAGAAGTTACCCTTGCCCGCACCCCAGGCGACGACCGTGTCAAAGCCAAAGCCAGCCACGGGATATTTCAGTCCGAATTCAGAATATTGCTTGAGAAAAGTTGTGATCTGATTGCCAGCAAGGTTAGAGATCACGAGGTCGGGCTGTGCCTGCCTGATTTTCAGAAGATAGGGACTAAAGTCAGTAACGTCGGTCGGCACGAGCTCATCAGCGGCAAATTGACCGCCGTTCGCTTCCATAAATTTCTTGGCAACACGCAGAAGGTCGTGACCGAAGGCGTAATCCGCGGTCAGCGAGAACCATTTCTTGCCCTTCACCATGTTCTCGCGGAGCAGATATTGGCCGACCGCTGTCACATACATCGAATTGGCGCCTTCGATGTGGAACATGTATGGATTGCAGCTTACGCCGCGCAGAGCGTCTGAATTGCAGCCCGTGTTGATGAATACCGTCTTCATCCGATTGGCCACCTGACCTATGGCAAGGCCGGAGGCTGACGAGATTTCGCCAATGATCATCACAACCTTGTCGCGTTCGATCAGGCGCTCGGCCTTGGCGGACGCCGTTTGCGGGTTGACCGAATCCTCCATCACCAACTCGATTTTCCGCCCCAGCACGCCGCCGGCCGCGTTGATCTCTTCCGCGGCGAGCTTGATTCCCATGACCGCGTATTCGCCCAGCGACCCGAGGAACCCGGTGAGCGGCGTAAGGTGACCGATGCGGATGGCATCGGCCTGCGCTTTAACGATTGCCGGGGCGCCCATTCCAGCCAGTAGCGCCGAGCCTGCTGCACTCTTTATAAGGCTTCGGCGAGATAGTTTGGAATTCATGCCGTTTCCCTCCCTTTCAGGTTGCAGGCCGTCGATGCGCTGGCGCCGTTTAGCCCAAAGCGGTGCGGCCTGCTGCTGCATCGATAGCATACTGCTCGGCACCTGTTTCGGACATGCGTCATCTTTCACATTGAGCAACCGGCCAGTGCTGCCAACTAATGTCCGGCCTGCCACTCGCAGACATTGCGAATTAATCTGCCAGTTAATGGCTCATTAGGCTTTCGCGTTACGGTAGAATTTACATTTCGTTTATAGGATCAGCTGGTCAGCTTCCGATATTTGCACAAATCTGAGTACTCCTGTGCTGTCGCAAAATCTTATTTCCGATCTGGAAAACGCAGTCGCAACTCGGTCAGTCGAAACCGGAACCATATTGCGTCGGGTAACTGACCTCTTCCTGGTAAATGCAGGGCACTATTCCGCTGATCAACTCGAGCTATACGATGGCATTTTGAAAGTACTCATTGCTGCTGTCGAAGTCAGTGCTCGCATGGAGCTTGCCCAGCGACTTGCACCTGTTGACGGCGCACCTCCCGATACAATCCGAACACTCGCGCTTGACGATGCGATTGAGGTAGCAGAACCGGTTCTCTCCCAATCCAGTGCGCTGGACGACGAAACTCTTACCCACTGCATCACAATTAAGGGGCAGGAACATCTACTTGCCATTGCCACCCGTAACAAACTTAGCCAAACAGTAAGTGATCAGTTGGTCACGAAAGGTAACATTGAAGTTCTGCGTACTCTGGCCAGCAATCCAGGCGCGGCAATCTCCGATCTGGGTTTTGGCATTCTCGTCAAAAAAAGCACCGACGATGACTGGTTATCAGAACGTGTCGCCCGCAGGATTGATATTCCGGAGCACCACCTTCGCGAACTCATATCGAAGGCATCAGAAATCGTTCGGCAAAGACTGATCGCGGATAACCCGGAACTTGCCGAAACAATCAAAGACATTTTACCCGATAGTGCATCGGTTGCCGGACATCGGACCCCGGGCTTATCCAAAGACTACAGGACGGCCGAGCTCGTTATTAAATCACGACCGCTTAACGAAGCGGCTGTGAACGAATTTGCAAAAGCAAAAAAGCTCGAAGAAGTTATTGTCTCAATTTCGCACCTGTCTGGTCTTTCGGCGATCGAAATCGAACGGTTGTTTATGAACACTTGGTCGAGCCCGGTTGCGGTAATTCTCAAGGCAATTGGTTTCCACTTGACGACAGTGGACGCGATTTATCGATCGCGACTGCCGAGTGGTGAGGTAATTCGCGACGATTTGGTACAGATAAAGGCTGAATTTATCGCGCTCCGTCGCCCTACCGCGGAGCGCATCATGCGCTTCTACTGCGCGAGAAAAGCAGCCAAATTATCTGATCTCTCATAAGAGCAAGATTCGGGAGGTGCCGTCTTAACGGTGACCCGTTTTCCAGATATGCTCGACCTCCCCACCATACGGAGGCTCGTGGCATGATTACCGAGATTGTGTTGTTTCGCTTGCCGGAAGGAATGAGCCGCAAGGATGCTATTGCGAAATATCGGCTGTCGATCCCGACTTGGCAGGCCAACCCAGATCTGATCCGTAAAGCATTCTTGTTTGATGAATCCTCTCGGCGCGGAGGCGGAGTCTACCATTGGAAAAACATCGAAGCTGCAAAGTTAGGGCACGGCCCGGAGTTTCAAAAACGGATTCAGGCGACCTTCGGAAGTCAACCGGAGTTTCAGTATTTTGAAACGCCCATCGTGGTTGACAATACGACAAAGCAGGTGGTCGACGAAGCAGCGTGATCACCCCAAGTAAGTGGGACACATCCGAATCGTGCCGCCTTACCCTCCAAGCGCGCATTAGTCGGCGCAGGGACCGGCCCCCGCTTCGATCAAAGCCTCTTTGTGTGGACTAAAGATGCCGTCATAGTCAGTCATAGTTTGACCACGGCTTGAATGGCGGGGAACGTTTGTATTTTACGAGCCGTTTCAACTCAATCACCGTCGGAATTGTCTGCGGCACTGGAGCAGCTCTATTCTGGGCCGCCGGATTTGCTGCAACGCGCCACGGCCTCGACGCCGGATTCTCACCGGTCGATCTCACTATTCACCGCTTTCTCTGGTTCGGTCTTGCAATGTTGCCATTCGTGGTGCGGGCCGGCATCAAGGACCTTAACGGCGTCGGGTGGGGCCGAGGTGTTTTACTGGCGATCCTTGGTGGCCCAGGCTTTGCGATCATCAGTTTTGCAGGCTTTCTGCTGGTGCCACTTGGGCACGGCGGGGTAATTCAGCCATCATGCGCAATGTTAGGAGGAATCCTGCTCGCAACGTTTCTGCTGGGCGAGAAAATTCTGGCTTCGCGCGCTATCGGCGCGCTGATCATTGTCTGCGGGCTGGTGGTGATCGGTGCTGAAGCGGTGACCACAATCGGCATCCATGGAGTCGCCGGCGATCTCGTATTTGTGCTTACGGGTCTTATGTTCGCTACCTTCGGCACGCTGCTTCGACTGTGGCGCATTGCCGCGATCCCTGCGGCTGCAGTCGTTAGCGTGTTGTCGCTCGTTGCTGTGCCTGGCCATTGGGCTCTGGGCGGTTTCGACCACATGATTGCGCTGGGATGGCGGGAAAATTTATTGCAGGCAGTGTTACAGGGTCTCCTCGCGGGCCCAGCAGCAATATATTTGTTCGTCCGTTCAATCGCTCTGTTGGGAGCCGGAAGGGCCTCGGTATTTCCCACACTGGTGCCACCATTTGTATTGCTTATTGGGTGGCTCGCGCTCGGTGAGATGCCGAGCGTCTTCCAGTTAACCGGCCTGGTGATCGTACTGTTCGGTTTCCGGCTAGCGCAGAGGGCTGCGTGATGGCGGCTTCACACCCCAAAAGCGGCATTCGTTAGCGCAATTCAATCCATGGATCGGCCGATTATCGTACACTGGTGCAGCGAAACCCTGCATTTGTACGAACCTCATGGCGGACCACTTGAGCGTTTCCAGATCCACAGCACGACCAGCACGATCAGCGATCCGACAACGGCGGCTACGATGTCGCGCAGTGAAATAGCAATCTTGTCAAGCCCTGGAAGTAGTCCGAAAACGCGAAACACAAGACCCCCGACGAGCGCGCCGGCAAGCCCCAGACCCAGATTGCGGAACACGCCGAATCCTTGGCGATCCCAGGTGATGAGCAGCCCGGCGAGCCCGCCGCCGATCAGGCCGACGACGATCCAGACGATCAGTTGGTCGACGGAGGGCATGACAATCTCCTACGGTTGTCAGAATCTAACTGGCCACAACGAATTCTTCGACGGGAAGACGTTACGGGCACGGATGTCGGAAACCATCGTACCCGAGATAGGTTTGTGTCGCGGGATCATAGGATCGAAAACGCTGCATACAGTACGCAATTGGGTCGCCTGCGACCGCCGGTGCGGGCTCGTAATACCCGGCCGGACCATACCTGCGCCGCTGGCCCTCCGCGCCAATAATGGCACCGGTGGCTGCACCGACCCCAGCGCCAATTGCTGCGCCGCGGCCGCCGCCTGCGACGCCGCCGATAATGGCGCCTGCGGCGCCTCCAAGTATCGCCCCGCCAAGCGGATCCTGGGCTGCTGCGTCACGAGCCGGTATGGCCGCAGTCAACATCAATAGGGTCACTACTCCCAATGTGCGAAACATGTAGTTCTCCTTCTGTGGTTTTTGGAGCAACAGGCGCGCGTTCAATGTCCACTAGAAACTGGACATAGGCAATGTCGGCGGTCTGTCTTCCATTTGGGATCGTTCCGTGCTGCGGTTCCGAGCGAGCGTATAACCGCATGGATAGTCGAAAGTTATAAAAGCTCCCAGCTCCATGATTGCGATTCCGAATAATGTTTTTCTTGGGCTCATTGTAAAAAGCGGAATTGACCTTCGCAGCATCAAACATCTGGTCGGCATCAAATATGGTGCGATCTCCGTAAGCCGCGATGCCCTGTTCGTATTGCACGTATAAAACCGATGCAGGTCAGTCGTGCTGTCCTAAATGCAATGCGGCTTTTAAGTCGGAGCTATAGATCAAACACCGACATGGTCACATGCTTGCGTCTTCTCCGCTTAGACGTCACGATCACGGTTGCGTGCTGCGGGAGAGGCTATGATTACCATTCCCGAACTGGCGGCGGAGGCATTGGGGTCTCACCTTGCCGCGCACATGGGCCGCCGGTTTGGTTCGACGGACTCGAATTTAGTTGAACTCGTCCAATCCGCTGCCAGACTTGCCATCGATTGCATCGGCAACAGTGACGCGCTCTATCACAACGTCGAGCACACGATGCTAGTGACTCTCGTCGGCTACGATATTTTGCGGGGACGAAGGCTCTTAACTGAGACAAATGCCAGCGATTTCGCGCACCTTATCGTCGCCTGTTTGTTTCACGACATTGGTTACGTGCGCGGCATTCTTAACGGCGATGGCGATGGCGGCTACATTATTGACGCTAAAGGCAACAAGATCACGCTGCCGCGCGGCTCGTCGGACGCCGGGCTAATGCCGTATCATGTCGATCGATCAAAACTTTTCGTGATGGATCGCGTAGCCAAGATTAAACTGCTCGATGCGACCCGCGTCGCCAGTGCCATCGAGTTCACGCGTTTCCCGTCATCTGACGGTATTGACCACAGCGACAGCGAAGAGGGCTTGTTGGTACGCGCCGCCAATCTTATTGGACAACTTGGCGACCCTAATTATCTCCGCAAGGCTAATGCACTTTATTGCGAGTTCGAAGAAGTTGGGATGAACAGGCAACTCGGCTACACCTCGCCCATTGATATCACCGATCTCTATCCGCGATTCTATTGGAACAGTGTATCAGCGCAGATCCAGAGCGCGATCCGATACCTCAACGTCACGTCGAGCGGACGGCGGTGGATCGCAAATCTCTACAGCAATGTTTTTCGTGCCGAGCGCGAGCTAAGCCTGAGCGGCCCACAACGTTAAGACCGAAACTCACGGCGGCCTCGCCCTAGGCGGGACCGGCCAGGTCGGTGCTGTAGCCATCGGGTCGTCAACGAACTCGGCATCACATTGGCAAAGGCCGCAGCTTGAGAGACGACAAACCGGCCACCACGTTCAGTGCGATCGAGCCCTGAAGCGAAAGTGGCTGAAGCGCGATGGTGCGGTTAGAACCGCCCAGAAGGACGTTCGCGCCAGCGCCGAGTCCAAGGCCAACGTCAGCGGAAGCGCCGACATATTCGCCAGCGAGCGCACCAATGGGCAGTCCGGTGGTCGGTGCGAACACGGCCCAGCCCAACACCCCACCAGCGCTGATTCCGACGCTCAGACCTACAGTGCTTATGGCACCCGCGTAGGCTTCGCGTGGCAGCGGTGCGTTCGGGGTGAAGAGGCACCGCATCGACTGGTGACCGACTATGATGAAGCCGACATTCGGGTCGACTTGGCAAGAGAGCCCACCCACCTGCGTCCACGATTGCGGCGCCTGAGCCGCGGCGGGCATGGCGAGGGTCGCCGCCAGGGCGAGCGTCGCAAGCAATAAACGGTGGCAATACATGATCATCCGATCCTTCTGTGGACGCTAATCATAGCATCCGCATACGCATTCTAGAAAACTTTCACTCTATTTGGCGATTGATGGAAGAGGCCCAAGTGGGTCTGTAGGGGCCTTTTCCTCAAGTTTTGCTGCCTGCAGGCACGTAAGCAATTCAACATAGCCCGGAGCACCCCCGGTGGTTGTTATTTGAATACAGCGCGCAGCATCTGATTGCTTGAATTGCGCCCATAGTTTTGCAAGTTGATCGCGTGCCGCCTGTTCGTCCTGCATGCACTTCGCGGGAGTTTGCACCGAACCCGATGCCCGGCAGGTCGTAGTGATGTCGAATTTTGGCATTTCGCTTTCCGCGGCCACGGCTATTTGCGAACCGAGAACACTGACACATAATGAAAGCGGGATTTTACATGGCATGGGACGCTCCGAGCCGTTCCTATGAGCACCTACTGATGGCCAGATCTGTCTTCCCGACCTTTCCGTGCGGAAAGCGACAAAGTGTACGAATTATTTTGCTCGGACAGCAAGGAATATGGTCAACATTTATTATTGCGCGAATTTAAACAAGCGATTGGGGGTGTCCCAGAAAAGCTTGCGCCGGTCGTCGGAATTCGGGAACAGCTGACCGGCTAATTGAACCAGCGGTCCATAATCCTGCCGCTCCCGCGCGCGCAGATAAGGCCAGTCCGACGCCCACATACAGTGATCAAGCGTGAACGCGTCGACGAGCGTTCGGACAAATGGCCAGCAGTCCTCGAACGGATAAGACCCTTTGGTAAATTTCAAATAGCCGGAAATCTTTACGTTCACGCGTCTGGTCTTCGCCAATTGCAGCATGGCCTGAAATGCTGGCTGCTGGATTCCTGCCGGCGGTGTCGGCCGTCCGACATGGTCGATCAGGACCTTTGCTGGAATCTTTTCGATCCACGGTGCGAACATCAGCAGTTGATCATTCTCTACCTGGAGATTGAAAAACATATCGAGATCGGCAAGCCGCTTCATCAAGCTGTCGGCTTGCCTGTAGTATTCGTTGCCGTGAAACGTCGGATTGATCGCCGCACCAACGATTCCGCGCGCCTGGAATTCCTTTAGCGTCGCGACGTTGGCCTGAAGATCGATGATGGCGATACCCTTGAAGCGGCCCTCGCCTTTCGCAATCGCATCGAGCATGCAGGAATTGTCGCTGCCGTATCCGGAGTTCGGCTGCACCAGGAGCGCATGCCTGACACCATAGGTTTTCATGACCTGAACCAATTGCGCCGTCGTGCCAATTTCTTGCCCGGCGGGTTTGTAGGCGATGTCTCTGCCGTACGGAAAATTCGCCGGATCCAACACATGCGCGTGGCAGTCGATCTTGGGTTCGTCAAAAATGTGCATCGCGTTGATGCGACCCTGCCCTTGAAAAGACCGGATACGTATTCAAGGCGTGAGGATGCCTAGCACTGTCCGTTTCAGCAAGACAAAATGCCGCCATAGGCCGTCGATGGGCCTGCACGAGCAGTTCGGACTGGGTAAACTCAACCCAGGGCGCGCGTGCATTCGTCGAATAACTCATCGACCGAAAACATTCGCGGGATCAGCTTTTGGCGGAAGCTGTAGTCGATGATGATCTTCAGGGAGCCGCGATTGGCCTCGACCCCGAAACGCCACGGATCGAGTGGACTGCCGTCCGGCGACGGCGGCACCGCGCGCCGGCTCTCGTGCAGCATACGGTAAATCTCTCTTACGAGATCGGGGCGGGATTTTGAGATGGTATTTCGAATCACCATCATATGGTTGATCGGGACCCCTTCGTGCATTTCTGCCCACCGGTGCGCCACTGCGTCGGCATCGGGAATAAGGTGCGCAAGCCGCGGGTCAGGCAATTTATCGCCAACAATGGCGGCGTCGAGATCGCCATCAAGAAGCATCTGCACCAATGTCTTGCCATCAGGTGCGCGCGCAACAAAATCCGGGTCCTTGAACTCGGCGAGGTGCGGATCCTCAAATGTGACCCAGTGGACTTTCGCGGGATCAACGCCGTAGTCATCATTGAGAAAGCCGCGTACCCAGGCGCCCGTCGTCTGCGTATAGGCGCGCACACCGACGCGCTTGCCCTCAAGATCGGATGCCCTTAACGGGCCGCGTTGCGGATTGTATGCGATCGTGTGGTGCTGACCGCGGCCCAGAACTGTTGCTGGAATGAGCACATACGGCTTGCCATAGGCCTTCGCCTGCAAATAGGTGACGATCGCCAGTTCGCCCACATCAAACTTGGCCTCGCGTACAAGCGGCTTGAAGGCCGTGTTCGAAACTTTCACGTCGGCGAAGTCAAAGTCGACAAGACTGGACGTCACTTCACTCTTTTTGAGTGCCATCGTGTTCGGATAATCTCCGAGCAGGGTGTACAACTTGGTTTTTTCCACGGTCCGCGTCACACATTGTCTCCTCAATCCGCGAGCATCGGGTAGAGCGTCTGCGCAGTCGTGGCAAAGATGCAATCCTGATCGGCGTTCGATAAGCAGGATAGCGATTGTCGTGCCATGGCCAGGAGTTGCGGCAGGCTGCCTTCGCTGGAAGGATAATTCGATCCCCATGCCAGCCGCGACGCGCCGAACTCGGAGACGAGCCGCGGAAAAAACGTCTCCGGTGTGGCTCTGCCACGGCGGGATTCGGCGAAAATGCGCGGCGTAAGTTTGAGATAGACATTGGGGTGGCGCGCCAGCGCGAACAGGCCGGCGGCAGCATTATAAGGCGGCCCAGCGGCCAGGTCGGGCCGCGCGCAATGATCTAGTATGATGCACACCTTCGGAAAACGCTCGGCCATGCGCGTTGCCTGCGAAATGGCCTTGGCTGACATTTGCAGGCAGATCGAAAGCCCAAGTTCACTCGCGTACGCCCAGGCGGGATATGACCTCGGGTCATCGAGCCAGTTGGCCTGCTCGGACATGGTGCTGCCGAAAGTGAAAAGGCGCATGCCGGTTAAGCCATGGGCGCGCCAGTGGCGCATACGTTCCGGGGCATCGTTTGCAAGCACGTCGACGGAAAACACGCCGGTGAAGCGCTTCGGGTAGGCGCACACCGCGTCCGCGACATAGGAATTGTCGTGCCCGTAACAGGTCGAGGCTTGCACGATCGCAGCCTTCTGTACGTCGGCCATGTCCATTGCGGCAACCAGCTGTTCTAGCGTGACGGGCCGCGTGCGCGACCAGTCGGATTGGTGGCCGCCCAGCGGCGCCAAAGGGTAACGGGCGGCATCGCTGGAGATGATGTGCGGATGGATATCGATGGTGGTCGTTGGCATAGTGGCTGTCTTCCGTAGGGCAATGAGTCGTCCCCGTAAAGCGGCATCGCCGAGAACCAGTAGGGAAATACATGCGCGGGTGTGGCTCGAACACGCTCAAAGGATATTGTTACGCAGGTCACGCCTTCCTAATCTCCGGACCAGTCGCTTCTGGCCATGAACGCAAAAATGCAGCCCTTTGTCATCCTCACCGCCAGGCGTTTGATGCAATGTACAACGTCGGTTCTCTTAGGAATGTCACTCGCCTTCATTGTTACGATGACGGTCACGGCGGTACGGGCCGATACTTATCCGTCGAAACCGGTGCGCATCATTGTGCCTTACGGCCCCGGTGGCATCGCCGATGTGACCATGCGACTTGTGGCACAGGATCTGAGTAAACGTTTCGGCCAACAGTTCTTTATTGAAAACCGGCCAGGCGCCGGTGGCGTTGTCGGCATGCAGTCGGCTCGGGAGGCGCCAGCCGACGGGTACACTCTTGTCATGGTGGGCGGCGGCCTCACGATAGCAAAAGCGTTATTCAAGTCCTTACCTTACAACATTGAGACTGATTTCATCCCGATCTCGACTACAGCGTCATACGGGCTTGTTATCACGACGAAAGCCGGATCACCTTACCAAACGATCAAGGACGTGATCGCTAACGCCAAGGCCCATCCCGGCACGCTGAACTTCGGGACCATCAATGCCGGCAGCGCGCAAAACCTTTCCGCCGAGCTTTTTCGGACCATGGCCGAACTCGACGTCACGATCGTTCCATATAAGACGACGCCGGATCTGGCGAATGCCGTTTTACGCGGTGACGTCGACGTCGCTTTTGAATATTTTGTCGGGTTCCAATCGCCTATCACTAGCGGCCAGATGATCGTCCTTGCCACCACCGCACGCGAGCGCGCGAGTAATCTGCCAAACGTTCCAACTGTGATCGAAAGCGGCCTGGCTGGCTATGAGGTGACAAGTTGGAATGGGCTCGCTGTCCCCAAGGGAACGCCTGCTGATGTTGTCACTGAGCTCAACCGCGCAGTGGACGAAGCACTTAAGTCTCCCGAGATACAAAAGTTTTCCAACGCCGCCGGTATGGATGCGCGCGGCATGTCGTCCGATGATTTGCATCGTCGAATCAAAAGCGACGTCGTCAAATGGTCGCAGGTGATCGAGAAAGCAGGCATCAAGAAGCGATAATTGGATGTCCTGCCGTTAGCCCGGCTCCATACCGCGCTTTTTGAAGGCTGCGCCTGCTTCAGGGCTGGTCAGGAATTTGACCAGCGTCCCCACCGCCTCAGCTTCCTTGCCACCAACGATGATGCCGCTAGAGAACACGGTAGTCTGTTGCACTTCCGCCGGCAGCGGGCCGACATAATCGACGCCGGGAAAGTCCGCAAGCTCGCTGACCTGCTGGAACCCGATCTCGACCTCGCGGTTGGCGATGATGCTGCCGACGAAGACGCCGGTCGGCGTCTGTTTGAGCTTGTCTTTGACTTTCTCAGCTACGCCAAGCTTTTCAAACAGGTTGATGACATATACGCCGCTCGGGCCGGTCGAATAGCCGATCGACTTGGCGGCCAGCACGGTTTTCTTTAGCGCCTCAGTGGTGCTGATGTCGGGCTTGGGCGCGCCCTTTGGTACGCCAACCGCTACACCAGATTTGGCGATATCGACACGACTGCCGGCCACAACCTTGCCGGCTTTAATTTGCGCATCGATCGCCGGGGCGGCCATGATGATCATGTCGTAACTTTCGCCAGCCGCGAGCCGCTTCTGGACATCTAGCGTGCCGCTAAAAATGGTCGTGACTTTGTGCCCGGTAGCCTTTTCGAATTGCGGAACCAATTCGCGGTAGGTCCCCTCAGTCGCCTGAGTGGATAGAACCTTGATTTCAGCGGCATTGGTGCTGTCAGGCTGCATGAGCGTCGCCGTTGTGCCAATAACAAGGAAAAGACTTTTCATGTACTCCCCTTATACAGACAGCCCCAAATGAATTGGTTGCCGCGCGTAAAGCTGCGCCTATTCGGCTGTGACGACAAGTAGTGGCCGCGCCGACGCGACTGAAGCGCGTTAAAATGTGCTTACCAAGATGTCCTGGACTGTGGCCGGTTGATTAGTCGGCCGCGAAGGGGTTACCGCTATAGCTACGTCTCTTCGACCCGGATCTTGGAGATGGATCGGATGCGCGGATTTCTTTGGCTTGTCGTATTGTCTGGCGTAGCTCTTTGGCTGGACGATACGTATTGTAGCGGTCAGTACACGCAGGCCGCCATTCAAATGGTCAACGAAATGACTCTTCATATGTAGCTGGTCTGCCGACGCTCATTTTTGTCGGC
>Ga0187788_10000053_pt1 | contig 25316 bp, 23 predicted proteins | sample 1015_BV01_MP10_2_FD_133008 | JGI IMG/M metagenome (GOLD analysis project Ga0187788, IMG submission 133008) | Tropical peat soil microbial communities from peatlands in Department of Meta, Colombia - 1015_BV01_MP10_20_MG | ecosystem: Environmental > Terrestrial > Soil > Wetlands > Peat | place...
AGGGGGACCCGATGGCCGGCATCGACGCGGTCGCGCACTCCCTGGAACCGTTGCTGGACCTGGCCGAGCGGGACGAGGCCGGTGGCCTGGGCGACCTGCCCTACCCGCCGAACTACCCGAAGATGCCGGGTGAGCCCAAGCGGGTGCAGCCGAGCAAGGCGCGCCCGGACACCGTCGGCAACCCTCCCCCGCTCGGCCAGGGCCTGCCCGATCTGGACTGACCTCGTCCGGCGGCACTCGGGGTGAGTGGATCTCCCGACGCATGCATGTGGGGCGCGCCGATCCGGTCGGGAGATCGCTGTGGGGCCGGTGGATCTCCCGACGCCTGCACGTGGGGCGCGCCGATCCGGTCGGGAGATCGCTGTGGGGCGGGTGGATCTCCCGACGCATGCATGTGGGGCGCGCCGATCCGGTCGGGAGATCGCTGCGGGGCGGGTGGATCTCCCGACGCATGCACGTGGGGCGCGCCGATCCGGTCGGGAGATCGCTGTGGGGCCGGTGGATCTCCCGACATTGCGGGGGCTCAGACCGAGGTGTCGAAGAGGATCCCGTCCTGCAGCACGCCGGCCAGGTTGCTGCTGTCCACGCCCTTGGCGGCGGCCAGGCTGAGCAGGCTGGCGCCGCCGCGCAGTTGCTGCAGCAGGCTGTCGGTGTCCTCGCCGAGCAGGGAGGACACGTCGTCCAGCATCTTCTGCTGCGCGCCGGACAGCGACGAACCGATCACGCCGGTCACGCCGGTCATCCCCCCGCCGGCCGCGGCCGCGGCGTCCGGGCCGCCCGCTCCGGACGGCGGCCGCGCCGGCAGTCCCTTCCGGGCGGCGATCCGTTCCGCGATCTCGGTGGCGTCCGCGCCGTCGCGCATCCGGCGCGGCATCCCCGACGCGATCGCGTTCACCAGGTCCTGGTGGGAGACCCCGTGCTCGGTGGCGATGTCGTCCAGGCTCTTGCCGCTGCTGAGCTGGCTGGTGATGTCCGCGGGATCCATCCCGAGGAGCGACGAGACCGCCTCGATCGGGTTGTGCCCGTGCCGGCCGTGATGTGCCCAGGCCCCGGCGACGGCGGCGGTTCCGGCCGCGCCGGCGGCGCCGCCGTTCGTGATCGCGGTCATGATCGTCTCCTTCCGGGCCGCGGGCCGGCCCACACGAGAGGGCTCGTCACGCGGGGCCCGGAACTGAGGCGGGGACCGGAACTCATGGCCGACTCACAGCTTGACCGGGGGCGCCGTCGGCTGCCGATCGTGCCCGGCTGAGCACGCCGGACGGCGCGCCGGGCGCCCGCCCCGGGCGGCCCGGGTCGCGGCCAGTTCGCAGCCGGGACCCAGGCAGCTCTCAGCTTCCGCGACGACCATCGCCGCGAATCGCACCGTAGGCCGGTGTGTCCCGGCCCCGGCGGTGTGTCCGGCTCAGAAGGAGCATCGATGGCCGGCGTCGGCTCAAGCAGTTCGGCATCGCGGCGGTGAGCGGGTTCGGGAGGCTGCGCCCCGGCTTCACGGCAGCCCGACCGCACCTGACCCGAGTGGGCTGGCTCAACGGGGGGCTGGCGGTGCTGCTCGTGGGCATCGGAGCCTGGGCCTACCTCGCCGTCGGTGACCCGGGACGGACCGTGACGGTGTCCAGCCGGAACGCGACCGTGGTCCGCGGCACCGTGACGGCGAGCGTCAGCGGCACCGGGAACACCGAGAGCGCCTCGCAGGTGTCGGTGAACTTCACCAACTCCGGGACGCTCACCAAGGTCGACGTCACCGTCGGCCAGGAGGTCAGCGAGGACCAGGTGCTGGCGCAGATCGACCCCGGCAGCGCCGAGCAGGATCTGGCGGCGGCGCAGGCGCAGCTGGCGACGGCGCAGGCCACCTACAACCAGGTGGCGGCCGGTGAGACCGCGATCGATCGGACCAGGGACCAGATCTCGGTGGCCTCGGCCAGGCTGTCGGTGACCGCCGCGCAGAACTCCCTCACCCAGGCCCGCAGGCAGCGGACCCTGGACGCCGGGCAGCAGGCCAGCATGGTCAAGGCCGCCGAGGCGGCGCTCGCCGCCGGGACCGGGACCCAGGCACAGGTGACGGCGGCCAAGCAGGCTGCCGCGCAGTCCGCGATGAAGGACTCCCAGGCGGTGGCCGGTGCGAAGCTGCAGGTGGCCTCGGCGCAGAACCAGCTGGCGCAGCAGGAGGCGAACGCGGCGTCCAACGCCGCGGTGCCGACCCCGGTGCAGCTGGCCCAGGCCCAGTCCAGCCTGCAGTCCGCCAAGGCCCAGGTCGCCCAGGCCCAGGACGCGCTCGATGCCACGACGCTGCGGGCACCGCAGGCGGGCACCGTGCTGTCGATCGGCGCCTCGGTCGGCGAGCAGGTCAGCGGGGGCGGGACCGCCTCCTCCTCGTCCTCCAGCAGTTCCGGGTCGTCCGGCTCCGGGGGCGGAGGCGGCGGAGGCGGCGGAGGTGGAGGTGGCGGAGGCAGCTCCGGCGGCTCCGCCAGCTCCTCCTCGAGCAGCTCCGGGTTCATCGTGATCGCCGACCTGACCGACATGTCGGTCACCACGAACATCGCCGAGGGCGACGTCACCGACGTCAAGGTGGGGCAGCCCGCGCAGGTCACCCTCACCGCCTCGGGCACGCAGGTGCCGGGCACCGTCTCGGCCGTGGCCCTGCAGAGCACCACGAGCAACAACGTCGTGCAGTACCCGGTCACGGTCAGCCTGCAATCGGTCCCGGACACCGTCCGGCTCGGTGCGACGGCGAGCGTGACGATCATCACCGGGTCGGCGGACGACGCGCTCAGCGTTCCCACTGCGGCGATCACCACCCGCGGCGGCACGTCGACGGTCACCGTGCTGCGCAACGGATCCCAGGTGATCGTGCCGGTGCAGACCGGGCTGGAGGGCGGCAGCAGCACGCAGATCGTCAGCGGGCTGTCCGAGGGTGAGATCGTCGTGCTCTCCAGCACCACCGGCTCGGGCACCAGCACGGGTATCCCTGCATTCGGCGGACCGGTCGGGAGGATCGGAGGGCCCCCGTGACCGGTGCTTCCACCGTGCGGGCCAGGCGCCCGGTGGTGGACCTGCGTCACGTGGTCAAGACCTACGGCTACGGGGACACCGCGGTGCACGCCGTGGCCGGTGTCGACCTCCAGGTCGACCGCGGGGAGTACCTCGCGGTGATGGGGGTGTCGGGTTCGGGCAAGTCGACGCTGATGCACATCATCGGCTGCCTCGACGCCCCGACCAGTGGTCGTTACCGCCTGGACGGGATCGACACCCGGCGGCTGGACGAGCGGCAGCAGTCGCTGATCCGCAACCGGAAGATCGGGTTCGTCTTCCAGTCCTTCAACCTGATCCCGCGCACCTCGGCACTGGCCAACGTCGAGCTGCCGCTGGCCTACGCCGGGGTCAAGCCGGCGCAGCGCCGGGCCCGCGCGCTCGAGGCACTGGAACGGGTGGGGCTGTCCGACCGGCTCTCCCATCAGCCCACCCAGCTGTCCGGCGGCCAGCAGCAGCGGGTGGCGATCGCGCGGGCGATCGTCACCGATCCCGTGCTGCTGCTCGCCGACGAGCCGACCGGTGCGCTGGACAGCCACAGCACGGCCGAGGTCCTGGCGCTGTTCGACGCCCTCAACGCCTCCGGCCGCACGGTGATCGTGATCACGCACGAGCTCGAGGTGGCCGCGCACGCCCGGCGGGTGGTGCGGATGCGGGACGGCCTGATCTACAGCGATGAGCCGCGCAGCTCCGAGGCGCGCCACCTCGCCGTCGGGGGTGGCCTGCGGTGAGCTTCGGCCAGATCTGGCGCTTCGCCGTCCTCGGTGTCACCGCGAACAAGCTGCGCTCGGCCCTGACCACGCTGGGCATCCTGATCGGCGTCGCGGCCGTGATCATCCTGGTTGCGGTGGGCACCGGCTCCGGCAAGGCGATCCAGGACTCGATCAACCGGCTGGGCAGCAACACCTTGACGGTCAACCCCGTCCAGGGCGGCACCGGCGGGCGCGGCGGCGCGCGTTTCGGAGCTCTGCTGGGCGCCGCGCGCGCGTTCGGCGGTGCCGGCGGTGCCGGCGGTGCCGGCGGTGGCGGCGGTGCCGGCGGTGGCGGGTTCGGCGGCGGCGCGAACCGGAACGGCGCGGTGGACACCGGGACCCGTACCCGGGTCGCCCAGCTGACCCTGGACGACGCCGCGGCCCTCACCGACCGCAGCCAGGCCCCGGACATCGAGTCGGTGGCGCCGGTGGTCAACGCCCAGTCCGTGGCGGCCACCTACGCGGGCGCCTCGCACACCGTCAACACCTTCGTCGGCACCACGCCCAGCTACCTGATCAACGACAACGACTCGGTGCAGGCCGGCACCGCGTTCACCGACGCGGACTACACCGCGCACCGCCGGGTGGCACTGCTCGGGGTGACCGTGGCCTCGGACCTGATCGGCGGGGACGGGCTGGCGATCGTCGGCAAGCAGGTGCAGTTCAACGGCATCCAGTTCACCGTCGTCGGCGTGCTCACCGCGAAGGGCAGTACCGGACCGGTCGACCAGGACGACCGGGTGATCGCGCCGCTGACCGCGGTGCAGGACACCCTGACCGGCTACGGCAGGCTGAACAGCATCTCGGTGAAGGCGGTCTCCGCCGCCAAGGTCCCGGCCGCCACGGCCGAGGTCGAGGACATCCTCGACGCCCGGCACCGGGTGACGGCGGCCACCGCCGACTACAGCGTGTTCAGCGCCTCCTCGATCCTGTCCGCGGTCTCCAGCAGCCAGAAGACCTTCACCGTGCTCCTCGGTGCCGTGGCGGCGATCTCGCTGCTGGTCGGCGGGATCGGGGTGATGAACATCATGCTGGTCACCGTCACCGAGCGGACCCGGGAGATCGGCATCCGCAAGGCCGTCGGTGCCCGTCGGCGGGACATCGTCGGGCAGTTCCTGCTCGAGGCGGTGCTGCTGTCGATGTTCGGCGGCGTGGTCGGCGTCCTGGTCGGGATCCTGGGCAGCCGCTTCCAGATCATCGGGGTGCAGCCGGTGGTCGCCCCCTACTCCGTCGTGCTCGCCTTCGGCGTGGCGGTCGCCGTCGGCCTGTTCTTCGGCCTGTACCCGGCCAACCGCGCCGCCGCCCTGCACCCGATCGACGCGTTGCGCCACGAGTGAGGCGATCAGTCCATGTCTGACATCGAGGCACGTGCCGGCAGCGGCCCTGACGGCAGCGGTGCGCCCCTGCACTGGCCGATCGAGCCGGAACCCCGGACGGCGCTCGACCCGCCGGCCCCCGAGGACAGCGGGGTGGGCGGCGTCGAGGCCGACGAGGAGCTCGACCTCGGGGAGCTCGACGAGGTCGACGCCGATCTGCTGCCGGCGGCCAGCCGCCGGCCGCTGAGCCGGCTGACCGGGCTGCTGATCGTCGGCGTGGTCGCCGCCGGGGCCTTCGGCGCGGGCGTGACCGTGCAGAAGGCGCACGACGGCAGCCTGACCGGCGGTGGCGGCGCGCAGGCGGCCGGGTTCGGTGGCGGTGGCGGGTTCCGTGGCGGCGGGGGCGGCGGTGCGGGCGGCGGCGGGTTCGGCGGCGGCCGCGGCACCGGCGCCGGCCAGGGCGGTGCCGCCGCGGCCGGATCCGCGGCCGGCGTCCCCGCGGTCGTCGGCCAGGTGGTCTCGGTGAAGGGCAACACGCTCGTCGTCCGCAACTTCGGCGGCCGCACGATCACCGTGACGATCCCCGACGGGACCACGGTGACCCGCCAGACCCCGCTGGACCTGACCGCGCTCAAGGCGGGCACGGTCGTCGCGGTCGAGGGCACCACCGGTCAGAACGGCACGGTCACAGCGACGTCGGTGACGGCCCGCTGACCCCTCGCCGACCCCATGCCGATCCAAACTTCGCAACCGCGGGAGGCCATCATCAACAGCACCACTCACCGCAGGAGCCGGGCGGCGGCGATCGCCGTCCCCGCCCTGGCGGCCGCGCTGACCCTGAGCGGCTGCGGTGGCGGCGGCGCGACCACCACCACCGCTGCGGGGACGACGCCCGCCGCGGCACCCACCCCGTCGCGGAGCGGCGGCCAGTTCGGCAACAGCGAGCAGTTCGCCAGGATCCGGGCCTGCCTGGCCGCGGCCGGCATCCAGCTGCCGACACCGACCGGGCGGCCCTTCGGCACCCGCACCGGGCCGCCGCCCACCGGGATGCGCGGTACCCCGCCGTCCGGGGCTCCGCGTACCGGGCCTCCGCCGACGGGCCGGCCCGGGGGTGGCCAGTTCGGCCGGATCTTCTCCGACCCGCAGGTGGTCGCCGCGCTCAAGGCGTGCGGCATCGCGGTGCCGACCCGACCTCCCGGCGGCTTCAACCGCGCCAGCCCGACCGCCTGACGCCGACGCCCCGCCGGGGCGCCGGCCGCTGCGCGCCGACCGCCGCCTCCCGCGGATGCCCACGGCGTGACACCGTGGGCATAGGTGGCCCACGGTGTCACACCGTGGGCGTAGCGGATGCGCACGACGGCGCACAGTCCGCCCGCCCGGAATGAGCACGGTGTCACACCGTGCGCGTAGGAAGAGCACGGTGTCACACCGTGCGCATGGCGGATGCACGTAACGCCGCACAGTCGTCTGGGGCTGCGGCGGGTGGGGTCAGCGGCGCAGCGTGTACCCGACCGGGAACAGGTGCAGCCGCCCGCGGCCGATCAGCCCCCACAGGCCGTTCGGCAGGAACAGGGTGCAGGCCACGGCCACGCAGCCGAGAATGATCAGGTACCACGAGCCGAGGTCGCTCAGGCGCTGCTGCAGCGGGAAGCACGTCCGGGCCGGGGGCAGCCCGGAGGCAGCTGGGTCAGGCGCCGTCCTGCTTGGCCAGCCACGGGTAGCGCTCGGTGTCCTGGCCGGCGTAGTCCGGGTCCAGGTAGATGAAGCAGCGCTGGATCAGCCAGTCGCGGATCTCGAACACGTCGCACCAGCGGCCGGCACCCCACTCCGGCACGCCGGCGCGCCAGGGGCCGTCCCGGTGCTCCCCGTGGCTGGTGCCCTCGCACACCAGCAGGTCGCTGCCGGAGAAGATCCAGGTGAAGGCGGCGTAGTCGTGCACGATCTCCTTCAGCGTCCCGCCCACGTCGGCGAACAGCCGGCCGATCTGCTGCTTGCCGCTGGCCAGGCCCCACTTCGGGAAGTACACCTGGGCGTCGTCGGCGAACAGGTCGAGGATGCTGCCGCCGGTCGAGGTGACGCCCCCCTTGTCGAAGGCCTTGAGGTACTCCATCGCGACCGACTTGCGCTGCTCGTCGGTCATGGTCTGCCGGGTCACTGCCATCGCCGTGCTCCTCCCTGCGCGGGGACTGTGCTGGACGGTGTCGGTCAGGCCCTCGGGTAGAACGGGGGCAGCTTGGCGTCGACGTTGATCCACACCGCTTTGGCCTCGGTGTACTCGTGCATGGCCTCGAAGCCCATCTCCCGGCCGTAGCCGGAGGCTCCGACGCCGCCGAACGGCGATCCGGGGTTGACCCGCTTGTAGGCGTTGACCCAGACCATGCCGGCGCGCAGGTCCCGGGCCACCCGGTGGGCCCGGGACAGGTCGCGGGTCCACAACCCGGCGCCGAGCCCGTAGTCCACCGCGTTGGCCAGCTCCAGCGCCTCGGCGTCGGAGCCGAACTCGTGGACGGTCATGAACGGGCCGAACACCTCTTCGGTGGCGGCCCGCGTCGCGGACCCGGCCCGCACCACGGTGGGCCGCACGTAGCAGCCGCCGGCGAGGCCGGCGTCGGACGGCGCGACTCCTCCGGTGAGCACCTGGCCGCCCTCGTCCTCGGCGACCTTGACGTGGCTGAGCACCCGGTCCCGGTGCTGTGGTGAGGTGAGCGGCCCCATCTCGGTCGTGCCGTCCTTGGGATCGCCCAGCCGGATCGACTCGGCCAGGGCCACCAGCCGGTCGACGAACTCCGCGGCGATCGAGGAGTGGACGATCAGGCGGCTCGCCGCGATGCACGCCTGCCCCTGGTTGTGGAAGATCCCGAACGCCGTCCCGGCCACCGCGGCGGCGAGGTCGGCGTCCGGGAAGACGATGTTGGCCCCCTTCCCGCCCAGCTCCAGGTGCACCCGCTTGAGGTTCCCGGCGCTGGCGGCGACGACCGCGCGGCCGACCGCGGTCGAGCCGGTGAAGGAGATCTTCGCGATCCCCGGGTGCTCGAGGATCCGCTGCCCGGCCGTGGGCCCGTATCCCGGGACGATGTTGACCACCCCGGGCGGGAAGCCCACCTCGTCGATCAGCTCGGCGACCCGCAGCGCGCTCAGCGGCGTCAGCTCGGCGGGCTTGAGGACGACGGTGTTGCCCGCCGCCAGCGCCGGCCCGAGCTTCCAGCTGGTGAACATCACCGGGAAGTTCCACGGCACGATCTGCCCGACCACGCCGAGCGGTTCCCGCACGACGTAGTCGAGGAAGCCGCGCTCCACCGGGACCACCGACCCCTGGAACTTGTCCGCCATCCCGCCGAAGTATCGGAAGGTGGCGGCGTGCGCGGGACGTCCAGGCCGCGGGTGTCCCGGATCGGGTGCCCGGTGTCCCGGGTCTCCAGCAGGGCCAGCGACTCGGCGTCCGCCTCGATGGCGTCGGCGAGCCGCAGCAGCAGCCGGCCGCGCTCGGCGGCGGGGGTCAGCCGCCAGTCGTCGAAGGCCCGCCCGGCGGCCTCGACCGCCCGGTCGACGTCGGCCGGGCGGGCCTCGGCGACCTCGGCCAGCAGGCTGCCGTCGTGGGGGTCCCTGACCTCGATCGTCGCGCCGTCCAGGCCGTCGACGAACCGCCCCCCGACGAACAGCCGGGTCTGCATCGCCCGCGGGTCAGAACTCGGCCGGGTAGGTGGGGGTCTGCCCGCTGGCGATCAGGTCGGGCAGGGCGGGGGACCCGTTCTCCCAGACCAGCAGCATCGAGCGCTTCGGGGCGTAGCCCTGGTGGCGGATGTCGGCGGGCATCGCGCACACGTCGCCCGGCCTCATCACCACCCGGGCCCGGATCCCGCCGGCGTCCCGGTCCTCGACGTCCCAGTGGATCTCGTCGGAGAGCTGGACGAACCACTCCACCCGGTCGTTGCCGTGGATGATCGGCAGGATGTACTCCTCGGTGGTCGGGCAGAACAGGCTGTCCTTGCACACGCTGACCACCGAGGGGTTCCAGGTGACCTGGGACCGGGACAGGTAGGCGAACAGGCTGAACGCCGCCACCTCGCCCTCGAAGCCCGGCTCCGCCTCGATCTCCGGCTCGTCCTGCCCGACGTCGGCGAACATCCGGTTCACCGGGTGCCCGTTCTCGTCGCTGCGCAGCGCCTCGTCGCCGGGCACGTTGACCATGCGGGCGGCCGCCACCCGGCGGCGTGTGATCGCGTCGGTGTTGGTGCCGTGGCGGATGCCGAACGCGGACCCGGTCTCGTGCGGCGAGGCGAACGGGTCGAAGCCCTCGTTGGTCCAGTCGTCGAGGATCGACTTGAACGTCTCGCGGATCTTCGGCGTCTCGATGTTCTCGTAGTAGTCCAGTTCGGCCTTGCGGTAGGCGTCGTTGTACCGGCCGGCGAACATGTCCACGGTGCCGTAGTGGTTCATGGTCCCGAAGACGCCGTCGAAGTTGACGATGCCGTAGAAGAAATCCCAGGCCACGTCCCGCTGCAGGGCGCGCAGGAAGGCGTCCGCGCTCATGGTGTGCGACCCGGTCGGCCAGGTGATGTAGGCGAAGAACTCGTCACGCCGGAAGGTGAACTCGCCCAGCGAGAACTCGTGGTATCCCTGGGCGTTCGCCTCGGCCGAGCGGACGACGACGTCGGGAGTGTCGAGGCTCATGGGAGCACGCTCCTTGGATCGGTGGCTCAGCGGGTCTGGCAGATCTCAGACCAGCGGTAGATCGTGTCGGGGCCGGAAATCGTCTGCTGCAGGATCACCGAGGGGCTGGCGGCCGTGAACCGGTACGCCGCGCCGGCGGGCAGCAGTGCCTGGTGACCGCGGCGGCAGGTGATCCTTCCCATCCGGGGACCTCGAGGCTCGCCCTCGAGTGCGACAGACCCCTCGGCCTCGGCGGGCAGCGGGGAGCTGTCCAGCTTGACCAGGTCGATGACCACCTCGCCGTCCAGGACGAGCGCGAACTCGTCGTGCGCGGCCGTGCGCCAGGTGCTGATCCCCTCGGCCCGGATCGCCTCCAGGACGTACTCCATGTTCTTGCCGACGGCGACCTTCTCGTAGGGCTTGGACCTGCTGGCCACATCGAAGATGTTCGAGAACGCGTAGTGGCGGGGATCATCGTTGATGATCTCGACGCCACCCTTCTCGAAGTCCTGCAGTGATCCGAACCTGGTGACGTACGACTCCGCCTCGTACGCGCCCGACGCGGTGCGGACTCCCTTGGTCAAAGCACCCCCACCTCCCACGCCTCGATCCCGTGTTCGTGGGCCGAACATCGATTCGCTGAGTGAACAGCGAACAGGGCCATCCTGTGTCGGTGATCACACGATGTCAATCGGCCCACCCTGTGGATTCTCCGTCTTGTCCGGGGTGTCCGTCACCTGCCGCTCATCGGCGGCGGGCGTGCAGCACCGGGGTCGCTCCCACCACCAGCGAACGGACCTGCGCGAGCAGGTCGGCGACGTCGATCTCGTCGGCGACCGTGACCCGCAGCCCGTCGGCGCCGGCCGCGGCGAGGTCGAGGGCCTGGATCTGGGCCTGGTCGTAGGTGCCGAACAGGCCCGCCTGCTGCGGGTGGTTCCCACCCGCGAACCGGGGGTCCCGCAGGGCCCTGGCCGCCGCCTCGCTGACCGTGCGGCCGATCGAGACCGGCAGGGCGGCCACGACCGGATGGCGCCGGGCCGGCACCCCGGCGGCCGCGCGGGCGCGGGCGGCCTCGGCGACGGCGGCGACGATCCGCTCCCGGGTCGGCCCGCGGACGACGGTGCCGGCCGCCTCCGGGTCGAAGGCGGGCAGCCGGACCCGGGCCGACCAGGCGCCCGGGCCTCCCGCCGCCCGGACCAGGGGCGCCGTCCGGGCCGGGAGTTCGAGCAGGCAGGTGGACGCCGTCCCACCGGCCGGGCCGCCCAGGCCGGCGAGGTCGTCCAGCCAGGCGATGACGGCGTCCTCGTCGCCGGTGACGGCCAGCCCGAGCCGCGCCGGCGCGGCGGCCGCGGCCAGCGCCTCGAGGCGTTCCGCCTGCGGCCGGCCGAACGGGTCGCCGGCCGGCAGCCACACCTCGGCGTAGCCCAGGCGGGCGGCCAGCCGCGCGGCGTGCTCCTGGCGGTCCGCCGGATGCCCCGGATGCACGGTGAGCGCGAGCTCCAGCAGGACCTCTAGGCCCGGCATCCAGGCCCCCCTAGCATGTGCGTCGTGCGGACTACCGTTCGCAAAACGTACGACCCGGCCGGGTTGCCGTCCACCGTGCTCGATCCGCTGCTCGCGCTGGTGCGGCGGCTGCGGGCCGGCGGGCTGCCGGTGTCCACCGGCGAGGTGATCGACGCCGCCCGTGCCCTCGCCGAGGTGGACCTCGCCGATCGCTGGCAGGTCCGGGCGGCGCTGCGGGCCAGCATGGTCAAGGACACCACCCACGACGACGTCTTCGACCTCGCCTTCGAGGCCATCTTCCCGGTGCCGCGGCCGGGGGCGGCCCGGCCGGCCGCGCCGGGGGATCCGGGTGCGCAGACCACGGCCGAGCGGGACCCCGGCGACCCGGTGGAGCGGCTGGCGGACGCCCTGCTCGCCGGCGACGACGCGGCGGTCAACGAACTGCTGGCCGAGGCGGTCGAGCGATGGGCCGGCGCGGAGGACGGGCGGGCTCTGGAGCACCACGTGCAGCGAGTGCTGCGGCGGGTGGATCTCGGCCGGCTCTACCGGCGCGTGCTGCAGCCCGACGCGGACGCCGGTGCCCTGGAGCGGACGCTGCGCGCGGCGGAGGCCGACCAGCGGATGGAGGAGATCAGGCGGCGGATCGAGGCCCTGGTGGCGGCGGGTCTGGCGGAGCCGTGGGAGGCGCATCCGCACCGCACCGCGGACTCCCTGGCCGACACGCCGCTGCTGCGCGCCGGGCCGGACGAGCTGGCCGCGCTGCGCAGCGCGGTCCGGCCGCTGGCCGGCCGGCTGGCCACCCGGCTGGGCCGCAAGGCCCGCCGCCACGGGCGGGGCGGGCTGGACATGCGCCGGACCCTGCGCCGCTCGGTCGGCTCCGGTGGCGTGCCGCTGGACGTCATCCTCAAGCGCCGGCACCCCAGCAAGCCGGACCTCGTCGTGCTCTGCGACGTCTCGGGCTCCACCGCGCAGTTCGCGCCGTTCACGCTGGCCCTGCTGCACGCGATCCACCAGGAGTTCCGGCACGTGCGGTCGTTCGTCTTCGTGGACGGCATCGTCGAGATCAGCGACCTGCTCGAGTCGGCGCCCGGGGTGCTCGATCCGCGCCACCTGCTCGACCGGCGCGGCCTGGTCGCCCGGGACGGCCGCAGCGACTACGCGCTGGCCCTCTCCCGGCTGCTGACCGGCTGGCCGGGCGTCGTCACCCCGCGTACCACGGTGATCATCAGCGGTGACGGGCGCTCGCACGACCGGCCGGCCGCCGTCCCCCAGCTGGCCGAGCTGGCCCGCCTGGCCCGCCGGCTGTACTGGCTGGACCCCGAGCCGCGGGCGGAGTGGACCACCGCGGACTCCGCGATGCCGGCCTACGCGCGGCACTGCACCGACGTGTTCGAGGTCTCCACGCTGCGCCAACTGGTCGACTGCGTGGCCCGGATCGCCTGACCCCCAAGTGCGGCCCTGGTCCGCCCTCTGTGCGGCGCCCTGCCGATGCGCTCTGCCGATGCGCTCTGCCGATGCGCTCTGCCGATGCGCACGGTGTGACACCGCGCGTAGGTGGGCGCGAGCCCACTGTGCGGCGCCATGCGCATCCCGGAAGCCCACGGTGTCACGCCGTGCCTATGAGAAGCCCACGGTGTCACGCCGTGGGCAATAGGGGCGGGGTCAGTGCGGTCCGCTGAGCTGCAGGCGCTGGATCGCGCGGGCCTGGTCGGCCTCGTGCTTGAGGACGACGCCCAGGGTGGCCGCCATCGCGTCCGGGTCGAGGCTGTCGCGATCGAGCGCCAGCATCGTCCGCGCCCAGTCGATGGTCTCGGCGATGGACGGCGGCTTGCGCAGCTCCATCGTGCGCAGGGCCCGCACCGCGGCGACCACCTGCTCGGCCAGCCGCTGACCGACGCCCGGGACGCGGGCCAGGACGATCTCCCTCTCCCGCGCGGCGTCCGGGTAGTCCATGTGCAGGAAGAGGCAGCGGCGCTTCAGCGCCTCGGACAGCTCCCGGGTGGCGTTGGACGTGAGCACCACGAACGGCCGCCGCACGGCCACGATCGTGCCCAGCTCCGGGACCGTGACCTGGAAGTCCGAGAGCACCTCCAGCAGCAGCCCCTCCATCTCGACGTCGGCCTTGTCGGTCTCGTCGATCAGCAGCACGGTCGGATCGGACCGCCGGATCGCCGCCAGCAGCGGCCGGGCCAGGAGGAACTCCTCGGAGAAGATGTCGTCCTGGACGGCGTCCCAGCTGAGGTCGGCGGAACCGGCCTGGGCGGCCTGGATCCGCAGCAGCTGCTTCTTGTAGTTCCACTCGTACAGCGCGCGGGCCTCGTCCAGGCCCTCGTAGCACTGCAGCCGCACCAGCCCGCCGCCGACGGCGACGGCGACCGCCTTGGCCAGCTCGGTCTTGCCGACCCCCGCCGGGCCCTCCACCAGCAGCGGCATCCCGAGGCGGTCGGCGAGGAACACGGCGGTGGCGGTGGCGTCGTCCGCGAGGTAGCCCGCCCGGGCGAGGCTCTCCCGGGCGCCCGGCACGGATCCGAAGGTGGTGCTGCCTGCCGTCATGTCCCGCCTTGATCGCGCTGCGAACAGGTGTGCGCCCACGGTAGGTCACCGCCGATCACGTCACCAAGGCGGCCGCCGCGGGCCACCCGCCCGCGCACCCGCGGCCCTCTGTGCGCACGGTGTGACACCGTGCGCACAGGTCATGCGCGTAACGCCGCACGGTCCGCCACGCGGCGGGCCGGACGGTCAGCGGCTGAGCTGGTAGAGCCGGTCCGTCCAGCGCACGCCGCCGATCATCACCCCGACCCCGACCAGGCAGATGCCGGCGCCGACCAGGCCCGCCGGGTGGGCCATGAAGCGGGCGAGCAGGGCCGCGACCACCAGCAGGAGGATCGCGTTGAACACCAGCACCGAGCGCAGCGCGAGCATCATGCCCACGCTCATCCGGGGCCGGCCCCTGCTGGCCACCCACCGATAATCCGCCCCGTCGCTGCGGCTGTCCACGCCCGGGCCGGGGCGGGCGGCCTCGGGTAGAGTCGCAAGGACGGGAGCCCAGCCGGGTCGCCCTCACTGTCGCCCGGACGTGTTCGGATCCCTGACGCAGGGGGCCCGCGCGACGAGGCTCGGTCGGTGCGGTGGCAGGCGGAGGGGCACAGGTGGGCAGGACCCGGATCACGGCGGCGATCCTGGGTATGTCGTTGGTCGTGGTGACCGCGGTGGCCTTCGTCGTGGCAGGTCCGGGCCGGGCGTCCGGGTGCCCCGCGCCGGGGGCGACGTCCGGGCAGCAGGCCCCCGCGCAACCCTCCGCTGACGTTCTGCCCCTGGCGGACACCGGAACCGGCCCGCTCCGGTCGGCCGCGCAGTGGGCGAGCCTGTTCGACCAGTTCTGGCAGGGCGAGCGTTCCACCCAGGAGGCGCTGAGCCGGTCGCGTGACAGCTGGGACCACTACGAGCTGTCGTACTCGGTGGACGCACTCACCTCCGCGTACCTGGCCACCGGCCGGCGGGAGTACGTGGACGAGGCGCTCTCGCTGACCGAGAACGTCGTCGCCTCCGCGGTGCGGTCCGCCTCGCTGCCGAACAGCCAGTACCACGACGCCTACCTGGGCTGGGCCTCGAAGCAGGAATCCGGCGAGGAGGTGCCGCTCTACGAGAGCTACTTCTGGCGGTACGGGACTCGCCTGCTGCGGGTGATCCACGCCACGCCGGCCCTCGCCGAGGACCCCGCTCTGCAGCCCCGGTACGCCAGGCTGGTCGCCTTCGCCGAGCGCGACGTCTTCGAGAAGTGGTACCGCAGAGGGCCGGACGACAACATCTACCGCAGCCGCACCCACATGGCCGCGCACTGGGCCTTCATCGCGATGAACCTCGCGGACATCACGACCAACCCGGCCGATCGCACGCTGTACCGAACGGTTCAGGCCAGGATCGACAAGGAGTTGCACGGCCAGCTCATCGCGAACCCGCGTGACCCCGGGGCCTATTTCTGGAGTGACGTCTGGGGGTCGTGCCGGCAGCCCGGCCAGGACGTCTCGCACGGGAACGGTGTGATCGCCTACGTCGCGGATGCGCATGACCAGGGCGGAGCGTGGAGCGATGCGGACGTCGCCAGGTTCGTGCGCACGCTCGCCGACGTGGTGTGGCCGACCGAAGGCCCCGGCTCGGCCTTCGTCGACGGCAGCGGCGAGGGCAACGGGTGGTTCAGCGACGGCTTCGTGAAGCTCGGTCGCTACGACGCCGCGCTGCAGCGGCGGCTGGAGACCCATCAGCCGGCCAACGATCAGTTCTACGCCAACGGAGCCCTGAACGCGGCGATCCTGCTCTGCCACGGGTCCGCCGGAGAATCGCAGCCCACCGCCGTCGAGCCGCCGCCGGCGTGCACGGAGAACTCTTCCGCGGGATAGCGACCGGTCGGTCGACTTTCACTCCAATGCGCCTGTCGTGAATGCCGGACAAAACATAGACTGCGAGCGCTGGCTCCCGCCGGCTCCTACTGCACATGGCCGTCCGGAGTCGACTGTGTCTGATCGTCGTGTGGCCACTCTGATGTACCACGACGTATCCGTCGGGGAGCCTCAGGGGTACACGGTCTCCCAGGATCGGCTCCGCCGGGACCTGGCGACGGTCCTCGGCCAGGACGGCGTCCCGTGCGCGGTGACGTTCGACGACGGCTACGAAGGGACTTTCCTGCACGGCCTGCCGGCGCTGCAGGACAGCGGGATCGTGGCGACGTTGTTCGTCACCACGGGATTCCTCGGGCGGCCCGGATTCATGGACGAGGCCATGCTGCGCGAGTGGCACGCGGCCGGTCAGCGGGTGGGCAGCCATTCCGTGACCCATCGACCCATGAATCTCTTGGGCGACAGGGAGATCAGCGCGGAGTTCGCGGACAGCCGGGCGCGTCTGGAGGATATCGTCGGGTCGGCCGTCGAGGGATTCTCGGTGCCGGGGGGGAATTTCAGTGCCCGCCTTTTCCGGCTCGCCTTCGAGGCGGGATACCTGCACGTGTATACGTCGCGGCCGGCGTTCTCCCGGGTTGACGAACCGATCGTGTCCCGCTTCGCGATCCGTGCCACGACGCCGCCCGAAGCGGTCGAGCGGCTGCGCGCCGGCCACATCGAGCCGTTCTTCCGCGCCGATCGTCTGCGGTTCGCGGCGAAGCGGGTGATGGGCCCCCGCGCCTACCTGGCATTGCGCAGTCGACTGCACACGGAGAGTGTCGAGACCTACGGCGTCGACAAGCCGGCCTGAGGCGCGGCGGGCGTCGGGGTCACCGAGACGCCGTCCGTCGGAGCCGGCCGGTCGCAGGCCGGCGGTGCGTTCGCCGTCCCGCTGGTCTGAGGGCAGAGCAGCAGGGCGGCGTTGAGGGCGCCGTTGGCCAGGAACTGGTCGTTCTGCACCGTGTGCTGCTCCAGCCTGCGCTGCAGGTCCGGGTCGTAGCGGCCGAGCTTGACCCACCCGTCGGCAATCCACCCGTTGCCGGTTCCGGAGCCGTCGACGAACTCGGTGACCACGCCCTTGCGCGGCCACACCACGCGGTCGAGCAACTCGACGAAGCGGGCGATGTCCTGCTGGGTCCAGTCGATCCCCTGGTCGTGTGCGGTGACCACGTACGCGATCACGCCGCTGCCGTGGGACACGTCCGAGCCGGGACGTGCGCTCGACCCCCAGACGTCGTTCCAGAAGTAGGCGTTCCGGTCCCTGGGGTTGGGCTTCATCTGCCGGCGCAGCGAGGAGGGGTAGTTGGGCAGCCTGCGGTCGATCGAGGTGATGATCTGCCGGTACTGCGCCAGCAGCGCCGGATCCGTGGTGACGGCGGACAGGTTGACCGCGATCATCGCCCAGTGCGCGGCCATGTGCGTGCGGCTGCGGTAGACGGCGCTGCTCGCGCCGCGCTGCACCCACTTGCGCACGATGTTGCGCTGCGCGAAGGCCAGCACCGCGCGGTAGCGCCGCTGCACGGCTGCGTCGTCGGCCAGCCGCGGCGTCTGGTGGATCACTCGCAGCAGGGACGTGGCGTAGCGCCAGAAGTAGCTCTCGTACAGCGGCACCTCCTTGCCGCCCTCCTGCGACGAGGCCCAGCCGCGGAAGGCGTCGTGGTACTGGCTGCGCGGCAGCGAGGACGAGGGTCGGGAGGAGGCCATCACGTTCTCCACCATGCGCAGCGCGTCGTCCAGGTACGCGGTGTCGCCGGTCGCCTGGTAGGCGGCGGTGAGTGCGTCCACGGAGTAGGCGGCGCTGTAGTGGTCCCAGCTGTCCGCGGACCTGCTCAGCGCCATCTCCCGCGGGCGCACGTCCGCCCAGTACCGGTGGAACTTGCGGTTCCACCACTCGACGCTCTCCAGCCGGCCGACCGGCTGGGGCGGCGGTGAGGCGGTCTCCGCCGGACTCGGTTCCGCCGCAGTCGGTTCCGGCGTGGTCGATGGCGGCGCGACCTGGCCGGCGCCCGGCGAGCCGGCCGGCCGGCCGCGCTCATGCGCCTGGCCGGCGATCACACCGCCGGCGGCCAGCGACAGCGCGGCCACGACGGCGGCACCGATGACCAACGGCCGGCGGCGGCGGGGCCCGCGCGGGGTGGTCTGGGGCGCCTCCGGCCGGCCCGCGTCGTCCGTGGCGCCGTCGGCGGGTCCGGACGTCGTCGAGCCGGGCGGCAGGCCGCCGTGTGCCGTGCTCATGTGACTCCGGCCCTCTCGGGCGCCGGCTTGCCGCCCGGGGCGAGCACCAGCGCCACGGCGGCCACCGCGAGGCTCGAGCCGTAGCCGATCAGGGACGCGTACGCTGCCCCGAGCGCGCCGTACCGCGGGATCAGCACCAGGTACGCGATCACGCTGACCGCGAAGCCCGTGGTCTCGCAGACCGAGGCCAACCCGTTGCGCCGCCGGGCGGTCAGCATCGTGACCAGGATCTGGGAGAGCCCGTACACCATCGAGGCGAGCACCAGCGGCGCCACCAGGTCGTCCGCGGCGACGTAGGCGGGACCCAGCAGCGGCACGGCGAACTCGCGGATCACGACGGTGAAGAAGGCGCCGGCCAGCACGCTGTACCCGAGCGTGGCCAGCAGGGGAGGCCGCAGCCGGAGCCGGCCGTCGTCGTGGGCCTGCCGCCAGCGGCCCAGCCGGGCGTCCGCGAGAGCGAACAGCGGCCAGGTCAGCACCTCGGTCATGGTCCCGATCCCGGCGTAGACGCCGAGCGCCGCGGTGGAGGCCATCGCCGGCAGCAGCAGCCGGTCCAGCCGCAGCATCCCGCTGGTGGCCACGGCAGCCGGGAACAGCAGGATGCCCTCGGACCGGGCGGCCCGCCGGCGGTGGTCCGGGGCCGGGGGCTCCGGCGCCGTCCCGGGCAGGGTCGACCGGGCCCAGAGCAGGAGGTAGCCGCCGGTCGGGATGATGTTGGCGAGGGCGTAGGCGAGCACCCACACCGCGCTGCTGCGCACGTCGTTGATCCACAGCCCGGTGACCAGCGTCAGCAGCAGTACCTGCTCGATGATCGTGCAGTGGATGAAGGCCCTCATCTGGCCCGTGGCGATCGCCACCGAGCGGGCGGCCCGGATCAGCGAGTTGACCACCGCGAAGACCGCCGCGGTGGACAGCCGCAGCTGCCAGGAGCCCAGGCCGGGCAGGGGCAGGACGGCGAGCGCCACCGCGACCAGCAGGCCGATCACCGTGGGCCACAGCAGCAGCCGCAGGAACGCCCGGGTCACCGTCCGGGGCGGTGCGCCCGGGTAGACCGCCAGCACGCTGCGGTCGGTGCCGAGCATCATCACCAGGCTGCTCAGGTAGCCGATCTGCAGCAGCAGCGCCAGCTCGCCCCGCCCGGAGGGGGCCAGCGCCCGGGACGCCATGATGTTCGCCACGAAGGCGACCCCGGCGGTGAGGAACTGGCTGATCATCAGCGGGGACGTCGGGTCGCGCAGGCTCTTCAGCATCCCCGCGAGGCCGCGCCCGCCCCAGGCCCGGACCTGCCCGAGCGGTGAGCCGTCCCGGCCGTTGCGCTCGACGTCGAGCGTCGTGGGATCCGGCACCATCACCGCGGCCGTCGGCGGCGCGCGGCATCCCTGTACCGGCACGGTCCCATCTCGTCCACCCCTCTTCCGGACGTCGGGCACCCATGCTGCCCGGCCCGGCCCCCCCAGTCTCGGTCAGGAGCGGCGCCGGAACTCCCCGAACACCGGATCCGGTGAGAACTTCGCCGGCCGATGCGCTCACGGATCACCGGCAGATCACTATGCGTGCGAGAGCGCCACGGCCGGTGAAGGCTACACGTATCCTGGATCAGTGCATGATCCACTGTCGGGTCCCGCGCTGAGACTCGAACGGATCGAGCCCCGGGAGGATGACTGGCGGCACATGGCCGCTGTGGCCGACCGGGTGGTCTTCCAGACCCGCGAGTGGCTCGACTTCGTCGCCCGGACGCAGAACGCCGACCCCGTGGTCGCGGCTGTCCTGCGGGACGGCGAGCGGGTGGGCTACTTCACGGGCCTGGTGATCCGGCGGCTGGGGGTGCGCATCCTGGGCAGCCCGTTCCCCGGGTGGACGACGGCCTCGATGGGGTTCACGCTCCCGCCGGGGGTGAGCCACCGGGACGCCGCGGCGGCCCTGCCGGACTTCGCCTTCGGCCCGCTGCGCTGCCTGTTCGTCGAGCTCGTCGACCGCGGGATCGCGCCGGGTGAGCTGGAGGGCCTCGGTTTCGACAGCGAGGCGCACCTGACCCTGGAGGTGGACCTCTCCGGGGACGAGACGGCGATCTTCGACCGGATGTCCAGCGCCTGCCGGCGGGCGGTCCGGAAGGCGGAGAAGTCGGGGGTCGGCGTCGAGGTCGCCTCGGGACCCGGCTTCGCCGAGGAGTACTACGAGCAGTTGCGGGGGGTGTTCGCGCGGCAGTCGCTGGTGCCGACGTACGACCTCGAGCGGGTCCGCGAGCTCATCCGCTGCCTCGAGCCGAGCGGCGACCTGCTGCTGCTGCGCTGCCTGGCTCCGGACGGCCGCTGCATCGCGACGTCGCTGTTCCCGGCCCACGACCGCACGGCCTACTTCTGGGGCGGTGCCAGCCAGCGCACCGACCAGATCCTGCGTCCCAACGAGGCCATGTTCTGGTACGCGATGCGTTACTGGCGCGAGCGCGGAGTGCGGGTCCTGGACCTCGCCGGAGCGAGCGAGTTCAAGCGCCGGTTCGGCGGTGCGGAGGTGTGGGTGCCGTCCTTCACCCGCTCGCGCTTCCGCGGCCTGACGTCGATGCGGAGCCTCGCTCAGGCGGCCGTGCAGGCGCGGCAGCGCTGGCAGGGCCGCCGGTTGGCCGGCGTGACCGCCCCTGAGGAGCCCGCGAAGGCGGGGTGACCCCGGGTTTCCCGGGGACGTCGACGACCGGTCGCGGTCATTCCCCGGGAGGGGAGGCGAGCACGACGACAAGGGTGCGGGGTCCGTGCACGCCCTCGACCCGGTTCAGCTCGATGTCGCTGGTCGCCGAGGGCCCGCTGATCATCGTCAGCGGGCGGCGGGGGTCCAGCACGGCCAGCGCCTCGGGCACGGTCTGCACGATCTGCTCCGGGCGGACGACGACGATGTGCAGGTCCGGCACCAGGCTCAGCGCCCGCCGTCCCTGGCCCGCGGAGGCGTCCAGGACGATCGTGCCGGTCTCCGCGATCGCCACCGCGCACCCGGTCAGCACCGCGTCGCTGCCGTCCAGGGCGGCGACGTCCAGCGGGTCCTCGGGGAGGTCGGTCAGCCGGTCGGTCTCGCCCGCGGCGGCCAGCCAGGCCGGTGGCAGCCCTGCGGGCACCACCAGCCAGCGCACCTGGTGGTCGTTCAGCGCGGCCGCCACCGTGCCGGGGATCTGCACCTCCGGGCACTGGCGGACCTCGGCCCGGTAGTCGGTCAGCCGGTGGGCCAGCAGGTCGCGGACCGCGGCCGAGCCCGGCTCGTGCCCGCCGCGCGGGCGGTACTCCCGCGGCACCTCGGGGACCACGGGGGAGGGGCCGAGCGCGGTGCGGATGCGACCCAGGATCTGGGTCCGGGCATCGCCGCCGGGTCCCGGAGGCGGCTCGCCGGCCGTGCCGCTCACGCCGCCTCCTCGCCGAGGCCCGTCATCGCCGTGAGCGCCGCACTCCGCTGATCGGTTCGCTCGCTCCGCTCGCTCATGGTGCCGCCTCCTCGCCGAGGCTCGTCATCGCCGTGAGCGCCGCACTCCGCTGATCGGTTCGCTCGCTCTGCTCGCTCACGGCAGGTCCTGGCCGCGGGTGCGCGCCCACCACTGGCGGAAGGTCTCCTCCGGCGGCGCGGGCGCGTCGCGGGTCGCCGTCCAGCCGGACATCGGCGGCGGCAGCGTCCGGATCCGCCCGCCGCGGGCGATGACCCGGCCCAGCCGCGAGGTGCGCTCGGCCGCGGCGAACCGGCTCGGCGAGGACATCACCCAGGACGCCGCGGCCATCGTCGCGCGCTCCGGGGTGGGCACCCGGCCCCGGCGGAGCCCGTCGACGTGCCGGGTCCGCAGGTGCACCAGCAGATCCGGGATCTCGATCTTCACCGGGCAGGCGTCGTAGCAGGCGCCGCACAGCGAGGAGGCGTACGGCAGGGTGTCCACCGGGTCCACCCGGCCGCCCGGCAGGTGCCCCCGCATGCCGGCCAGCTGCGGGGTGAGCACGGCCCCGATCGGCCCCGGGTAGACCGAGCCGTAGGCGTGCCCGCCGGCCCGCTCGTACACCGGGCACACGTTCAGGCACGCGGAGCACCGGATGCAGTGCAGTGCCTGGCGCCCGGTCTCGTCGGCCAGCACGGCGGTGCGGCCGTTGTCCAGCAGCACCAGGTGGACCTCCTGCGGGCCGTCGCCGGGGGTGACGCCGGTCCACAGCGACGTGTACGGGTTCATCCGCTCCCCGGTGGAGGAGCGCGGCAGCAGCTGCAGGAAGACCTCGAGGTCCCGCCACGTGGGCAGCACCTTCTCGATGCCCATCACGGTGATCAGGGTCTCCGGCAGGGTCAGGCACATCCTGCCGTTGCCCTCCGACTCCACCACCGCCAGCGTGCCGGTCTCGGCGACGGCGAAGTTGGCGCCGCTGACCGCCACCCGCGCCGACAGGAAGGTCCGGCGCAGGTGGGCCCGCGCGGTCATCGCCAGCTCCTGCGGGTCATCGCCGAGCTCGGGGCCGACGCCGGGCATGCCGCGGACGAAGATGTCGCGGATCTCCGCGCGGTTGCGGTGGATCGCCGGGACCAGGATGTGGCTGGGCCGGTCCCCGCCGAGCTGCACGATCAGCTCGGCCAGGTCGGTCTCCACCGCCTCGACCCCCGAGGCGGCCAGCGCCTCGTTCAGCCCGATCTCCTGGGTGGCCATCGACTTGACCTTGACCACCTGGTCGGCGCCGGTGCGCTGGACGATGTCGCAGACGATCCGGTTGGCCTCCACCGCGTTGCGGGCCCAGTGCACCACCCCGCCGCGGGCGGTGACCTCACGCTCGAGCTGCTCCAGCAGCTCCGGTAGCCGGGCCATCGTCGCGGCCTTGATCGCGGCACCGGCGGAGCGCAGCGCCTCCCAGTCCGGCAGCTCGCCGACCACCGCCGCGCGCTTGGCCCGGATCGTCGAGGTGGCGTGCCGCAGGTTGCGCCGCAGCTGGGTGTCGGCCAGCGCCTTCCCGGCCGCGACCGGGAACGGCTGCTGCCCGCGCAGCGTGCCCAGCTCGCTGGCGTGCGGCGGCCCCGGCATCCCGAGGAACGTGCTCATGCCCCGCTCCTCCCGCTCCGGCCGCCCGGCCCCGGCCACCCCTCCCGGCCGCCTCTCCCGCGCTGATCATGGGCAAAGAGGTGGTTTCGCCGTCCAGAAGCACCCTTCTGCCCATGATCACGGGGGGAGGGAGGTGCGGAGGGTGTCACAGGGCGGCCTCCCAGCCCTCGCCGGCGAGGATCTCGGCGAAGTGGACGGCGCGCACGCCGGCGCGCAGCCGGGACAGCCCGCCGCCGATGTGCATCAGGCACGAGGCGTCGCCGGCGGTGATCACCTCAGCGCCGGTGGCCTGCACCGCGGCCATCTTGTCCGCGAGCATCGCCGAAGACACCTCGGCGTTCTTCACCGCGAACGTGCCGCCGAAGCCGCAGCACTGCTCCGCGTCGGGGAGCTCGACCAGGTCGATGCCGGCCACGCCGCGCAGCAGCCGCAGCGGCCGCTCGCCGACCCGCAGCAGGCGCAGCGAGTGGCAGGTCGGGTGGTAGGTCACCCGGTGCGGGAAGCGTGCCCCGACGTCGGTCACCCCCAGGACGTCGACCAGCAGCTCGGACAGCTCGTAGGTCTTCCCGGCCACGGCCTCGGCCCGCCGCGCCAGGGCCGGCTCCCCGAGCCGGCGGGCCACGTCGGCGTGCTGGTGGCGGGCCGAGGCGGTGCACGACCCGGACGGCGCGACCACCACGTCGGCGCCGTCGCCGCCCTCCTCGATCCGGGTCAGCGCGCGCTCGAAGACCTCCACGTGGTTGCGGATCAGCGGCAGCGCCTCGGGCCGGTAGCCGGTGTTGACGTGCATCTGCCCGCAGCAGGTCTGCCCGGCCGGGAAGACCACCTGGTGGCCCAGCCGCTCCAGCAGCACCACGCTGGCCTGCGCCACACGCGGGAACAGGGCGTCGGCCAGGCAGGTCGCGAAGAGGGCTACCCGCACGCCGGCCTCCGTCCCTCCGCCTGCTCAGGCAAGGCCGACATGCAGGCGCTGCCGGCCCAGTCCGGAGATCTCGAGCTCGACGACGTCACCGGCCCGCAGGTAGGGCTTGGGGTCCGGCCGGCCGAGTGCCACACCCGCCGGGGTGCCGGTGTTCAGCACGTCCCCCGGCTCCAGCACCATGAACTGGCTGAGGTACCAGATCAGGTGGGCCACGCCGAAGACCATCTGCGCGGTGGTCCCGTCCTGGCGCAGCACCCCGTTCACCCACAGCCGCAGCCGCAGGTCGTTCACGTCCGGCACCTCGTCGGCGGGGACCAGCCACGGGCCGAACGGGTTGAACGACTCGCACGACTTGCCCTTGGTCCACTGCCCGCCCCGCTCGAGCTGGAACTCCCGTTCCGAGACGTCGTTGGAGACCGCGTACCCGGCGACCACGTCAAGCCCCTCGGCGGGGGAGTCCAGGTAGCGCGCGGCGCGGCCGATCACCACCCCGAGCTCCACCTCCCAGTCGGTCTTGGTCGAGCCGCGCGGGAGCAGCACGTCGTCCTCGGGGCCGATCATCGTGTTGCTCGCCTTCATGAACACGACCGGTTCGGTGGGCAGCGTCGACCCGGTCTCCGCCGCATGATCGCGGTAGTTCAGGCCGATACAGACGATCTTGCCGGGCCGGGCCACCGGGGCTCCCACCCGGAGCCCGTCGACCTCGACCAACGGCAGGGAGCCCGCCTGCAGCGCCGCCCGGGTGCGGCCGATGCCGTCGGAGGCGAGGAACGCGGCGTCCACGTCGGAGGTCAGCCCGCTGAGGTCGTGCACGGTCCCGTCGTCGGCCTGGACGGCCGGGCGCTCGGCGCCGGCGGGGCCCAGGCGCATCAGGTGCACGGCGAGTTCCTTCCGGTCGGGGCTGCCCGCCGCCGTCGGCGGCTAGCTGGTCGCGGGGACCGACGGCGGCCAGGTCAGGGTCCGGTGTGCGGTGTCCCGGGCCAGCTCGCGGGACAGCGCCAGCGCCGCGGTACGCACCGCGGGGGCGAGCTGGTCCAGGTCGAGCCGGTGGGCGTAGCCGGTGATCGACATCGCCGCCATCACCCGCCGCTGGTGGTCGAACACCGGAGCGGCGACCGCGGAGACGCCGACCTCGGCCTCCTCCCGGTTCACCGCGTAGCCGCGGGCCAGCGTGCGCTCCAGGTCGGCGCGCAGCAGGCCGGGGACGACGATGGTCCGGGCGGTGTATCGGGCCAGGCCGTGGGCGACCACCTCGGCGAACAGCTCCGGCCGGCCGAAGGCCAGCAGCACCTTGCCGGTGGCGGTGCAGTAGGCCGGCATCCGCACCCCGACGCGCGACCCGATCGGCATCGACCGGTGCCCGCTGACCTTCTCCAGGAACAGGGTGTGCACCCCGTCGAGCACCGAGAGGTGGACGTTCTCGTGGGTGGCCTCGTAGAG
>Ga0187788_10000054_pt1 | contig 25289 bp, 22 predicted proteins | sample 1015_BV01_MP10_2_FD_133008 | JGI IMG/M metagenome (GOLD analysis project Ga0187788, IMG submission 133008) | Tropical peat soil microbial communities from peatlands in Department of Meta, Colombia - 1015_BV01_MP10_20_MG | ecosystem: Environmental > Terrestrial > Soil > Wetlands > Peat | place...
CGGCGATGAAATCGTGCTCTCGATCATGGAGCATCATTCCAACATCGTGCCCTGGCATTTTCTGCGCGAGCGTCAAGGCGCAGTGATAAAATGGGCGCCGATCGATGACGACGGAAATTTCCTCCTCGACGAATATGAGAAATTGCTGACGCCTCGCACCAAGATGGTGGCGATTACGCACATGTCGAATGCGCTTGGCACCGTCGTGCCGGTGAAAGATGTTGTACGGCTTGCGCATGCGCGTGGGATTCCTGTGCTGATCGACGGAGCGCAGGCAGCTGTTCACCTGGATGTCGACGTACGCGACATCGGTTGCGATTTCTACGTGTTTACCGGACACAAGGTGTACGGGCCGACCGGAATCGGCGCGCTCTACGGAAAGTATGAACATCTTGCCGCGATGCCGCCATTCAATGGCGGCGGTGAAATGATTCACGAGGTGTTTGAGGATCGCGTTACTTATGGCCAGCCGCCCTACAAGTTCGAGGCTGGTACGCCGGCAATCGTGCAGGCCATCGGGCTTGCTGCGGCAATCGATTACGTCAATTCGATTGGCAAGCCGCGCATTCGCAAGCACGAGAGCGGGCTGATCAAGTACGCGCACGAGCGGCTCGGCCAGATCAACTCGCTTCGCATTATCGGCAATGCCCCGGACAAGGGGCCCGTCGTGTCATTCGAGATGAAAGGCGCGCACCCGCACGACGTGGCAACGATCATTGACCGTGGAGGTGTTGCCGTGCGCGCCGGAACTCATTGCGTGATGCCGCTGTTGGCGCGGTACGGACTGACAGCCACCTGCCGCGCCTCGTTCGGCTTGTACAATACGAAGGATGAGGTGGATATCCTCGCCGCCTCACTCGTCAAGGCGCAGGAATTCTTGCATGACCGATGATACGTCTGACAGTGCACCTGTGGCGGAGAAGGCCCCGGAAAATGCTGCGGTGGTCGGCTCACCGGCGCTGCCGCCCGACGAACTCAACAAGCTCACCGATGACATCATCGCAGGGCTGAAAACAGTCTATGACCCGGAAATACCGGCTGACATCTATGAACTGGGCCTGATCTATAAAATCGATATCGGCGACGACCGAACGGTGAAAATCGACATGTCATTGACGTCCCCCAATTGTCCTGCCGCACAGGAACTGCCGGTCATGGTGGAGAATGCCGTATCGAGCGTGCCGGGTGTGAAAGAGACCAAAGTCGCGATTGTATGGGATCCGCCCTGGGACCCCAGTCGGATGTCGGACGAGGCCCGGTTAGTGCTCAATATGTGGTGAGTTACATTTTTTGAACGAAAACACTAGATAAAGGCGAGAAGCAAGAGGACGGCCATGGCGACTGCGCGACCCCGACCCCAAGTGATGCGGCTCACCGACGCCGCCGCAGCGCGCATCAAGGAGGTGATGGCGCGGGCCATGAAACCGGTCGCCGGTGTACGCGTCGGTGTCAAGAATGGCGGCTGCGCCGGCCAGGAATACACCATGGAATACGCCGACGCGATCAAGCCCACCGACGAGGTCGTCGAGGACAAGGGCGTCAAGATCCTGATCGACCCGAAGGCAGTCTTGTTCCTGCTCGGCACCGAGATGGACTACAAGACCGAGAAGCTGTCGGCCCAATTCATCTTCAACAATCCGAACCAGACCAGTGCCTGCGGATGCGGCGAGTCGGTGCAGCTCACCCCGGCGAAAGACGCAGAGTAGCCCGATCAGGCCACTTCCGTGGCGGCATTATCTGCCGCGACTTCCGGGTCCGTCTCACACATCACGCGGTTGCGGCCATGACGCTTGGCGGCATAAAGGCATTCATCGGCGCGCTCAATGAGCGACTGGGCATCATCGCCGTTGTGCAGTGAGGCAACCCCGATCGAAATCGTTACGCTGCCCAGATGCTCGCCGGTCGAACGCTTCATCAGTTCTTTCGCCATAATCGCGCGTCGAATGTGCTCGGCAACCGTGACTGCCGCGCGCAAAACAGTATTCGGAAGAACGATGGCAAATTCCTCACCGCCGTACCGCGCCGCGGTGTCTTTACCCTTGACGTTGTGTTTCACCGACATCGCCACCAGGCGCAGGACCTGGTCGCCGGTAAGATGACCGAAGCTGTCGTTGAAGTTTTTGAAGTGGTCGATGTCGGTGAGCATCAGCGAGAGCGGCTCGTCCGCAGTAACCGCATTCGCAATGGCTTTCTCCAGAGCAATATCGAAAAATTTTCTGTTGGCGAGTTGGGTCAGAGGGTCTGTGAGGCTTTCGGTGCGAACCGCTTCGAGATTTTCCTGTAATTCATCGATTTCCCGCTTCGACGCGGAGAGGCGTTGCTCCAGTTGCCGGTTGGATGCCTCCATCGTTTTCGTGGTTTGCACCAGACTTTCGACGATCGCGCGCAAGCCCTCGCGATCCTTTGACCGGTCGAGTTGTTCGGTCGCGCCGACGAGGCTTTCAGTATAGCTGGTGGTGGAGCCGACCGCGGCGTCTATCATCGCCATGACTTGTTCGATCTCGCCTTTGACGAGACTGCCGACTTGGTCGATCCGTTCTGTCAGTCGTGCGGGCGACAGGAAGTTTTCGTAGATTTGCGCCAGATCGGCTTCGGAAATTGTCCGCTTGGCCTTGAGGATCGCATTGACCTGCTGGTTCAGCGCAGGATGATAACCAGTCGCGTAGACGTACCAGATTTCATAATTTCGCGGGGTCGCGGCCTGGCGCAGCGCCTTCATTTGTCCGAGCGCAATGTCCGCGAACGCGATCGTGCGTTCGTAATCTTCGGCACGCCCGGTCATAGCCAATACCCCCCAGCTGCAAGCCTGCGCTTGCGGAGGACACATAAGGCGCCTCGTTGCGAACGTATGTGACGGAGATGAACAGGGGGTAAATTTGGAACTAGCGATGCAACTTACAGTTGCGCAGGCTAGGCGAGCCGTCAGGCTTTGACGGGTCGCAGCAAGAAGGCCGGCAAATGGCCGCTTTCGGTTTCTTCCGTCCGCGGAGGATGCGAGGGCAGGTTGCGGGCGGGCGTTTCTTTTTTCACCCGGTGCGCCGGTTTGCGGTCACGCTGCCGATGACGCGGGCCAGCGGTGCTTGGTCGTTCGCTGTTTTGCGACGGCGCGTGCTGCGGTGTTTCGGTGGACGCAGGCTTGCCCATCCACGGGATAGTCTGGCCGATCAGACGCTCGATGGCGCCGACCGACTTGCCGTCGATCGGGGCGACGATGGTGATTGCCGTACCGCTTCGCCCGGCGCGCCCGGTACGCCCGATGCGATGTACGTAGTCGTCAGGATGATGCGGCACATCAAAATTGAATACGTGGCTGACTTCAGGAATATCGAGACCACGCGCGGCGACATCCGATGCAATCAGCAGTTCGACTTCGCCGCGGCGGAAACTGTCAAGTGCCGCCATGCGTGCGGGTTGGTCCATATCGCCGTGCAAAGCGACCGCGTTGAATTGATGACGCAGCAGGGAACGATGTAAGTTGGCAACCTCGCGTTTGCGATTGCAAAAGATGATGGCGTTCTTGAAGCCGGCGGCAGAACGGATCAGCTGACGCAGCGTCTCACGTTTCTCGTGGGGATCGCGGCCGGTCGGCACCAGCAACTGCGTGATAGTCGTGGCTGCTGTCGCGGGCTTGGTCACTTCGACGCGAACCGGATTGTGCAGAAAATTATCGGCGATGCGCTGGATCTCGGGGGGCATCGTCGCGGTGAAGAAAAGAGTCTGGCGCGTGAACGGAACGAGCTTGCCGATGCGCTCGATATCGGGAATGAAACCCATGTCGAGCATGCGGTCGGCTTCATCGATAATGAGAAGCTCGCAGCCGGACAGGAGCAGCCGTCCGCGTTCAAAGTGGTCGAGCAGGCGACCAGGAGTGGCGATCAGCACATCGACGCCACGTAACAACTTGGCATCCTGGTCATCGTACGAAACTCCGCCGATGATCAGCGCGACGTTGAGTTTGTGGTTCTTGCCATATTTCTCGAAATGCTCGGCGACCTGTGCGGCAAGTTCGCGCGTCGGCTCGAGAATAAGCGTGCGCGGCATACGCGCGCGTGCGCGCCCTTTTTCCAACATCGTCAGCATTGGAAATACGAACGCAGCGGTCTTACCGGTCCCGGTTTGTGCAATACCGAGCACATCGCGCCGCGCAAGCACGTGCGGGATAGCCTGGTCCTGAATGGGGGTGGGGGTCTTGTAGCCGGCCGCTCCGATGGCCGTGAGAACCTTGGCGGATAAGCCGAGATGAGAAAAAGGCATATAACCTCAGAAGCCGCCCAGATCGCGCCGGACTAAATAAAACCGATTGCTTTGCGCGGGGGCGACCGAATCTTAAAGTCTGATCGGTTGCTCGGGAACATAGGGTGCGAAGGGCCAAAGTCAATGCTTCTGCATCCCTTAAGCCGTATTAATTCTTAATCTATTGGCACTGGAGCGCATGATGGCACCTGTTTTGCCGCTCGTCCTTGTACCCGGGCTGTTGTGTAGTGCCCGGCTTTATGCGCCGCAAATAGCAGCGCTCTGGCCATTTGGGCCGGTTATGGTGGCAGATCACCGCCGCGATGCGGAGATGAGCGCGATTGCCGCTCGCATTCTTGCCGACGCGCCGCCACGGTTCGCACTCGCCGGTCTCTCCATGGGCGGTCACATCGCCTTTGCTATGTTGCGGCTGGCGCCCGGGCGCATCGCCAAACTTGCGCTTCTCGACACCTCAGCGCGACCGGATAGCGCAGAACAATCCGCAGGACGTGAAAAATTGATCGCGATGACGCAGGCCGGCAAGTTCGATGATGTGGTGGAGACTCTTGCATTGCGGTTCCTGCACCGTAGCAAGCACAACGATGAGACATTCAAGTGCATTGTACGAAATATGGCCGCCGATACGGGACCGCAGGCTTTTGTGCGTCAGGAAAGGGCTATCATGCCGCGGCAGGATTCCCGACCGTTGCTCGCAACAGTCTGTTCCCGACGCTGGTGCTGGTTGGTGACGGCGACGAACTCACGCCGCCCGGACTATCGAAAGAAATCTGTGCCGATATTGCGGGCGCGCGCCTCGTCGTTGTGCCGGGCTGCGGACATCTATCCACTCTCGAGAAACCCGACGCGGTGAATGCGGCGCTCGCCGAATGGCTCTCCACCTGAACAGTCTGCGCGCGTAAACAAATGAATTGTGCAATGCTTTCCGGGCTTCGCCCCTTTGCGTTCACACGGACGGACGCCTATAGCAGGCATCGAAAATATTTGCGGGAATAAGCTATGCGCACGCAGGTCGGAATTATTGGAGCGGGCCCCGCCGGCCTCATGCTGGGGCGGCTTCTGCACCTGCAGGGCATCGAATCCGTCATCATCGAAAATCGTAGCCGTGATTATATCGAAAACCGCATTCGAGCCGGCTTGATCGAGCACTGGGCCGCCGATCTGCTCATCGATGTTGGCGTGGGCGGGCGACTGAAACGCGAGGGCATGCTGCATTGGGGCATCAATATCGGGATCAGCGGCGACCTCCACCGCATCGACTTCAAGTCGCTGGTGAACAAACGAGTCACGATTTACGGCCAGCAAGAGGTTGTAAAGGACCTGGTTGAGCGCCGGCTCGCTGATAGCGGCCCGTTGCTGTTCGAAGTCGATAACGTCGCCGTCGCTGACCTGAAATCGCAAAAGCCAAAGATCAAATTCAACCACGACGGTGACGCAAAGGAGATCGATTGCGATTTCGTTGCCGGATGTGACGGCTTTCATGGAATCTGCCGGCCGAGCATTCCAGACGGGGTGCTCAGCGTGTTCGAACGCGATTATCCATTCGGCTGGCTCGGCATATTGTCGGAGAGCCCGCCGCCGGATCACGAATTGATTTATTCTTATACCGACCGCGGCTTTGCCCTTTACACAATGCGTTCGCCGACTTTGGCCCGACTCTATCTGCAATGTGATCATGACGAGGATATCGAGAGCTGGCCCGACAGCCGCGTCTGGGATGAATTGCACAAACGGCTTGGCGGGGCGCGCAAACTCGCTGAAGGCAAAATCCTGCAAAAAGGGATTACGCCGATGCGCAGCTTCGTGGTCGAGCCGATGCAGTATGGACGGCTGTTTCTCGCCGGTGACAGCGCACATATCGTGCCGCCGACCGGTGCCAAAGGTATGAACCTTGCCTTCGCCGATGTGATGATGCTGTCGCGCGCGCTGGAAGACTTCTACAAACGCAAGCGGGGTGATCGGCTGGATGACTATTCGAAGACTTGTTTGCGGCGGGTCTGGTATGCGCAGCGCTTCTCCTGGTGGATGACTCAAATCATGCACCGCTTCCCGAATGAATCGGCCTTCGATCGCCGGCGTCAGCTCTCCGATCTTGATTATCTGACCAGTTCGAAAGCCGCAGCTACTTCACTGGCAGAACAATATGTCGGGCTACCGCTGGATTAATCGCTCAGGACGGAGCGGAGCGGGTGGCGCAAAATAGCGATGATGATTGCAGATGAGGTCGAGATAAGCGCAAGCATCAGGAAAAAGTATGGTTTTTCCATTGTCGACCAGAATGTGCCCAGGTACCCGGCGAGGAAGCCGCCGACAAAACTGGTCGAAAGCCACACGCCCATCATCATCGATAGCAGCGATGTCGGCGCAATCTTGGTCACCAGCGAGAGACTCGTCGGCGAGACATAGAGTTCACCGATTGTAATGACGACGAAAAAGGCGAGCAGCCACAGCCAGCTCGCCTTTCCGTCGGCAGCGCTCCAGGCCGCCGTCACCATAATAAGATAGGCGAGGGCGTTGATCAGGCAGCCAATTGCAAGCTTTGTGGCGGTCGACGGTTCGTTATTTTTCTGGCGGCGCCATAACGCGACAACGAATGGTGTGAATGCAAAAATCATGAAGGGGTTGAAAGCCTGAAACCAGGTCACGGGAATTTCGCCCCCCAAAAAATGGCGGTCGGTAAACTGATCGGCCCAGAGCGTGATCGTGTTGCCTTGCTGCTCGTAGGTCGCCCAAAACAGGCTGACCGGTGCAAACAACAGGAAAATGGCGATGATTGACCGCCACGCGGTTCGATCGAGCGGCGCCTTTGGGGCCGCACGTTTTTCGAAAGCGTCCTTGGGCAGGTGCGGCGTCGCCGCCAAATATATAAAGAGGCCGAGCGTCATGCCAACACCGGCGGCAGCAAATCCGTAATGCCAACCGACCCGTTCGCCAAGCGTGCCGCAGATCAACGGGGCGAGAAACGCGCCAAGATTGATGCCGACATAAAAAATTGAAAAGGCACGGTCACGCCGCCGGTCGCCCGGTGCATAGAGTGCGCCGACCTGGGTCGAGATGTTCGGTTTAAATGCGCCGTTGCCGAGAATGAGAAAACCAAGCGCAAACAAAAAAAGTTGCTCGAATGCCATCATGAAATGGCCAATAGCCATCAAGGTGGCGCCGACGATGACAGTGCGACGCTGGCCGAGCACACGATCGGCCAACAGCCCTCCGAGGATCGGCGTCAAATAGACCAGCCCTGTGTAAAAGCCGTAGATTTGCGAGGCGAGCGGTTGCGGCGCGAGCGGTCCGAACACCGATTCCAGCACGGTTTGGAAGCCAGCAAGGCCGAATACCTCGCCCGTGTGCTGTGCTGCAAACAGATGTTTGAGCATATAGAGCACAAGGAGTGCCCGCATCCCGTAATACGAAAAGCGCTCCCACATTTCGGTCGCGAAGAGATACGCGAGCCCTCGTGGATGACCGAAAACTTCTCGACTCGCGCTTTGGTTGTATGCTTGAAACGCGCGTGCTGAGGTCATGGGTACTGGGATGCGATCCTTGAGGTGCGAAACAATAACACATCACGACAAAGACGTTTTCCAACGGCGGCGCTCAGTGTACGCTTCTAACTAGCGTGACCGGGGAGGGACGGCGCGCAAACAGGGGACTGCAATGTGATGACGAAGATTCGCAGCGGCATAGTTTTCGGACTGGCGATGTTGTGTGCGGCCTTATTCGCCGGAAATGCGCTCGCCCAGGCCGAGTATCCGAACCGACCGATCCATTTCATCGTCGGCTTCGCCGCCGGCGGCGGCAATGACTTGTTCGCTCGTCTGGTGGTGCAAAAGTTTCAGGAGAATACGGGTGCAACCGCGGTGATCGAAAATCGCGTGGGTGCCGGCGGCCGGATCGCTGCCGAATTCGCGGCGCGTCAGCCGGCCGATGGCTACACGGTTCTGGTCGGCGCCACCGGGCAGATGTCGATCGCTACCGCGATTTTCCCCGATCTCGGCTATCACGCCAGCAACAGCTTCATCCCGCTCAACATGATCGCTTCGTTCCCGTTGGTTCTGGTCGTGCCAGCTGACCATCCTGCGAAGAATGTGAAAGAACTCGTCGCGTGGGCAAAAGCCAATCCTGATAAGTCGAATTACGGCACGTCCTCGCCGGCGTTTACGATCGCGAGCGAATTGCTCAAGCTCAAAACCGGGATGCCGGGAGTCGCAATTCCTTACAAGAGCAGCAATGAATCGAACCTCAGCGTCGTCGCTGGGCAATGTCTGTTCACTATCTCCGACGGCCCCCCGGTGATCCCGCTGGTCAATGGCGGCAAAATCCGTGCATTGGCGGTTACCGGCTCTGAGCGCTCGCCCGAGCTGCCGGACGTACCGAGCATGGCCGAAGCGGGCTTCCCGGAAGTCAACACCCAGCTATGGAGCGGTTTTTTTGTTCCTGCCGGTACTCCAGCTCCAATCGTTGCCAAACTCACGGCAGAACTCGGCAAGGCACTTGCCGATCCGGGGGTGAAAGAGGGTCTGCAAAAAATGGCCGTCAAACCGGGCGGGCCCACTGGCGAGGCTTTCAGGACGCGCATCGAAGCCGATATCAAGAGTTTTGCTGAAGTGGTGAAGGCGGCCAACCTCACCTTTAAGTAGCCATCGGCCGTATTTCGACAGCACACGATGCCCCTACCGTAGACCAATTGCCGCCGCGCGCGCCGCTGCTATTGTTGCCAGATCGTGGAGTGGCGGTGACATGCGGTTGGTGGCAGTTCTGGTTGCGTCGTTGATCCTGTTCAATGAGGCATATGCCGCGTCGGTCGAAGAACTGTTCCAACAGTTTGGCTTATTCGGATCCTGGGCGACCGAGTGCAACAAGCCAGCTACACCGGGCAATCCTCACGTCAGCATCACGATGCCGAGCACAGGATTGGTCCTTGAAGACCACAACCTAGGCCCCGATTTTACGGTCAACCGTTATAGCGTGCTCTCGGCCGAACGAGTGTCGGCGACCAGTCTTTCGGTTGATGTGATTTTCCAGCCTGGCACCGAGATCGAAGAGCGGCAGAAACTCGTTTTCTCTGTGCGCGACCATACGCGACGGACGCTATTCAATCAGACCGACGGCGGTGCGATACGAGTTAAGGACGGCGTCGCGCTCGCGCGCGGCAAAAGGACGCCATTGTTGCAGAAATGCCACGAAAGTAGCGTCAGCCACTGATCATACGTCCAGCAATTCCGCGTTCGCGAACTCGGCCTTTTCCTGGATGAACTCAAAGCGTGCCTCGGCCTTGGTCCCCATCAGGCGCTCAACGGTCCGCGCCGTTGGTTTCATCTCTTTGTCCGCCAGGACCACGCGGAGCAGCGTACGCTTGCTCCGGTCCATGGTGGTTTCTTTCAGTTGTGCTGCCATCATTTCGCCAAGGCCCTTGAAGCGGCTGACTTCCACCTTGGCATTGGCATGAAATTCCTTTTTCAGCAAAGTCTCTTTGTGCTTGTCGTCGCGAGCGTAAAAAATCTTACCCCCATGCGACAATCGATAAAGGGGCGGTACAGCCAGATAAAGTCTCCCGCCTTCGATGAGCTTCGGCATCTGCCGGTAAAAGAACGTTATCAGCAGCGAGGCGATATGCGCGCCGTCTACGTCAGCGTCGGTCATGACGATGACCTTCTCGTAGCGCAAATCCTTTTCATGAAAGTGCGAGCCGGTGCCGCAACCGAGCGCCTGGATCAGATCTGCGAGCTGTGCGTTCTGCGCAAGCTTGTCTTTGCCGGCCGACGCGACATTCAAGATCTTGCCGCGTAACGGCAGTACGGCTTGCGTGCGCCGGTCGCGCGCCTGTTTGGCAGAACCGCCGGCGCTGTCGCCCTCCACGATGAAAATTTCGGAGCCTTCCGATGCCGATGAACTGCAATCGGCGAGCTTGCCGGGGAGACGCAATTTGCGCACGGCGGTTTTGCGCGCAATGTCCTTTTCTTGCCGACGACGTATACGCTCTTCAGCGCGTTCGACGACGAAGTCGAGCAGCTTGTTGGCCTGCATCGGATTGCCCGCAAGCCAGTGGTCGAAAGGATCCTTGATCGCCTGCTCGACGATGCGTTGGGCTTCGGCGGTAGCAAGGCGATCCTTGGTCTGACCTTGGAATTCGGGCTCTCGCACGAAGACAGAAAGCATACAGCCGGCGCCCGTCATGACATCGTCACTGGTGACAGGTGCGGCGCGCTTTTCCTGTCCGACGCGTTCGGCGTGATCCTTTAATCCGCGCAGCAGGGCAGTGCGCAAACCTGATTCGTGCGTGCCGCCATCCGGGGTCGGGATTGTGTTGCAGTAGGAATTGAGGAAACCGTCTGTGTCGGCGGTCCAGGCCACGGCCCATTCGACAGCGCCGTGGCGGCCGGTCTTGCCGGCCGAACCCGTGAAGATGTCGGGATGCACCAGGGTGGCGCCGGTGAGATTGGAAGCGAGATAATCTTTTAGTCCGTCGGCGAAATGGAACGTCGCTTTCTCAGGCACGTCCTCAACGCCCTTGAGTAGCGCCTTGTCGCAGTGCCAGCGGATCTCGACGCCGCCATACAGATAGGCCTTCGAGCGCGCCATCTTGAAAACGCGCTCGGGCTTGAACGCAGCCTTGGGTCCGAAAATATCGGGATCGGGCTTGAAGCGGACGCGAGTGCCGCGCCGATTGGGCGCGCGACCGGCTTTTTCCAGTTTGCCTTTCGGTTTGCCGCGTTCGAAGGCCATCCGGTAGAGCTGCTGTTCGCGCGCGACCTCGACTTCCATGCGCTCGGAGAGTGCGTTGGCGACCGAGACGCCGACGCCATGCAGACCGCCTGACGTTTCATAGACTTTGGAGTCGAATTTGCCGCCGGCATGCAGCGTGCACATGATGACTTCCAGCGCCGACTTGCTCTTGAACTTGGGATGCGGGTCGACGGGAATGCCGCGACCATTGTCGGTCACGCTGATGAAACCGTTCGCCTCCATCTCGACTTCGATCCAGTCGGCGTGGCCGGCCAACGCCTCGTCCATGGCGTTGTCGATGACTTCCGCAAACAAGTGATGCAGCGCTTTTTCATCGGTGCCGCCGATATACATGCCGGGCCGGCGGCGGACCGGCTCCAGCCCTTCCAGGACCTCGATATGTTTGGCGGTATAACCGGCTTCCGCACTCGTACCCCGCGCGGCAGGTTTTGTCCGACCACTGGTTTTGGCACGGGCCGACGCCTTCGGCGCCTTGCGGGCCGGTGATTTTCTGGCCCGCGGCAGATCGAAAAGGTCGGCTTGTTTTGTGGGCTTTTTCTTGGTTGCTGATTTGGCCATTGAAGCTTTCAAATAGGGTCTCGGCGATTCGGTTGCCACCCACTATGCCATGGTTGCGTTGCTTAGACCGGCACAACCTGCGCCGCGCCGCTTAAGGGAAGGTTTAAAGGCGAGCCTGGCTTGGCGCCAGCAGCGCAAATGCCCTGTGGATGGGGTCCGTGGCAACCAAACAGTCTCTCGCCCGTTATCAAGGCCATGGAACCGGGCGGCACCAGGGCGAACCTTCGACGCGTCGAGAAGCTGGATACCTCCCGCAGCGCGAGTCAGCCACGTTTTGCCCTTGCGGTCAGCGACCCTCAGCCGATGACCGAGGTTGCACGGTTCTGGCGCACTGCGGCCCAGGCGGCGACCATCGGTATGTTTGTGATTCTTCTGATTGTGGCGCTCAGTCTCGCGCGATCGGTACTGCTACCCGTGGCATCGGCATTCGTGGTGACCATGATGCTCGGGCCATTGTCGGCGCGCGCCGAGCGCTATCACATTCCATCTTTGGTGTCGGCCATCGTCCTTTGGCTGCTTGTGATTGCGGTGTTCTACGGCGTGATTGTCCTTCTGGCATCCCCGGTCGTGGATTGGATCGGCAAAGCACCGGATATTGGCCGCAACATTCAAGAAAAACTTCACGTGCTTGATCGCCCGTTGGCATCACTACAAGAGCTGCGCGATACGCTGCTGCCATCCGAAAAAAAGGGCAGTATTGGCGTCGACATTATGAGTTTCGTCCAGCCCGCGCTCCTCATCGTGACACCAGCGATCGGTCAGACTTTCATATTCTTCGGCGCCTTGTTCTTCATGCTGCTCGGGCGCTCGCAGCTGCGTCGCGTGCTGGTCGCGTTTTTCGACGAACGTGAATCACGCCTGCGCACGCTCAAGATCATGAACGACATTGAACAAAACCTGACCGGTTATCTAAGCATCGTGGCATTGATCAACATTGCGGTGGGAATTTGCGGTGGAATCGCCGCAGCGGTCGCAGGTCTCCCGGACCCGGTCGCCTGGGCAGTGCTTGGCTTTATTCTCAACTTCATCCCTTATATTGGGGCACTGATCATGGAAGCCGGACTGTTTATGGTCGGGCTCGTGACGTTTCCTACCCTCACACATGCGTTGCTTGCACCATTGCTGTTCCTGGCGCTTGCGACATTGGAGGGCCATTTCATTACGCCGAGCATCATCGGTCGCAGGCTCACGCTCAATCCGCTCACCGTATTTTTGTCACTGGTTTTCTGGACCTGGCTGTGGGGGCCAGTTGGCGCTTTCCTGGCAGTGCCATTATTGATCATGGCACTGGTTGCGGTCGGCCATGTTTTCCCCAAAGATGAACCGGAATTACCGGCCTAGCGTGCTGGTGCCGTGCCCGCTCCGGGCTAGACACGAAAGACAACGCGGTCAGCCGATCCTCCGATGGACCTCCAGGCCATTGCACAGCAGGTCGTTGAATTCGTCCACAATAACGGCGGGTGGGCGGTACCCATCGTTTTTGCGCTGGCGTTTGGGGAATCGCTCGCCTTTATCTCGCTGCTGATTCCCGCTTGGGGTGCGCTGGTGGCAATCGGCGCGCTAATAGGCTCAAGCGGCATCAGCTTCTGGCCGATTTGGGTTTCGGCTTCGCTCGGTGCCGCCTTCGGTGATTGGCTGTCCTACTGGATCGGGCTCAAGCTTGAACGTACGGTCGCGCACATATGGCCGCTGTCACGCCACCCCGAGCTCATTCCGCGCGGCGAAGCCTTTATGAAGAAGTGGGGCATTCTTGGCATTTTCATCGGCCGCTTTTTTGGGCCGCTGCGCGCTTCGGTGCCGCTGATCGCCGGAATTTTTGAAATGCCGTTCTGGCCATTTCAGATCGCCAACTTCGTCTCGGCCTTTGCGTGGGCGGCGACATTGCTCACGATCGGCGACTTGATCTCGCATATCTTGCGATGGCTGTGGTGAAAAAATCCGCCGGGGTTTAGCCGCCGGCGGAAATTCACCAGGTCTCTTTGTCTGAAGTTACATGCCAAGCTGGATCAGGCGGATCTCGCCCTTAACAAGATCCGGTACTGCAACGAGCAACCCCTGCTTGTTAGGTACCGCGCAAAAATCGGCGGGGCCTTTGAAGCCCGACGCGAGTTTCTGCATGCCGTCCTTCTTGTTCCAGCGAAACAAGGAACCGGACGTCCAGTCGGTGGCCAGGATGTCGCCGTTTTGCATCAGGTAAAGTCCGTCGAGCATGCCGATCTTGTCAGCAAGGGCAACCGGATCTTTGCCGCGCGCCATGGAATAGATGCCGCGCGGATTGTCCTTATCCTTGAAGCCGACCATCAAAAGTGTGCCGCCTTTACCCGGATAAAGCCCGTTTGGATTGATGGATTTGTCCTTGAACATCACACTGATTTTCGGCGCCGTCTTCGATTTAAGAAAATCGGCCGGCTCCACCCGAACGACCTGATCTGAGCGGTTGTCGCTGATATAGAGCGCTCCGCCCATCACTGCCGGATCGTTGGCAAACGTAACGTTCGGCAACTCCAGCTTCTTGCCTTCCTTGCTCCTGAGATCGAACACCCACACAGAGTCGATATCCGTCACCCACAGCCGATTGCCCGAGATCCAGATTCCCTTTGGCTTGTTGAGGACCTGACCCTTGGCCGGCAGGAATCCGTCTTCGAGAATTTTTCCGTCGAGCGAAACCTTGGTGATCTTGCCTTTCCCATCCTTGTCGGCGGGTTTGAGATCGGGGCCGAAGTCGCCGGTGTAAAAAACCTTTTCTTTGGGGTCGTACGCGACAGACTCAACGTGGCCGAAGCCGGTTACGGTTTTGTCCGAGATGATCTTTAAGTCTTTCGAGGATGCGCTAGGCGCCGTCGCCAATTGAAAAGCCACGAAACTTCCGAACGCCATTGTCAAAAAAATTACTCTGTTCATGATTTCCCTCCCGATGCCAGACAAGAATCCGCCGGGATATGGATCCCGGCGGATGTCATTTCATGGCTGCGATGCCTACTTTAATGCCGCGACGCCAGCTTGCGAGACAACGTCGTCTTGCGACCCCGTACCGCCGCTTACACCGACGGCACCGACCACCTTGCCGCCAATCATTATCGGATTTCCGCCACGTGACGCGATGACATCATCAAGAGTCGGCAAGTATGCGAAGAACGCGCCTTTGCCGAGGAGACGTTCGAACACCACCGTCGGGCGGCGATAGCGTGCCGCGGTGCGTGCCTTGTGTTGTGAAATGGAGATCGAAGCAAACTGGCAGTTGTCCTGTTTCTCGAAATAGACGAGATCGCCAGATGGTCCGACAACCGCCACACAGAATCCGTTCCAATTCCGCTTTTGGGCTTCAGCGATCGCGCCAGCGGCGGCTTTCTTGGCATTCTCGATGTTAATCGTCTCGCCGTATGCCGGCGGGGCCATCGCATCCGGAATGGCTTCATTCGGATTGCTCGGGTCGGCAGGGACCTGCGCAAAGGCGCCCGAACTTATCAACAACGCGGCGCCGAAGGCGCCCGCCAGTACAGTCAAACGCATCGTACTTCCTCCCAAGTGATTGATTTTCCCGGTTGACCCGGCTGGGCTCTTGCCCTGCACAGCGTGTCGCAGGACTATCCCGAAGCGCAGCTTATCGAACCGCCCGGCGTTCGCCTATATGGGGCAGTGACGTTGGTCTAAGAGGCAAAAACCTGGGGACCGCCCGGCGATCGCTATGACCGAAACTGTCTTCGAAGCTGCCCTGACAGCGCGCACAGCTGAAATGCTGGCGGCCTGCACACGCTGCGGCAAATGCGTCGAAGTCTGTCCGATGGCGAAGCCGGCCGGTGTAGGCAATGCGGCGCCCGAAAGTGTGATTACTGGCGTCCTCGATATTGTTCAGACAGGCGAGGGATCGGCGACGTCTAAAGCCTGGGCAAAAGGTTGCGCGCTCACTGGCGAATGCATCGCGGCGTGCGGCGATGGCGTCAATCCGCGCTTTCTGCTGGCGATGGCACGCGTTGCCATGGCCAAGCACACGTCCGAACTCCGGAACCGACGCAAACAAGGCGTTGAATATTTCCGGATGGTTGCAGATGGAGTGAACGTACTCGCGCGCATGCAGCTCAGCGAGGCTGACCTGTCGCGCCTCGGTCAGCATGTCAATGCGCGCCTTAAGAACGGCTCGACCGCAAAACCGGGCGAGCGGCCGGATTTTGTTTTCTACACGGGGTGCAATGTACTCAAAACGCCGCATATGGCGCTGACCGCGCTCGACATCATGGACATGCTTGGCGTCACTTACAAAGTCATGGGTGGGCCGACGCATTGCTGCGGTGTAATCCAGTTGCGTGCCGGCGATACTGAGGTCTCCGGTCGCGTCGCAACGGGTTCGCTGGACAAACTGGCCGAAGGAAAAACCGGCGTCATTTCCTGGTGCGCGAGCTGCCATGTGCAGTTCACCGAAACGACAATTCCGACCATCGAAAAGGTGAGGGGGTCGAGGCCGTTCGAGATGACGCCATTCATGCTTTTCTTGAAGACCCGTTTTGAAGATCTTCGGTCAATGCTGAAAAACAGGGTCGATATGCGGATTGCGCTGCACAAGCATCCGGGTGTGAAAGGCGTGGTCGAAGCCGGCACCGAACTATTGCGGATGGTACCAGGGATCGAGATTGTCGATCTCCATCAGCCCGCCGTGGGTTTGATGAGCAACTCGCTCAATGCGCTACCGGACTACAAGCGCGGTCTGCAGCTTGCCGAGCTTGAAGCGGCAGAGGCGGCGGGCGTTGATGCGTTGGTCGCGATCTATCATGTCGACCATCGTGAATTGTGCGCACATGAGCGCGACTGGCCATTCCGCATCATCAACATTCTCGACATCGTGGGCGCAAGTATGGGTCTGGCGCACGATGACCATTTCAAGCGGCTGAAAATCATGCAGGATGCTGATGCCATTGTTGCCGACTGCATGGACATGCTTGCGGTCTATCGGATCGACCCGGCAGTAGCGCGCGAAGTCGTGGTTAAAGCGATGCTAAACGAGCAACCATTGCCCCTCATTGGGAGGAGAGTTGACGAGGCTGGGCGCGCGGCCTATATGCCCCGTTCATGACGACGCTTTTTGTAGCGAAAGAGATCCGCCGCCGTACCACCTCGGCACGGGCGTAGCGTCGTCGTCTCCCGTGCCGCCGGATTTTGGGTCGCGGCACCGTCTCTCAACTAAATTCGCGCTGGTGGCCTTCCTCCGGTAGTTCTTTAAGGCTTCTGGATAAGGATCGATTCATGGTTACGAAAGCCAAGATCGGCGTGTTAGGTGCCTCGGGATATACCGGAGCCGAGCTCGTTCGCGTATTGCTGCGCCATCCGCGCGCTGACATCGTTCTGCTGACCGCCGAGCGCAGCGCCGGGAGGGCAATGCGTGATGTGTTTCCGCAATTCTCGCCGTTTTCATTGCCGCAGCTGGTTACAATCGACGGTCTCGACTGGAGCCGTGCGGCACTTGATGTTGCATTCTGCGCGTTGCCGCACGCGACAACGCAGAAGGTGATCAAAGAGCTGTTGGCGAAGTCGCCTTCGACCAGGGTCGTCGATCTTTCAGCGGACTTTCGACTGGCGGACACTGCGGCCTATGCGAAATGGTATGGCCATGAGCATCATGCGGCAGAGCTACAGAACGAAGCGGTATACGGGCTGACGGAAATTCACCGGCGCGAGATTAAAAAAGCACGGCTGGTCGCCAATCCGGGCTGCTACACCACCTGCGCGCAGCTGCCGCTGATCCCGCTGATCAAAAACAAAGCGATTGAGCTCGACGAAATCGTCATTGATGCCAAATCGGGCATGACAGGGGCAGGGCGCGCCGCCAGAGAGGCCATGCTGTTCTCGGAAGTTTCGGAAGGCTTCCACGCGTATGGTGTGGGGCACCACCGGCACATGGCGGAGCTCGACCAGGAATTTTCGGCCGCCGCCGGTCGGGAGGTTGTTGTCACCTTCACGCCTCATCTGGTGCCGATGAACCGGGGCATTCTGTCGACCATTTATGTGCGTGGCCGGCGCGGCCGGACGCCAGAAGATCTTCATGCGCTACTTTTGAAGTTCTACATGAAGGAGCCCTTTGTGCACGTCCTGCCATTCGGCGAAACTCCACAGACAAGACACGTGCGTGGGTCCAACATGACCTTTATCGGCGTGGCCAAAGATCGCATGCCGGGGCGGGCAATTGTCGTCTCGGCACTCGACAATCTGGTCAAAGGTGCCTCTGGTCAGGCCGTCCAGAATATGAACCTGATTATGGGTTGGCCGGAGACCATGGGGCTTGAGCAGGTCGCGTTGTTCCCCTGATCGGCTGCTAGAATAACGAGGTTTTTTGCCGGAGACCGCGACCCATGTTCGAGGTCCATAACCAGCCGCCCCCTCTTGAGCCGTATAATCTGTTTACAAGCGATACCGTATTGCGCGAGGCGCTGCGGCGTGAGGCCGCCGGCTGGGCGGAAGCTGAGTTGAACGCGCTAGGCGAGACGCTCGGCAAACCAGAAACCGTTCAACTTGGTTTCGATGCCAACAAATTTACTCCGCAGCTGCGTACACTCGATCGTTACGGTCACCGCCTCGATGAGGTCGAATTTCATCCGGCCTGGCACGAGCTGCTCGGAATTGCACTCAAAGCCGGTCTCCATTCGAGCCCGTGGGCAGAGCCCAAGTCCGGCGCCCACGTGGCGAGGGCGGCCGGCACCTACATGCTTGGGCAGATCGAAAGCGGTGTTTATTGCCCGATCGCGATGACGTACGGCTCGGTGCCGACACTGCGCCACGCGCCGGAGATCGCCAAGGAATGGCTGCCGCGAGTTTTCTCGCGGGATTACGACCGCCGCTTTTGGCCGGCGCGCCTGAAGACAGCGGCGCTCGTTGGCATGGGCATGACCGAGAACCAGGGTGGCTCGGATCTGCGCACCAATACGACAAGGGCAGAACCGTCCGGCGGCGGAACTTTCAGGCTTTACGGCCACAAATGGTTTATGTCGGCGCCGATGTGCGACGCCTTTCTTGTGCTCGCACAGTCGCCGAAAGGCTTGAGTTGCTTTCTCATCCCGCGCTGGACACCTGGGGACGAGCGCAACGTCATTCAAATTCTTCGCCTCAAGGACAAGCTTGGCAATCGCTCCAATGCATCGAGCGAAGTGGAATTCCAGGGCGCCTATGCGCAGCTCGTGGGGGAGGAAGGACGTGGAATCCCGACCATCATCGAGATGGGCAACCATACGCGGCTTGACTGCTGTATCGGCTCTTCCGGTTTGATGCGGCAAGCGGTTGCGCAGGCGATTCATCACGCACGGCATCGCACGGCATTCCAGAAAAAACTGATCGACCAGCCGTTGATGACGAATGTGTTGGCCGATTTGGCGCTGGAGTCCGAGGCTGCGACCGTGCTCACCATGTGGCTCGCACGAGCCTATGACGAAAACCACGAGACGGCGCAGGTGATCCGGCGCGTGATTACGCCGGCTGCAAAATTCTGGATCTGCAAGCGTACACCCTATGTGACCTATGAAGCGATGGAGGTCTTGGGCGGCTCTGGCTATATCGAAGAAAGCATCATGCCGCGGCTCTATCGCGAGGCGCCGGTCAACTCGATCTGGGAAGGTTCAGGCAACATCATGTGCCTGGATGTGCTGCGCGCGATCGAGCGCACGACGAACGCGATTGATATTTTGCGGCGCCAGCTGGACGATGTCAGGGACCCGCGGCTCAAAGCCTTTGTGGGCAGATTGGAGAAGCGTCTCTCAGCGCGCGACCGCAACGACGAGTCACAAGCACGCGCACTGGTGCGCGAAGTTGTGCTGGCGCTTCAGGCAGCCCTGCTTGTCAAACACGCACCACCGAAGGTGGCAGATGCGTTCTGCGTGTCACGTCTTGACAGCGACGGCGGGTCCGCTTTCGGCCAGTTGCCGCGTGGGGTTGATTTGCGTTCGATCGCCGACCGCGCGGCACCAGCGAATTAGAGCTTTCCGAAGACCGCCAGCACCAATGCCGCCTGGGCCAGGAATCCGACCGTGAAAGCGAGTGTGCGCAGAACGGGAACTCCCATCGTATAGACGATGGCATGCGCCAGCCGCGCCCAGAAATAGACCGCGCAGGCCAGGACGGTTCCTGCACTGGAGTGGCCCTGGGCGTCGAGAATCAGCACCAGAGGCGCAAAGATCACGAGGTTTTCGACCGCATTCGTGTGAGCGAAATACAGCCGCTGGGCCCAGGCCGACTGCGGTTTGTCCTGCCGCGAGGGGTTGCCCATGGTGGCCATCAGTCCGCGCACCATTGCGCGATCGATGATGTAAGGCACCCACAAGACGCCAGTCAGGATGATCGTCAGCGTCAGCCACAGCAGTTCCTTGGTCATTGCCAACCCTCCCTCGATTTCCAGCGGTCGGAGATTAGGCGATGTGCCCGCGTTTGTCGCGTGAGCATGGTACTAAAGTCGATGAGGTAAAGCTTTGGTGGGTCACATCCAGCTTTTCACTTTCACATACGAGCCTGGGGCATCCTCCGTCGGCTTGAGCTTGCCTCCGCCCATCTTGCGAGCGGGCACTTTTTTCGCGTCTTGCGTTTTGAGCCACTTCAGCCAATCCGGCCACCACGAGCCGGGATGTTCTTTGGCTTTTTTCAGCCAGCTCTCGACATTCGAACCACGCGGCTTTTCGCCGGTCCAATACTGATATTTCGGCTTGCCTGGCGGGTTAATGACGCCAGCGATGTGGCCCGAACCGGCAAGCACGTACTTCACTGGACCACCGAAGTATTGCGACCCCCACAAAACCGACCTCGCCGGCGCGATGTGGTCCTCACGGGTAGCAAGATTATAGATCGGGGTGGTGACTTTATGCAGGTCAAGCGCAACGCCACCGATTTCCATTTCGCCTTTGGAAAGCTTGTTGTCGAGATAACAGTTGCGCAAATAAAAGGAATGATTTGCCGCCGGCATGCGTGTGGCGTCGGAATTCCAATAAAGGATGTCGAATGGCAGCGGTTTCTTGCCGAGCATGTAGTTGTTGACGATGTATGGCCAAATGAGATCGTTCGAACGCAGCATGTTGAAGGTATTCGCCATGCGCGAGGCTTCCAGATAGCCTTGCTCCTTCATGTGCGATTCAAGCTGTTTGATGCGTTCTTCGTCGACGAACACCATCAGGTCACCGGCATAGGTGAAGTCAACTTGTGCTGCAAATAGCGTCGCCGATTTGATCCGGTGCTGCTTTTTCGCCGCAAGATAGGCGAGGGTAACGGAGAGCAGTGTGCCCCCGACACAATAGCCGACGGCATTGACCTGTTTTTCATCCGTCGCGGCCTCGACTGCATCAAGGGCCGCGATGACCCCATCGCGCATGTACTCTTCGAAGCTTTTTTGCGAAAGCCTGGCATCGGGATTCACCCACGACACCACAAAGACGGTGATGCCCTGGTCGACGCACCATTTGATGAAGGATCTTTCCGGCGTGAGATCGAGAATGTAAAATTTATTGATCCAGGGCGGCACAATTAATAGCGGCGTCTTCAGCACCTCTTTGGTTGTTGCCTCGTATTGGATCAACTGCATTAGTTCATTCTGAAATACGACCTTGCCGGGCGTAACCGCGAGGTTCACACCCACATCGAACGTGGAGGGGTCGGATTGCCGAATCTTGAGAGTACCGTGTCCGGCCTTGATATCCTCCGAAAGCATATGCATGCCGCGCACAAGATTTTCGCCGTTCGACGCAAGGGTCTCGCGCAACAATTCCGGATTGGTGAACACGAAATTTGACGGTGAAATCGCGTTGGCGATTTGTCTCACGTAAAATTCCGCTTTCTTGCGGGTGTGTTCGTCGACACCAGCGGCATCCTTGACCAGCCGCTCGCCCCATTGGGTAGTGAGCAGATAGGCTTGCTTGAGAAAATCGAAGAATTGATTTTGCGACCATTCCGGATCGGCGAAGCGTTTGTCTTTCGGATCGGGAGTGACGACCGGTTCGGTTTGTTCACCGGCCATCCGTTTGACAGCGCCGGCCCAGAGATCGAGATAGGCGCGGCCGAGGCTGGTCTGTATTTCGAGCGCGCGGCGAGGATCGGACATCCAGTACTCGGCCACCCGGCCGACCGACTTGATCGCGTCTGTAATGTCTTCAGCGTGCTCGCCTTTGATCTTGCCTTCCTCGCGCGGCTTCATATAGGCAGCGAGTGCCTTGCCGCCTTCCTCAATCATGCGCGCAATATTCCGCGAGAGCGCCTCGATATCGACATTGCCGGTCGTGGCGGGCTCAGCGATTGGTTTATCCATCCGCATGTCGTATGTCCCTGCCGGACAGAAGTGGCCCGGACCGCGCCCCCTCGCAAGCTGCGTTTCCTCGCATGGTATCGCCAGCGCTAAAGCCGAGCATAACCTTGCTGCGGCCATATTAGTCCCGTAGCAGGACTATGCTATAATTCATTGAGTCTACATGGATTTCCGCTACGTCCGGTAGCCTACGGAGCATGGCTCGCGTGTTCAAACGGACCCTATGGGCCGCCATATTGGGCCTCGTCGCCGCCCTTGCGGGCTGCTCTCCTGGTCCGTTGATAGACAAGTTGCCGGCGAACATGGGTTTGCCTGCGAATGCCCCGGCGCGACCGGAGACGCCCTACGAATACCCGGCCGTGCATGACATGCCGCCGGCTCGCGCGTCCTCGCCAATGACCGAGGAAGAACAGGTTAGGCTCGAAAAGGAACTGGCCAGTGCTCGCGACCGCCAGGAAGGGCGGCCACGACCCGACAAGAAGGCCGTTCCGACCGCCAAAAAGCCGCCTAATGACGCAGAATATGGGCAGACCGCTGGCGCCAAGGCGAACCCGTGATAAAAGCCAGCCGGGGTAATACCTGCGGGCTGGGCAGGGGCAGCCGACCTTAAGGTTTGAGCCAATGGATGAGTTTTATCGTATTCGACGTTTGCCGCCTTATGTGTTCGAAGAGGTGAACAAGGCTAAGGCGAAAGCCCGTATCGCGGGGGCGGACATTATTGACCTCGGCATGGGCAATCCCGATTTGCCTGCGCCTCCGCATGTGATCGAAAAGCTCAAGGAGACTTTAGGCAAGCCGCGCACTGATCGCTATTCGTCGTCGCGTGGCATTGCCGGACTGCGTCGCGCGCAGGCGGCATACTACGATCGCCGTTTCGGCGTGAAGCTCAATCCAGACACCCAGATTGTAACCACGCTGGGCTCCAAGGAAGGCTTCGCCAATGTTGCGCAAGCGATCACCGCGCCTGGCGATGTCATACTGGTGCCGAATCCAAGTTACCCGATCCACGCCTTCGGCTTCCTGATGGCGGGGGGTGCCATCCGCTCGGTTCCTTCAGAGCCGACGGCGAATTTCTTCCACACGCTCGAACGGGCAATCGTACATTCAATTCCTAAGCCGACTGCTGTGGTGGTTTGTTATCCCGCAAACCCGACAGCATATGTCGCGACACTCGATTTTTACAAAGATCTGATCGCTTTTGCTAAAAAGCACGAGATCCTTGTGCTGTCTGACCTCGCCTATGCGGAGATTTACTTCGACAATAACCCGCCGCCTTCACTTCTGCAGGTGCCGGGTGCGGACGACGTCGCCGTTGAATTCACGTCGATGTCCAAGACATTCTCAATGCCAGGCTGGCGCATCGGATTTGCCGTCGGCAACGAGCGTATCATCGCCGCCCTTGGCCGGGTGAAGTCCTATCTCGACTACGGTGCTTTCACGCCGGTGCAGGTCGCGGCCACTGCCGCACTCAATGGTCCCGAAGATTGCATCAAGGACATGCGCGAGACCTACACGCGAAGGCGCGACGTTCTGGTGGAAAGTTTTAGTCGTGCGGGATGGCACGTGCCATCGCCCCGTGCATCGATGTTTGCTTGGGCGCCGATTCCCGAGCCATTCAAGGAGCTCGGGAGCGTCGAGTTTTCAAAGCTGCTGGTGGAAAAAGCCGATATCGCGGTGTCTCCGGGCATCGGTTTTGGCGAATACGGCGAGGGCTTCGTACGCATTGCATTGGTGGAAAATGAGCAGCGCATCCGCCAGGCCGCCCGCAATGTGCGCCGTTTTCTCGACCATGCGCCGGAGCAGCTCCACAACGTCGTCCCCCTCGCTACGCGACGCTAGGCATAGGCACACATATTCATGGCCGCAGCCCTGAAAGTGGGTGTCGCCGGATTGGGCACGGTCGGCGCTACCCTGGTTGCCCAGGTCACGCGACAGCGCGAGGCCCTGGCCGCTCGCTGCGGACGCGCCATCGAGATCGTTGCGGTATGTGCTCGCGCGCGGGCGAAAGATCGTGGGATTGATCTCAAGAAGATGAAATGGTTTTCCGACCCGGTCGCGCTCGCGCGCGAAGCTGACATCGATGTATTCGTTGAGTTGATTGGGGGCGCCGGAAATCCGGCGAAGGGCGCCGTCGAGGCCGCGCTTGCATCCGGCAAATCTGTGGTGACGGCCAATAAGGCGCTGCTTGCCGGTCACGGTGTCAAGCTCGCCGCGCTCGCCGAGAGCAAACATGTCGCGCTCAATTTCGAAGCGGCGGTCGGCGCCGCCATTCCAATCGTCAAAACACTGCGTGAAGGAATGGCCGGCAATTCGTTCGACCGCATCTATGGCATTCTGAACGGCACTTGTAATTACATCCTGACGCGGATGGAGCAGGACAAGATGCCCTTCGCCGAGTGCCTGAAGGAGGCGCAACGTCTGGGTTACGCGGAAGCCGATCCGAGCTTCGATATCGAGGGCCATGATACCGCGCAGAAACTTGCCATACTGGCGAGTCTGGCTTTCGGCACAAAGGTCGATCAAAGCGCGATCTACGTGGAGGGAATATCCTCGATCACTCCCGCCGACCTTTCCGCTGCAGACGAACTTGGTTACCGCGTGAAACTTTTGGGCGTCGCGATGAAAACGCCGAAAGGCATCGAGCAGCGCGTGCATCCGACCATGGTGCGCAAGGACTCCGCCATTGCCCAGGTCATGGGTGTGACGAACGCGGTAACGATCGATGCGACGGATATCAATCCGTTGACACTCGTTGGCCCGGGCGCCGGCGGTGCGGCCACCGCGTCGGCCGTGCTTTCTGACATCGGCGATATTGCGCGTGGCGTACGCACGGCGCCCTTCGGCCGGCCGACGGCGCGGCTCACAAGCGTTCGAAAGGCCCCAATGCAACGCCACGAAGGCGGCTATTACATCCGGTTGGTTGCGCGCGATAAGCCGGGGACTGCGGCGACCATTGCGAAAAGGCTTGCCGAACAGGAAATTTCGCTGGAGTCGATTGTGCAGCGCCACGATCCGGCACATCTCGGCCGCGACACGAAGGCGGGTTCCGTCCCCGTTATTCTCATTACGTACGCTACCAGCGAGGATGCGGTACGAAAGGCTCTTGCGGCGGTGGGGCGCGATAGGGTGATCTCAGGCCGGCCGCAGGTGATCCGGATCGAGAAGAACTAAGCGGCCGCCAGTCAGAGCAAGGCCTGCGTTTGTGAGGGGAGCGTCACATGGCGAGTATTACCGTCCAGCCTGAATTGTTGCTGGAGCGCATTCTCAGTCTCGAGATCGTCCGCGTGACCGAACGCGCGGCGGTATCCTCGGCGCGCCTGCGCGGTCACGGCAAGGACAAGGCCTCCGATCAGGCGGCCGTCGATGCCATGCGGCGCGAGCTCAATAAGCTGCCCATCGACGGCACGGTTGTGATCGGCGAGTGGGAGATCGACGAAGCTCCGATGTTATTTATCGGCGAGAAAGTCGGCACCAAGAA
>Ga0187788_10000055_pt1 | contig 24889 bp, 25 predicted proteins | sample 1015_BV01_MP10_2_FD_133008 | JGI IMG/M metagenome (GOLD analysis project Ga0187788, IMG submission 133008) | Tropical peat soil microbial communities from peatlands in Department of Meta, Colombia - 1015_BV01_MP10_20_MG | ecosystem: Environmental > Terrestrial > Soil > Wetlands > Peat | place...
GCCACCGAGTAGGCCGCGTTCGACAGCGAGCGCCGCGCCCGCTCCCCCACCACCACGTACCCGGCGCTCGCGATCCCGCCGGTCAGGGCCAGCAGGTCGCCCGCCAGCGCCCGCGGCGACCGGCCGGCGTCCACCCCGGTGATCGCCAGCACGCCGGCCAGGGCCAGCATCACGCCGAGCAGCACCGGGCGCGGCACCGCCACCCCGCGCAGCCGCTCGGCCAGCACGGTCCACACCGGCGTGGTGGCCACCAGGGCGGTCGAGGCGGTGACGCTGGTCAGCTTCAGCGACGGCAGCCAGGTCCCGAAGTGCACCGCGAGCAGGAGCCCGGCGAGCGCGGCCTCGCGGCGCACCCGGGCGCCCGCCCGCCGCAACTCGCCCGGACGGCGCGCCGCCAGGTACGGCGCCACGGCGGCGGCCCCCAGCGCCGAGCGCCAGAAGGCCACCGCGAGCGCTGGTGCCGCGGTCACGCGGGTGATCGGGGCGGACACCGACACCGCGCTCACGCCCACCGCGACGCCCAGCCAGGCCGCCGCCTCGCCGGACAGGCCCGCCCGCACACGCCGGGAGAGGGTCACCTGCTCGGCCGGCACTCCCCGACTGTGGCACGCTCGGGGCGTGATGTCGTACGACGGCCCGCCGGCACCGGCCGCCGCATCCGGGCAGGGCGTGGCCGCGCCCCCGGCCCCGCAGCCCCGGCTCACCCCGGTGGAGGCAGCACTGATCGCGGAGACCTGCTCCAAGAGCGAGGTGATCTGGGTACGCCCGCCGGGCGAGAGCCGCCACCAGGCGGCCTGGCACGTCTGGCACGACGACGGGATCTGCCTGGTGTACGGGGTGGGCGAGCAGATGCTCCCGCTGCTGTCGGGTGAGATCGAGGTGATCGCCAGGAGCAGGGAGACCGGCGCCCGGCTGGTCACCTTCGTCGCCGACGCGCAGGCGCTCACACCGGGCGGCCCCGAGTGGCAGGCCGCCACCGACGCCCTGGCCGCCCACCGGCTCAACGCCACCGACCCGTCGGGAGCCCGGCAGCGCTGGGCGGCCGGAGGGCTGGTGACCATGCTGCGCCCGCTGCGGTTGGTGCACGCCGGTGCGGGCGGCGAGGACGACCCCTCCGGCGCCGCTTCGCCACCGCGGGGCCCGGCCACCACCCTCGGCCGGCTCCCCTACCACCTGGGCGGACGGCTGCGGCGGGCCCGCCGGAGATCGGGCTGAGGCCGGCGCTCCGGTCGACCGGCGAGGCGGTCCGGACCTGCGGGCCTTGTGGCTAGCCTGAGCCGGTGACCACCCGGGTGTTCGTCGCCCGCCTGGCCGGCCTGGCCGTCTTCGATCCGATCGGTGACCAGGTCGGGCGGGTCCGTGACGTGGTCGCGGTGTTCCGGGCCGGGCGGGTGCCGCCCCGGGCCGTGGGGCTCGTCGTCGAGGTGTCGGGCCGGCGCCGGGTCTTCCTGCCGATGACCCGGGTGACGAGCATCGACGCCGGCCAGGTGATCACCACCGGGCTGGTCAACATGCGCCGCTTCGTGCAGCGTCCGACCGAGACCCTGCTGCTCGGCGAGATGCTCGACCGCACGGTGCGGCTGCGGGACGGCGGCGAGGTGACGATCCAGGACCTGGCGATCGAGGAGACCCGCAACCGCGAGTGGCGGGTGCGGAAGGTCTTCGTCCGGCGGGGACGGCCCGGACGGCTGGGCCGGCTGCGCCGCCGCGGGCCGGCCTTCGTCGTCGACTACGAGGATCTGACCGACATCGGGGTGATCGAGCACCGGCAGGGCGCGGCCAACCTGCTCGCCGCCTTCGAGGACCACAAGCCCGCCGACCTGGCCGAGTTCATCCACGAGCTGGCGCCCAAGCGGCGGCTGGAGGTGGCCGAGGCGCTGAGCGACGAGCGGCTGGCCGACGTCCTGGAGGAACTCCCGGACGACGACCAGGTGGCGATCGTCTCGCAGCTGCCGGCCCGGCGGGCCGCCGACGTGCTGGAGGCGATGCAGCCGGACGACGCCGCCGACCTGCTCGGGGAGCTGACCCGGGAGCAGGCCGAGCAGCTGCTGGCGCTGATGGAGCCCTCCGAGGCCGCCGACGTGCGCCGGCTGCTCGCCTACCCCGAGAACACCGCCGGCGGCCTGATGACCTCCGAGCCGGTGATCCTGCCACCGGAGGCGCCGGTGGCGGAGGCACTGGCCCGGGTGCGCCGCTTCGAGCTGTCACCGGCGCTGGCGGCCGCGGTCTTCGTCTGCCGCCCGCCGCTGGAGACCCCGACCGGGCGGTACCTGGGGCTGGTGCACATCCAGCGGCTGCTGCGTGAGCCGCCGCACGACCCGATCGGCGGCATCGTGGACAAGGACGTGACGCCGCTGCGCCCGGAGGACCCGCTGGACCGGGTGTCGCGCCGGCTGGCCACCTACAACATGGTCTCGCTGCCGGTGACCGACGACGGCGGGCGCCTGGTCGGCGCGGTCACGGTGGACGACGTCCTGGACCACATGCTGCCCGACCACTGGCGGGACACCGAGGAGGATCCGGCCGACGAGCTGGACGACGTGACGGGTGAGGTGCCCCGTGCCTGATGACCAGCCCCGCCGCGGCAGCGGCCCCGACCTTCGCAGCCGCCGTGCATGGTTCCGCACGCGCCCCGCCGGGCGGGCGGCCCGCCGCCGGGACGCCCTTGACGTGCCGCTGGAGAACCGGCGGGTGCTGCCCACACCGCAGATGGATCCCGAGCTCTTCGGCCGGTGGGCGGAGCACTTCGCCCGGTTCATGGGAACCGCGTACTTCCTCGTCGGGATGACCGTGTTCGTCACGGTCTGGCTGGCCTGGAACACCCTGGCCCCGCCGCCCCTGCAGTTCGATCCGCGAGCCCTGAACTTCACCCTGCTCACGCTGCTCCTCAGCCTGCAGGCCTCCTACGCGGCGCCGCTGATCCTGCTGGCGCAGAACCGGCAGGCCGACCGGGATCGGGTGGCCTTCGAGCAGGACCGGCAGCGCGCCGAGCGCAACCTCGCGGACACCGAGTTCCTCGCCCGTGAGATCGCGGCGCTGCGGATCGCTCTGGGCGATGTGGCCACCCGGGACTTCGTCCGCTCGGAGCTGCGGGCGGTGCTGGAGGAGCTGTCCACCCAGACCGGTACCCAGCGGGCGGAGCGCTCGGCCCGCCGCCCGTCCCGCCGCTCCGACCGGCCGCCCGGACCCGGCTTCTAGAGGCCGGGGGGCTCCCGGCGTTAACCCGGGCGGGTGAGGAACCGAGAGAACAACGGTGACGACGTCCGAACCTGCGGACGCGACCGGAACCCTCGAGGCGCCCGCAGGACCCTCCCGCACCGCGACCCGCCGGCGCCTGGGTGACGTGCTGGTCGAATCCGGACTTCTCACCCCCGAGCAGCTGGACATGGCGCTGGAGCAGCAGCGCTCCGCGCCCGGGGCGCGCCGCCGTCTGGGGCAGGTGGTCGTCGACATCGGCCTGGCCTCGGAGCGCGACGTGGCCGAGGCGCTGGCCAAGCTGCTCGGCCTGAAGATGATCGACCTGTCGAAGGCGATGCCGGCACCGGACGTCGTCCGCCTGCTGCCCCGCCAGGTGGCCGAGCGGACCCGGGTCCTGGTCATGGACAAGAACCCGCAGGGCCTGGTGATCGCGGCCGCCGACCCGACGAACGTGCTGGCGATCGACGACGTCAAGCTCTACACCCGCTGCGCGGACGTCCAGGTGCTGGTCGCCACGGAGAGCCAGATCCGCGACCAGATCGCCCGGGCCTGGTCGATCGGTGAGGACAACTCCCCGGTCTCGGCCATCGTCGAGGAGACCTCCGACGACGACGACGCCGACGGGTCGGCCGCGCTCGGGGCCGGCGACGACGAGGCCCCGATCGTCAAGCTGGTCAACCGGGTGCTCGCGGACGCGGTCCGGATGCGGGCCTCCGACATCCACGTCGAGGTGCAGCGGGACGGGCTGCTGGTCCGCTACCGGATCGACGGCCTGCTGCAGGATGTGCTGACCGCCCCCCGCCGGCTGGCCTCCGCCGTGATCAGCCGCATCAAGATCATGTCTGGCCTGGACATCGCCGAGCGCCGGGTGCCGCAGGACGGCCGCACCCGGATCGTGCTGGAGAACCTGGCGATGGACGCGCGGATCAGCACGCTGCCCGCCATGCACGGGGAGAAGGCGGTGATCCGGCTGCTCACCCGGGGCGACGACGTCCCGGCGCTGAAGGCCCTGGGCTTCGAGCCGGAGCAGTTGGAGCTGTTCGAGGCCGCGCTGTCCGTGCCGCAGGGGCTGATCCTGATCACCGGCCCGACCGGATCCGGCAAGACGAACACGCTGTACTCGGCGATCGCGCAGATCAAGTCGCCGGAGAAGAACATCGTCACCCTGGAGGACCCGGTCGAGGTGCAGGTGCCCGGGATCACCCAGGTCGGGGTGAACGTGAAGACCGGGATGACCTTCGCCGCGGGCCTGCGCTCGATCCTCCGCCAGGACCCCGACATCGTCCTGCTCGGCGAGGTGCGCGACAGCGAGACCGCCGAGCTGGCGCTCAAGGCGTCCCTCACCGGCCACCTGGTGCTGACCACCCTGCACACCAACTCCGCGGTCGCCGCGCTGACCCGGCTGGTCGACATGGGTGCCCAGCCGTTCCTGGTCGCCTCCTCGCTGACCGCCGCGATCGCGCAGCGGCTGGTCCGCCGCCCGTGCGAGGCGTGCGCCGCGGCGTACCAGCCCGAGGAGGTCACCCTCACCCTGCTCGGGCTGCGCCCGGCCGACATCGCCGACGCCACCCCGCGCAGGGGAACCGGGTGTCCGGAGTGCAGTGGGACCGGGTACCGGGGCAGGACCGCGGTCTACGAGGTGCTCTCGGTCGACGCGGCGATGCGCAAGGTGCTGGTCCACGACCCGTCCGAGTCCGCGATCGCGACCCAGGCCCGCGCCGCCGGGATGCTCACCCTGCGCGCGGCGGCGATCCAGAAGGCGCGGCGCGGGGAGACCACGTTCGAGGAGGCGATCCGGGTCACCCAGGCCGACAGCGCCGGGGGCCACCGCTGCCCGGCCTGCGAGCGCAACGTCGAGCCCGACATGGTGGTCTGCGCGTGGTGCGCGGTGACCCTGGACCGCGGGCACTGCAGCTCCTGCACCCGCGAGCTGGACCCGGACTGGCGGATCTGCCCGTGGTGCCGCACACCCGCCACGGAGCCCGCCGCCGCGGCGGAGCGCCCCCGGGGCCGGCTGCCGCAGGCACGCACGCCGTAGCGGCTGCGCGCGAGCGCCGGGACGGTTCGGCCTACCATCGGGGCATGGCCTCCGTATCCACCGATGCGATCCGGGCTGCGCTGGCGAGCGTCAAGGACCCGGAGATCCGACGTCCGATCACCGACCTCGACATGGTCAAGAGCGTCGAGGTGGACGGCGGCCGGGTCGCGGTCGAGATCTGGCTGACCATCTCCGGCTGCCCGATGCGCGAGCAGCTCACCCGCGATGTCACCGCCGCGGTCTCGGCCGTCGACGGCGTGCAGCAGGTCGAGGTCCGCCTCGACGTGATGTCGGACCAGCAGCGGCAGGCACTGCGGGAGAAGCTGCGCGGGCCGCAGGCCGCGCGGGAGATACCCTTCGCCCTCCCCGGCTCGCTGACCAGGGTCTACGCCGTCGCCTCCGGCAAGGGCGGGGTGGGCAAGTCCAGCGTGACCGTCAACCTGGCCGCCGCGATGGCCGCGGACGGGCTGGCCGTCGGGGTGGTCGACGCGGACGTCTACGGCTTCTCGGTGCCCCGGATGCTCGGCGTGGACTCCTCGCCCACCCGGGTGGACGAGATGATCCTGCCGCCGGTCGCGCACGAGGTGAAGGTCATCTCGATCGGCATGTTCGTGCCCGGCAACTCCCCGGTGGTGTGGCGGGGTCCGATGCTGCACCGCGCGCTGGAGCAGTTCCTCGCCGACGTGTTCTGGGGCGATCTCGACGTCCTGCTGCTGGACCTGCCGCCGGGCACGGGTGACATCGCGATCAGCGTCGGGCAGCTGCTGCCGTCGGCGGAGATCCTCGTCGTCACCACCCCCCAGCGGGCGGCCGCCGAGGTGGCCGAGCGGGCGGGTGCGGTCGCCCTGCAGACCCGGCAGCAGGTGGTCGGCGTGGTGGAGAACATGTCGTGGCTGGAGCAATCCGACGGGACCCGCCTCGAGCTGTTCGGCAGCGGCGGCGGCCAGGTGGTGGCCGACTCCCTGAGCCGGGCGATCGGCACCCGGGTGCCGCTGCTCGGCCAGGTGCCGCTGGACCTGGCCCTGCGCGAGGGCGGCGACACCGGCACGCCCGTGGTGGTGGCCCGGCCGGAGGCGCCGGCCGCCGAGGCGCTGCGCGAGGTGGCCCGCACCCTCTCCGGGCGGGCCCGCGGCCTGGCCGGCCGGCGGCTGGGGCTCACCCCGGTCTCCCGCTGAACCACCACCCCTGACCTCGGGCCGGCCTCGGGTCGGCCTCGCGTCCCCCGGGGGCGACCCTCAGGTGGCCTCGGTGTCGAAAGGGGCGGGGCGGTCGCCGAGCGCGGCGAAGGTGCTCCGGGGGGCCGGCCCGCCGTTGGAGACCGGCTTGGCGTTCAGGCCCAGCGGGTCGTCCACGTCGATGACGTCCGACAGCGCCTCCCGCACGATCCGGCGCGGGTCGTACTGCCGGGGGTCGAACTTGCGCCAGTCGACGTCGTCGAACTCCGGCCCCATCTCCCGGCGCACCTGCTCGGTGGCACCCTGGGCCATCCGGCGCAGCTCGCGCACCAGCCGGGCCAACTGCTGGGCGTACTGCGGCAGCCGCTCCGGCCCCAGCACGACGGCGGCCACCACCAGCAGCACGATGAACTCCGAGCCGTTGATGCCGAACACGGGCGCACCTTAACCCGTCGCCCCGCACGGCGTCCGCGCCGTGCGGCCAGGGGTCCCCGGGTGGATCATCGTCGGCTACCCCAGGTGCAGCCAGGAGAGCGCGCCGCGCAGTCGCAGCACGATGCGCGCCATCGGACCGTCGTCCGGCACGCCCCGGGACAGCTGGGCGACCACGCCGCGCACCTCGTCAGGTGTGCTGTCGCCCACCACGGTGATCACCTCTCGCCCGCCCTGCCAGACCACCCTGGCCGGCCAGCCGGCCGCCAGGTACACGGTGCGGCCGTCCCACCGGACGGGTGCGAACCCGGACAGCCCGGCCGCGTCCAGCCGCCCGTGCTGGACGAACACCGACACCGCGGACAACCCGTCGGTGTAGGTCAGGTGCAGCGTGGCCGACTCCCCCGCGCCCGGGCCGAACCGGGCGTCGACGAGCTGCAGGCCGTCGGGGAGCTGCTGCGGGCAGGTCCACCCCGCCGCGCGCAGCCGGCCCAGCTCCTGGGCGCTCACCGCGCGCGGCCAGGCGGGCGGCAGCACGACCCCCGCGGCCGGTCCGGGATCGGGGACGGCCGGTGCGGGATCGGCGACGGCGGGCGGGGACGCCGTCCCGGCCACGGACCTCCCGGCGACCCCCTGTGCGGTCTGCGTCCCGGACGCCGTCCCGGACCCGGTCGCCGTCCCGGACCCGGTCGCCGTCCCGGACGCTGGCTCCGTTCCGGTCCCGGGCGCAGAGTCGATCACGATGTCGATGAACGAGGCGGCCCGCCGCAGCCGCCCCGAGGCGTCCAGGACCTCGTGCCGCAGCGGCAGGTCGGTGCTGGCGTCGAGCCAGATCCGGGCCCGCTCCTGCCCGTCCCGGGAGGCGACCACGACCAGCGCCCTCCGTCCGGCGACCCGGCCGGGCCCGCTCACCGCCAGCCGGTAGCCGGCCGCCAGCAGGCTCAGGACCTGCGCGTACTGCGGGTCGGGCGAGGCGGCCGGCTGGCCGGGGTTCACCGTGGTCGCCAGCCCCGAGCGCCCCGGCTCCTGGATGCTCACCCAGCGTCGCCCGCCGGCCTGCTGCCGGATGTCAAGGATCCGGGTCGCGCTGCCCTGGGCGGTCCACACGCTGACCATCTGGGTGCCCTGGTAGGCCAGCTCGGCCGAGGCCCGGGCGGCGCGGCTCAGCGCCTCCAGCGCCTGCGGGTCGTCATCGGCGGTGCCGTCCCCGGAGACCACCGTCGCCGAGGCCCCCACCAGCCCGAGCAGCAGCAGCAGGGGGACGGCCGTCCCGGCGAGTGCGGTCCGGGCGAGCGCGAGCCTCACCGGCCGCCCCCGGTGACCGGCAACTCACCCCAACCGGAGGATTCATCGAGGAAGGGCAGATCGACGGTCGTGGCCTGGTGCTCGACGACGAAGGTGTCGATCGGCGGGACGACGGCAGGCCCCACCGTGGAGCCGGCCGTGACCACCCCGGCAGCCACGCCGGCGCTGATCAGCGACAGGGCGCCGACCACCGCGGCGGCGAACCGGGCCCGTGGCCGGACCGAGCCCAGACCCCGCCCCCGGCCGCTCCGGCGTCCGGGCGGGCGGGAGGACCCGTCGGCGGCGCCGGGGGGTCGGCTCGCGACGGCGGCCCGCGGGGTGATCGGCACTGTCTGCGGGCGCGGCGATCCCGGAACGTACCCGTCCCGCGGGGCCAGCAGCCCGTCCGGCGTCGCCAGCTCCATCAAGCGGGTGACCAGGCTGTCCGCGGGGCGCGGGTCGCCCAGCGCGGCGAGTCGGGACTTGGTCAGCCGCTCCTCCTCGACCTGGGTGCGGCAGGCCGGGCAGGTTGCGATGTGCGCGTACGCGCGCTCCGCCGCGTCGACCGGGAGTTGGCCGTCGACCAGCGACGCCACCCGATCGCCGAGGTGGATCACCACGACCCCGCTCCCCTCCCCTCGGGGCGGATCGGGCCCACCGCGGCGCCCGCGCCGGGACGGCGGTGGGCCAGCGCCTGCCGCAGCAGGGCCCGCCCCCGATGGATCCGGGAGCGCACGGTGCCCAGCTTGACGTCCAGCGTCGCGGCGATCTCCTCGTAGGACAGGCCCTCGATGTCGCACAGCACCACGGCGGCCCGGAAGTCCGGCGGCAGCGTGTCGAGCGCCGCCTGCACGTCGCGATCGAGGTTGTTCTGCTCCCAGGCGCGCTCCGGGCCGGGGTCGCCCCCCGCCCAGCGCTCCTCGACGTCCTCGGGCAGCCCGTCGAAGCGGATCCGCTGCTTCCGGCGCGCGGAGTCGAGGAAGAGGTTGGTGGTGATCCGGTGCAGCCAGCCCTCGAAGGTCCCCGGGGTGTAGGAGGACAGCGAGCGGAACACCCGGACGAAGACCTCCTGGGTGAGGTCCTCGGCGTCGTGCCGGTTGCCGGTCAGCCGGTAGGCGAGCCGGTAGACCCGCCCGGAGTGCTCCCGGACGATCTCCTCCCAGGTCGGCGGCGTCCACGCGGCGGCGGCGGCCGGCTGTTGCGCCGCCCGGGCATGGGACGGGGTTCCCTCCGGGGTCACCTGATCGGAACGTGCACGGTCGCGGACCGGTTCGGCACCGCCCGTCACGTCCGACACCGCCACGCCTCCTGACCATGTGGTCGGCTGCGTACCGGTGACCCCGGCGCTGCCCTGCTCCCGTGCAGCGCCGCCCGGACCACGCCGACGCAACGGCCGGAACGCCAGACCGGGTACCGGCATCGCGTAGGCCGACACCTGACCCTCCTATCCTCGCTCAACCCGCACCGTGCGTACAGCCGAGCACACAGCCGGCGCCGGAATCGGGCAGACGGCGCCAGCCGGGGAACCAGCCGATGAACCTGGCAACGCACGCAGGGCGCACCTGGTTCCCGGCGGTCTACTCTGACCCGCAGCAGATCGCTCCACCGGAGGCTGTCATCAGCGCACCATCCCGGGCCACCTGGGCCTATGCCGAGAACTTCGTCGACGAGGACGACGTCCTCGCCCTGGCCCGCGCCCGCGGCGAGGAGCTCGGGTGCGCCCCGGTCACGCCGGGTGTCGGCGCGACTCTGCGGGTGCTGGCCGCAGCGGTGTCGGCGCGGGCCGTGGTGGAGATCGGCACCGGGTCCGGGGTGTCCGGGCTGTACCTGCTGCGCGGCATGCCCGAGGACGGCGTGCTCACCACGATCGACCTGGAGGTGGAGCACCAGCGGGCGGCCCGGGAGGTCTTCGGCCAGGCCGGGATCCGGCCCAACCGGACCCGCCTGATCTGCGGGCGCGCCCTCGACGTCCTGCCCCGGCTGACCGACGGCGCCTACGACATCGTGCTGCTGGACGCCGACAAGGCCGAGTACGCCGCCTACCTCGAGCAGGCGCTGCGCCTGCTGCGGCGCGGCGGGGTGCTCGCGGTGGACAACGCGCTGTGGCACGACCGGGTCGCCGACCCGGCGCAGCGGGACCAGGTGACCACGGTGGTCCGGGAGATGGGCAAGGCGGTGCGGGACGACGAGCGCCTGGTCCCGGCCATGCTGCCGTGCGGTGACGGGCTGCTCCTGGCGGTGAAGCGCTGACCGGGCCGGCGGCGATAGACCCCAACCGCCCCGAACCTCCGAGGCGGCTGATCCGTGGCGCCCGCGAGCTCGCCCGGCTGGTCGGCGCCCGCCTGCTGGTCGGCCTGACCTACGTCGACGAGAACGGCGGCTACCTGTCCTCGACCCAGTTCTGCGGGCGCGTGCTCGAGGTGCGGGACGGGGTGGTGGTGGTCGCCAACCCGGAGGCCCGCGAACCCGTGGTGCTGCCGGCGGACGCCGCCGCGTACAGCCGGGCCGCCTCCGGGCGGTACACCCTGCGCAGCACCGGCGAGGTGGTCGTCGACCCCGACTACCTGACCACCTGGACCGTGATGGTCGGCGGCTCGACCGAGCCGCTGGACGTCTCCGCGATGCCGGTGGCCAACGGCGACGGGGGCGGCGACGCGGCGCAGGAGCAGGCCATGCCGCCGGGCGAGGAGCCCCGGCTGCGCAGCTGGTTCGCCGAGGGCGAGGGCGGCTGGTTCAACGACGCCGACAGGTGAGCCCGCGGCCGCCTACGATGCGATCGTGACCAGCGAGCGGGGCGGTGCGTCCTTCTCCCTCGACCGGGGCACGCCGTTCGGCGCGCGCGTGGCCCGGCACCTGACCGAGGACCTGGTCGTGTGGCTGACCACGGTCGGCCCGGCCGGGCAGCCGGAGCCCAGCCCGGTGTGGTTCCTCTGGGACGGCGCGGCATCGGTGCTGATGTACAGCCGTCCCTCGCCGCGCGTCCGCAACATCGCGGCCAACCCCAGGGTGGCGCTGAACTTCCCCGGCGACGGCGCGGGCGGGGACATCGTGGTGCTGTCCGGGGTCGCCTCGGCCGATGACGGCGCCGGGCCGGCGGACGCCGTCCCGGAGTACCTGGCGAAGTACCGCTCCTCGATCGGGGGGATCGGGTTGACGCCGCGGGAGTTCTCCGGCGAGTACCGCCAGCCGATCCGGATCCGGCTCACCGGTCTGCGCGGGCACTGAGCATCCGGGTGACGCGCCGGGGCGACCGGCGGCCGCCGCAGGAGTAAGTCGCCGCAGGAGCGATCAAGGAGGCGGACGTGGCATCCAACACCCAGGCCGGCGGAGGTGCGACCCGCACGACGGTGACGCTGGAGCTGAACGGCATCAACGTCATCGACACCGCCGAGCGCAAGGGCCGCCCGCGCGACCTGTTCTGGCCGTGGTGCGCCGCGAACATCTCGGTGCTGGCGATCAGCTACGGCTCGTTCGTGCTCGGCTTCGGGATCTCGCTGTGGCAGGCCGTGATCGCCACGCTGATCGGCGTGGTGTTCTCCTTCCTGCTGTGCGGCTTCGTGGCCCTGGCCGGCAAGCGGGGGTCCGCGCCCACCATGGTGCTCAGCCGGGCGGCCTTCGGCGTGCGCGGGAACTCCCTGCCGACCCTGATCTCCTGGCTGCTGCTGGTCGGCTGGGAGACCGTGCTCGTCGCGCTGGCGACGCTGGCGACGTCCACCGTGCTCACCCGGCTGGGCTGGGGCGGCGGCACGCTCACCCAGGTCGTGGCGTTCCTCGTGGTGGCCGCGCTGGTGGTGGGGGCCGGCGTGCTCGGCTTCGACGTGATCATGCGGCTGCAGGCCTGGATCACGGTGGCGACCGCGGTGCTCACCGTCGGTTACATCCTGCTGACCGCCGACCACATCAGCTGGGACACCGTCTCGTCCCTCCCGGCGGGGTCCCTGCAGGCGTTCATCGGTGCCCTGGTGCTGCTGATGACCGGCTTCGGCCTGGGCTGGGTCAACGCCGCCGCCGACTACTCCCGCTACCTGCCGCGCTCCGCCAGCAGCACCGGCGTGGTGGCGTGGACGACGTTCGGCGGCGCGGTCGCCCCGGTCCTGCTGACCGTGTTCGGGCTGCTGCTCGCCGGGTCGGACCCCGACCTGTCCGCCAAGATCGGCGCGGATCCGATCGGTGCGCTGACCACGCTGCTGCCGACCTGGTTCCTGCTGCCGTTCGCGCTGGTCGCGGTGCTCGGCCTGGTCGGCGGCGCGGTCCTGGACATCTACTCCTCCGGCCTCGCCCTGCTCACCCTGGGGCTGCGGGTCCCCCGCTACGCCGCCGCGGGCGTGGACGGGGTGATCATGGCGCTCGGCACGATCTACCTGGTCTTCGTCGCCAGCGACTTCGTCGGGCCGTTCCAGGGGTTCCTGATCACCCTGGGGGTGCCGGTCGCGGCCTGGTGCGGCGTCCTGCTCGCCGACATCGCGCTGCGCCGCGGGCCCTACGCCGACGCGGAGCTGTACCAAGCGTCGGGGCGCTACGGGTCGGTGCACTGGCCGGCGGTGGGCCTGATCGTGGCCGGGACCTTCGTCGGCTGGGGGCTGGTGACCAACACCTTCGCCGGGTGGCTGAGCTGGCAGGGGTACCTGCTGGAGCCGTTCGGGCTGGGCGGCCGCCAGGGCGCGTGGGCCTACGCCAACCTCGGCGTGCTGACGGCGCTGGCCATGGGCCTGGTCGGGTGGCTGGTGCTGGGCCGCCGCACGGTGCGCGCCCAGGAGGCGGTGCCGGCCGCCTAGCCTCGCGGCGACCGGGCCCTGCCTGGGGCGGCCGTCTGGGCCGGCAGGTCCTCCAGCCAGCGCAGCAGCAGCCGCGCCCCGTAGCCGGTGGCGCCGCGGGGCACCTCGTACTCGTCCTTGTCCGCGCGGGCCGGCCCGGCGATGTCCAGGTGGGCCCACCGGCGCCGTCCGGCGAACTCGCGCAGGAACAGGGCGGCGACGATCGAACCGGCGCCGGAGTGGCTGTCCTGGGACACCTGGCGCAGGTCGGCGACGGGGGAGTCGATCAGCCGGCGGTAGTCCTCGACCAGCGGCATCCGCCACACCGGCTCCGCCCCGGCCGCCGCGGCCCGCTCCAGGCCCCGGGCCAGGCCCTCGTCGGAGGTGTAGAGCGCCGCGTGGCGCCGGCCCAGGCCCAGGCTGGCCGCACCGGTCAGGGTGGCGATGTCCACCATGATCTCCGGGTCGAGTTCGGCGTCGGCGTAGGACAGGGCGTCGGCCAGCACCATCCGGCCCTCGGCGTCGGTGTTGGTCACCTCCACGGTCCGCCCGCCGTGCACCCGGACGACGTCCCCCGGCCGGTAGGCGGAGCCGCTGACCGCGTTCTCGGCCAGCGGCAGCAGCCCGGTCACCGGGCGCCGCACGCCGCACGCACCGGCGTGGGCGAGCGCCGCCAGCACCGCGGCAGCGCCGGTCATGTCGGTCTTCATCGGCACCATCGCGTCCCGATTCTTGATCGACAACCCGCCGGAGTCGAACGTGATGCCCTTGCCGACCAGGACCACCCGCCGGCCCCAGGACGCCCTGCCTCCCCCGTCGTGGCGGTCGCCCGGGAGGTAGTCCAGCCGGACCAGGCACGGCGGGCTGGCCGAGCCGCCGCCGACCGCCAGCAGCCCGCCGAACCCGCCGCTGACCAACTCCTGCCCGCTCCAGGTGCGCACGGTCAGGCCGGCGTCCGCGGCCAGTCCGGCGGCCCGCTCGCCCATCCAGGCCGGGGTCTTGAGGTTGGACGGCGTCTCGGCCAGGTCGCGGGCCAGCACGGTCGCCGCGGCGTGCTCCCGGCCGCGCTCGACCGCCTCGGCGGGGTGGTCACCGACCAACTCCACCCGCGCCACCGGCCGGCTGTCCGCACGCGAGCTGGTGCCGGAGGTGGGCGGCGCGTACCCGCCGAGCAGCAGTCCCTCCACCACCGCGCGGACGCCCGGTGCACCCCGGCCGCTGCCGAGGGTGGTCACCAGCCGGTTCCTGCCGCGGACGGCGCGGGCCAGCGCCGCGGCAGCGCGTCGCAGCTCGCGCGGTCCACCCTCCCCGATCCCGACCAGCATCAGCCGCGGCGGCAGGCCCTCGGCCAGGACCGGGGCCCGGACCACCTCCCCGACCCGCGCGGTCAGCGACTCCGCCGCGGCGAGCCCGGCCAGGTCCACCCGGTAGGCCTGCAGCACCTCCTGCGCCAGGCCGCCGTCCGCCGGTCGCGGCGGGCCGGCGGCCGCGGCCTGCCCCTCGCGGCGCGTAGGGCGGATGCCGAGCGCCACCACGTCCGCCTCCTGCCACCAGCGGCCGCCGGGAGTCCCGACCCGGACCAGGACGCTGGTGCGGCCGGTGGCGGAGAGGGTCACGCCTGTCAACGTACCGGGACGACGAAGGCCCGGGCGCCACGCCACGGTGGCCCGCCCGGGCCCTCCAGATCTGTCACGGGGTAGCGGCCCCCGGTGGTGTCAGCCGGCCACGGCCTTCAGCGCGTCGCCCAGCTCACTGGCCTCGGTGGCGGACATCTCCACGACCAGCCGGCCCCCGCCCTCGAGCGGGACGCGCATCACGACGCCGCGCCCCTCCTTGGTGACCTCGAGCGGGCCGTCGCCGGTCCTCGGCTTCATGGCCGCCATGCGCCACTCCCCTTCCTCGTCGCTGCGCCTCTCGCAGCCGGACGCGGCCCGGTCCCGGCGCAGGCAGGACATCGGTCCACGCACGGAGCGTGATCGTGAACATTATTCCGTCTGACCACGCGACCACGAAACGCAAACACGCCAAGGCGCTGCCCCGGCTCACCCGGACGGCCGCAAAAAGGGCGGTGCCGCCCCGGTCACGGCATGTGCCTGGGTGGTGTGCCCGGCCCCGGCCCCGGGGCAGACTTTGCCGCGGGCGGAGCAGGCCACCACCAGCGGGAGGGCACCAGTGAGCCAGGACGCAGCACCGGCAGCGGAGGGCCCCCCGGAGACGGGGTCGGTGGAGTACCGGGTTGAGGCAGGGGTGGCCACCGTGCGGCTGACCCGCCCGGAGACGATGAACGCCCTCGACGCGGCGACCAAGATCGCGCTGCGGGACACCCTAGAGCAGGCGGCCCAGGACGCGGCGGTGCGCTGCGTCGTCCTCACCGGCTCGGGGCGCGCCTTCTGCGCCGGCCAGGACCTGCGCGAGCACGCCGCCGTCCTGGCCGCGGGGCAGGTGTCCCTGGCCCGCACGCTGATCGACCACTACAACCGGATCGCCCTGACCCTGGCCTCGATGCCCAAGCCGGTGCTGGCCGCGGTCAACGGGATAGCCGCCGGCGCCGGGGTGGCCTTCGCCCTGGCCGCCGACCTGCGGATCGCCGCCGCCTCCAGCGGGTTCAACCTCGCCTTCACCGCGATCGGGCTGTCCGCCGACTCGGGGTCGACCTGGTGGCTGCCGCGCCTGGTGGGGATGGCCCGGGCCAAGGAGCTCCTGCTCGCCCCGCGCACGATCGGGGCCGAGGAGGCGCTCTTCCTCGGCCTGGTCACCGAGGTGGTGCCGGACGAGGACTTCCCGGCGCGGGTCGGCGAGGTCGCCGCCGGGCTGGCCGCCGGGCCCACGGTGGCCCTGGGAGCGGTGCGCCGGGCGCTGCTGCACTCTGCCGGGCACGATCTGGCGAGCTCGCTGGCGCACGAGGCCGAGCTGATCAGCCTCACCGCTGCCACCGCGGACCACGCCGGTGCCGTCGAGGCGTTCCTGGCCAAGCAGCAGCCCACGTTCCGCGGCGAGTAGCCGGCCCGCGCCGAGCAGGGCACGGCGGGCCGGCGGCGGGCCGGCAGGCGGATGTCGGGGCTACGGCGGCCAGTCGGCCGGCGGGCTGAACCGCCACAGCCACGCCACCCAGACCACCTGCCCGGCCACGAAGGCCACCGCCAGGGCCAGCCGATAGGCGCGGCTGCGCGAGGCCGCCGCCAGCAGCGTGCCGAGCGGGAACAGCGGCAGCATCAGCCGGGGCAGGGGGGTGAACGGGTCGACCACGGCCAGCAGGTACAGCGTGTAGCACCACACCCACGCCCTCATGTCGCCGCGGATGACCCGGGCCGGCGGCCGGGTGGTCCAGATCACCAGGGCGGCCAGCACCAGCACCACGGTGATCGGGCCGAACCGGTCGCCGAGCACGAACCGGGACATGTCCCACCAGGGCCGGAACGGGACCAGCGTGTGCGAGACCCGCCAGGCCACCTCGGTGTCGGTGTAGGCCGAGCGCTGGCCGGTGGCCACGGCGGCGGTCACCGGCCAGGCCGCGGCGGCGACCCCCGAGGTCACCAGCAGGCCCGCCAGCGCGGCGATGGTGCCGGCGCCGGGGCGCCCCTCCCGGTGCCAGAGCCGGCCCACGATGTGCACCCCCACCAGTGCCGCCACCGGCAGCCCGATCGGCCGGGACAGCCCGGTGAGCAGCACCACCGGTATCGCCAGCAGGTACCGGTGGCGTTGCAGGCACCACAGGACGCCGACCAGGAGCAGCAGCGACAGGCTCTCCGCGTAGGCCAGCTGCAGCACGGGCGCCGCGGGGAAGCAGAAGAAGAGGACGACGCTCCACAGCGCCAGCGACGGGCCCGCCACCCGGGCCACCAGCGAGCGCATCAGGACGGCGGTGCCGGCGCCCGCGGCGAGGCTGGTCAGGGTGGCGGCCAGCGGCCAGCCGGCCCCGGTCAGCGTCATCACCGCGCGGGCCAGGAACGGGTACAGGGGGTAGAACGCCCACTCGTTCTGGGCGACCAGGCCGTTGGCGTCGAGCGGGAGCTCCCGCGGGTACCCGGACTCGGCGATCCGGTGGTACCAGTCGCCGTCCCACAGGCCCACCATCCCGAGGTAGCCCGGATCCGGGCCGTTCCAGAGGCTGGGCGCCTGGAACCGCGCCGTCCGGCTGATGATCATGAGGTCGATCACCCGGGTCACGGCGAAGATCACCAAGGCCTGGGCCCAGGGTGGCAGCAGCAGCCATCGGGCCGCCAGCGCCGTCCGGGCCCGCTGGTACACCCCGGGCGGCGGGGCCGGCTCCGGTTCGGTGGGGTCCTGCGGCCAGGCGAGGGGACGGCGGCTGCGCGCCGACGTCCGCTGCTGGCTCACCGCGGCACCCCGGGGGCGGTGGCCCGGGCCAGGCAGCCGCTGAGGTGGTCGTCGACCAGGCCGCAGGCCTGCATGGTGGCGTACGCCGTGGTGGGCCCGACGAAGACGAAACCGTTGCGCTTCAACGCCTTCGCCAGCGCCACTGACTGCGCGGTGCTGGCCGGGACGTCGCCGGGCCGCTCCGGCGCGGGCCGCCCGGAGGGCGGGGCGAAGGACCACACCAGCTCGTCCAGCCCGCCCGGAACCTGCTCGCGGATGCGCAGCACTGCCCCGGCGTTGGTGACCGCGGCGAGCACCTTGGCCCGGTTGCGCACGATCCCCGGGTCGGCCAGCAGCCGCTGCACGTCGTCCGGCCCGAACCCGGCGACCCGCTCGGGGTCGAAGCCCGCGAACGCCGCCCGGAACGCCTCGCGCTTGCGCAGGATGGTCAGCCAGGACAGCCCGGACTGGAAGGCCTCCAGCGTGATCCGCTCGAACAGCGGGCCCTCCCCGTGCACCGGGCGGCCCCACTCACGGTCGTGGTAGGCCAGGTACTCCGGCGCGGACGTGGCCCAGGCGCAGCGGGGCCGCCCGTCCGGCCCGCTGCGCAGGCCGGGGCCCGAAGCCATCGCGGCTACCCCGCGCCCGGGCCGGTACCGGGCACGGCGTCCTCGCGCAGCCGGGCGAGCTCGTCGTCCTGGCGGGCCAGCTCCTCCTCCCGGCGGGCCAGCTCCTCCTCCCGCTGGGCCAGTTCCTGCTCACGCTCGGCGAGGTCGGCACCGCACCGGGCCAGCTCGTCGTCCCGGCGGTCCAGCTCCTCGCGCAGCCGGCCCAGCACGGCCTCCACCTGGTCCATCCGGTAGCCGCGCAGCGCCGGAGTGAAGCGCAGGCCCTCCAGGTCCTCCGGGGCGACCGGCCCGGGCGGCAGTCCCCGGGCGGGGACCGAGGACGCCGGCTCGTCCATCCCGCCGCCGATCACGCCGGTCGCCACGGCCGCGACCACGCCGACGACGGCGAGAGCGAGAAGCACCAGGAGGAACGTCACGCCTCGATGGTGCCACGGCGACCCTGCGCACGCAGAGTACGCATCGGCGGCCTGTCCTCGACCGTCACGTGGTGCGACGCCGGCGTCCAGCGACCCGTGTGCTGGGTGTACTGCACCAGTTCCACGGGGTGCGGCCGGGCGTCCACCCCCGCCCGGGCCAGCACGGTGGCGAGCACCTGTGCGGCGGTCACCCCCAGATCCAGCAGGGTCCGGTGGCGGTGCTTGCGGACGCCGAGGTCGACCTGGGCCAGGGCGTCCAGGCCCCGGGTGCGCAGCGTGTCCAGCAGCAGGCCGATCTCCACCCCGTACCCCCCGGCCATCGGCACCGACTCCAGCAGGTCCCGGGTGGCCGCGTACTCCCCGCCCAGCGGCTGGACGACGCCGGCCAGTTCCGGCGCGAAGCGGGCCAGCAGCGGCCGGGCCACCAGTTCGGTGACCCGGCCGCCGCCGGTGCCCAGCTCGGCGGTCTCCAGCCTCAGCGGCCGGCGGTAGAAGCCCTTCACCAGGTGCACGCCGTGGGCACGCAGCAGCGGGCCGAGCAGGCCGGTGACCACGCCGGGCTCGACGTCGACCAGGTCGGCGTCGAGGAACACGAGCAGGTCGCCCCGGGTGGCGGCGAGCGAGCGCCAGAGCACCTCCCCCTTGCCCTCGCGCAGCGGCACGCCCGGCAGGGCGGCGGCGCGGTCGACCACCCGGGCGCCGGCCGCGGCGGCACGCCGGGGCGTGGCGTCCCGCGACCCGCCGTCGATCACCAGGATCTCGTCGACCAGGGGCGGCAGGCCCGGGCCGACCGGCGCGGCCAGCGGGCGCACCGCGGCCACCACGTGACCGACCGTCGCCTCCTCGTTCAGCGCGGGGAGCACGACGCTGACCGTCCGCCCTGCCTTGGCCTCCGCCAGGTCGGCGGCGCTCCACGGCGCGGGCTGCCAGGTCCGTCGGGCGAACCAGGCCGCGACGTCGTCCCTCATCGGACCCTGCTCCGCTGAGCGGTTCGCTCGCTCGGCTCACTCACGCCAGCCCCCGGACCGCGCGCACCGGGGCACGCTCACCCCGGATGCTGGCCACCATGTCCACCACCCGGCGGGTCGCCGACACGTCGTGGGTCCGGAACACCTTCGCACCGGCCCAGGCGGCCACCGCGGTCGCGGCGAGGCTGCCCTCCAGCCGGCCCTCGACGTCCACCCCGAGGGTCTCGCCGATGAAGTCCTTGCGGGACAACGCCATCAGCACCGGGTGGCCGAGGCGGACGAAGGCCTCGGTGCCCCGCAGCAGGGCCAGCCCGTGCCAGGTGTTCTTGCCGAAGTCGTGGGTGGGGTCCAGCAGCACCGACGCCGGCGCTATCCCGGCCGCCACCGCCCGCCCGGCCGCGGAGCGCAGGCTGGCCAGCACCTCCTCGACGACGCCGTCCACCGTGGTCCCGTACGCCGCCCGGTGCGGACGGGTGCGCGGGTCCGCCCCGCCGGTGTGCGAGCAGACCAGGCCGGCGCCGTGGGCCGATGCCACCTCGGGCAGGCGCGGGTCGTAGCCCGCCCAGGTGTCGTTGATCAGGTCGGCGCCGGCCAGGCACGCGGCCTCGGCCACCTCCGCCCGCCAGGTGTCGATGCTGATCAGCAGGTCGGGGTGGGCGGAACGGGTGCGCTCGACGAAGGGCACCACCCGGCGCAGCTCCTCGGCGAGGTCCACCGGCGGCCCCGGCCCGGCCTTGACCCCGCCGACGTCGAGGATGTCGGCCCCTTCGGCGATCGCGCGCTCGACCGCCTCGTCGGCTGCGCCGTCGGCGAGCTGACGCGCCCCCGGGTAGAAGGAGTCCGGGGTCCGGTTCACGATCGCCATCACCAGCAGCCGCCCCGGCGGGTAGCGGCGACCGCCGAGCTCCAGTGCGGCGGACGGTGGCGGAACGGTCACCCGCGTCCTCTCTGGGTCGCGCACGGCTGAGCCGGCGATGGGCCCCCCGTCCCGCAGAACTATCCCGCAGCTCACGGCTGTACGGCGGACGGGGGACAGTGACGGCGCAAACCGGGCAGATGCCACCCTTCCCAGGTTCTTCTCATCTGAGCCGCCCAGGCTCCGGGCAGGACCTGAGGAGGGCAGGATGCGGATCACATCGACCGGGGCAGCCGCGCTCATCGCGGGGGCGGTACTGGCCACGGGCCTCGTCGTCGCCGGGACGCTGGGGGCCAGCAACGCCTTCGCCGGGAACGAGCAGCTGGCTGCGGCCACGCCCTCCCCACCCGGGCCGTCCCCGTCAGCCCGGCCGCAGGCCCCGGGCCAGCCACCCGGCCACATGTTCCGCGGCGGTCCCGGCCGCGGGTTCGGCATGTTCGGCGGGCGCGCCCTGCACGGCGAGGTCGTGGTGGAGAAGCCGGGCGGCGGCACCCAGACCGTGGTGTTCCAGCAGGGCACGGTCAGCGCCAAGAGCGCTGACTCGGTCACCGTGAAGAGCACCGACGGCTTCACCCTCACCTGGACGGTCGGCTCCAGCACGCGGGTGAGCTCGGTGGGCGGCGGAGGCGGCCTGGCGGGCCTGGCGATCGGTGACAGCGTGATGGCGTCCGGCACCAAGTCCGCCGGCGGGGCCGACGCCACCCTGCTCGCCGAGCGCGGTGCGTTCCCCGGCCGGTTCGGGCAGAAGTTCGGCGACCGCAACCGGACGCCGTCGCCCTCGCCGACCACGCAGAGCTCCTCCACGGCCTGACCGAGCTCCGGGCCGCGGCCCACCACGACCCGACCGCGGCCCGGCCCACGTTCATACAGTCAGACAATCCAACAACCCGGCAACCGCCCGCCGGACCACCCTGACCCGTCGCCCGGCCAGCGCCGCTCCCGCAGCCGGACGACGGGTCAGGGGTCGGCCTCGAGCAGGTCGGCGGCGATCTCGGCGGGTGCCGGGCGACGGGCCTCCGCGGCCAGCCCGGCCTCGACGGCGTCCAGCGCCTCGGCGACCCCGACGGTCCACACCACCTCCGCGGCGGCCGGAGCGCGCACGAACCCGTGCTCGCACAGTGCCCCGACGAGATCGCGCAGCGGCGCGAAGACCCCGCCCGGGTCGAGCACCACGACCGGCTTGTCGTGCATTCCCAGCGTGCGGGCGACCCAGACCTCGAGCAGCTCCTCGAGCGTGCCCAGCCCGCCGGGGAGCGCCAGGAACGCCTCCGCCGCCGCGTCCATCCGGCCCTTCCGCTCGCGCATGTCGGCGGTCACCACGAGCTGGTCGGCGTCGACGTCGGCGACCTCCAGCCCGGTCAGCGCCTGCGGGATGACCCCGAGCGTGCGGCGGCCGCCGGCCCGGACGGCGCGCGCCACGGCACCCATCATCGAGACCCGGCCGCCGCCGGAGACCAGGTCGTGCCCGCGCCGGGCCAGCTCCGCGCCGACGTCCCGGGCCAGCGCCAGGTGCTGGTCCCCGATGTGCAGGGAGGAGGAGCAGAACACGCAGATCCAGGCCACCGGATGAGCCTGGCAGACCCCGTGGCTGTCAGCCGGCCGCCGACGCCTGCGGGTCGGAGGCCTGCGGATCCTGGTCCCCAGCCATCAGCGTCCCGACCAGCGACCGGATCAGATCGGTGACGTCCGCCGGGGCCAGCCGCAGCGTGGCCATGCACCGGCCGTCCTGCCAGATGCTCAGCACCACCCGATCCGCATCCGGGTGGGCGTTGATCCGCAACACGCGGCCGGCGACATCACGACCGGCGATGATCCCACCACGGGCAGGCGCCGGGGTGACGAACATGCTCGAGTGTCGTACCGACGTCGCCGCGCCGTCCAGCCCCTACCGCTGCGCACGGGGCCCGGATGCGGTCACCTCCGCGGGGACGGCGGCGGGGACGGCGGCGGGGACGGCGGCGGGGACGGCGACTCACGGTCACGGCCGCGATCGCCCGCACCATGATCGTGCCGGTGCGGCGGGTGAGCCGCCCGCCACTCCCCGGCACCGCCGTCCACGATCGGAGCCTCCCGCTCGCGCTCCTTGCGCGCCCGGTCGAGGATCTCGACCACCTCGTCGACGTCGTCGGTCAGCTGCAGCAGCGAGAGGTCCTCGGGGTTGATCATGTCCCGGTCCAGGACGGTGCCGGCGATCCAGTCCAGCAGCCCCCTCCAGTACCGAGAACCGACGAGCACCAGCGGGAAGGAGGTGACCTTGCGGGTCTGCACCAGGACCAGGGCCTCGAAGAGCTCGTCCAGCGTGCCGAACCCGCCGGGCAGCACGACGAACCCCTGGGCGTACTTGACGAACATCATCTTGCGGGCGAAGAAGTACCGGAAGTTGACCGCGAGGTCGACCCACGGGTTGATCCCCTGCTCGAACGGCAGCTCGATCCCCAGGCCGACCGACAGGCCGCCGCCCTCCAGGGCGCCCTTGTTGACCGCCTCCATCGACCCCGGTCCGCCACCGGTGATCACCGCGAAGTCCGCCGCGACCAGGGCCCGGCCCAGCCGCTCGGCCAGCGCGTAGTCGGGCGTGCCGCGCGGCGTGCGGGCCGAGCCGAACACGCTGATCGCCGGGCCCAGCTCGGCCAGGGCGCCGAATCCCTCGATGAACTCGGCCTGGATCCGCAGCACCCGCCACGGGTCGGTGTGCACCCAGTCGGTGGGTCCCCGGCTGTCCAGCAGTCGCTGGTCGGTGGTGGAGCGCGGCACCATCGACCGGCGCAGCATGACCGGTCCCTTCTGGTACTCGCGGGGGTGCGGCTCGAGCGCACGTTCACCTGTGGTGTCGCCTGTTCCCTGGGTCACACCACGACGCTAGGACGTGGCGGCCCGGGCCCTCCAGCGGACCCTCCGAACGGCCCTTGCCCGGTCACCGCCGGCCCGCCCGCTCGGGGGCTTGTCCGTCCTGGTGGCGCCGATACAGTTCCAGGGTGCGTGGGCTGCCTGAGGATGCGGGGCAGGCCGGCGCGCTGTCTCTGGAGTACCTCGAGGCACTGATCACGGAGAGTCGCTTCGGCCGGTCGGACCTGGCACTGCGCCGGATCGAGGCCCTGCTCCCCGCCTTGGAGCACTCCGGTGACGGCGAGCTCCTGCTCCTCGGCCTCTACGCCAAGGCCCTCACCCTGCGCATCCTGTCGGCACCGTTGAGCGACACCCTGGAAGCCTGCGTGATCCTGGAGCAGGCGGCCCAGCAGCGCCGCCACGCCGTGTGGGCGGCGATCGCCTGCGCGCTGCGGGCCCGGGCCCGGCTGGACGCCGGCGCGGTCGGCGAGGCGACCGGCGACCTGGCCCGGGCGCACGCCGAGCAGTCCGGGATGCACGTCGACGGCAGCGCCGGATTCCTCCTGATGGACACCCTCGCCGTGATCTACGACCGGCTGCGGCTGTACGACCGGTCGGAGGAGATCCGGGAGCGGCTGGACCTGAACATCGCCGAGCGCAGCGAGCTGCAACGCGCCACGCACTGGTCGGGGTGGGCGTTCGGGCTGTGCACCCGGGCGCTGGAGCCGCTCGCCGGCGGTGCCGTCGACCCCGACAGCGACCTCCTGGAACGCGCGGTCGAGGTCGCCTCCCGGGTCTCCCGGCTGACCCCGCAGAGCGTCCCGAGGGAGTTGCAGCGCGGCACCGCCGGGGTGCGGGCGCTGGCCTCCGCCTTCCGCGGCCGCCCCGCCGAAGCCCTGCGGCTGCTCGGCCAGGACGCCTTCGGCAACAACGCCGACCTGCCCTCGGTCAGCCGGCGGATCCTGGCCCTGGCCGCCATGCGGTCGCACGCGCTGGTCGGCTCGCTGGCCACCGCCCGCAGCATCGACGAGGGCGCCTCCAGCACGCCGTCCTCGGTCACCGACCTGATCCTGGAGGTCAGCCGGACCCGGGAGCGGATCTGGCTGGAGACCTACGCCGGCGGGGACGTCGTCCCGATCCTGCAGCGGCTGACCGAGTTACTGGTCCGGCTAGGGTGGCGCGGCATGGATCTGGTCGCCGACACCGCCCGCCAGGCGCTGGAACACCAGGCGCTGCGGACGGAGAGCCGCACCGACGCGCTCACCGGGGTCGGCAACCGGCGGGCGCTGGACGAGGAGCTCCGCCAGCTGCTGCGGTTCAGCCCGCTGCCGCTGGCGATGGTGCTCATCGACGTCGACCACTTCAAGCAGATCAACGACCAGTTCACCCACGTCGTCGGCGACGAGGTGCTGCGCCGGGTGGCGGCGTGCATCTCCGGGCAGCTGCGCTCCGGGGACCGGCTGCTGCGCTACGGCGGGGACGAGTTCGTGGCGCTGCTGCCCGGCACCGGCGATCAGGAGTCGCACCGGGTGGCCCAGCGGATGTGCGCGGCGGTGGCCTCACGCCCCTGGCGTGAGCTGGCCGACGGGCTGAGCGTCAAGGCGACCGCGGGATGCGCCGCCCTGTGGTCGCAGAGCGAGCGCCGCCCGGACGCCGACGCGGAGCGGCTCTTCCAGCGGGCCGACGAGCAGCTCCTGATGGCCAAGCGGAGGCGGGACGCCGCGCACGTGGACGCCTGGCCGGACCAGCTCCCGCGGGCGTCGACCGGCCCGATGCTCGCCGAGCCGCCCACGCCGGCGAGCGAGCGGCGGGGCGGTGACCCGACCCCGGTCGAGCGGCGGTGGGGGGCACCGGAGAGATCGGAGAGGCCGGCGAGGCCGGAGAGATCGGAGAGGCCGGCGAGGCCGGAGAGATCGGAGAGGCCGGCGAGACTGGA